>LNAP01001783.1_pt1 | contig 22428 bp, 23 predicted proteins | sample 602601 | NCBI WGS metagenome assembly LNAP01 (sample SAMN02440304, study PRJNA202911) | soil metagenome | biome: Subtropical and temperate rainforests or woodlands; isolation source: soil samples (1 kg each in a 20% v/v slurry with milli Q water) were... ...
GAAGAACAGAAGATGAAGTTTGCATAAAAACCGTGCCCGTCAGTGTTCGATATAAAGGTAAACACCTGAGCAGCGATTTTTATTCGCCGTGAAGGGAAATAATTTTCTCCGGTGAGGTTTTAAATGAAAAAATTGAGGAGAAAATAGGCATCAGAACGCGAAAAGATAGCCTATATATAAATCAGAGACGCGCAAACAGCGCCCTGCGCGCCCGGATTGTCCCTTTTTGCGGGTCAAAATAGACGTTATTGCGCGATAAAGTTTTGCTCTGAGTGGCCGATAATCCGTATTGGGCGCCTTATACGTCAACGGCTGCGCCATAATTTTGCATTTATTTCTTATGAGGTGTGGCAGGTGAGCGAAGTATCGAAAGAGTCGTTTGCGAAGCGGAACACGCTGGCAATTTTGTCCGTTCTGCGAGACTTAAAGAAGAACCAGACCCTGGTCATGGTCAGCCATTCCCGCGGACAATTTATCAGTAAAATTCTGGACGTTGATGCTGACAACCATCAGTTCCTGTTCGATCTGGGCAGTTCAGATTACGAGAACACTCTGGCCGCTGAAGCCGGCACACTGACGTTTGTTGCGGAACCGGCCGGTGCCAAGGTTGAGTTTTCCTGCAGCAGAGTCCGCCAGGTCAGCTATGAAGGTTTGCCGACATTTACCTGCGATCTTCCGCCCGTGTTGTATTTCATTCAGCGCCGTGAGTATTTCCGCGTGAGTGTACCGCGGATGTCGGATTTCCGTTGCAGCGGAATATTGCCTGATTCCTCTGAGTTTGCTTATCGCGTGCGTGATATCTCACTTGGCGGGCTGGGGCTGGAGATTGAAGGGGCTACACCGCCGGAAATCACCAGCGGGTCAATGCTGAAAGATTCGCTGATTCAGCTAGCGGAGCTGGGAACCTTTACATTAGATCTGCAGTATCTCGGCGCGATGGTGCGTAAATCGGTGAGCAATAAAGGCGAAACCGTGACGTCGCAGCGGCTGAGTTTTAAGTTTCCGAATTTATCACCCGCGCAGGAACGCGACCTGCAACGGGCGATTTTTGAGCTGGAAAAACAGCAGCATATGAAAGCGAAGCGTTTCCAGCACGATTAACGTTTAGATAAACATACCGCCTGAGGCCTCAACGCGCTGGGCGGTCATCCAGCCCGCTTCATCACTGAGCATCAGCGCCACCATATCACCGATATCATCCGGCAAACCGGCGCGGCCCAGCGCAGTATTGCTGGCAACCAGTCTGTTCACATCCGGATTATCGCGCACCATACCCCCACTGAAATCCGTTTCAATTGCGCCAGGAGCCAGCACATTGGCGGTAATCCCGCGTGCGCCGAGTTCTTTCGCCTGATAGCGGGTCAGCACTTCCATCGCGCCTTTCATCGCGGCGTAAGCACCGTAACCCGGCAAACTGAAACGGGTCAGACCGCTGGATACGTTGAGGATGCGCCCACCGTCCGCCATCAGCGGCAGCAGGTTCTGGGTGAGGAAGAACGGCCCTTTCAGGTGGATGTTCATCAGCAGATCGAACTGGGCGACGGTGGTGTCGACGAAGTTCGCGGTCAGGCCAATGCCGGCGTTGTTGAGCAAGAAGTCGAAGTGCTGGCGATCAAAACGGCTGTGCAACACATCGGCGACCTGGGTGGCGAAGGCTTCGAAGCGTTCGCTTTGGCTCACATCGAGTTGCAGCATCACCGCCCGAGCGCCGAGGCGTTCGATGTCGGCGACCAGTTCTTGCGCCTCATCGGCCTTGCTGTTGTAGGTGCCGATAATGTCGACGCCTTGGGCGGCCAGATGCAGGGCTGCGTTTTTGCCGAGGCCGCGGCTGGCGCCAGTGATCAGTGCGATTTTACGGTTCATGGGACTTCCTCAAAGGTGGTGAGTGACGGTGTGGAGGAAGTTTATTTATCCGCCCTGAAGTGATAAACAGGATGAAATCGGAATCACTGGTCGGTTAATCCGAACAATACAGGGGCGGCTCATGAACAAGCTGGAACTGCTGCGCACCTTCGTTCGCGTCAGCGAAATGTCGAGTTTTACTCTGGCGGGGGAGAGCCTGGGTCTGCCTCGGTCCACGGTGTCCGATCACGTTCAAGCGCTGGAAACGCTGCTGGGGACACGCTTGCTTCAACGCACTACGCGCCGGGTCCAGGCGACTCAGGACGGGCTGGTGCTGTACGAACGCAGCAAGGATTTGTTGTCGCACATGGACGACATCGAGGGCCTGTTTCGCCAGGACCCGGCCTCGTTGGTCGGGCGGATTCGCATCGACATGCCGAACTTTCTGGCCCGCCAGGTGGTGATGCCGCAACTGCCGGAATTCATGGCGCGCCACCCCCACCTGGAACTGGAAATCAGCACCACTGACCGGCGAGTCGATCTGCTTCGGGAGGGTTTTGATTGCGTGTTGCGCGTGGGGTCGCAGCCGGACCAGTCGGTGGTCGCTCGTCGCGTGTGTGATTTCGCCATGGTCAACTGCGCGAGCCCGGCGTACTTGGCGCGCTACGGGATTCCCGAAACACTCGAAGACCTGGCGCAGCACCGGATGGTGCATTACGTCGGCGTATTGGGTTCGCGGTCGGACGGGTTTCTGTACGAGGTGGAAGGCAAGCCCCGGCAACTGCCGATGGCGGGCAGCGTGACGGTCAACAGCACCGATGCTTATGAGCTGGCGTGCGTGGGGGGATTCGGATTGATTCAGGCGCCGGTCAAGGGCATGCAATCGCACTTGAGCAGTGGTGATCTGGTGGCGGTGCTGCCGCAGTTCAGCGCACCCTCGATGGAGGTCTCGCTGCTCTACGCCCGGCAACGGCATTTGCCGCTGCGGGTGAGGGCGTTCATGGACTGGCTGGCCAATGTCATCCAGTCCACAACCTAACCGCCCCCTGTAGGAGCGAGGCTTGCCCGCGAAGAACGATAACGCGGTCTGACCGAATGACCGGGTTATCGTTCTTCGCGGGCAAGTCGGATTTTCGCACCACTCGCGCCTACAGGGTTATGTGTTGGGGCTAGAAGAATTGGGTGAACAACCAATACAGGCTGCCTGACAGCACAATCGCCGCCGGCAAGGTCAGCACCCACGCCATCAGCAGGTTGCGGATGGTCTTCATCTGCAAGCCACCGCCGTTGGCGACCATGCTCCCGGCCACGCCCGAGGACAACACGTGAGTGGTCGACACCGGCAAGCCGAACATGTCCGCTGCGCCGATGGTCAGCATGGCCACGGTTTCCGCCGAGGCGCCTTGCGCGTAGGTCAGGTGGGTCTTGCCGATCTTTTCGCCGACCGTCACCACGATGCGCTTCCAGCCGACCATGGTGCCCAGCCCGAGCGCAATCGCCACCGCGATCTTCACCCACAGCGGAATAAAGCGCGTCGAGTTGTCGATCTGTTGCTTGAACAGTTGCAGCTTGCCGGTGGTGTCGGCGTCGAAGTGGCCGACTTTGTTCTTGTCCATCAGGCGAATGGTTTCGCTGGTCAGGTACATGTCGTTACGCACGTTGCCCACGGCTTCGGCCGGTACTTTGGACAGCGAGCCATAACCCTTGACCTCTGCGCCGATACTGCCCGTAAGGGCGGCGAGGGCCGGGATCAGTTGCGGTGTGGCTTCCTTGCTGCGCACGTATTCAGAGAGGATCGGGCGCGGATCGGCGGGGGCCGGCATCGGCACGCTTTTGACCAGCGCTTGCTGGGTGACTTCGGCGACGGCGGCGAACTGCAGCGCCTGATCGGCCGGCATGGTGCGGTTCAGCGCATAGGCCATCGGCAGCGTGCCGACCAGAATCAGCATGATCAGGCCCATGCCTTTTTGGCCGTCGTTGGAACCGTGGGCGAACGAGACCCCGGTGCAGGTCACAATCAACATGCCGCGAATCCACCACGGCGGTGGCGTGTTGCCGACGGGCGCCTTGTACAGCGCGCGGTTCTTGACGAACGCACGCAAGGCCAGCAGCAACAGCGCGGCAAAACCGAAGCCGACCAGCGGCGACAACAGTAACGCATAGCCGATCTTGGTCGCTTGAGCCCAGTCCACGCCGCTGGTGCCGTCGTGGCCGTGCATCAGGGCGTTGGCCACGCCGACACCGATGATCGAACCGATCAAAGTGTGCGACGACGAGGCCGGCAAACCAAGCCACCATGTGCCGAGGTTCCACAGGATCGCCGCGATCAACAGGGCGAAGATCATCGCGAAACCGGCGGAGGACCCGACTTGCAGAATCAGTTCCACGGGCAACAGGGCGATGATGCCGAACGCCACCGCGCCACTCGACAGCAGCACCCCGAGGAAGTTGAAGAACCCGGACCAGGCCACCGCGAAATTCGGCGGCATCGAGTTGGTGTAAATCACCGTGGCCACGGCGTTGGCGGTGTCGTGGAAACCGTTGACGAACTCAAAGCCCAGGGCGATCAGCAGCGCCACGCCCAACAGCAGAAACGGCGTCCAGGTGGTGACCTCCGTGCCGAGTTCGCTCATGTCGTGCATCAGGCTGTAGGCGGTGAACAACAACCCGCTGGCCAGCACTCCGAAAAACACCACGAGGGTGAGCAGGCTGGGTTTTTTATCGAGTTGAGGCCTGGCACTGCGGGCGGGAGCCTGGGTTTGGGCGGTGTAGGAGGGCGTAGCCATGACAGACAATCCTGAGGAAGGAAGGAGTGTCTGTCATGATCGTTGCCAAATGTTACAGAGAAACTGCCCTAGATCAGGGTTTGGTTTTTTTGCTGATCCGTTAATCAGAATTCACCCGGTCCCTGTAGGCGCGAGGCTTGCTCGCGAAAGCGGTGTATCAGGTAAAACGCCTACGCTGGCAAGCCTCGCTCCTACAGGGGATGGGGTGAAGGCTCAATAATCCTGGCGCTTGCGAAACGCCCAACGCCCCGCAATCACGGTAAACGTCGCCACCAGTGCCACCAGAATCCAGAACCCCTCCGGATCCCCCGACAACGGCACCCCACCCACATTCATGCCAAAAAAACCGGCAATGATGTTGATCGGCAGCGCCAGCACCGTCACCACGGTCAGGGTGAACAGCGTGCGGTTGCTCTGCTCGTTCAGGTTGGCCGCGATCTCTTCCTGCAACAGCTTGATCCGCTCACCCAGCGCCGTGAGGTCGTTGATGATCAGCGCAAATTCCTCGGTGGACTTGCGCAACTCCTTCACGTCTTCCTTCTGCAACCAGTGCGGCGGCCGGTTGAGCAATCGCAACAACGAACCGGGCTCCAGCGCCAGCAGCCGTTGCAGGCGCACCAGCACCCGGCGATTGGCACCCAGTTCCGCACGGTTGGTCGACAGCCGCGAGGACAGCAATTCATCTTCGATCTGATCGACACTGAGGCTGGTCTTGCGCACGATCTGGGTCAGTACCTCGCCCTGATCGCGGAGCAAATGCACCAGCAATTCCAGCGGTGAACGAAAGCACTCGCCGGCCTTCACCGACGAGCGCAGCTTGTCCACCGAGTGCAGCGGTTGCAGGCGGGCGCTGATGATCAGCCGGCTGCGGGCGCACACCCACAGCGTCGACACATCCGACGACACCATGCTGCTGAGGTTGAACACCACATCGTTGACCACCGCCAGCAACGCCGAATCCACATGCTCGATGCGCGTGGATCGAGACCCTTCGTGCAAGGCTTCGAAAAACTCGTCCGGCAATGCCAGATGGCTTTTCATCCAGCGCTCGCACGCGGCATGCGCCAGGTTCAGGTGCAGCCACAGGAATTCATCGCTCTCGTCCGGCTGTTGCAGGTATTGCAGCGCTTTCGCCGAATCAATCTCCCGACCCCGCTCACCGGGGCGAAAACTGAAACCGTAGAGCAGACCGAACAGGTCCGGGTCGCGATGGCTTTGGTCGATGCTGTGGTTCATTGGGGCTCGCAAGGGGAGGCGCCTGTCGCAGGTTTTACAGGTTCACTTGAACCGCATCATCGCAACTGTGGATGACGTTTTTGTGACGAAAAAATAACCGCAAACGATTGCATTGCCGGTGGTCGGAATAGATTCAAGAACCGCTCTGGCCCGCCGATCTTGCTTAAGTTACCTTGCGCGGCTTCGGCCATGAGCCAAGTTTCAGACAGGGATGTCCGGACACCTTTCACGCTGTGTTTGCCGCGTGTCTCACCCCCTGTCATGAGTATCACTCGATGCTGCAAAAATCCCTGAGAGCACAAATTCTCGCCCTGTTGAGCGGCAGCCTGTTGGCGGTACTGTTGATCGCCCTGGCTTGCTTTCACTTTCTGTCCGGCGGCGTTCAGAGCTACGCCAACCTGATTGAAGGCCCGCTGCACACCTCGCAGTTGATCGATGAAGCCAACCTGCAATTCAAGGTGCAGGTCCAGGAATGGAAAAACGTCCTGCTGCGTGGCAAGCAACCGGCCGACCTGGACAAGTATTGGAAACAGTTCGAAGACCGTCAGCGCGATGTGCAGAGCATTCTCGGTGAGCTGGCCGTGCAAAAAGGTATCGATCCGCAACTGAAAACCCGCATCGAACGCCTGCGTGACGAACACCGTTTGCTGGGCGCTGCCTATCAGAAGGGCCGTGACGCCTACGTGGCGGCGGGCGCCGACCCGACGGCAGGCGACGCGGCGGTCAAAGGTGTCGACCGTGCGACCAGCGAACAGATGACCGAGTTGGTCAGCGAATTGCGCAAGCAGGGTGTCGAGCAGTCGAAGCAAATCAGCGCCGAAGCCGATCGCACCGTGTTGCTGGGGCTCATTGTGATGCTCGTCTCGGGGCTGTTGATCGGGCTCTTGAGCCTGTGGCTGGTCAACCGCAACCTGATTGAACCGATTCGCAAACTGATCGAGTACGTCGCGCAACTCAGCCAGGGCAAGTTTGCCGATCGCGTGGCCAGCACCCGTCAGGATGAGCTGGGTAAATTGGCGGTTGCGGCCAACACTTTGCGTGATTTCCTCGCCGAAACGTTCAGCCGTTTGCAGCGCAGCGCCAAGGACCTGGACAGCGCCAGCAGTGAGCTGAACTCGATCGCCAGCCTCATGACCAGCGGCACCAATGAGCAGTTCAACCGCACCGATCAGGTGGCCACGGCGATGAACGAAATGTCGGCCACCGCACAGGAAGTCGCCCGTCACGCCGCCGATGCCGCACGCGCCGCCGACGATGCCGACCAGTCCGCCCAACACGGCGAAAAAGTCATGCAGGGCACCATTCACACCATCACCCGGATGCGCGGCGAAATCGCCAACACCGCCACGGTCATCCGCCAACTGGAAACGGACAGCGGACGCATCGGCAAGGTGCTCGAAGTGATTCGCGGTATCGCCGAACAAACCAACCTGCTGGCGCTCAACGCGGCGATCGAAGCGGCCCGTGCCGGTGAAGCCGGGCGCGGTTTTGCGGTGGTGGCCGATGAAGTGCGCAGCCTGGCCCAGCGCACGGCGGCATCGATCATCGAGATCAACCAGATCATCCAGACCGTGCAAACCGGTGCGGTGGACGCGGCTCAGGCGATTGAAAGCGGCCAGTCGCGCAGCGAAGAAAGCGTCGAGCAAGTGACCCAGGCCGGCGCCATGCTGGAGCGGATCACCCATGCCGTGGAAGCCATCCGCGACATGAACCGCCAGATCGCCACCGCCGCCGAAGAACAGACCTCGGTGGCCGAGGACATTTCACGCAACCTCACTGAAATCACCAGCATCGCCAGCACCAACCTGGACAACGTGCAGCGCACCGAAGCGGCCGGCCGTCATTTGCATGGGTTGTCGGGGCAGTTGAATGAAGTGACGGCGCGTCTGAGCGCGTAACGGAAACGGCGGCGTATCAGGTCGGTTACCGAGTCGGTACGCCCGTCGCTCTCGGATCCATAAGGGTTACGCCGCTGGTCGGGTGCCTGGCATTTTGGTTCGGTTTTACGGGGCACCTGTTAGTTCTGACAGTAGACGATTGCCGTGCACGAGCGTTTGATAGCGCTGTCAGCGCAGTGGCGCTGCTGTATTCACAAGGAGCGTTTTTATGTCTATGGATCTGCAATTAAGTCGTTTGAAAGTAGAAGGGGGTGACGATGGCGAACTCACCGAACCGGTAGGCGAAAATGGTTTGCGGGCGCTAGTCGAAGGCAACCAGAACTACAAAAAAGGGGACAAGCTCGAAGTGATCTGGAATGACGTGTCGGTGTTCACGCATACAATCACGGTGGTTGAAGAGATGGCAGGTGTGCACTTTTACATTGAAAAACAGTTCATTAAGCTTGGTCCCGTGAAGGCGAATTACACGCTAGCCGACGACTCTGGAAATGTCGCTGTATCGCCCGTTTCTAACTTCAACGTCATTGCTGCGACTTAAGCTTTTCCCGGAACTGTCTGCACCGGAAAGCTGAAAACAAACTGCGTGCCTTCCTTCGTTGTCGAGCGCACTTCCAGCTTTCCACCATGGGACTGCGCAATCTGACTGGCGATGTACAACCCCAACCCGAGACCGGTCTGCGGTGTTCCGCGGGCCGGTCGCGCGTAGGGGCGAAACAGATGGGGCAACGCGTCCTCGGCGATGAGCCCCTGATTCGTCACGCTCAGCACGAACTGCCCGTCGTGGATCTGCGCGCTCACGTCTACCGAGCCCTCGGGATCGCCGTGGGCAACGGCGTTCGCCACCAGATTGGAAAGCAATTGCGCGACCCGCTCGCGATCGCACTGAATGCCGTGCAGCTCGCCAATGGACATGCGAAGGGTGCGTTGGGGATAGATGTTCTGGACTTCTGAAATCACGTGCCGCAAGGCGTCGCCCAGGTCCGGGCACGGTGCGATGTCCACCGGAATACCACTGCCCAACGAACCACGAGCGAAATCCAGCACATCATCGACCAGTCGGGTCGCGCGCCGGGCACTGGTCAGAATGTGCCGGGCCCGTTGCTGATTCGCCGGGTCGGGAAGCTTGCGCAAGAGCATTTCGGCGCCGGCACTGATCGCGAACAACGGGTTGCGCAGGTCATGGCCGAGCACGGCGATGAACTGTTCGCGCAACGCGGTGTTTTTGCGTTCCGCCATCAATGCCGCTTCGGTTTTTTGCAGGTTCTCTTCCGCCTCGATCTGCAACGCCAGCATTCGCGCAAAGGATTCCATGGTGCTCTGGATCGTGCTGGATTTGAGCGATGCAGGATTGGGATCAAGGGCGCAGATGGTGCCGAAAAAGCGTCCGTCGGGGCGAAAGATCGGCACCGAAATATAGCTTTCGAATTGATAGAGGCGAGGCGTGTGGTGATCGCGGTAAAGCGGGTCTTCACTGGCCTTGTCGATCACCACCGACTGATGCGCCTGGCGAATTTCGTGGCACAAGGTGGTGACCACCTCCAGCTCGCCGCCGACCTGCAAGCCGAAGTCCAGCTGATCGAGTACGGCGCAAGCGGTCCATGAGTCTTCAGTGACACGCGCCACCGCAGCGAAGCGCAGCCCCGTCAATTCACGGATCACCTGGAGAATCGCCGGCACCGCGCTGATCCGGCCGATCGTGGCGATGTCTGCTGCCGCTGTTTGCCCCATCTCAATCCATCTCTGTGTAATCACCGTTGAGGGATTCTAGCGGGCTACCGCCGAGTTGGCGCGTGTTGATTATGCGAATCCGGCATGCAAAAAAGCCGCACGATCCGAAGATCGTGCGGCTTTGTTTGATACGGGTATCAGGTGTCTTGTTTGTCGCTCAGGACTTTGCCGGTGGTGGCATCGAAGTCCACGTCGAATTCTTTGCCGTCAGCGGTTTTCAGTTCCACTTCGTACTCGTAGTTGTTGAAGTGGTTGTCCAGATCCGTGTCGGTGATGGTCGAGCCTGGGTGCCGTTTCAGAGCCTCCTGGTTCATTTCTTCCAGTGGCTTGATCTTGCCGCTCTTGACCAGCGCAGGGATCTGGTCGACACGAACGTCAGCCTGAGCCAGGCCAGCGGTGAGGGTCAGGGCAGCAGCGGTGAACAGGGCAGTCAGGGTTTTCATGGGTTCATTCCTTGGGGTGATCTGTTTAAGTGAGTCCAGATTAACTGTGGCAACTTAATTCACCCTTAATTCCAATCACCGTGTCGTTTGGAAGATTTCGCGAGCAAGTCGGCTTGCCGCATCACTCGCTCCTACGGGATTTGGGGCGGTCGCATTATTTGTGATCGACTCAGAACCCGTAGGAGCGAGGCTTGCCCGCGAAGAAGACGACGCGGTGTCGTGTCAGCTAGCGATCAGTACCCGTTGTTCTGCAGCAACTGCGCCACCGTCCCGGCCGCCGGGCGCTTGTAGAACTTCAGCAATTCACTGGCGCGGTTGGTGAAGATGCCATCGACGCCGGCGTCCATGACTTTCTGGTAATCAACCGCTTCGTCGATGGTGTAGACGTGCACCAGCAGGCCTTGATCGTGGGTGTACTGGTTCATCCACGGTTTCACCAGGTCCGAATAGCTCTGATCGCCACCCTTGGTCAACGCGGCCGAAGGACCGGTGCCGATCGCACCCTGGGCCTTGGCGTACTCGACCCATTGCTGGAATTCGGCTTTGTCTTTCGGTTCCTGTTTGGCGTAGTAGGTGGCCTTGTCCTTGTCGCCGGACTCGGCAAACGTCACTTTGGACTTAGGCTCGATACTGCCTTCGCCGACCCACAGCAGCAGGATCTTCGGCACTTGCGGCATTTCCTTCTCAAGCAGTTCGAGGCTGCTCTTCTCGAAGGTTTGCAGCACGACCTTGCCCTTGCCCTGGCCGACCGCCAGATTGCTTTTCGCCAGTTTGGAACCGGCCGGGCTCAGCCAGCCGCGATCCTGCAATTTGTCCTTGAGGTCGCGTTCGAGGCCGGGGAATTGCTTTGGTTCTTTGGTTTCGATGTACAGGCCGGGTTTGTGCAGCGGATTGCCCTGGGCGATGTCGATGATTTCGTCGAGGGTCAGGATCTTCAGGCCGACGAAGGACGGACGTGCGCGATCCGGGTACGCAGCGTTGAACCAGCTGCCGGCATCCAGGGTTTTCAGTTCGGCGAGGGTGAACGCGTTGGCCGGGCTGTCCTTGCGATCGGGGAATTTGGTGGCAACGTCGGTGGTGCGTTGCAGGTTGTTGTCGTGCAGGGCGAACAGCACGCCGTCCTTGCTGCGTTGCAGGTCCAGTTCCAGGTAATCGGCGCCCAGATCACGGGCCAGTCTGTAAGACGCCGCCGTGGATTCCGGTGCATCGTAGGATGCGCCGCGGTGGGCGATGACCGCCGGGTGCGGGATGCCCAAACGGGTGGCCAGTGCAGTCGGGCTGGGCTCGTTGGCGGCCTGTGCCTGGCCGAAGCCCAGCAGCATGCTCAGCAGCAGGGCGCTTTTGGTGAAGGTAACAGGCATGGTCGAGGTCCTTTCGCGTTGAATTTTCAAAGACGTCTCTTTTAACAACTGAGCGCCGCCAGCGCTATCGCCAGACCGACATAAACGTGTTTAAAGCAGATTTTTTCAGCGCTTTTGTGCGCTTCTTTGCAGTACTCTTGGCCCCGGCGTTTCCCCGGCAGAGGGAAATCCGAATGCCTGTCCTTGCGTGTAAACCATCGTTCACCGGTCGTTAACGACCTTTTGTGAGGTTTATATGCGCATCACTTCCGAGCTTATCTGCCAGGCCGCCGACCAACTCAAAGGCTTCGTTGGCCTCAATCGCAAAACTGGCCACTACATTGTGCGTTTCAGCGAAGACTCGTTTGGTATGGACGTGGCGGATGACGGGATCATTCCCACCAGTGAATTTGTCTGGGCGCCGGGGCCTGGGCAGGCCATGACGCTCAAGCGTGAGTTGATTCAATTGTTGCTGGATCAGAATATTGATGACCGGATCAATGTGACCGAGCCGTTGCGGGTGTACATGAATCGGCGGGAAGTGCCGGAGATTTCGGCGGTGCGGAGTCTGGTTCGGGGCTGAAGTTTTGCTGTGTCTGGACTGGCCTCTTCGCGGGCAAGCCTCGCTCCTACAGAGGGCACCGACAACCTGTAGGCGCGAGGCTTGCCCGCGAAGGCGGCCAGAAGAACACCGCATCATTTTACGGCCTTGAACCCATACGCCCGCTCAACCTTGCACACCCGCGTATGACACGCCGAATACCACGTCGACCGGCCCCGCTCACGGATCGCACTGTGCTCAAGATGATGTTTCCACGCCAGAATCGCCGCCTCGCTGGCCCAGTACGACACCGTAATCCCCAACCCATCCTCACCCCGAGCCGAGTCAACACCGAGAAACCCCGGCTGCTCACGGGCCAGTTCCACCATGCGTTCGGCAGCCTCGGCGTAGCCTTGATCACCGTCGGTGCGCAGCGAGGTAAAAATCACCGCGTAGTACGGCGCTGATGGCGTATCGGCAATCATGGCTGTTGCCTTTTGCAGGCTTCGACCAACGCCCGGGCCAGCGGCGGTAGCGTGCCGTTGAGCGCGGCGCGTTCGGGCTGGAACAGGGTGGCGACGAAAAACGGATGACCCTGGAGCTCCACCGCCCGCAGGTCGCCGGTCGAGTCATGGCCAACGGCGCACAACTGTTGGCTCAATAACTCACGCTCGAACGCCGGGTTCACGCCATAGCGGCAGCGATATCCCTCAACGATCTCGGCGCTTTCGTACACGTTGGCGATCAACGAGCCTTCAACCAGGCGAATGCTGTCCGTTGCTTCCACCAATGAGCAGGTCAGCGGCGTGAGTAATGCGCGTGCTGCACCGGGATGGGTTTCGCCGTGCTCGGCGTCTTCCCAACCCAATACGTTCCGAGCGAACTCAAGCACCGCGTGTTGAAAACCGCCGCAGGTGCCGAGGAACGGTCGCTGCTGCTCACGGGCAAAACGGATCGCCCGCAACGCGCCGTCCATGTCGCGGTAAGGGCTGGCGGGCACGCACCAGAAGCCGTCGAAGTGGTGTAACGGGGTGGCGGCGTTTAGGTGATCGGTGGCCAGCCACTGAAATTGCACATCCACGTTCAGGTGTTCGGCAGCCATGCCGAGCGCCACGGGAATGGCTTGGTGGGCGGTGACCTGTGGGTCGTAGTCACCGATCAGGGCGATGCGCAGGGCGGTGTTTTCCATGAGTGATCTCGACGCTTGTTGATTCCTGGCACCCACTATAGATTGGCGCTCACGCATTCAATATTGGCGTTATCCCAAGTGATCAATGCAGCGACGCACTATCGACTCGACTATCCAGACCTGGCGCTGATCCTCGCCTTGGTGCGCGGCGGCTCTCTGGCCCGGGCATCGGCGTTATTGAAGGTCGACGTGTCGACGGTGTTTCGCGCGGTTCGCCGACTGGAAGCCGCGCTGGGCCAGCAACTGTTCGAAAAAAGCCGCGCCGGTTACCTGCCGACCACACTCGCCCAGACCCTGGCCGAGCAAGCCGAGCGCGCGGAACAAGCGCTGGACGCGGCGCGCATTGGCGTGGAGCAGGGCGGTGAAGTCATCAGCGGCACGGTGCGGCTGACCTGCACCGATTCTGTCCTGCAAGGGTTGCTGCTGCCGGCGCTGGCGCAGTTCATGCCGTCCTACCCGGCGCTGACCCTCGAACTGAGCACCTCCAACGACTTCGCCAACCTCAGCCGTCGGGATGCCGATATCGCCTTGCGCCTGACTCGCGCACCGCCCGAGCATCTGGTTGGTCGACGTCTGGCGGATATTTCCTATCGGGTCTGTGCCAGTGCGGCGTACCTGAAATCAGTCGATCCTGAAGACCTGGCCTCGCTGACCTGGATCGCGCCGGATGACTTCCTTCCCGACCACCCCACCGTGGCATGGCGGCGCCAGCAACTGCCCGGCGTCACGCCTGGTTATCGCTGCAACAGCATGTTGTCGGTGACCGAGTTGGTGCGTGCCGGGCTGGGCGTTGCGGCGTTACCGGACTTTTTGATCGGTGATGAACTGCAACCACTGACCGGCCCGCTGCACGGTTACGACACCGCGCTCTGGTTGCTGACCCGTCCGGACTGCCGCGCGTTGCGCTCGGTGGTGACGTTGTTCGATGAGCTGGGGCGGGCGCTTCGACTGCCGTGACCGGGTGCTAATCCTTCGGATGATCATTCACTAAATGCTGATGCATTTCCGAGGTCAGGCTTTCAATGCGTTCGGTCAGGTTCTTGGTCATTTCCGTAAGCCGGGTGTTCAGTTCAAGCAGCTCGAGCAGTTGCGCGGTGTTCTGCGCCGCTTGTGCCTGGCGTTCGCTGTTGGCCACGGCGATGGATTCGCGGTGCAGGGCATCGGCATCGGTCTGGGCTTTGTCCCGCGCCGCCTGACGGGTCTGGGCCAACAGGATCAGGGGAGCGGCATACGCCGCCTGCAGGCTGAACGCCAGGTTGAGCAGGATGAACGGATAAACGTCGAACTGGGTCACGCCAGAGACGTTAAGGCAGATCCAGATCGCCACGATCAGCGTCTGGGCGCCCAGGAAGGTCGGCGTGCCGAAGAACCGTGCAAAGGCCTCGGCGCGCAGGGCGAACTTGTCGTTGCCGAACGTTGGCTCCAAGTGAGCATGGGGGCGGTGAAAGCGCAGATGGTCGACGGCAGCGGCGGGTTTGGTTTCGTGGGTCGGCGTGGTCATGATGATCTCTGCGTGGCGCTGGGACTGACGTTCACTATAGCCCCAGCGCCATTTTCATTTTGAAACACATTGCCGCGTTTTATTCAGCGCGCCCTGTGATCGGTGTTTCGGCAGAGATTGTCATTTATGGCAGCTCGATTCAGCGCTGATAACAGGCCAGGAACATGTCCAGTGCTGACTCCACCACGGTGCGTTGCATCTCATCTGACAGCGGGGGCAGCCCCATGGAAATCTGCGGCCAGAACGCAAAGGATTTAAGCATCCCCTGGATCTGCTGCGCGGCAAATTCGGGGGCGACCGGCTTCAATCGACCGTCCGCCTGGGCGGCGCGGATCCACACAGTCAGGCCTTCTTCACGCTCGCCCATCCGGGCCACCATGTTCTGCGCGCGCTCGGGAGAATGGATGGTGGCGGCGATCGCCACCCGCGCCAGGTCGAGAAAGTTTTCATCGCCCAGCATCTGCAATTTCGCCTGCAACATCAGGCGCATTTGCTCGCGCAGGGGCAGGTCAGGGCGGTAGGACGTTTCCTGTTCGGCGGTCACCCGCGCCCACAGTTGATTGAGGATTTCGGCGAACAATTCTTCCTTGCTGGGGAAGTGGTTGTACACCGTGCGCTTCGACACCCCAGCGGTGGCGGCGATCTTGTCCATGCTGGTGATGTCGAAACCGTTGGCACGGAATTCGGCAATCGCCGCCTGGATGATGGCTTCGCGTTTTCGGTCGGTGAGGCGCTGTGGAGCTGTCATAAGTACGCTTCGGCAGTCGGCAGAGAAGAATTACACTCGGCAGTTTACTTGTGATCCGCTTTGATGCAACCTAGAAACTACACTGTGCAGTGTAATGTTTCGTTAATCCTGTGCAGTGAATACTAGAATCTCCGGCTGATGCGTGCGTGCTTTGGCCAATTATCGTCCCACCGTGAAATCCGCGCTTTGCGGTTTTTCTGGAGTTACTCAGACATGGCCGACTCAATTTCCCCTGCGGACAATGCCTCCACACCCGAAGCTTCCCGTCAGGCACAAGGGCTGTTCCAGAATCATGTGCCTGTGCAACGTGAAGGCGTGCGAAAAATGCTGCGCATCATGTGGAACATGATTTTCAACAAACCGCGCGACACTCGCCCAACTGCGCCCGTCCCGGTGCAATCCCTGAGCCACGCCGCGTTGATTGCCGCGCCCAACCACAGCGTCTATCGCCTCGGCCACTCCACCGTACTGCTGAAACTGCGGGACAAATTCTGGATCACCGACCCGGTCTTCGCCGAGCGCGCTTCACCCGTGCAATGGGCCGGCCCCAAGCGTTTCCACCAGCCACCGATCAGCCTCGATGACTTGCCGCCGATAGAAGCGGTGATCCTGTCGCATGACCACTACGACCACCTCGATTATCAAACGGTGCTCACACTGGCGGACAAGGCCAACTACTTCCTGACGCCACTGGGCGTCGGCGACACCCTGGTCAAGTGGGGCGTCGATGCCAGCAAAGTGCGCCAACTCGATTGGTGGCAGGGCACGGAAGTCGATGGCATCCAGTTCATCGCCACACCGTCGCAGCACTTTTCCGGGCGCGGCCTGTTCGATGGCAACAGCACGCTCTGGGCCTCGTGGGTGATGATCGATGGCGACACGCGGATCTTCTTCAGCGGCGACAGCGGTTATTTCGATGGCTTCAAACGCATCGGCGAACAGCATGGCCCGTTTGACCTGACCCTCATGGAAACCGGCGCCTACAACGTCGAGTGGCCGCACATTCACATGCAGCCGGAAGAAACCCTGCAAGCGCACATCGACCTCAAGGGCCGCTGGTTACTGCCCATCCACAACGGCACTTTCGATTTGTCGATGCACGCCTGGTTCGAGCCCTTCGACCGGATCCTCGCCTTGGCCTGGGAACGCAATGTGTCGATCACCACGCCGCAAATGGGCGAAGCGTTCAACGTCATGTACCCACAGCGAGGGGCCGCATGGTGGTCGGAAATGGAAAGTACAGTGAAGGAAGAAGGGCGTTTGGCTTGTAGCGGCTACAAGTCTGGATGATGTTTCCTACATTGACAGCTCCTTGTGACTGACAGCCGTTTCCTACGGTTTCGGTAGGCTGTGCGGCGGGTGAAATGACTCACCCGCGATTAGCCATATCAAGGATGCTGTAAATGAAGGACGTTTTAAAAAGCCGCATGACGGCACTGGCGCAGATCATTCTGCTATCGGTCACCGGACCTGCATTCGCAGACAGCAACGCCTCCGTCACTGCCCAGTCGCTCGAATATGCGAGCGTCAGCGAGCTTACCGAGCGGATGGCGCGCAACGAACTCACCTCAGTCACACTGGTGGAGTATTTGCAGGCGCGCATCCACACGCTGGACAAGCAAGGGCCGACGATCAACGCGATTATCGAGCTCAACCCACAGGCCATCGACATTGCCACCGCTTTGGACCAGGAGCGTCAGGACGGAAAAGTGCGTGGTCCGCTGCACGGCATTCCTGTTCTGCTCAAGGACAACATCGACACGGCGGATCAGATGCAAACGAGCGCGGGTTCGTTGGCCATGGTCGGTCAGCCTGCTGCGAACGACGCGTTTGTGGTCCAACAGCTGCGTGACGCAGGTGCCGTCATCCTCGGCAAAACCAACATGAGCGAATGGGCTTACGTCCGGGAAATGGGCTTGCCCCACGGTTGGAGTGGCCGAGGTGGCCAGGGTAAAAACCCCCACGTGTTAAATGGCGAAATCTGTGGTTCCAGCTCGGGTTCAGCCGCCGGTGTTGCCGCCGGTTTCGCACCGTTGGCCATGGGGACCGAAACCAACGGTTCCATCGCGTGCCCTGCTTCGGCCAATGGCGTGGTGGGCGTCAAGCCTACGCTGGGTCTGTTCAGCCGATCGGGCATCATTCCCATCACCCGTCTGCAAGATACGCCGGGTACCCTGACGCGCACCGTTCGTGACGCCGCGCTGATGTTCAACGCCCTGCAAGGCGTTGACGCCCGTGACCCTGTCACCAGCGATGCGCCAGTGGGCGTTGACTACACCGCGCTGCTCAACACGGATGCACTGCAAGGCAAAAGAATCGGTTATCCGACCGAGTACGTCGGCACCAACGGCACTGTGCTTCGACCCGGTTTTGAATTCCTGATGGCATTGGCCACACTGGAAGAGCAAGGCGCGACCCTGGTGCCGTTGAGCGTCCGACTGCCGGATATCGATGGCTACTTCAACACCCTCATGGCAGGCATGAAACATGAACTGCCCGAGTACCTGGCCAGCCGCTCAGGGTTGCCGATTCAGACGCTTCAACAGTTGATCGATTTCAACGAGCTGAATCCGGGTGCCGAAGGTTACGGGCAGCAAATGCTGAACGACATCAACCAACTGGACATGACCCACTCACAGGCAACCGAGATGTTCGGCGTGCTCAGTGCCAGCTTCAAGGCTGCCATTGATGAGCAAATGGCTGAACATAATCTGGATGCAATGTTCGCCGATGCCGATGGCTACTCGCAATTCAGTGCCGCAGTCGCTGGCTACCCAGCCATTACCGTCCCGTCGGGCATGAACAGCGATGAACTGCCAACGTCTGTGTTCTTTTTCGGCCAGCGCTGGAGTGAACCCCAACTGCTGGCGCTGGCTTACAGCTATGAACAAGCGTCGTTAGAGCGTCAGAATCCGGCGTTTCGGGAGCAGTAAGGTCCAAGACCAAGGCAGGTGATGGTGGGCGTTAAAGGCCGTGGCTGCTCGACCAGCGAGGCAAGCCATGAGCCTTCCTGAAAGGGCGATCCAGTCACGCCTCAGAACGCCTGATCTTCTGCCGTCGGGCCGCTCGCCATGGAGCGGCCCGCGATCTTCGCCACCGTCAGGTCGCAAACATTCCCGTCGAGAATTTCATCCATTTCCCCCGCTGACAGTCCAAGCCTCTGCGCCGCTTCCAGCTTGCCCAACTGACCGGTGTCGAGCAGCATGCCGATCTTCATCAGGTATTCGGCCTTGGCCCTCATTTCCCCCGCATCGGCAGCACCCGAAGACGGATGACCAAGCCTGTCGCATTCATCGATTCCATTCATCTGCTGACTCCTCACTCAACCATCGCGTAGTCCGCCCGACCCACCGGATCAGGCGTCGACCCTCTCACATTCATCCCCCGACCCGGCGCAAATCCGGGGAAGAACACCAGGCCTTCCGATTCAAACCGATAGGCCAACGCCAGCCGGGTGACATCCAGCACATCGCGTTCGGCCTCGAATCGCACAATGGCGTCCACGGAGACACCGGATTCCTCCGAGAGCTCTTCCACGCTCCAACCCAGCATCGCTCGGGCCTGGGCACAGTGGGCCGGGGTGAATTGGAAAAGGGCGATACGTTCCAGGGTGATTTTCATCGCAAGAGAGGCCATGGTGTTCTCCGGGCTCGAGAGTGCTAATCCAAAAAGTACTGTTGTTTTGTACAGTTGTTTTGCGCCCGGATCAAACTCATTTTTTGATTTTTTCTATGTCGCCCCCTCCATCCAGACGGACGGTGCCTGCCCCAATACGCGGCGAAACATGGTCGAGAATGCCGCCGGGCTGTCATAACCGAAATCCAGCGCAATGCGCGTCACCGGCGTCCCCGCCGCCAACCGCGCCAGGGCCAGCACCACGCAGGCCCGCTGGCGCCATTGGCTGAAACTCAGCCCTGTCTGCTGACGGAACAGCCGATTGAACGTGCGCAAGCTGATGTGCAATTGATCGGCCCATTGCTGCGGCGATTGATGCGCGTCGGGCCGCTGCAAAAAGCCTTGGCACAACCCCAGCAACCGCGCATCGACCGGTAACGGAATGTGCAACGGCAAGTGAGCACTGCGCGCCAGTTCATGCAACAGCAAGTCGATCAGCGCGCCATCGCGCCCGGCCTCGTCGTACACCAGCGGGATCTCCACAGCCTCCATCAACAAGTGCCGCATCAACGGCGACACACTGATCACCTGGCAACGATCCCCCAGATCAACCACCCCGGGTTCGATATACAAACTGCGCGTGCTCACCCCCAGCATCAGCACCTCATGCGCCACCCCCGCCGGAATCCACACCGCCCGCTGCGGCGGCACCACCCAATTGCCATCGTGCGTGCTGACCTGCATCACCCCCGTCGCGCCGTACAGCAGTTGTGCCCGCCGATGCGTATGACGGGGCAACACATGACCGTGGGAATAATCCGTACCGATCGCCACCACCGAGCGCGGTGTGTCATCCAGCAGATTGATCGAAACATTGCGCATTGAGCGTTTTCCAACAGTTGGCGTAAACGCGAACATTATTGGCTGACTTGCTGAAGCAGGCCAAGGCTCATCGCTCTATTGTCGACCGCTCTCAACCAACGGACGACGCGCAATGTTTTATCTCCTGCTGGCATTTTTCGGGTGCGTGACTGGCGTCACTGCGGTGTTGTTCGGTTTCGGCGGCGGCTTCGTTGTGGTGCCATTGCTTTATCGCATGCTCATGGCTAGCCATGGTGCCGATGACCCCGTCAGCCAATCGGCAATGCACATTGCCGTGGCGACTTCGACCTGCGTGATGATCGTCAACGCACTGATCGCCACCGGCAAACACCGCCGCGCCGGTAATCTCATTCGTCATTATCTGTGGCCGCTGGGCGGGTTCATCGGCCTGGGCGCAATCCTCGGAGCGCTCGCCGCGATGTGGGTGAGTGGCGAGGTGATTCGTTATGCCTTCATCGCGTACCTGGGCGTGACCATTGTGGATTGCCTGTTCCGACGTGGTTTTCTGACAGCGTCCGACACCACAATCCCACGACGGTTGGGGAGGGCGGAAGTGTCTGGCGGTGGTGTAGGAATCGGCGCGATCGCGACGTTTCTCGGCGTAGGCGGCAGCGTCATGACCGTGCCGTTGTTGCGACGGTGCGGGTTGAGCATGAGTCAGGCGACGTCCATGGCTAATCCGTTAAGCCTGCCGGTGGCGTTGGCCGGGACGCTGACTTACATGGCGATGGCGGGGTTCACCGAGTTTGATCTGGGGCCGTGGTTTATCGGCTATGTGGATCTGCTGGCGTTTGGAGTGTTGACGATGGGATCGCTGGTGGGGATTCGGTTGGCTACGCCGTGGATCGGACGGATTCCGGATCGAGTGCATGCGCGGGTCTATGTGGGGTTACTGGTGTTGGTGATGGTCAGTATGTGCCTGAGCTGATCGTTATCTAGTCAGCTTTTTATCGATTCTCGAACATGGGTTCGCCATAATCCGCCGCTCTTTCTTGCGAGCCAATACTCGCTGCATTCAAGGATGATTTGATGTTTAAAGGACTGTTTCGTCTTGCTGGCATTGTCGTATTGGTGTGCTCCACGTTTTCTACGATGTTGTGGGCCGACAGCGGCAGGCAGGTCTATACCGGGACTCTGGGAAAAATGCCGATTGTGCTGGAGGTGAGCGCCGATGGCAGTGAGGGTCGTTACTTTTACCAAAAGTACCGCAAGGACTTGGTGCTTAGTGGCTCAAAGGAAGGAAAAGCACTTGTGCTGGAAGAGGGTGACCAGCGATATGGAGAGCACAAACCTTTTCCGACAATTCGCCTACAACCAAAGTCCAGCGGCTGGTCCGGAGAATGGACTAGTCCTAAAGGCAAAGTCTTGAAGATTGATCTGCAGCCAGCGAACCTTCCTCAGATTCCCGCTGATACCTTGCCCTATCTCGCCAGACTTCACGACAAGGCGCCTTATGAATACCTGCGCTTGCAGGGTATGAAGCTTACACAAGGCAAGACTGAAACCTTCATGGGTTACACGCTGCAATGGTGGCGCGACCCACAATCCAAAGCCGAGCTGTTTGAAGTGGTTTCGGGCTACAACGCTGAGGAGCGTAAGCGTATCAATCAGCAATTGATGGGCCGTTTGTGGCAGGAGGTTGTGGGGTATTACGGATGCTTCGCTAACTACGCTGACGCCTACTACGCACAGACGAGTCAGCCTCTGTGGATGACGCCGAACGTCATGAGCGTCCGTGTCTCAACCGAGTACTTCTGTGGCGGTGCTTACCCGGATCAGGTCAATGACTCACTCAACCTCGATGCTAAAACGGGCCAATCTCTGACGCTTGATGACGTGCTGTGGGTGGGACAGGGAAAGCCGCTGCACTACGAGGAAAACTACGACGCCTACATTTCTTCGTCTGAGTCATTCAGTGCCTATTCTGATTACCGCGGCAAAGAGCTGGCGCCGTGGCTGGTGGCGCAATTGCTTAATCTCTATCCCAATCAAATGACGGTCACGCCAGAAGGGGATGACGACTGCGACTACGATGACGAGGACCGCTGGAGTTTTCCTTCCTGGTATTTCACCGAGCAGGGGATCAAGTTAGATCCGTCCTTTCCTCACCTGGCCGCAGTGTGTGGAAATGTGGGCTGGGGTGTCCTGCCGTATAGCCTGATCAAGCAACACCCCGGCGGCGTTGCGCTACAGCTGCCCTGATTGCGTACCCGATAACCCCGGCGCCTCACGAATAATAAAGTGATCCAGGTTCTCGATATTCGCACTGAACACCCCGAACGTCTGCTCGGGGTTTTTCTTGCTTGGCACCTGCTTCAACTCCGGCGTGACGCCATAAAAGAAGCAATACAACTCCGCTTCACTGTCGATGGCATGCTTGATCTCTTCCAGAAACGCTTTGCGCTTGCGGTAGTTCTCGATCAACTTCTTGCTCAGGTAAACGTTGACTGAATACGGCTTCTTCTTCGCCTCGTCCGCCTGCTTGAACCAGACCTTCTGCTCGAAATCGATGCGAAAGCTCTGCGTGTAATCCTTGATCTCCTTGATCTTGCCCCAGTAAATCAGCCCCTTGTTATCCGTCAGGTATTCGATCTTCTTGAAGAACGACCCATAAGGCGCCGTGTGCTCGCCAATCTTCAGCGGCATGCGCTTGAGCAGGTCCTTGTCCTCGAAGTTCGA
>LNAP01001784.1_pt1 | contig 22425 bp, 26 predicted proteins | sample 602601 | NCBI WGS metagenome assembly LNAP01 (sample SAMN02440304, study PRJNA202911) | soil metagenome | biome: Subtropical and temperate rainforests or woodlands; isolation source: soil samples (1 kg each in a 20% v/v slurry with milli Q water) were... ...
AGTTCTGCATGTGGAAGGATGTCGGCGCGGTGGTGCCGATTCGCACCAGCTCGCGGATTTGCTCGTCGCTCAAGGTGGCGGCAGGGTCGAAGTACTTGGTGGAGCTGCGGCTCACAATACATTCGATGACGGCGTTGGTCATGGTGATTCCATCGGCCATGGCGATTCCTATGGTTGAAACGATAGGTTGAGATGCAAGAGCGCCTCCGCTCTCTTATGCACATCGTCTTGGAAATGCAGTATTCGGCAACATTCTTATCCTAGGGTCCGAGAAGGGTGTCCGATCTTCCTATTTTCGAGACATCCGACTTTGATAATTTGATTACCGTCCTTGATGTAAATGTAATTACTCTCGCTGAGTGTCACGTCGCGGAGGACAGGAGGTTATCCCTTCCCCCATTAGAGTTCCCGCGTATCCATTACAATCTAGCTGGGCAGGGGTGAATGGGAATCGGAGGGCGGGCACTGATATCGCTAACGCGTCGCAAGCTCGTTCTCTCGCCGCCGCGGCAGCTGATTTGGATTGACGCCGCGGTGGCGGACGGAAGGCCGCCGTCAAACGTTCTTAAAGCAAAATTGCCCCTGAATGATTCCTTCAAGAGGATTCAAAACTTTGTGGCGGGCGAAGATAAGCCGAGTTTAGTGATGGTGTGTGTGGCCATTTCCGATTGGTGCCTGCAATGGCCGATCTTAGCGCGGAGCAAATCGGGAGGCGGGCGATGACGACTGCGCTCCTGAGGTTGGTTTTAGTGATGGTGCTCCGGTGATTCTCGAGTTCACCGGAATTGTGAGCACGACGGAACGAAGTTAACCGGCAGTTTCTTTTTTGGCGGGTGCCCCAAATCTCCGCAGCCGCTGCGATGATCATCTCCCTCTTGCAGTCCAGGTTGACGAGTGCCGGACGCTCGGACACCGATTGAGGACCCCTGGGCAATGGGTTCGTCATAAGGTAAGGCTGGGTGCCGGGGGGAACCGGCCAGCTTACCAAGCGCTCAAATCTTTGGCGACGCGCCGCCACCGTTCATCAACCGCTGCGGCGGGCTTAAGATCGGAGTTAGATAGTCGGTTTGCGCAGCACTTCCTCTCGCTACGGCGCCGTCGCCCAGGCCTTCCATTGGCTGACCGTCATGCTGGTTCTTGCCGCCTATGTGCTGAGCAAGGGCGACCGCTATTCGCTCTATTCCGCCGCCGCGGACGGGCTCCGCAGGATTCACGAGACACTCGGGGTGCTCGTCTTCATTGTCGTCATGCTGCGGCTGCTATGGCGGCTGATCGACAGTACGCCCGCGAAGCAGCCGATGTCGCGATGGATGGCAGCGGCCGCGAAGCTCGTCCAGTTCGCACTTTATGCGCTCCTCATCGCGATTCCAGCAACGGCGGTGCTCGGCATCTGGCTCGAGGGGATTCCCGTCACCCTTCTCGGATTCGACATCGCCCTCCAGATCGTGCAGGCGCATGGACTGGGGCAGCTGATCATGGAAATACACATCACCCTCGGCAACGCCATCCTCTGGGTTGCCGGCGTGCATGCAGCCGCGGCTGTCTTCCACCACTTCTATCTGCGCGACGAAGTCTTTCAGTCGATGGCTCCGGGCGGATGCCCGCATCACCGAAATAGCGGCTTTTGATCAGTCAGGACACCTCTCCCGCGCGTAAACACGAAAGTCATGACTTTCGCACGTCGCTAGAGTCTGCGATTCAAGTCGTGCAAAAACTCGGGAATTTTTCGACAAATCCTTTGCACAAGATCAAGTTGTACCACCAGGTCTTCTGAAGCTTACGTGATAAAGTTGAGATGTAAGGAAAGCGACATGGAACAGTCCCCTCAGATCGGCGACAGGATCACCGACAAATCAGCTCCGCCCGATGACAGAACTGTTCGCGACTGGATCGGGCCGAAGGCGTTCAAGCATTGGGCCGACCTGCGGAGTTGGATCGAGGCATACTACCCAGGTGTTTTCGCGCCGGATTGGCTCTATGGCGGCAAGAAACGCGGTTGGTCCCTGCGGTACAAGAAGACTAAGGCGTTCTGCACCTTGCTGCCGGAATACAGGCGGCTTTCGGTCCTGGTGGTCTTGGGGGGAGCGGAACGAGAGAAGTTCGAGGAGCGGCGTTATGTCTGGCGCTCGCAGTTGGTCAAGCTCTACGATGAAGCCAAAACATACCCTGACGGGAAATGGCTGACAGTTGGGATCTCATCCGCAGATGATCGGCAGGATGTGACGGAGCTTTTGACTATGAAGCGTCCTCCGCGGTCAGGCGGTTGAATGTCGCGGAAATCGTAACCGTCGGCTAAAGCCCTCAATCGTGCCGCTGATAATAATGCCCCAAGCCTGTGGATCGATTTTGTTGAGCTTGGCAGGCTCGATCAGGGTATAGCGGCCGCGGCGGCTCGGCTTCCCGCTTCCGACCCGGCGAACAGCCAATTTTTTTCTGGCCGACGGCTATACCCCGCATACCCCGTTCTGCAGCGTTGTTGTCGATGGCTAGCCGACCGTCTTCCAAATACGACCTTAGTCGGCGTAGTCGCGTAAGGCCATAGCGGATGGCGTCGGCCGGGGCTGACCTGCCTGAGACCCGCGTGAGCTGGCCCTGAAGCCGAGCCTTCAGGCTGTCAAGCTTCAGAGCAGCATGCTGCTGCCTGATTCGCTGCCGCTCGCCAGGCGGCTTACCTCGGATCGTCTCCTCAATCTGATACAGCTCGGCGATGCGCTCCAGCACCTCCTTGGCAATGGCGGAGCCTTGTGCCAGATGGATATCAAAAAAACGTGCGCCGGACATGCGCCAAGCAGGCGACCTCCCTGATCCGGCCGCTCCGGTGGAGGTGTTCAAACCCGGCATAGCCATCGGCATGCAGCCAGCCCTCGAAATCCCTGAGGTAAAGCCGAGGCCACTTGCCCTTGCGATCTTAGGTGAAGCGATACTAGGCTCCTGGGGACGCCGTGCTACCCCATCCTATCTGCCCGGCTCGCGTCCCGACACGGTCGCGGGATCCTTTCCCAGCTGACGGGCCGCCTCATCGATGGCTTCGGAGACCGATTTGCGGTAAGGGGCATCGACCGGAGTATCCCTTTCCAGCGCCACCCAATCGGTGACCGCACCAGCCAGATTCCCCTGCTGCGCTTTGGCAAGTGCCAGGAAGAAGCGCGCCCTCGATTCTGTCGGGTCGAGCCCCAGTGCTTTGACGAACGCCGCCTTGGCATCGCTGGATACTTCGCCGTCATGAAACCGGATCAAGGCAAGGCCGTAATCGGAGTAGATGTCGGCTCGCGTTTTCCCCAGGGCGAGGACGCGCCTGAATCCCTCAAGCGACTCTTCCAGCCATTGCTGTTTAAACGCCAAGCGCGCCAAAGCGAGCCATGCTTCCGCATCATCTGGGTGGCTCGCCACGTGGTATTGCAAAGTCATAAGTTCACGCGTTGCCGGCACGGCGACCTGGCGTTCGCGAAGAGGCTGGTCCGGCTGCTGCGGCGCACCGATACCAAGATAAAACAGGACACCGAATATCGGCAGCATAACGGCGGTTATCGCGATAAGTCGATTATGGTGGGCTCGGCCGGGCTGCGCTGTCGGTGTATCGGCGAGTGCCAGGATGCGGCGCCGGATTTCCAGTTGCGCTGCGCGGGCCTGGTCTTGCGGCAGCATATCGAGGGTTTTGTCTCGGTCAATTTCCATCAGTTGGTCACGATAGACGTTGAGGGCCATGCCCTTTTCGTCCCTCGCCCCAGGCGTCTCGAAAAGCGGTACCACAAGGATTGCAATGACAGCCAGCGTCATCAATGCAGCGAGAACCCAGAAGCTGATCACAATGTCTCCATCTCCGTATGCCCGGCTTCGGGATTATCGTCCCGCGCGGCGCCCCGGTTCATACCGGCCATGAATCTGCCCGCCGGGCATATGTCTGCCGCCCTGGCCTTGCCAGACCGTCCCGTCACTGGCTTTATTCCAGACGGCCTCGCCTGCCGCTGCCGGGGGCCGGATCGGACTCGCGCGCCCGTGCTCACCGCATGGCCGACATCCAGAAGGGCAAAAAGTATGCTGTGGCAACGATCCAAAACTTACACCTGCTTCGAGAAAAGTGGGCCTTAGATTGACGATTTGCGCGAGGAACGGACTGAACGCAAGGTCGTTTATCTAAGGCCCCTCCGTCAGGCTCGATGGTCGAGCTGGCGGTAGAGCTGGCTCCAGACATCGTCCTCGCCGTTAGCTGAGGTGATTTGAGAAACATTGCGCTTTCGGGGAATTTGCCGTCTCCTTATCGAGTGCGTATGATGCCCGCTCCATATACAGATTGTGATATTCTGTGAATGCAGCCTTCATACAGGTGAGAGCATTGAGACGAGCGGAGCACCTACAAAAACCCGCGTTCCCCGGCTCTTGAAAAGCAGCAGCTCGCCATTCGCGTCGTAATCCGGAAACTGTCTCGCAACCAAGATGTCGTTTGCACGTGTCGCAGAGAGGTAAGAGGCAATGACGGCGATACAGGTGAACGCGATTGCTGCAAGTGCCAGTTTCAGCACCGTAGATTTCTTAAACATATTATCTTCGTGCATCCATGCCGGTGAGGCCGGCGACTGTTGTAAATCGATCTCAGATATCGAAGAAATTGATGGCCTACTTTAGTTTAAATGCTCAACTGCCGAGTCCGAAAAGGGTGTCCAGTCGTCCCAAACGCGAATGGTGGGCAGCGAACTAGGTCGATTAAAAGTGTTCAAGTTTGGCCTATTGACATCGAGGCGACTGCGCGCGCCCAGGGCGCGTACTTCTGCCTCTATATTCGTCGTGCCGGCTGCAACTGTTCTGTCGATACCCGAAATGCGCGGCAATGTAAGCTGGCCAGCGGATCAAATTTACATCGTCATACAAAAAGCCTGACGGCAACGCGTTGCAGGTAAAGCGCAGCTGGAGTGCCTCAGCCAGACTAACTGGAACTATTCAGTGAGTTGACGAAGCTTTATGATGCCGCTGATCAACGGCGTCACAAAGAACATAGTGCCCAGGCTGTTCGAGGTCTTCATGGAGTCTGAAGTTGCTTACAGCTTTCTCGGCCAGGGATGGTGGAATGACTGCAGCGAGGGCCTGAAAGCCGATCATAGCGCGCCTCCCTCCCCGCGCTATAGCATAGGCTCGTCGCGATCAGGGTTAGGGCGATTGTCATTGGTCTTCAGGAAGCCCTCCAGTCGCGCCTGTTCCGCGGCAGTCAACGGTGCGGCCTCCGGCCGCGCGACGCGACGGTAATACAGGTAGATGCCGATGCCGCCTGCCAGCAATAGCAGAAAGGGGCCAGTCCAAATGAACGCCGTCTTGGCCTTAAAAGGTGGTTTCAGCAGCACGAAATCGCCGTAACGTGCGACCAAGTATTCCTGCGCTTGGTCATCGGTGGCACCGGCCTTCAATTGCTCACGGACGATGACGCGGAGTTCATGGGCGATGTCGGCATCGGAATCCTCAATGCTTTGGCCCTGGCAGACGACGCAGCGTATGTCGCGCGAAATCGCTTCGGCGCGCGCTTCCAGCACTGGATCGATCAGCATCTCATCGGGTCGCACGGCAAAGCTCGCCGAACTGAAGGTCAGCACCGCAATTCCGGCAACCAGCCCGGCCGCGAGACCGGAACGCGAGATGCGGATCACTTCTGCAGTTCCCTGATCAGTGGCAGGAGCTGTGTCTCGATGAGATCGTCGCTGAGCGGCCCGGGAATGCGCGCTCGAATGATCCCTTCCTTGTCAATGATGAACGTCTCCGGGACACCGGTGATACCGAAGCTGGTGATGCCGATCCGCCCATTCTCATCTGTGCCGACCCGAAAATAGGGATTGCCCAGTTCGTCGAGGAAGTCCTGTGACGCCCTTCTCTTGTCCTTCCAGGCGAGGCCGAGAACGGGGATGCCGGCTTCGGCGCCGAGTTTCTTCAAGAGCGGATGCTCGGCGCGACAGGGCACGCACCAGGAGGCGAAGAAATTGATGGCCACTACCTGGCCCGTATAAGCACCGGTTAGCAAATCGCCGGCGGCAACCCCGGGCTGGCCATCCACTAGCGCTGGCGCAACGAACCCGGCGACCGGCTTGCCGACCAGCGGCGAGTCGATCGTACGAGGGTCACGATTGGGACTCAGTCCGAGCGCGAAAACGACGGCCAGGGCGACCAGCGCGAGCAGCGGCAGGGTAAACAGCAGACGGCGCACACTCATGCCCTTGCCGCTGCCTCGCTCTTCCGTGCAAGCATTTTGCTAGGTGCGCCGACGCGGTAACGTCGGTCGCTTAGCGAAACGATGCCGCCCAAGCCCATCATGCAGCCGCCGAGCCAAATCCACAGGACCAGCGGCTCTACATAGATACGGACGGCCCAGCCGCCTTTGCCGTCCGGTTCGCCGACCACGACGTAGACATCCCGGGCGAAGTTGCTGTGGATGGCGGATTCGGTGGTCGGTGGCGACGGCACCAGGTACTGTCGCCGCTCGGGCTTCAGCAAGGCGAGGATCCGCCCGTTCTGGGAGGCGGTGATGGTAGCACGGTCAGCGAGGTAATTGTCCACGGTCACCTCGCGTACGTCATCGAGTCGGTAGCTCGTATCGCCGACCTGGATCGATTGGCCGATATGCAGCACCGCGACCTTTTCCTGCTTCCAGGCAATTGAGCCGGTCATGCCGACGATGGCGACGGCGAGGCCGGCATGCGCCAAGGTCATGCCATAAGCGGAGCGTGGCAAGCGGATGGCGCGAGACCAACTCGCCCCAAGAGGCCCGCCGAGCTTGACCCGCGCAGCCCATTCGCTCAGCGTACCGATTAACAGCCAGGCCGCTAGTGCCATGCCGGCGAGAGCCATGAAGGATGCGCCGTCGGCCATATACCAGGTGAAGCCGATGGTAATCGCGGCTGCGGTGCCGGCCGCAACAAGTCGTTGCAAGGCGCCGGGCAGGTCTCCGCGTTTCCAGCCGAGGAACGGACCGATGGCGGCGATTAGGACGAGTGGCATGGCGATCGGCACGAAGACAGTCCGGAAATAGGGTGGGCCGACCGAGATGGTGCCGAGATTCATCACATTCAGGACCAGTGGGGCCAGGGTACCGAACAGGACAGTCGCCGCCAGCACCGCCAACAGAAGGTTATTGAGGACGAGTGAGCCTTCGCGACTGATCGGCGCGAAGAAGCCGCCCGGCTTCAGGATCGGCGCCCGCCAGGCGAAGAGCCACAGTGAGCCGCCGATGGCGATCGCCAGCAGCGCCAGGATGAAGAGGCCGCGCGCCGGATCCTGGGCGAAAGCATGGACCGAAGTGATGACGCCCGAGCGGACTAGAAAGGTCCCGAGCATGCTGAAGGCGAAGCCTAAGATCGCGAGCAAAATAGTCCAGGCTTTGAGGGAATCCCGCTTCTCGACGACGATGGCCGAGTGCAGGAGCGCTGTCGCCATCAGCCAGGGCATGAAGGAAGCATTCTCCACCGGGTCCCAGTACCACCAGCCGCCCCACCCCAGCTCGTAGTAGGCCCAGCGGCTGCCAAGGACGATGCCGCAGGTGAGTGCGGTCCAGGAGAGCAGTGTCCACGGCCGCACCCAACGCGCCCACGCGGCATCGACCGCGCCTTCGATCAAGGCTGCGATGGCGAATGAGAAAGACATCGAGAGGCCGACGTAGCCGAGATAGAGCATCGGCGGATGGAATGCGAGCCCGGGGTCCTGCAGCAGCGGATTGAGCTGGCGGCCCTCGAACGGCGCTTGACCGAGCCGGGCGAAGGGATTGGATGTCAACAGCATGAACACCAGGAAACCGACCGCGATCATAGCCTGCACAGCGAGCACGCGTGCCTTCAGGCGCAACGGCAGGTTGTTGCCGAAGACGGCGACCAACGCACCGAACAACCCTAGGATCAGCACCCAGAGCTGGAGTGAGCCCTCGTGATTGCCCCAGGCACCCGCGATCTTGTATATCAGCGGCTGAGCGGAGTGCGAATTCTCATAAACGGCGGCCACTGAGAAGTCGGACACAACGTAAGCATGGACCAAAGCGAGGAAGGAGAAGCCAAGTAGGAAGAACTGGCCCACTGCCGCGGGCAGCGCCATGGCCATCCAGGAGCGCAGGTTACGTTGCGCGCCGATCAGCGGGATGACGGACTGGGCGAGCGCCAAAACCAGTGCCAAGACCAGGGCGAAATGGCCGAGTTCAGTGATCATTGCGCCGCGCTCTCCTGATCATTTCCTGTTGGATTGCCGCCTAACGAAGTGCTTCCCGTCTGATCGCCGGATTCCTGCCAACGGCCAGAGGCCTTTAGCGCCCTTGCGACTTCCGGCGGCAAATATTTCTCGTCGTGTTTGGCGAGCACCTCGTTGGCGATGAATTCGCCCTGCCCGTTGACCGTGCCCTCGATGACGACGCCCTGCCCTTCGCGGAAGAGATCCGGCAAGATGCCGCGGTAACGGACCTTGACCGATTTGCTGAGATCGGTCACCTCGAAGAGGATGGCACCATCGCTACCGAGCTTCCGCAAGCTGCCCCGCTCAACCAGACCACCGATGCGGATCATCCGGCTTGGTGCAGGTAGCTTGGCCGCGAGTTCGGTAGGGCTCAGAAAGAAGACGATATCCTGGCGCAACGCAGCGAGGACCAGAGCGACTGCACCGCTCACCAGCACAAGGCTGACCAGAACCAGATAGAGTCGACGGGTCTTGCGGGACATACTGCGGTGCCGGTTGTTAGCCCGCACCTCACCCAGCTTGACATCAGTCATGAAGCAGTTCGCTGATCGGAGGCCCTCTGACCGGGCCTCAGGTGATTACGCGGTCGCGCCACAGCGGTCTGGCGATGATGCGCCCACGCAGCGCTTTCCGCTTCGAGCCGGTGCAGAAGTGCTACCGCGTGACGCAGCCGACGCCAGCTATTGACCGCGAAAACGACCAGTACCAGCGCAGCGACCCCGTAGGCCGGCCAGACAAAGCCTGCATAGCCGCCCATCAGAAGGTAATCCCGGATAGCCTCTGTCACGATTGCCACTCCATCAATTGGCCCCTCCCCCGCCAGTTGCCGGGCCGCTGGCAGGCGTTGCTTGCATCCGGAGACGGTTGAACAGCAGGGACTGCGACCGCGCCGCCAATATGGCCGCCTTCATTCGCGCGAGCATGACGACGAAGAAGAACAGCTGGAAGGCAATCGCCATCAAGAAAAGAGGGCTCAGCATGGATGGATCGATGCTGGGCCCGCCCGAGCGAAGGATGCTGGCCGGCTGGTGCAGGGTGTTCCACCAGTCGACCGAGAACTTGATGACAGGCACGTTGACCGCCCCGACCAAGGCGAGAATGGCCGCGGTGCGTTGGCCTCGCTGCCGATCGTCAAAAGCCTGTGTCAGCGCCATGTGGCCGAGATAGACGAAGAACAGGAGTAAGAAAGAAGTGAGGCGCGCATCCCAAACCCAGTAGACACCCCACATCGGGCGGCCCCAGAGCGAGCCGGAAACAAGGGCGATGAAAGTGAAGCCGGCCCCGATAGGCGAAGCCGCCTCGGCGGCAATGTGGGCTAGAGGATGGCGCCAAACTAGGCCACATGCGCTGGCCACCGCGATCAAACAGTAGGCGAACAGCGCCAGCCAGGCGGCCGGGACATGGATATACATGATCCGCACCGTCTCACCCTGTTGGTAATCAGCCGGCGACTCCCACAGTGCGTGATAGAGGCCGACAGCGAAGGCCAGGATTGTCATTACGATCAGCCCGGGTTGAAGTCGGTCGGCCAGTCGCAGGAAGCGGCCGGGATTTGCAAAGCGGTGCATGACTCCTCTCAATCTCTCTATCGCGCGCCCAATGACCATTTAGACGCAGTGTTATTCCCGGAAGAGCCTCAGAAGGAGAGCTTCAGGTCCGCTGGGATGGTGCGACCCGGAGCCCAGCCATCTGAGATCCTCGGTGGATCGACTCTTCGTTTAGTCGTCCAGCAACCGATAAAACTGCGTCCAAACCTCATCCTTCTTGGCGTTCGCAATATGGCAGAACGCCCAGCTCCCTTTGGCTTGCACCTCAGCTGAGGCAGCTTTTGGCTCAAAGTGGTTGAAGTCGAAATAGCCCCAACCACCTGTATCCGCAAAGCGCTTCGAATCCTTGACTGCCGCATGTTTTGCAGTCATTTCCGTTCTCCAAGTTTCTGGCAAAACAACTTGCCAGCGCACTTCCTTCGGATAGCCCGGCAGCGCAAATTCACGGGTGACAGTAGTTTAGCTTGGTCATCGAAGGGTCCCGAATACGTGCTCAATCGTCCCGCAGAAGGGTTTCCCGTCCAGCTGGATGCAGGTCGCGTGGGAGAGTTGGGGTTCCCCCGCTTCTGATACCGCCGACAATCCCCGAGTTTTGGGCTGTCGCGTGTGCAAAGCGGGTCAAGGCCTTCCGCGCCGAAACCTATGTGGTCCCCACTTGTTCTTCGGCTTTCCGGGCTAATTCAAGAGCTGCGCCCTCGGAACATTGCTTGTCGGCACGTCCGATGCTCGTGCCAGAGCGGACACGCTGGCTAATCGGTGAAGTGCGGATGAGGCTGCAGCCGCAGGAGACGGATCTTCGGATCATCGGACACCAATTGTGGACCCCAGGATCACTTGTTCGAGGCAGCATGTGGTCGCGATCTAAGCTTAGCGATGGCGCGACGTCGATTGGCGCCGCCATGGTCATTCCAATCCGATTGATGAGCCGAGGGTAGTATGAATAGAAAAGCAATGTTCACGTTTCTCGCACTGGCTGGCGGTGCACTCGCGGCTGCCACGGTCATCGCATCTACAGCAAGTCGAGCCCAGTCGATGAGCGGGGAGAATGGAGTGTCCGCTCGATATCTTCCCGAATACACGGCAAACGGTGACCTAATCCTCCCAAAAAATTGGCGGCATTGGGTGTACGTGGGCTCCCCGCTCACTCCCAATGCACTTAACGGCGGCCAGGCGAACTTTCCGGAATTCCACAACGTCTATATCGAGCCCGGATCATTTGCGATCTACGAGAAGACGGGAGAATTCCCCGAAGGAACGATCTTCTTCAAAGAGTTGCAGCTCACGCTCAAGGGCGAAGAAGCAGACGGCTCAAGGACCGAGCCGTCGGGTCGCGGATATTTTCCAGGCCCCTTTAATGGCGCCGACGTGACGGTGAAGGATTCGAAGCGCTACGCAGCCACAGGTGGCTGGGGCTACTACAACTTTCACCACTCCGAACCGAAAGCGAAAACAGCATCTGTCAGGCCAAAAGAGGAGTGCGCCTTCTGCCACATTGCCAGCGCCAAAAAAGACGATGTATGGACCCAATTTTACCCCATGCTCGACGAAGTCGCTCAGAAATACCACAAGTGAGGCTGTCTTCGTCCGGAAAGTCTCTTCCTGGCGGCCGGTGCCGCGAGCCTAACAACGGCAACGCAACCACCTAGCATCCGGGACGTCAATCAGTCCACTGGCGTATCGCGCCAAGCGATACGCCAGTGGACTGATTGACAAGTCGCAGACGGTAAAATTTCATCACAGCCGCCAGACTACGCGATCGCCTGGCGCAGGTCCTTGTCGAAACCGCGCAGGGACAGTGCTTTCGCGGCAAGCCACGATGACGTCGGTTCCCCGCGCAGCAAAACTCCATAGCGGTGTAACCCGCGCGGCCGATGACCAAACGCCGGGGAGTTCCTGCAGGTCAAAGACGGCATCGAACAAGGAAAAGCTCGGGGCTGGCGCCCGTAGCAACTAGAATAGTGCGCGCGCCAACGAGCCGATGATCCGCCAGGACATACCACCGGATAGTCCGTGTCTCACGCGGCAGGAAGCCAGCTCTTGCACCGCCCACTGTGCTGAGCCTCCTTGCGTACAACGGCCGCACCTCGCAAATTCGATAGAGCATGGGAGCCGAGGAACGATGCCCCCAAGAAGCTCGTTGGCGTTATCGTTGGGCCTGTTTCGATCTACGCCTGCATCTGACACCACGAGTGACTAGCGCCGCAGTGCTGGATAACCATTGACGTAGATCCAATCCATCGACTTCGCCGGCACGTGACACCCCAGACAGTCTGATTTGTAGTCTGTTGATGTCGTCTTGAGCGGTTTGTCGGCGTCGAACCAAGACCATCCCCAGCCGTCGCCCCACAGGGGGTTGCCAGCGTGACTATTCTTGCTGTCCTTCACCATTACGAACCAGCCCTTAAGCTTATCAGCGTGGCTAACGGTACCGGTTGTCATGTCATTCGTAGAGGTCTCAAAGACTTCCTTGACCAGCACCGCGTTATCCGGGAAGTCCCCGGTCTTGCGGTAAGCGTCGATCGTCCCGGGCGAAGCATAGACAGCGTGGATTTCCTTCGAGCCTGCGCCAGTGTCTGCTGCGATCGCCCAGCTTCCGAGCGCCTGATACGTGATGCGGTAATTTTCGGGCACACGCAGGTTTCCTTTGGCGTCCATGACCTCGGTTCCCGTCGCCTCGGTCGATTGCGCCATCGCGGTGACGGCGCCCGCCATTAGCAGGGCAGCAGTGGTGATGCCGATTAGTTTCGCGTTCTTCATGGCTAAGCTCCTTTCGGGTCCCGCGCGCCGGAGTCAGCAGCCGACGCGACTTTTGAGTCTGGACGGAGCTGCATGAACGACCCCAGGCTGTCGGGGGAATACACCTAAGCTTAGGCCAACTAAGCGGCCCGATACTCCAAAAGACGTGTCCGGGCGTCTCGATTGTGCGGCACGTGGTGCATTTGTCGAGCCCGACTACAGGATCCGCGCAGAGCCCGCGCGGATCCTGTAGTCGTTGCGGCTCGTTGTCCAAAAGGAGTAGTTCGTGCCTCCTGACACACCCCCATGCTTTCCATCTTCCAGCATTCAGATGAATGGTAGGAGGACATCAAGTCGCGTACTGGGCGTGCAATTATGGGTGCGGCCGCGTCTACTACTCATCGGCCAGGCTCTTTTCAGACGCTGACTCTCCGCGAACCAAGTGGGCGGGATTCACACCTGACGGACGCCGCGCTTTGGCGCGGTATCCCGATGGGCTACTCCCGTAGTGCCTACGGAAGGTCTGAGTGAAGCTGCTGCGGCTCTGGTATCCGGCCCGGAGCGCCACCTGGTCGATCGACAGTGCATTGGCTGCGAGCAACTCCGCCGCGTGGCGCATCCTCACGCGCCGCAACAAAGAGATGGGTGACTCACCGAACGCAATGACGAACCTCGCCATGAACGCCGAACGGCTCAGGCCGACGGAGTGCGACAGGCTTTCGACCGTGTGCTGCGCCAAAGGCCGTGACACCATTTCCGCAAAGGCGCGCGCTATCTGAGGGTCACTCAGGATCGGAAAGCGCTCGACCCATGGGTTCACCGAGGTTAGGCAACGCCGAAGCAGGGCGAGCAACACAAGCTTAAGAAGCGCCGTTGACATCGGTTCACCACCGATGTTCTGCGCGGCGAGTTCGCTCATGGCATAGTCCACTACTCGATCCAGATGATCGTGCGCATCGAACTTTTCGACAATTGGGGTGGCGAGCGATGCGAAGAGGTCGAGTGCCGCGCCGTAGTTCGCTTGAAATGCCCCGCACACGAATACCACAGAGGGCTCGCCCTCCCCCACGCTGTATCGGTGGCTCGAGCCGGGAATGAATACCTCGCCGGGCGGGCTTCCGAGATGTCGCCGTGACCTGAATGCGTGATCTGATCCGGCGATCACCAGGAACCTCTTTGGGGGAACGATCACCAACGTGTGTCGCGTTAACTGAATCGGCGGCTCGCTGTCGACAAAGACCCAGCCCGAACCTTGAAGGCCGTAGTGGATTGTGGGGACGTCATTGCGGGCTACGACGACTTGCGAGCCCGCAGTGAGCGCGCACCGAGACAATTTGGCGTATTTGACTTCCAAAGTCGCCATGAGCTTGTCGAGATCTTGTCGCGTGATTCGCCAAAGCGGTTCGGTAGCCACGTCCATAAGTCCTTATGATGATTTCACCCACATCAGCCCAGCATTCACGGGAGTCGACCAACTGCGCTTGGCGCCAACGTTGCATCCGTTTAGCCGGACGCACGACTCTTCCGCACTCCAACCTGATCTGAATTGCTTTGATCGGTCCGGGTCTTCACTTGCCTGTAAACAAGGGCGTAATCCAATGAGGCTGCCGTCAGCGAAGCCACCGTGGCGGCGACCGCTTCCTCAATCTGACCGAAAGACCACACGGCGCTTCCTTCTCCGATGGTCGTCGCCTGTCCGTTCCGCACTTGATCCGCAACGGCGCCATCTGGGCGATACCATGTACCCGGACCACAGAAGAAGCCGTGGCGTAAGACGACACCTGCAATTGTCGGCGATCCAAGTACCCGGCTCTCATACTCGCTAAAAGTGCGCGCACTATCACCAATTGCGCCTGGCGCCTCGGTCTTCAATCGGGCGTTCTCATCGGCGAGTTTCCCATGAGGAGCGTCAAGGTAGAAGCCACGCGATTGCATGATGAAGCGACTGACACCCATCGCCTCGGCCGCCGCGAGCAAATTGCGACCGCCTTCACGATGGAGGCGCGTATCATTGGGCATAGCCTTGATGATGTCGGCGGGGTTGGCGGGAAGCCAAGTGAGTTGGTCTATGACTACATCCGGCTCCGCAGACTCGATGGCCTCACTTACCCCCTGTGCGTCAAAAGCATCGGCTTTAGACACCGCCGCCCCCAGCTCGCGATGGCGGTCGACGCCCGGGCTTGGCCATGTCATGCCGGTCACCCGAGACCCTGCGTGCGTGGTGCACGCATCAACGGCGATCCAACGGCACCAGTCGCGCCGACAATGAATATATTCATATAGATATTCTGGCTGTGAGACTTGATTGGCGCGATGGATCGCGATCCCGCGCCTTGCCGGATTACTTCTCGCGTATTGCTTGCGGCATGTTTCGGAAACTGATCTCCATGCGGTGTACGCATTCATCTGGCTGATCGCGATGGCGAGATCGACGAGCTCACGTCCGTCAAATACCGAACGAGCCGCGACGTAAGCGTTATCGGGAACGCCGGTTTCGGCGACGCGTATCACGATTTCGGCCCGGGCCAAAGCAGCACGCCGGCGGCCGTCGAACAGATTCCCTGCTTCAACCCATGCCTGCACCCGCGCGAGCTTCTCAATCTTCTGCCCCTTTTTGATTAAGCCCCGCGTGTGCATGTCGAGACAAAAGGCACAGTTGTCGATCTGCGAGACAAGGAGATAAACCAGTTCGACCAATACCCGCGGGAGAGTGCTCTGGAGAATGCATCCGAAAAGGCCGCCGAGAGCTTTCGTACCAGCCGGGGCGACCTGATTGTAATCGATACGCTTCCTCATTATGTAATCTCCGCGTGACTGGAATTTACTGGACAGGCGTGACGAGTGCTCGGTCGTCACGATCGACCACGAAGACTGCGAGTAGTTTGGCGGGCTCAGTCTTGCTCGCATTTCGGCTAACCGAATGGATTGCGCCCGGATCCTCGTACCAGCTCTCGCCGGCGCGGTAGACCCGGGCCGGGCCATCGTTCACCTTCGACTCGATTTCTCCAGCGAGGACGTAGGCAAAGATGAATGCCGACTTCGCATGGGTATGCGAGGGCGAGGCCCCACCCGGCGCGTAATCTACGACCAGTGCTACCAGCGATTTGCCGGGAATGGTCGGAATTGCGCGTTCGAATTGCGGCGTAACAGTTTCGCCGGGCCCGTGCGCAGCGGCGGGCATTGCCGTGGCGATTGCGAGGGCCGCGCAGGTGGCGCCAATGAAAGTACGTCCGATCATGGTGGTTCTCCTTTTCCCCGAGAGATCGCGCTATTCTGATTCTAAAGAAAGCACCAAGAAGTCACAAAAATCAGGTACTACGAAACTATGGAAGAGTCGCTACAGCTAGAACTTGATCGCTCCGCGAAAATCCCGCTGGCCGAGCAGATACGGAAGGGCATCAGCATCGCGATAGAAACCGGCGTGTTGGCGCCCGGCGCCCGGTTACCGTCATGGCAGGATCTGGCAGCCCAACTTGGGGTCGCCCGCAACACGGTGCGCACAGCCTATGACAGGCTATCGGCGGCCCAACTCGTCGTGTCATCGCGCGCCGCCGGAACTCGAGTTGCGGATCGGCCGCCGGCCGTGCCTCGCGTCGAACAATCCCCCGATCCCGGCTCCTTCATGGAGACCTATCTGGAAATGACGGCAGGCCCGGCAATCTTTCAGATGGGCGTGCCTGCGCAAGAAACTTTCCCAGCCACGCTTCTCGCGAGGATCCGCTCGCAGGCCGTGCGCGTGGAATCGAGTGCGCCCGCGATCTATCCCGATCCTCGCGGTGAGTTGGAATTGCGACGGGAAATTGCTGTCTATCTTGCGGTCGCGCGCGGCATTGACTGTTTACCCTCCCAGATCATCGTCACTGCCGGTTACTGCGGCGGCCTTGGATTGGCGCTCCATGTACTCGGCCTGGAAGGACGGAAGGTTTGGTTCGAAGATCCAGGACTGCCCTTTGCCCGGCGTGGCCTGGAGCTCGCGAGATTGTCGCTAGTGCCAATACCCGTGGATGATGATGGCATCGATGTCGATCACGGCATGCGCCATGCCCCCGATGCAGCGCTGGCTGTGGTAACGCCGGGTCAGCAAGCGCCGCTGGGACCCGTTCTATCACTCGCACGCAGGCTTCGACTTCTCGAATGGGCTGCCCGAGAGGACGCTTGGGTGGTCGAGGATGACTATCTGAGCGAACTGCAGCTCGATGGCCGCGCTGCACCTGCCCTTGCCTCCCTCGACCGCGCTGGGCGCGTTATTCACATTGGTAGTTTCAGCAAGACCATTAGCCCAGCACTGCGGCTGGGCTTCGTTGTAGCACCGCCTGCGCTGGTAACCCGGTTTGCGGAGGTTGCAGCCTGTCTTGCCCCACCTCCCGGGCCGGCGATCCAGCGCGCAACCGCCGAGTTCATGCGCGAAGGCCACTATCTCCGCCACCTGCGCCGGACGAAGCGCGTTTACGCGTCTCAACGCGACGGTGTGCTTCAAAGTCTGAATGTAGCGTCCTGCACGGTCTCCGTCGCCGGATTGGCCGTTTTGCTGCGCTTGCCGGCAGGAGTATCGGACCTTTCCATCGCGAGGGACGCATACTTTTTTGGAATGGCGCCGTCACCCTTATCGGTTTGGTTTGCGTCGCCGGCTTCGGCTCCAAGCGGGTTGCTTCTAGGCCTCACGACGGTGCCACAACGGCAACTCGTGCGGTCTTGCGAGCGTTTGAATGAAATCATACGGCGCGTTCTGTGACGCCTCTCCGGAAAGCCGACATGGATGATAAAGCCCGTGTTGTCGCCGAGAGCCTGACCTGCGGACAGTAGGTCAGCGAGACGGCACGGGCTCTCGACCTACCAGTTATTCCCGTGGTGACGCCAGGTCCGGGAGCTGTGTGAAGGGTTGCAGGAGCCATATTGACGACGGCGCCGCGAGTCCTGCTAGTCACCCAAGAAGCCGACCGTGCGCCACCCAACGAGCAACATCCGGCGTGAAACGCGTGCTTACCAAGTGGTCGTAGCCGGCGAGATCGTCCGGCGAAAATACATCCCGCCACCGCCCGTTCGTGCCGCTGTTGAAGAACCGCGATGACCCCTGATCCAAAATGCGCTGCGCGATCGGCAGCAGCAGGTCGCCCTGAGCCTTCATTGCCTGGAATCCCGCCGCATCGATCAACGCCGGCCATAAGGCCTCGGAGATTTCGATGCCAAGATACGCGGCGATCCGGCGCATTTCTCCTCCAAGGTCGTTCTTCAGATCGTTGTAATGGACCAGCAGCATGTTGGGCTCGTCGCGCGCAGCCCAATAGGTGTTCTCGACGTGGAAGAACGACTCATCCGGATTGCCCCGCGAACCACCGCCCCTGACCCAATCGGCGAAGAACGCAGCCGCGCTTTCGGGAATGGTCGGGCTGCCGCTGTAGGACTGCGGGGTGCTTTGGCTTAAACCATTGAACTGCTCCCGGAACGCCGGCGTGTAATGGAACAGGTGGTTGTGAAACGACATCGCCACATCCCGGCCATCGCGCGCCACATGGATATATTTAACGCTTTGGTAGAACGGTAGAGCATCGAGTGGCAGGTGCGTCTTGAGAAACCGCCGGTGTGTTAGCGCCTCGATGGCCTCCAGCTTCTGCTCGTCGTTTCCTTTTCCGTCAAGCCAGGGCGAGATTTGCGAGATGTCGCGTGGCGCCGGCGATCTGAAGATAAGCATGCCGACGATGTGCTGCATCCACGTCGTGCCGCATTTCGGATAAGTGCCGATGATGATGTCATCCCCGCGCGGTCGATAGCTCTCCCATCTCGTGCTGTCGGTGGTACGGGATCGCACCGTACGAGTAGGTGCACGAATCAAGCGCGGTGACATTGTCACTGACCCTTCAATCAGTCGCTACCTCCGCATTGTTGCCATGAGGCATTACAAATTGGTGTCCATTTCGAAAAAGCGGGTTACGGCTGAAAGAATCGCGCTATTTGACACGACCACGCGGCGGTAAGCTTCCCATGGACGTTATATGCCTGACCTCTGATGATAGCGCTGTGGCAGCAACTCGTCGATTTTCTTGGTTTTGTGCTGCGCGGTACCGGCCCTCGTTAAACACATCGGAGCCAGCAGCGTGGGTGCCTCGTCCTGGCACCTTGCTCGAAGGCTGCCCGGACCGTACGCTCACGACGAGACCATAACCCTCGAGAGCGAATTCAGCCTGGCGAATAGGATCTGGCCGGGTTTGCTTTTGGCACTTTTCGGACTGGTCGCGAAGCCTGGCCTGAGTCCGTCGTGCGCTCCAAACCGGATATTGATTATCCGCCGCCAACCAACCTCGATTTATGAGTACGCGCCCTAGATCGCTGGCCTGGCCTTCCGACGGTTTAAGCGAAATACGAACGCCTTCGAATACCGCCTGATGTATCGGCGTCGGTAGCCGTGATAGGTACGAAGGGCGAGGGTCTTCAGAATCGATGCAACCCGGTTCGTCCAGAAGAGAAGGTCGATTTTTGTCCCCGACACCGTCGGTTTTAGGCAATGATCCTTCATGCTCCGGTAGGCGGTATTTCCATCGGTGACGATAACCGGTCCCGGCTCGATGTTCCGGCGGATGAAGCCGTGGACGTGACCCGATTTATTTCCGGGATAGGTTCGATCCTGACCCGTCCTGGCCTAGTTATCTTTTCACCATTTTTGTTCACGAATTCAGCCACTTCCACGGCAACGGCGACGAACAGCTTGCCGACAGGGCTGCGGCCCTGCCTGAGAATGTCAGGGTAATCTTTGGATCTGAAGACGATGAAGATCTCGTCGAACTCGACCAATCCGCTGAGCTTGCTGCGATCCGGATCAACCATGGCCCGCCGGAGCTTGACGAGATCAACAAGCGGACTCATAAGAGCCAAGACTGAGCTGCTTGTGGAGCTGCAGAGCGGATATCCCGTTGGAATGCGTATCCACTCATGCCTTCTGAACGTTCAGCCACGGGCCCTGGACAGATGTCAAGAGGAGAGAAAGCGATGCAGCCAGCAGAACAAGATCCTTAAGAAGGAACTGCCCTGGCGCTGCCGAGATCGCCGGAAATCCGCCCGCTGTCGGTTCTGCTACGCCAGGCGTGCTCAGAAAGAAGGTCAGCGTGGTAATATAGGTCGCAGCGGACATCGCCGCTCCCAATGCGGAAAAAATAGGCTGAAAGGCCCCGAGAATGAGAGCCGCTGCGGTCGACAGCTCAATTGCGCCGATAACGTAACTTGCCCCTTGAACTCCGAACAGGACATGCAACCAGCTCATGATCGGACTGTGTTCGATGAACGGAGCGATACCGGCTGCTTCGTATGCGGTGAACTTCATTCCGCCGAACCAGAGAAAGATGATTGCCAGAGCCCATCTGAGCAGGGCCAGGAAACTAAGGGATCCAGCGCTCTTTTCAGCAATTTGAAGACGAAACGGTTTTGTAAGATTGGTCATTTGCAGTCTCTTTCTGAGTTGAATGTACCTCTGACAGAAATGCAGTCTCACCACCCTTCCCTCACTGCGCTCGCGGGTCTTGCACGGCGCAAGCTTTCAATGCTTAGCGCTATCGAGTGCATCTGAAGGTTTATTTGATGGGCGTGGTCAGATGGTAGTCATTGGTGTCGAGGACGAAGACAGCAAGCAGCTTTGCCGGCTCGGTCTTGCTCGCGTTGCGGCTAATCGAATGGATCGCGCCCGGCGCTTCGGACCAGTTCTCGCCTGCCCGATAGATGCGCGTCTCACCGTCATTCACCTTCGACTCGATCGCGCCGGAGATCACGTAAGCATAGATGAACGCCGACTTCGCGTGGGTGTGGGACGGAGAGGCCGCGCCCGGCGCGTATTCGACCTCCACGGCGATCAGCGACTTGCCGGGGATATTGGGAATGGCCGCCTCGAAATTCTTCATAACTGTTTCCGCTTCGCCCTCATGGGCGGAGGCGGGGCCAGCCATCGCGAAAACGAGGGCGGCGCAGGTAGCTGTGATGATGGTTCGGAACTTCATGGGCTTTCTCCCTCTGAGTATCGGATGGTCATCGTTCTTCGCGGACCCTCTCTAGCCCCGCCGTCACTTCCAGCCCGCGCTGCACCGCCGAACGCGCGAGGCCACGGTCGAGCCACGCCTGCACATGAAGAAAGCGGTCGTAGCCCACGAGCTCGCGCGCTTCGTAAAAGCCGATCAGGTTACGCACCCAACCGAGCAACGAAATATCGGCGATGCTGTAGTCCGCGCCCATCACCCAGTCGCGACCCGCAAGCCGTTCGTCGAGAACACCGAGCAGCCGCCCTGACTCGGTCGCGTAGCGGTCGCGCGGGCGCTTGTCCTCATAGGCCTTGCCGGCGAATTTGTTGAAGAAGCCGACATGGCCGAACATTGGCCCGACTCCGCCCATCTGCCACATCACCCACTGAATCGTTTCGTAGCGGGTGTTCGGATCGGCCGAGATAAATTGTCCCGTCTTGTCGGCAAGATAGAGGAGGATTGCGCCCGATTCGAACAACGCGAGCGGCGAGCTGCTCGGTCCGTCGGGGTCGTAGATTGCGGGAATCTTGCCGTTGGGATTGAGCGCGAGAAAGGCCCGGCCGTGGTTTTCGGCCGCCATGATGTCGATCCGGTGCGGCTCGTAGGCGAGGCCCGTCTCCTCCAGCATGATGCCGACCTTCACTCCGTTAGGCGTCGGCAGGGAAAAGAACTGGAACCGATCGGGGTACTGCGCCGGCCAGCGCGTGAAAATCGGATGATTGAGTGTCACTTTCTCCCTCCTAGATGAGCGGACCGAGCTGTACCGCGGCATGGTAGAATCTTCCGCCTGGATGCGTGCCGAGACGATCGCCACGATCCAAAAGGGCAACGATGATCCACAGGGGGGCAGAACCGCTCGCCCTCCCCCCGGGGGGCCTCACGGACGAACGCGGATGATCGTCTTCCCGTTGATCCGCTTGGTCGGGTTGAAGGCGGCGACGGCGTCGTCGAGGGTCGAGACGTTGCCGATGATCGTCCGCAGCCGTCCGTCACGCACCCGCCAGACGATCTCGCTCAGTTGGGCGCGATCGGACACGACAACGAAGTCGACCGCCAAGCCGTCGACGGGCCGCGCCTCAGACGGCCCCATGATGGACACCAGCGTTCCTCCGGCTCGAATCAGGCGCGCGGACCGTTTCCCGATGTCGCCGCCGATGACATCGAACACCAGATCGACCCCGCCGACGTCTTCGAGGGCGTCGTTGTCGAGGTCGACAAACTCCTGCGCGCCGAAGTCGAGCGCCGTCTGACGGCCGGCGGCGCGTCCGGTACCGATGACGTAGGCGCCGGCCTCTCGTGCGAGTTGTGTCACCATCGACCCGACTGCGCCGGCCGCGCCGTGTACGAGGACGCTCTGCCCCGCCTGAAGGCGGCCGTGCTCGAACAGTCCCTGCCACGCAGTCAGGCCCGAGATCGGCAGGCTCGCGCCCACCGTGAAGTCGACGTCGCCGGGCAGTGGCGCGAGGTTGCGGGCTTCCACGGCCACATACTCCGCCAGGGTGCCGTCGCGAGTCCAATCCGTGAGGCCGAACACCCGCTGTCCCACCGACAGCCCTGTCGTGCCATAGCCGAGGGCGGTGACGACTCCGGCCAGCTCGTGCCCAGGGATCGACGGTGTTCGGTCACGGTCGAGGCGATCGGTCCAGGTCGGAGGCCACGTCAGCTCACCCGAGGTGAATCCCGACGCATGAACCTGAACGACGACGTCGTTTATCGCTGCCTTCGGCTCGGGCCGCTCCCTCAGCTTCATCCCGGCCGTTCCCGCAGCCTGGTCCGTCACAATAATCGCCTTCATCGTCCACCTCCCTGCGTGTCGTATATCATCATCTTACGAATTCCTTTGCAGACGAGCGAATAGAGTTCAGATCGAGCCAGCCGGCGCAACGGCGGGAAAGTCCTTCTCGGGGTCGAACACGTTATTGAAAAAGTTCGTCAGGGAGTACATGGCCACCAGC
>LNAP01004822.1_pt1 | contig 22410 bp, 17 predicted proteins | sample 602601 | NCBI WGS metagenome assembly LNAP01 (sample SAMN02440304, study PRJNA202911) | soil metagenome | biome: Subtropical and temperate rainforests or woodlands; isolation source: soil samples (1 kg each in a 20% v/v slurry with milli Q water) were... ...
CGTAAGTATCGTCGCGGACAGTGTGCCGAAGATCAGAGAAATCGCCAGCCCACCAAATACCGGGTCGCTAAGCATGATCATGCTGCCAAAGATGATCGCCAATGCAGTCAGAAGAATAGGACGCAGACGCACCGCCCCTGCTTCCAGGATGGCTTTGCGCAAGCTCATACCCTGGTGCCGATAATCGAGCACAAAGTCTATGATCAGCAGCGAGTTTCGCACCACCACTCCAGCCAGGGCGATGACTCCGATCAGGGAAGTGGCGGTGAAGGATTGACCCATTAGCCAGTGCCCCGGAAAGATACCCACCAGCCCCAAAGGAATCGCAGCCATGGCAACCAGAGGGATGGCGAAGGACTGATAGTAGGCCACCAGCATTAGATAAATGAGCGTAAGAGCCAGCCCCAGTGCACCGAGCATGTCGCGATAAGTGTCCAGCGTCATGCGTATTTCTCCATCCCACAGCAGATGGTAACCATCGATGGTGTCAGGCACCGCAGGAGTAAGACGCAAATTCCCGGTGCCCAGGCGTTCGTCGTTGGCAAGCAGCAAACCGTCCAGCCGCCGGTCCAGATCCAATACGGCGAATACTGGGGCTGTACTGACAAGCTCACCGCCGACATACAGGACGCGCTCGCCGTCTTTGTGCTGGATGGGACGTTCGGTCAGGGTCGACTCGATACGAACCAGTCCGGACAAGGGCACGCTTTTACCCTCCCGACCAGCCAGGTGAATCCGCGACAACAATGCCGGGTCGATTTGGTGACGGCGAGGAATTTTCAGACGGATGGGAACGGCGTTCTTTTCTCCGGCAATGTGCACTCGCCCGAGCTCTTCACCGTCCAGCAGACGCCGCAAGGCAATCGCTACCTCGGCGGTGGTCACACCGGACAGTGCAGCTTTTTCCCGGTCCACCACCAGCCGATACTCCGGTACATCATCCGGTTCGGAGTCATTCACCTCGACCATGTCGTAAGTAGCCCTGAAAGCCTCTTCGACTTGCTTGCCGATCGCCCTAAGTTGCGCCAGGTCTGACCCGTAGATTTCGGCCACGACCATGGCGCGCACTGGCGGCCCAGGGGAATCCTCAAGCAACTGGATGACGCTACCGGGGTAGCGTGACTGAATGGCCAGAAGGCTTTGACGCAGATCTCGGACAATTTCAATTGACGTCGTGCTGCGCCTTGCCTTATCAATCAGGTTAACCCGTATTTCCGCTATGTGTGGCCCGGTCTTGTTGCCGGTGCCGCGCAATAGGCCATTGAAATCGACCACACCGGCCTCACCGAGCCAGCTCTGATAGTTAAGGATAAAAGTGTTTTGCCGCAATACGGCACCGATCTCTCGTACGACCCGGTCGGTGGTTTCTAGCGGGCTGCTCTCGGGCATGGCAAGGACAATATTGAAGGTGTTCTTGTTGTCCTTTGGCAGCATGGCCATCTCGACGCCAAGCCAGGACTGCGCTCCGCTTATTCCCGCAGGGCGCATGAACTGCCACGCCGGTTGCAGCAGAGAAAGCAGGATAGCAGTAGCCACGCCCAGCAGAACGCCTCGACGCAACCGCGGACGATCGATCAGCGGTGTCATCAGGGCGTGGTAGAAACGGTGTAACCGATCCTTGCTGTTGTGATCTTCAAGATCATGTCCCTCGCCAGGCTGGAGCCAGCGGTTGGCAGCCCAGGGGGTAATGGTATAGGCCACCAACAGCGAGGCCAGCATGGCAACGGGCACGGTGAAAGCAATCGGGTAGAAATATTGCCCGAGCATACCGGTTACCATCATCAGCGAGATAAATACCAGCATCACGGCGATGGTCGCCAGATTCGTAGGACTACCGATTTCATTGGTAGCCTGTACCGTGACCGCACGCTTATCACTCCGCCCCAGATGAGCGTAGCGCCGGTGGATATTTTCAATAACCACGATGGCCGCATCCACCAGCAGGCCGAGGGACAGGATCAGGGCGAATAGAGTCAGACGGTTGATGGTGGGGCCGAACAGGTAATTCACGCCCAGGGTCAGCCCCAAAATCAGGGGGACGCTAAGGCCCACGATTAAGGCTTCCTTCAGACCGAGAAAAAGCACCATGACCAGAAAAACTGAAAAGACCGCGATACCCAAGTGCTCAATCAACACATTCACGGCGGCATCAGCTTTTTGACCATCGTTACGGGTAACCACGAGTTCCACCCCAGCGGGGATAAACTGTTGCCGCATTCGCTCGATGCGGGCGAGTACCTCGTCAGCGACAACCACCGCGTTGGTGCCAGGTTTTTTGGCAACCGCTAGAGCAACTGCGGGCATTTCAGGATCCGAATTTTTGCCAAAACGCGGGTCTGCAGGGCCGAAGGTAAAACGTGACAGCTGAGTGCGTTCCTCGGCCGGGCCGTCAACGATGACCGCTACATCGTCAAGGTAAATGGGCCGACCAGCATGACTACCAACAATTAATTGTTTCAGGTCATCCTCTGAGGTGAGATAGCCATCGAGAAATACACTGCGATTATGGCCCTGCTGCACCACACTCCCCAAGGGAGCCGAGACATTGGCAGTGGTAAGGAAAGCGCGAACCTGATCGACGGTTACGGCGAACGCCTCCAAGCTATCCGGCTCAAGCTCCACGCGTACCTCCCGGTCGCGTCCGCCCTTGATATAGGTCGCGGAAACTGACTCCAGACTGCGTAAGCCGTCAAGCAAGCGATCAGCCAACCGCTTCAAAGCGTAATCATCATACGTTTGCGAGGCCAGAGTCACCGTTACGATGGGTACGTCATCCACGTCCACGCTAATAATGAGTGGTGCACTGGCATCGGCGGGCAGACGATCGCGCTGACTGAGAATCCGGTCGTAGAGCTTGACCAAGGATTTTTCCTTGTCCTGACCTACCTCGAACTGCACGGTAAGAAAGCCGACGGAGTTCATCGATGTAGCGAAGGTATGGTCGACGCCGGGGACTTGCTTGACAATGTCTTCCAGCGGACGAATCACCAGTTGCTCCACCTCAACAGCGGAAGCACCAGGCAGCAATACCCGCACCTGCGCACCGGGGACGATGATTTGCGGGTTTTCCTCGCGTGGCGTGAGAAGGATGGCCAGCATGCCGAGCACGGCGCAGGCAAGCATGAATAGTAGAGTCAGTTTTGAGGTGACGAAGATTTCGGCCAAGTGCCCCGCGATATTGACTTTGCGCTGGCTCATGGATATTCAGCACTAGTGATGCGGTCACCTTCGCGCAGGCCAGGAGCGACCACTGCGACTATCTGCTCACCCACCAGAAGGCCTGCTGCGATCTCAATACCCTTGGGCCACTCGCGGCCCGTGCGTAACCAGCGAAAACGTGCCAGCCCTGCGTCGTCAACCAGGAACACTCCGCGCAGTCCACCTCGTTCCACCAGCGCCTGCGGCGGAATTAGCACAGCCTGGCTGTCCCCGATGACAAAACTGGCACGGCCGAACATGCCCGGCAGCAGGTTCTTGGTATTGGGCAGCGCGATTTTCAACTGATAGCTGCGGCTGACCGGGTCACCCGAGGGCACGACACGGCTCACCATACCTTGTAGCACCTGAGGCAGCACATCGATCTTCACGCGTACCGAACTCCCTACTGCAATCGCAGCAACATGGGCTTCGCTGACAGACGTGTCGAACAGCAAGGTACGGCCTACCTCCAGGATGAGCATCGGTTCGCCCGGCTGGGCCATATCGCCGGCACGCTTCAAGCGAGCCACCACCACGCCGTCACCTGGACTCCTTATTTCGATGTAGGCGCGCTGTGCATCCACCGTCTCCTGCACGGCTTGCGCCTGATTCAGTAACTCTTTGGCAACATCACGCTTGAGGCGGATCTTGCGCCACTCATACTCGGAAATATAACCCCGCTCATAGAGGCGCTTAAAACGCTCGAAATCGATCTGGACATCGGCAAAGGCTGAGTTAGCCGCACTAAGTTCCGCCCTGCTCTGGCGGATGCCACCTTCGATGTTGGCACCATCGAGTTTGGCAATGATTTCTCCACGCTGCACCCGGTCACCCTCCCGCACCTGCAACTCATGAATGTAACCACTCACCTTGGACGTGACCTCTATGCGCTGGTCGGACACCACGGAGCCGACGGTCGTGTAGTCAATAGGGACATCGACAGCAGCCACTGTAAAAGTACTCAGATTCCAGCTTTTTAGACCTACAGTTGAAGGCGTATCCGCAGACTGCCCGCATCCTGCCAGCACGCCAGAAGTCAATACCAGCAGTATGGTGTGGATGGCTCTATTCACAGGGGGTGTTCCTTCTTTGCAGGCTTCGCAAGATATGGGGTGATAGTGAGGCCAATTGCCGCTGAGTGTGTCCATAACCGATGGCAATAATTTCCTCGGCGTGGCCGAAGTCCAGAAAACGGATGTGTCCCAGCGGAGGCTGGATGAGCAAATCCGGTCGATCCAAGCTCAAGCGCGATTGGGTGATGCTCGTTTCCATGATGTTAATCGAGGCTAGCAACACGTCGAAAATATTGGGTAGCGGTTCCTGGGAAAGCCATGTCCTGAATTGCATCGAGACGGAATCATCCCCAGCAATCAACTTGCGCTGTATATCCGTCATGCTTAGCCGATAGTCGCCTACCCAACATGAAAACTTGTCTGCCGGACCGTCTCCTGTACTGGTCGAAGCATCACAACCCTGCACCGGTTTGAAGTTCTTTCCGGGGACGATTTGTTGATTGAGGTCGACTGCGATCACTGGGCCGGCTCCCATAGCGCGCACGACGCTTATCGGCACGGGATTGGTGAGTCCGCCATCTACCAGAATTCGACCGTTGCTGCGCACCGGGGTGAAGATGCCGGGTACCGAGATGCTTGCACGCACAGCCTCGATCAGGTCGCCCGAGCGGATCACGATCTCCTCGCCGTTGACGATATCGGTTGCCACGCAGGCAAAGGGCGTAGGCAATGCCTCGATAGTCTTGGCCTGAACGTGCGCGCGTAGCAAGGCGCTAACTTTCGCACCGTCGAGCAAGCCCGACCTAGGCAACACTACATCGAAGAAAGAAGCCGTCATTTTCCAGTCGAACGACTGAAAGGTGGTTTCCAGTTCTTCCAGTTGGCCGGCAGCCTGGATCGCCCCGATCAGTGCACCGATACTGGTGCCAGCGATGACGTCCACTTCGATGCCGGCTGCTTCGATGGCACGGATCACACCAATATGAGCGAGCCCACGCGCCGAACCGCTGCCCAGCGCCAGGCCTACTTTACGTGATTGCCCTGGTACTACACCGCAGTCGGAATGGTCCGTATCCTGCGAAGAGGTCATGTCGTTATCCTTCTGATCTAACGCTCGTGACAAATAACTCGGCTGACATTTTGTCTATTCATTCCTTGCTGCCGCTGGGCCAGATGTAGTTAAACAACCAGATACTGCCAGGGATGGCATCGATGAAGCCAAGCAGACCAAATAAAAGGCAGTCCCTTCAAAATCGGAGCGCCGTACACAAACACGACGATTAATGAACCTATACTCAGCACCGCTGACAACATTAGTTCACCCACAGGGGTACCTGTTTATTTTGCAGGATGGCAATTCTTGTGAGTCGCTGATTTGTAGACGAATTTTATGGCTGTCACATTGACAACCACAGGCACGGCCACGCTAGACTTGAATTGTGACTTCCACACCCGTTCGCTAAGGCCGCTCGGTGCCGCTGTCTTTAGCCTTGCACGCTACTACTGCTCATAGGCCATAATCGGAAACAACCGCCGCCACACGCAGCATCTAAGTACGGTCGACACGAAACCTTAAAAACCGCACTTTTAAAAATTACAGAGCAATCTAAAATCAATCTAACTTAAATATCTCTACAGCCCCACCCAAACTGCCAGCCAATTTAACTAAAGATTGATTTACTTCCGTTATCCTGCCACTACCCAGCTCAATTCCCGCAGCAATGTCTCTAATAACATTCGCATTACCCAACATATCTTCTACAACTGCGCTCTGCTCTTCTGAAGCGGCTGCAACTTGTGAAATCTGCAACATTATTTTGGATACAGAATCTACAATCTCATAAATTAATCTACTAGCTTCGTCAGCTGCAACGACACTATTTTTTGACTCAACCACACAATGTTTAATTACATCGAGAGCAACTAATATGCTTTTATTTAAAGACGCGATCATTGCCTGTATTTCATAGGTGGAATTATTTGTACGCTGAGCTAAGCTTCTAACTTCATCAGCTACAACAGCAAACCCTTTCCCAGCCTCGCCGGCATGTGCCGCCTCAATTGCCGCATTTAAAGCCAGAAGATTTGTTTGATCTGTGATTTGATCAATAATATCAACAATTGTACCTATTTTTGCAATATCAGTTTCAATGCACTTAATAGCCATGCATGAATCATTAACCCATTCTGACAGAGCATTTATAGATGAGACAGCGTTACCAATAGACTCTTGACCAAGAACCGCCAACCGCTGCCCCTCAGATGACAGTACTTCAGACTTACTTGCCGCATTGGATGTTTCCGTTATTGCGGAAGAAATCTGTGATAATGCACTGACAAATTCGTCAACCTTAGTTGACTGTTTACATAGATCACTAGACGTACCTTGTGAAACCCTTAAAGCCTCAAGTGCTGAATTAGACAGATCAACTTGTACGTTTTTTATTGATTCAATCAAGACGCGCACTCCGGCAGCCATAGCCATGACGGATAACTGCATTTTACCTACTTCATCATTTCTCGGTGCAGCACAGTATGTAAGATCACCTTTTGACATGCCATCCATCACATGAATCATTCCAGTTATTGACTCAAGGGTTCTCTTCATAAGAAGATAAATAATGAAAAAGAAGAGACCATTAATTACTAAAAAAGTGAAAAAAACATAAGACTTAACACGCCGCGAAATATCTGCAAGCTCAACCCCAAAGCGATCAGAGTTATTATACGACCAACTCACAAGCCGTTTCATTTCCTCAATCTGCTCAGAAGAAATCCTATCTTTATAAATACCACTTGCATACTCAACGAACTGCCCAAGCCTTTCTGATGAAGTATCAGAAAGCTCTAGGATCAACCCCTTCCCTAATACCTCCCACATACCATTTACAGATACAGCTTGCCTGCGCGCCCTCCGAACCTGTTCCATTATATAAATAATGTTTGCTTCTTTTTTCTGTAACTCATAATGTACATTACTCAAGGCAACAACATGCTCCCTCTCATAATAAGAGAACTCAGTCAACTTATACATTAATCGCATCCCGAACAGCGCAACCAAAAACAAAAATCCTGCCATAGCAACAATCAATAAAAAACGATACCGCAGCGAACTATTGATACTCATACCCCCTCCATTAGAAGAAAATTCGACCTAAATAAACACCATAAAATTTAAATACTTATATTAAAAAAAAGTATTAACAGCACTCTTTACAGCCTAAAGAATGCTGTTAAATGAAGAACAATAAATAATTAGAACATATATGATGCCCCGAGGCTCAGGATGAAAGGATCAACCTCAATCTTGGTAGAAGCAGGCGCCGATCCAAATGTGCCAGAGACATCAGTTTCGAACGGAATATAGCGTAGATCTGAATTTAGCATCCATGAGTTACCAACATCATATCTAAGTCCGACCTGAACAGCAGGTGCCCATTTATCTTCGATATCAAATGAAGTCAAGGCACCATCAGTTTTGTCAAAGAAAAATACCCGCCCGACACCCAACCCAACATATGGATAAAATCGTTCGAAATTATCGAAATGATATTGGAGTGATAAAATTGCAGGACCATAGTCAACTTCACTGACTCTTCCCAGTGCAGAGATGGAACCTTCACCTTGAAATTTAGCTCTAGCTGGAACTCCCACAAAAAGATCCAGCGCCACTTTATCAGTAATAAAGTAGGAAATATCAAAAGTAACTGTTGTGTCATTGCCAATGCTTACAGCAGCGCTAGGCACAGTAGCCCCGCCTATATTTAGCGGGCCCAATGTCTCATCGACATAAACTTTAGAAAGATTTAAGCTTGCAACCCAGTCGCCCTTATTGTAACCAGCTCCTCTCGAATAGGTTTCGCCTGACAACGCGTCGGCGGCACCTAACACAGAACCACTTACCTTTTCACAAAAGTCGGACTCATGATGCATCTCCATTTTTATTATAAAAATAAATTCATGAAACAAGTTACTACATTTCACAGAGACTGACTTTTAAAAAAATCAGCCCGAGTTCGCACCGAAAGCGTCACGCTAGAATATCAGCGTATTTCTCACGCAAACGATTCTTCAGAATTTTACCAGTTCCATTGCGCGGCAACTCATCAACAAATATAACAGCATCAGGAATTTGCCATTTAGCCACTTTTCCTTCGAAATAATAAAGCAAATCATTGTCCGTAAGACTTGAATCTGGGGCTCTGACTACAACAAGAAGCGGACGTTCATCCCACTTTTCGTGCTTTACCGCTATGACTGCAGCATCAACTATCGCTGGATGCGAAATCGCAATACCTTCTAACTCTACTGTACTAATCCACTCGCCACCGGACTTTATAATATCCTTTGCGCGATCACAAATCGTCATGAAGCCATCGTGATCAATAGTGGCCACATCACCAGTTGGAAACCATCCATTCGAGAGGGTTGTACCAATAGTGCTACGAAAATAATCTTTAATAACCCAATGACCTCGAACGATAAGATTGCCTTTGCAGACACCATCTTCAGGCAGTGTGGCACCCTCATCATCAACTATCTTCAGTTCGACACCATAAGGTGGACGCCCCTGGCTTTGGCGCAGTGCAAGTTTCTTATCCAATGGCAAATTCACTTGATGCCCGAGCAGCGTATTTGCCGTACCAAATGGAGAAAGCTCAGTCATACCCCAAGCATGAATAACTTCAATACCATATAGATCGTTAAATTCTTTAATCATAGATGGAGGGCACGCTGAGCCTCCTACAACAGTTCGAGTAAGGCTTTCTGCTTTCGATCCACTTTCTGCTAAGGAGGTTAACAACCCCTGCCAAATAACAGGCACTCCAAGAGCAATACTGACACGTTCCTGGTCAATTAGCTTCGCTAAGCTAGCGCCATCAAGCGCAGGGCCCGGAAGAACTAATTTTGCACCCACCATAGCAGCTGAGTATGGAATACCCCACGCATTTACATGAAACATCGGAACGACTGGTAAAATTGTATCTCGCGCAGACAAATTTAGCGTATCTGGCATTGCAGTCGTCATCGAATGTAGAACTGTGGAGCGGTGTGAGTAAAGTACGCCCTTAGGATTCCCCGTAGTACCCGAAGTATAACAGAGACTAGAAGCCTCACTTTCATCGACATCAGGCCATACATAGTCATCATCACCTTGTCGAATCAGATCTTCGTAGAAAAGCAATCCTGGTATCTTGGCGGAAGCTTGTAAATCTGCACATCCCATCAAGACAAAGGCTTTGGCCGTTGTTAATAGCCCATCCAGCTCAACAATTATAGGCAAGAATGTCTCATCAAAAAATACTACTTTGTCCTCCGCATGATTTATCACATAAGCGATCTGCTCTTTGAATAGCCTAGGGTTGATTGTATGGCACACCATCCCAGCACCTGAAATACCGAAGTAAATCTCAAGATGGCGAACATTGTTCCAGGCAATGGTTGCACAACGATCACTTTGTGTGAGCCCCATTTTGCCTAGTGCGGACGCAAGCTTACGGGCACGCTGCGCCACCCCAGACCAATAAGTCCTTGTTACTTCGCCAGAGGTTTCAACAGAAACTACCTCTGTACTACCATGGTATCGCTCAGCATGATCAATAAGTGAACTAATGATCAACTGCTTATGCATCATATTACCAATCATAGCGCGGTTCCAGATTCACGATTAAAAATATTTACAGCAGTTACTTCAGTAAAACGCTTACTCATACATTGAGTGAAAACCAACGCTAAAGCAGTTCTGGCGAAAAATTATTGTGTCTAAAATTAATGCTCGCATCCAATGAATCCATATCAATTTTCCGCAAAATTATTTCCGCAGCATTTTCAGCAATCATAATCGTCGGAGCGTTTGTATTCCCGGCGACTAGATTCGGCATAATGGATGCATCAACAACTCTTAGATTTGTTAAGCCACGCACTTTCAGGCTTGGATCAACAACTGACGATGGATCTTTACCCATTCTACAAGTACCTACTGGGTGATAGATTGTCTCAGCTCTACTACGAATATCTGCAACTATTTCATCATCGCTGGTAACAGCAGGACCTGGGACTATTTCCCGTTTAAAATGCTGAGCCATGGACGGGGCCTCAAAGATAGCGCGGCCAATCTTAACGCCAGCAATCATAGTTTTAATATCTTCAGGGTCACTAAGATAATTGGGTTCAATTAGTGGATCATCCAGTGGGTTAGCACTTTTGAGACCAACCCTTCCTCGACTTTTAGGTAAAAGATCACATATGTGTAGCGTGTAACCATAACCAACAGCTATTTTACGACCGTGATCCTTTAAATAGGTTGGCAGGAAGTGAAACTGCAGATTAGGTCGATCACGTTCAGGAGAGCTTTTTACAAAGCCACCTGACTCTGCCACATTGCTCGTCAGAAAACCCTTACGCTTAAAAATATAGGACAATAAACCCACAACCGCACGCGGTATGAAAGAGAACGCCACGCCTATCGGTGCTTGGGAGTTTGCAGCACACATCAGAGTAATATCCAAGTGGTCTTGAAGATTTTGTCCAACTTCAGGAAGGTCGTGCACTAGGGTAATGCCATGCCCCTTAAGCTCGGCTGCCGGTCCAACTCCAGACAGCATTAAAAGTTGAGGTGTATTGACCGCACCAAGAGAAAGAATCACCTCACCACTATCTGTAGTCTTAACCTGATGATTCATATTGCGTTTTATATAAGACACCCCTACTGCCTTACGATCTTCAAAAAGTACTTTTGTAGCATGCGCTTCAGTAATGATATCTAGATTAGGTCGATCAATTACATCATGCAAAAATGCACGAGCGGAACTCCAGCGCTGCCCATGCTTTTGGGTTACTTGATAAAAACCTACGCCCTCTTGGTGAGCACCGTTGAAATCACCGTTGAAGCTAATTTTAGCCTCCATACCAGCTTGGACAAATGATTTACTCAGTGGATTTATATCCTTTAAATCACTAACAACCAGTTCTCCGCTCGTACCATGGTAGTTTGATTTATCAAACCGCTGGTTGCGCTCAAGTGTTTTGAACAACTCGAAAGCACGGTTCCATCCCCAATAAGCCCCACCCGCGAGCTCCCAAGCATGGTAATCATTCTCATGACCCCGGATATAGACCATCGCATTGATCGAACTTGAACCACCTAGCGTTTTCCCTCGGGGCCAAAATAGACTGCGCTCATTAAGTTGTTGCTGCGGTGCAGTTTGAAATGCCCAGTTAAGTTTTTTACTATTAGAAAGTAAAGCAATACCTAGCGGCATATGGATTAACGGGTTTGTATCTCGCGGCCCGGCCTCAAGTAAGCAAACACGCTTCAACGGATCGGCTGAAAGGCGATTAGCGAGAACACATCCAGCGGATCCAGCACCAACAATTATATAATCATACATATTCATGTTACCCCTAAAAGAAAATTATTGCAGTACCACTTCAGCTCAAGTACCTTACCGTCATGTTAATTAATCGCTTAACCTTTTCCGTATAAGGGGGAAACAACAAGTGTGTAATTGATAACTTATCCTGCAAAATTGGCTTCTCGTGTGAAAAAGCCTGAAAACCATAAAACCCATGAGCACTGCCAATACCGCTATTATTAACCCCACCAAAAGGAAGATTGGGATGCAAAAATTGAACGACACTTAGATTTATTCCAACTGACCCAGAACTCGTGCGAGCCACAATATCTTGAGCAAATCTTATATCTTCAGAGAAAATATAAAGCGCCAGAGGCTTAGCGTTATCGCGTATCTGATTAACCACATAGTCTATATCATCATATTCAATAATAGGCAGTAATGGACCGAATATTTCCTCTCGCGAAACATCCATCTCCGGAGTTATTTTAGATATTAAAGTTGGCGCTATAAATCTTTCCTGCGCATCAATCTCACCTCCCTGTAAAATTTCCGCTCCTTTTGCTTTTGCGTCACCTATGAGATCATAAAGCCTATTGAAGTGTTGATCACTTACAATCCTACAATAGTCCGGCGATCTCTTCTGCGCCTCAAAATCTTTTCCATAAACCCGCATAATTTCCTTTATGATGATTTTATTAAAATCATGGGCTATACTTTTGTGCACAAATACATGGTCAGGCGCGATGCATGTCTGTCCATTATTCGAAAACTTTCCCCAGACAATGTTACGAGCAGCTTTTTTTAAGTTTGCTGTCGGGCCAATAATCGTTGGGGACTTTCCGCCTAGCTCCAATGTAACCGAAGCCAGTGTTTTCGCTGCGGCTTGCATTACTAATTTCCCGACTCGCGGGCTACCTGTAAAGAAGATATGGTCAAATGGTAGCGCCAACAGCTCTTGAGAAACAGTGGCGTCGCCCTCCACCACAGCGACTAAATCCGCGGAAAAGGCTTCCCGAATGATAGAATCTATCAACTGAGCAGTATGCGGGGTCAACTCAGATGGCTTTATAATAACGCTATTGCCAGCTGCCAGCGCAGAGACAAGTGGGCCAAAACTAAGATTGAAGGGATAGTTCCAAGGCGCAATGATTAAACAAACCCCCTTTGGCTCGAAACAAAGTCGTGCTTTGGTGCCCAGCACACTAAGTGCTGCCCTCACCCTTCGTGGCTTCATCCAAGTTTTCAGGTTGCGTTTTGCGTGACTTATTTCTTGCAATACCGGAAATATTTCTGTCAGTTTTACCTCGCTCGCCGGCTTACGGAAATCTGCCGCAAGTGCAGCGATAATTTCTGACTCACGCCGCTGAATTATTTCTTTAAGTACATCAAGAGCAGCCGTACGCTCTGCTAAACTAAGTGTCCCCCGGCGACCGCTACTTGCCTTTTTTTGCGAATTAAATATTTCAATTATCGAGTTTCTTTCAGTACTTAAACTGTACCCGGCTAGCCCAGTGTGCATATTCATTTTTATTATTTTCCTGAAGGACTTTAAATGTATTAGGCTGATTTTTCTTGGTAGAGCACATAGTCTTCTTTAGTGGCCCCACAATCCGGACAGCACCAGTCATTAGGGATATCCTCAAAACGAGTACCTGGAGCAAATCCCTCGACCTCGTCACCTAACTCCTCGTCATATATATGACCGCAAGTAATACAGATCCATTTAAGTAATGCTGCTCCGCTCTGTGGTTTAGTTACCTGTGACTTACTTTGTCCCTCTAGTTTCTGCTCTTCAACTGCAACGTCAAGCGCGCTCTCTACGATCATCGTCGCATTTGATATTCCAGCGTTTACATCAGAACCACCCATTTTATTCAGACCTGATAGAGTACTGCTTGGCCTGATATTTACTTCCCCTGCGACCCCCTCAATCATTACAAAATCTAGCTTGTCTCGAACGGCGCAATCTGGACAACACCATTCTTCAGGAATGGCGACCCAAAGAGTATTTGGAGCAAACCCTTCATGCGGCTCACCCTTACTTTCATCATAAATATATTTACAATCTGGACACTTATAGCTAGCCATGGTTGTCACCCTATTAATTAACTTCACCCTTAAAGGATGTTCATTATTTTTTTTTCTTTGCGGAAGACCTACGTACAGTTTGCGTTTGGCTTCGCCGCTGATTTATGGTGACCACCTCAAGCTCATCGGCCAAACTTATTTTTTCAGCCTTTTTTTTTGGTTCAGAACTCGTTTTTTTGAGCTCTAATAACATATATTCGGCAGTGTGATTTTCATTTTTAATTCCAAGATCGTTGCTCTCTTGTTGTACGAGTTCGCACTGCGGATCACAAATTATCTTAAAGTCAATTTTGTCTCGAACGGCACAGTCTGGGCAGGCCCAATTTTCGGGAATTTCATCCCAAGTAGTACTGGGCTTAAACCCTTCGTGCGGCTCCCCTCTACATTCGTCATAGATATACTGACAGTCTGGACACTGGTACTTAGCCATTATTCTCCCTCTTGTAGAGCCTGTGTTCGCAGTCCATCGACCTGCGTCTACACTGCACAAGACAAACTCTCGAAAATACTGTTATCGGGTGCTGCCGACAGATTCAAAAACCTAAACCTGTCGGCACTTTCAACTGCAGAACTGACCTTCAAGGCATCTATTACACCATTGCTTTTACGCCTTGATTATCACTAGCCTCAACATGAGCAAACTTCTTCATGTACTCTGCACGCATTGAGTCGTCAATTTGAATCTTGCTCAGGTCGCCATTTGCCCAATTCACCACTTTAGGATCCATGACCGACCGAAACCACTGAGGGATCATTGCCATGAGAAATACACCGGGGTAACCAGTCGGGAGTGCGGGTAGGCCTGGGAAATCACGTAATGATTGGTATGAACGAGTTGGGTGTGCGTGATGGTCAGAGTGACGCTGAAGGTGGAACAGAACTAGATTCGAGACGATGTGATTACTGTTCCAAGAGTGATGTGGCTTTTGATGTTCATATCGCCCATCTGCCATTTTTTCACGCAGTAAACCGTAATGTTCAATATAATTGGCACTGGTCAACTGCCACCACCCAAAGGCCAACTGGATTGGAAGGAACACCAGCATTTTCGGACCAAAGAAGGCAAGGAGGAGAGTGTAGAGGATAACGGTGATAACCATTGGTTGGAGAATCTCGTTCTCTAAACTCCAAACGCTTTGGCCACGGCGCGAAAGGCGTTGCTCCTCAAGTCCCCACGCACGACGAAACGCCCCTGGAATTTCACGGGTCGAAAATTTATAAATATTTTCCCCCATACGTGACGTCGCAGGATCCATCGGTGTAGCAACATCTCGGTGATGACCTTTATTGTGCTCAATAAAGAAATGTCCGTACCCGACAACAGCCAGAACAATTTTCGCCATCCAACGATCAAATGCTTCTTTTTTGTGGCCCAACTCATGACCAGTATTAAGCGCTAGACCATTCACGATGCCCAGTGACAAGGCAAGCGCGCCGATTTCGAACCACGACATAGGCTGAGTCCCGACCCACCAAGCAGACACGATTAGTGCTGCGTAATGCATTGGAACTGTTAGATAGGTTAAAACTCGATAGTAACGCTCCTTCTCCAGCTTCTCGACTACCTCTTCAGGTGGATTATTAAAGTCCTCACCGAATGCCGCATCAAGCAATGGAAGAAACCCGTACCATACAGCCAGAACTAGACCATAAAAAACACCCCATCCTGTCTCATTGGCAAGCCAGATCCCAATCATCGGAGTTGCCGGCCAGAAAGTTGAAAGCAGCCAAAAATATTTCTTTTTGTCCACGTATTCTGGAACTAAATCCAGAACGTTGTTTTTTCCAATCATTTTTATTCTCCTATTTTTCAATAAGTCTCTGCGAGCACCACACAGCCTGATTCCTACCCCAACAGGGAAAATCCAGCTATCTCCTCCCACATTTGACATGGTCAAAATCGCACTCACCTTAGACTCTCCTCAACTACCCATTGGTGTAGTTCTTTGGATCTCGGTAGGAATGGCAGTCACCTGCCCCCCCCCGCACAGACTGTTGTGGTCAACGAATTCTGGACACTGGTTTAGGGCCTGTTGCCGCTGACCGAAAACTGACCAGTAGGGGCTGTTCTGCCGACTGAAAACTGACCGGTCGCTATAGGCCATCGACGTATTTGGTGGTCAGCAACATCGCCAAAACGCTGGAGCTGGCCATGCTCTTTTCGATCAGTTGCACCGGTTTTTCAGCAGTGACCAGCGCGGTTTCACAGCCACGGCAGGCGTAGACCTTACGCACATGTTTGATCACGCGGATTTGCATCGGCACGATCTCAAGCTGCTCGCTGATTTCCTCGCCAATGCTGTGTTTACGGCAACCGCAGGCACAGCTCAGCTCGTGATCGGGCAGTTCGTGAATGACTTCGATACGCGGAAGATAGGCGGGCAGAGGCTTGCGTTTACCCCGTCGTTTGGTCGGGTCGCGGTAGGGACGGCAGTTACCTGCCGCCCCCGCACAGATCCGTACGTGCGGAACTACCGCATAAAATGTGGCTGAGCACATTTTATGCGGGGTGACTCTCAAGTACGGTTCTTAGGGGAGGCAGGAGTGGTAACACTCCTGCTTTACCCGACTGAAGGCTCATATCGGCGTGGACGTCGAGTCTGGCCTGGTGCACAGCGTGGTAGGCACGGCGGCCAATGTGGCGGATGTCACCCAGGTCGACAAGCTGTTGCACGGAGAGGAAAACATGGTGGGGGCCGATGTTGGATATACAGGTGTCGAGAAGCGTCCTGAGCATGGGGGCCGTCAAGTTATCTGGCAGGTTGCCGCACGCCGCAGCACCTACAAGAAACTCGATAAGCGCAGCGCGCTGTACAAAGCCAAGCGCAAGATTGAGAAGGCCAAAGCCCAGGTGCATGCCAAGGTCGAGCATCCGTTCCGGGTGATTAAACGTCAGTTCGGTTATGTGAAGACGCGCTTCCGTGGCCTAGCCAAGAACACTGCGCAACTGGTGACGCTGTTCGGAAAGCGCTCCATAAACCCCATCTACCCAGTTCAGGCAGTTTGGTTTTAAATCGCCTTCAGGTTCCAGGGCAGTAGCGCTTCATAGTCCTCAACGGTAGTGGCTTGGGGCAGGAGCTCGAGGATATGGCGCAGCCAGGCATAAGGCTCCTGACCGTTGGCTTTGGCGGTTTCCACCAGGCTGTAGAGCTGCGCGCTGGCTGTCGCTCCTTTTGGCGTGTCGCTGAACAGCCAGTTCTTGCGCTTATGCCAAGCTTGGCATAAGCGCAATTATCCTCACTCGGAAATTATGCTCAGTTCGCCTGTGCTCGGTTTCGTGATCGCATAGTCCACCTGCTGTCCGGGTCTTCCGGCGCGTTTCGGACACGCCATAATTTTTGGTGGTTTTCTGTAGAGCCCGTCCCCTCTACAGGAGCACACCATGTCTGCGGATCAATACCTGGCGAGACTTTCTTGCCGCGACGAGCTCAACGACAGTCCGCTCAGCGCTACCGTCGTTCCTTACGTCGAAGCCCTACTTGTCCAGCGCTACGCTAAGCGCACGATCGGCCTGTATTTGCATGCTCTGGCCCACTTCGGTCACTGGATGAAGACCGAAGCGCTGTGTGTGGAGAGCATCGACGCAGCGCTCACCGAGCGCTTCGTGCGCGAGCATTTACCTGCCTGTACCTGTTCTATGTCGCTGCATTCCGGCACGGTCAATACTAGGGCGGCACTCCGGCACTTGCTAAAGCTGCTGGCACAACGGCGACCAGTGAAATCATCCACAGATGATCCGATCACAACTGAGCTTGACCGGTTTGGCGATTATCTTCAGAACATCTGCGGGGTGGCCCCCCAAACAAATGCTCGTCGATGCAAAGACGTCGGGGTACTTCTCGTTTACTGCTTCGGAGCCGAGCCGCTTGTTCTATCGCCACTGTCCGTTGCCCAGATTGACGCATTTGTAGCTACCTTGATCCCGCGCTTGCGACCGGCATCGTTGCGGACGGGGTGCAACAGTTTGCGTAGCTATTTTCGTTTCCGCGCCTTGCTGGGGGAGTCGACCGACGCACTCTCGGCGAGCCTCCCGAGAGTCGCGGACTGGCGGCATGCCACCTTGCCCAAGGCGCTCTCGGATGCTCAGCTGGCGGCGTTTCTCAAGGTGTTCGATTGCTCAAATCCGGTCGAACTGCGTGATTACGCCATCGCACGCTGCCTGCTTGACCTTGGTTTGCGTGGCGATGAAGTGGCTCACCTGACACTGCAGTCGGTCGACTGGCGCAACGGCACGCTTACGCTCGGCACTAGCAAGAGCAAACGCGTGCAGCAATTGCCCCTTCCAGTGCCCACCGGTGAGGCGATTGCCCGCTATCTGCGACAGGGACGACCGCAGACGACCGACCGCAATTTGTTCGTGCGCCATCGCGCACCCGTCGGCATACCGCTCAGCGTGGCTGCCCTCCGTAGCGCCATGAATCGAGCCTTTGTACGCTGCGGCTTGCGTGATCAGTTCTGCAATACCCATGTCCTGCGCCGTACCACGGCGACCCGGCTGCAGCGCGCAGGGGCGTCGGTCAAGGAAATCGCCGATCTGCTGCGCCACCGAAGCATCGACACGGCCAGCGCTTACGCCCGCGTCGACCTGGAAGGTTTGCGCGCCGTCGCATTGCCCTGGCCCGGGAGTCGCTCATGAAGACGCCGATCTCCTGGATGTCACACGTCGAGGCGTATTTGGCGCATCGGCGCGGCCTCGGATTCAAGCTGACGAATGATGAAGCGCGGCTCAGATCATTCGCCCGCTTCGCTGACCAGATCAGCACGGCGGATCATCTGACGGTGGCGCTTGCCGTCGCCTGGGCCCGCGCTTCGCGGTGTCCAAGTCCGCTCACATGGGCTCGTCGCATCGAGGTTCTGCGTGGTTTCGCCCGATTCTGCCAGCGTCTCGATCCGGCTACCGAGATACCACCACGCGATCTCTTCGGTTCTGCTCACCGGCGCCTGGTCCCGCACATCTACACTGCTGCGGAGCTGGTCGCGCTCCTCAAGGCTACCGATGAACTCATTCCGATCAACGGGCTGCGCGCCGCAACCTGCCGTACCGTATTTGGATTGCTGGCCGCGAGCGGGCTGCGTATCGCCGAAGCGCTTGCGCTCACGCGCGCAGACGTCGATCTGGCGAGCGGGGTGCTCTGTATCGAGGAGGCCAAGTTTCATCAGCGGCGTCTGGTGCCGCTGCATCCGAGCGTTACCGAGCAGTTGCGCGCATATGCCCGGCAGCGTGACCAGCTCGTGCCGCGGCCCGCGTGCGAACGGTTCTTTCTGCGCGATGACGGCCAGCCGGCCAATCAGCGCGCAATGCTGTACGCCCTACAAACGCTGTGCCGACAACTCGACTGGCAGCCGCGCGGGAACCATGTCCATCACCGTTTGCACGATCTGAGACACACCTTTATCGTGAGCAGCATGCTGCGCTTCTACCAGCAGGGCATCGATGACGAGCACGCCGTACTGGCGCTATCGACGTACGTGGGGCATGCCAGGGTGAGCGATACCTACTGGTACTTCACTGGCGTGCCGGAGCTGATGGCGATTGCGGCTGAGCGCTTCCACCGCTATGCACTGGGAGCATCGCAATGAACCCCTTGCTGGCCGATGCTGCCGAATTTTCTGCCTTGCTCCAGCGCTTCTTTGCCGAACGCCTCATGCAACAAAAGAACGTGAGCCCGAGAACGGTGAGCGCTTACCGCGACACCTTCCGTCTGCTGCTTCGCTACATCGAGCGCGAGAGGGGCAAACCGCCCGCCAAGCTGACGCTGAATGACTTCGATGCAACATTGGTGCTCGAGTTTCTGGCCCATCTTGAAGCCGAGCGGCATAACTCGGTGCGCAGCCGCAACGCGCGCTTGGCAGCCGTGCGAGCCTTTGCCCACTACGTGGCCTTGCAATGCCCGCCAGCTCTGCAGTTGGCCCAGCAAATATTGGCCATCCCGATGAAGCGCTTCGACAAACCACTGCTCGGGTTTCTTTCCCGCGACGAGGTTCAGGCGCTGCTCGCCGCGCCCGATGCCAATACATGGTGCGGCCGGCGCGATCGTATCCTGATCGCGCTGCTCTACAACACGGGAGCCCGAGTCTCCGAGTTGATCGGCATTCGCGTGGCTGACGTGACGCTGGAAGTCACCCCCTCGGTGTGTCTGCACGGCAAGGGGCGTAAGCAGCGAACCGTGCCGCTGTGGAAGGAAACGGCCGTCGAGATCCGTCACTGGCTGCAGTCCGTCGGCTTGCGGGCGGAACAGCCCCTGGTACCCAGCCGACGCGGACTGCCGATGACGCGCTCGAATGTGGCTGAGCGGATTGCCTTGGCAGTCACTGCCGCGACAAAAAAGTGCCCCCAGTTGCAGCAGCGCAAGGTGTCACCACACACGCTGCGGCATACGACGGCCATGCACCTTCTGCAGGCCGGAGTGGACATCACCGTCATCGCGCTATGGTTGGGCCACGAAAGCCCGGTCACCACCCATGGATATGTCGAGGCTGACCTGGCCATGAAGGAACGTGCGCTTGCCACCATCGGCCCACCCGAAACCAAGCGCACGCGCTATCGTCCGACTGACGCCCTGCTGAAGTTTAAATTATGCAAAGTCGGCAGTGGTTGGCTGCCAGGCGCGCCGTCATCCACTGCTGCATACCCGACATAATTTCCGAGTGAGGATAATTGCGGCCGATGACGAAGGGCCGGATGGCCCGCTCGGCAGCGTTGTTGTCGATCGGCAGGTGGCCGGCCTCGATGTAGCGCTCGAGTCGGCTCCAGTTGCTCGCCAAGTAGTTCACTGCTTTGCCCAGGGCATTCTGCGCGGTGACCTGCGGCTGGGTTTTCTCCAGCCAGGCCTTGAGTTGGGCGAGCAACGGCCGGCTGTGTTGCTGACGGCCGTGGTGGAGTGCCTCATCGCTGACGTCCTTGAGTTCGCGCTCGATGCCGTAGAGTTTGTTGATCATCCCCAACGCGATGTCGGCGCGTCCGGTTTTGCCCTTCGGTTGCACCTTTTGCGCTTCGACGAATTTGCGCCGTGCATGCGCCCAGCAGGCCAGACGTTCAACACCCGACTGTGCGGCCACAGCGTTGTAGCCAGCGTAGTCGTCGGTCATCAAATAACCGCGATAGCCGGCAAGCAGGCGCAGTGGTACCTCCTGGGCACGGCTGGCGGTGTACTCGAAGAGGATCACCGGCTTGTTCGGCGGGCCGCCGGTTTGCACCCACATCCAGGAGTGGCTGCTCGGGTCGCGCCCCGGCTCTTTCAGCACCTGCACACGGGTTTCATCGCAATGGATCACCGGGCTGTCCAGCAGCTTGTCGCGCATCAGGTTGAGCAAGGGTTGTAACTGCGCACCGCACTGAATCACCCAGCGCGCCAGGGTCTGGCGGGGGATGTCGATGCCATGGCGGCTCAGAACCGTCTCGAAGCGATACAGCGGCAGGCCGTCCGCATACTTGGTGGTCAGCAGCATGGCCAAGACGCTGGGGCTGGCCAGGCTTTTCTCGATTAACTGCGCCGGCTTATCGGCGGTGACCGGCGCGCGTTCGCAGCCCTTGCAGGCGTAGGTTTTGCGGATGTGTTTGATCACCCGGATCTGCATCGGGATGATCTCCAGTTGTTCGCTGGTTTCCTCACCCATGACGTGTTTGCGGCAACCGCATTCGCAGGTCAGTTCGTGCTCGGGCAACTCGTGAATGACTTCGATGCGAGGCAGTTCGGCCGGCAGTGACTGGCGCTTGCCACGCGGTTTGCTGACGGCGACAGGGCGCAGTTCGACCGTTTCGACGTCGTCCTGACCATCGCCATTGGGCTGCTCGGCCAGCACCTCGGCCTCGTTGAGCAAGGGCAATTGCGGCGACTCGGGATCGCTGGTCTGCTCGGACTTGCGGCCAAACAGGCGATCACGCAGCAAGGCAACCTGCTCTTGCAGTTGCGTGATCTTGCCCAGATTCGACTGACGCTCCAGCAGCACGTCAGACAGCAGCTGCTTGAGCGTTTCGGGGTCGTCAGGAAGGGTTTCGGGCACGGAAATCATGCCGTGGATTATACCGGCTCAGGTCACGAAACGCGGCGTCAAAACCTGATGCGGGCGGTTGCGCCACAGGTCAAAACCATCCAGCAGCCAGTTCAATTCCTGGACCGTCAGCACGATGGCTTCGTCTTGATCGTCAGGCGATGTTTTGAATCGCTCGGCATCAAGGCGCTTGAGCCACAGACAGAAGCCATTGCGCTCCCAGTACAAGATCTTCACCCGGTTACGCGACTTGTTGAGGAAGACGAACAGCACCGGATCGAACACCGCCACCTTGATATCCAACTCGACCAGAGCAGCCAAGCCGTCGATGGATTTTCGGAAATCCACCGGCTTGGGGTAGAGATAGACTTTTTCGACTTTGGCGTCGGGGCGCATCATGGCGGCTGGCTCCAGAAAGAAATCGGAGCACAGCATTGGCTGGCCTGCGGATCATTTGAAGATGGGGTTTATGGAGCGCTTTCGCTGTTCGCCCTGTCGAATCTGTGGATGGCGCGCCGACATTTACTGACAAATGCAGGAGAGGTGCGCCCGTAATGTGGGCAATAGCCGCCGAGAGGTGCTCGCGGCGGCTAAAAACTCAGAAATGAGCGGGTGATCTAATCGATTTTTGTCGATTTACCGCTTTCAAAATCAGCGGAGGTTGAAGTCAGCCAGAAATGCATGGCTACTTCAGAGGATCCTTAGGATGTCCGATAATCATTGATACTCAGGCATTGTTATACTCTCGCCAAGTAAACCTT
>LNAP01006198.1_pt1 | contig 22410 bp, 23 predicted proteins | sample 602601 | NCBI WGS metagenome assembly LNAP01 (sample SAMN02440304, study PRJNA202911) | soil metagenome | biome: Subtropical and temperate rainforests or woodlands; isolation source: soil samples (1 kg each in a 20% v/v slurry with milli Q water) were... ...
GGCGCAGCAGTGCCAAGGTCGGTGCGGGGAAGTTCAGGCCATTGCGACCGCTGCCACCGGCTTAGCGTGCTTTATTTTCCGTTTTCTGAGACGACCCCTCATGGAAGTGGATCTGGAAATACTGCAGGATGCTCTGTCTCTGCTCAGCGCTACCTTTGATCGGGAGATCGTCAACCGGATATTGAATCGCCAGGATCGCACGCCCACTGGAACGGCACTGATGCTGGGTCTGGAGCTGTTGATTCAGTTCGCAGAAAAACCAGCAGATTTTGCGTGTCCGGTCTAACCAGGGATTATTTTCTTGAAATCCGATTTGACTGCTTGAAGGATATTGTTGATAGCGGCCATTTCCAGATCTTCACAATATGCTGCGACGATCAGCGTCAATGGATGGATCTGCATTTGATCAGCCAAGGCTTCAATCGTACGGACACTGGGAACTTGGTGCCCTTGCTCAATGCGACTGATGTGGCGTCGGCTAGTTGCATGCATCATGTCCTCCTGAACCAAGCCACGTGCCGTGCGCCATTGCTGTAGCGCCCGACCAAAGTCGGCTTGGGGCAGGACACGCTTTCGGGAGGACATACGCCCGATTTCCGCGCAATGGGACCAAAAAGACCACGACCAACTAGTCCCATTGACAGACAACTACCTTAAAAAATCTGCCTCTGTTGGAAATCTGTTTATGAGGCCAGCGCATGCCCATCTTGTTTCTTGATTTCGATGGGGTTCTGCACCCCGAGCATTGCCACGAGTCCAGGCACTTCTGCTGCATGAGCATTCTGGAGGATGCATTGCGGCAGGTGCCCGAATGCCGAGTCGTGATCACCAGCACATGGCGGCTGGATCAATCCCTCGACGCCCTGCGGCAAAAGTTCTCTCGGGATATAGCGGCAAGAATCGCTGGTGTCACGCCGAATTTCAGCGATCTGAAACATGTGCCGGATACCTTGGTCAGCTACCCAAGGGAGGCAGAGTGCCATGCATGGCGGTGGGCCAATGGGGTGCCACATCTACCGTGGCTGGCTATCGATGACCGATCTTGGAATTACCGCCCCTTCTGCAACTCACTGCTCTTGGTGGACAGCTCCACAGGACTCACTAGTTCCGTTGGGGCCCAGTTGGTAACACGCTTCCGGCAACTACTTTAGGTCATCACTCGACGTCGTTGTTGCGCGTCACCAAGTAGGAAAGGCAGGTAGCTCAAGGCAGCGACATCGTCACTAGGAGTAGTGGCATCCGCAGGAGTCCTCCGAGTCCTTCCTTCGGCATACCCTACGAAAAATGACACCCTCCCGCTGTTCGTACGCATGAATGAGCTACCGTTTGGTACCCCGTATTCATGTCCGTACCCCCTATTTTTAAGTGGTTGTAATTTTGATGCTTCTCGAAGAAGTCTAATATGCGCGATTCGCTAGGAAGAGCATGATGAGCAATAGGCCCTGTGTCAAAATTTTCGGCATCGCCAACTGCAGCACTGTGAAGAAGGCCCTGACTTGGTGCCAGCAGAGGAACATTGCCTATGATTTCCATGACTACAAGAAGGCAGGCGTGCCTCTTGACCGACTTGTAGAATGGTGCAAGACACTAGGATGGAAGGCTCTGATCAATACAAAAGGGCTGACTTGGCGAAAGCTTACGCCGGACCAGCAAGACATAACAACTCAGAGCGAGGCGGTGGCTACGATGAAGGAGTTTCCCAGTGTCATTAAGCGACCCATTGTGGAAACTGCGGAAGGACAAATTCTCGTCGGCTTTGACGAAAAGGTGTTTGAGGAACGCCTTAAACCTCAGCTTTTGCGATAGCGCCCTCGCTGTTCATAGTTGTGACGTTCGGCAATTAGTAGCTCTGCACTACTGAAACAGCATTGACTTGCGTTGCAGGGCACGAATGGAGAAGGATGCAGACGAGTGGTGGCAAATCGATATAACGGAGCCGTCTCAAGGATGAAATAATTATGACAAATGCGTCTTAGCATTTTTCGTAAGCCAGCTAAGTTATGTCTTCCCTATTTCATTGCCTTGTTTCCTGGAGTTTTCATGAACACCGCCGCATTGCGCGAGCAGATCCAAACAGCCAAACAACACGAAGCCGAGACCGGTCTGCTGGCGCGTCAACTGGAAAGCAAACTGTCTCATCTGCACCCGGCGATCCAATTGCCGGAGGCCGATACCAAAGGCGTACTGACGCGATTTGTCGCCGCCTACATCGAAGAAGTGCCTGATCTGCTGGATGCAGCCAATGAAGTCGCCAGGGAAGCGGGCATTGAGTCACAGATCAAACCGGTGCTGAAAATCGCCGAGCAGTACTTCCTCCAGCCGCCAGTCATCATGGCCGGCCATGCCGGACTCGACAGTCTGCTGGATGAAGCCTATCTGGCGCACCGGTTTGTCGAAGAGGTCAACGACCTGTACATCAAGCATCTTGGCCAGCCACTGATCCCCTTGGACATGACTGTCGCTAATCTGATTGCTCACCAATTGATCGGTGAGCCGTTCGCCAACCAACTGGACGAGGTCGTGCATCACGCCATCGACGAGATGCTCAACGACGAGACCTTCGCACTGGAGTCCGTGGAAGCCTACCGCGAGAAGCTCAACAGCCCGGACACCGGCGCCGCGTGGAAACGCTGGCCGTGCATGTCCCGCCGTTTGGGCGTAGGCCTGGAACTGGATCAACCGGCGGCTTGATCCACCGGTAAACACCCCCTGTGGGAGCGGGCTTGCTCGCTCCCACACTGTTATCTACCCGGCCGCCCCTATGCCGGTATTCGTTCGCACCCGCCCCTCGAGTCTGCGCTTCAATCCCCGCGATTCAATCAACAGCTTCGAACCCTTGGACGCATTCGCCCGCCCCCACTCCTCCAGAAGCTCCAGACACGAATGATCGATGTAGCTCAGGTTATTAAGCGGCACATGCACCGTCGCGCCTGGTGGAATACTACCCAGCACCTTGGTCAACGCCGGCACTTTGAGGAAGGTCGCCGCGCCCACCAGGCGCAACTCCATTTCCCCTTCCTGAGGCAGGTCGATCAGGCTGATTTTCAACCGCGAAGCTTTCAGCGCCAGTTTCACCAGCGTCAGGCCAAAGCCAATCAATACGCCAGTCAGCAGGTCCGTGAAAACGATGGCGAGCGCGGTTGCCGCATAGGTGAACATCGGCGCCCGACCATACCGGCCCAAACCACGGAATACCTTGAGATCCACTAGCTTGAAACCGGTGTACACCAGCACGCCCGCCAGGCTCGCCACCGGAATGCTTTGCAGCACGCTGGATAGCAACAGTACGAACGCCAACAACCACAAGCCGTGGAAAATGGTCGAAAACCGCGTGGTTGCGCCAGCCTGAACATTCGCCGAACTGCGTACGATAACGCCGGTCATCGGCAACGCTCCAAGCAAGCCGATACCTTGCGCCGACAATTCCCGGTCGAAGTCCGAGCGCTGACCACTGTGCATACGATCAACCGCGGCGGCTGAAAGCAACGTTTCGGCGCTCGCGATGAAAGCCACGGCAAACGCCGCGATCAGCAAGGTCGGATCAGCCAGGTTGAGCAGATCCGCTGGCTTGAGCCAGTCGATGGCCTCCGTCAGGTTGGCCGGAACCTCAACCCGTTTGACCTGCAACGCCAGCATCAGGCTGGCAAGCGTGGCCAGACCGACGCCCAGTAGCGCACCAGGAACGAAACGCAGGGATTGCGGACGGAATTTATCCCATAGCCACATGACGGCGATTGTCGACAAACCGAGCAACCCGGCTTGCCAGCCAAACGTGGGCAACGCCAGAGAGAGCGCCGCCGGGAAGGCTGCCAGGTTATCCAGACCCGAAGGTTTGGGCACGGCATCCAGCATCACATGCACCTGAGACAGGATGATCAGCACGCCAATCCCGGCCAGCATGCCGTACACCACTGCGGGTGCCGTCACTCGAAACCAGCAGCCCAGCTTCAATCGGCCAGCCACCAGTTGCAGCAAACCTGCCAACAACAGTATCGGCCCGAGCATGGCGATGCCGTGCTGGCGGACCAATTCGAATACCAGAACGGCCAGGCCCGCCGCCGGTCCGCTGACTTGCAGTGGCGAACCGGCCAACCAGCCGACCACCAGACCACCGATGATGCCGGTGATCAGGCCTTTGGCCGGCGGCAGCCCCGAAGCAATCGCGATGCCCATGCACAGAGGCAGGGCGACCAGAAACACAACCACCGAAGCCAGCAGCTCCCGTGGCAGAACAGCTTTGAGTCGAGCAGCACGCATGGTGAGTCTCCCGAAATTTTTCTTCAGGCATGGCAAAGCCAGGCTGCCTGAACGGCAGCCTCGGCTGAACCACACAACGATTTAGGAGGATTTAGAAGCGCGCTTTGGGCGTCGCCACGGGAATTGGCAGGCTGCCATTGAGCGGCAGGAAACAGCCTTGATCGGCGTCGTACGCTTTGATTTCGCTGGTTTCGATGTTGTAGACCCAGCCGTGAATAAATAGCTGACCGTTGGCCATACGCGAAGCCACCGACGGATGGGTGCGCAGATGCTGCAACTGGGCGATCACATTCTCTTCAGTGAGGATGTGCATGCTTTCGCTTTCGCTAGAGCAGTTGCAGTTCTCTTGCACCATGGTTTTGGCCACTTCGGCATGACGCAGCCAGGCTTTGACAGTGGGCATTTTTTCCAGACTGTCCGGGTTGAGCACCGCGCGCATGGCGCCGCAGTCGGAATGCCCGCAAATGATGATGTGATGCACCCCAAGAGCCAGTACGGCGTACTCGATGGCCGTGGAAACACCACCGTTCATTTGCCCGTAAGGCGGCACGACGTTGCCGACGTTACGGGTCACGAACAAGTCGCCGGGGGAGCTCTGGGTAATCAACTCGGGAACGATGCGCGAATCGGCGCAGGCGATGAACATCGCTCGTGGCCGCTGGGCCGTGGCGAGTTTCTTGAAGAGCTCTTCCTGTTGAGGAAAGACCTCATGATGAAAATGCAAAAAGCCGTCAACGATATGCTGCAACGCTGCATCGGCGGTTTCGGCCTCGGGTTGGGCTGAAGCCGACGCAGCCAACGGCTGTTTATCCTTGTCACTCATCAATTCATCCTCATTAGCGGGCTCAGGGAGTCATCCCGTGTGGTCCGGTGTGAAGCCAGTGGCTGGTTAAAAAACATCCAGGCCAAACATCTCGACCCATCAGTCACTCGATGAACAAGGTAGCGGCCGAATCTTAATTGAAACTGAATAAAACGCTCTAGAATGCGTGTTACAGGTCACAAAAACGTGACCAGCCTAAGACGCGAGCGCGATCCTCAGTACTCAACCATAGGCCAATTGTCCTCAAATCAACGACATTTGGCGACCGGGCGGACAAAAGGCATTGCAGTCCAGGTCAAAGCCTTCCCGGCGATTGAGCCCCAGGCGCTTGATGGCTTTGGCAAAACGCTGTGCCAGCAGGTCGGCGAAGGGACCTTCGCCGCGCATTCGAGCGCCAAAGCGGCTGTCGTAGAGTTCACCGCCACGGCTCTGGCGAATCAGGCTCAGCACATGCGCCGCCCGTTGCGGATAGTGGGCTCCCAGCCATTCTTCGAACAGCGGCGCCACTTCCAGCGGCAGACGCAGCATCATGTAGGCGGCGCTTTGTGCTCCGGCGCTGTGAGCCTCGGCGAGCAGGCTTTCGAGTTCGCTGTCGTTGATCATCGGAATCATCGGTGAACACAGGACGCCCACCGGAATGCTCGCCTCGCGCATGACCCTGATCGCCCGCAACCGGGCCTTGGGTGCTGCAGCGCGGGGTTCAAGGATGCGTTTGAGTTCGTCGTCCAGGGTGGTCAGGCTGATCATCACCGCCACCAGGTTTTGCTGTGCAAGTTCGGTCAGCAGGTCCAAATCGCGAAGGATCAGCGAGCCTTTGGTGACGATGGTCACGGGATGGCGATATCGCAGCAGTACTTCGAGGGTTTGCCGGGTGATCCTGTATTCACGCTCGATCGGCTGATAGGGGTCGGTGTTGGAGCCGAGGTTGATCGGCGCACATTGATAGCCGCGTTTGGACAGTTGTTGCTCCAACACATCCACAGCGTTGGTCTTGGCGATCAGCTTTGTCTCGAAATCCAGCCCGGGCGACATGTCCCAATAGGCATGGCTTGGCCGCGCGTAGCAGTAGATGCAGCCATGCTCGCAACCGCGATAGGGATTGATCGATCGATCGAAGGGCAAGTCCGGTGACGTGTTGCGGGTAATGATGGTTTTCGCCGTTTCAATGCTCACCTCGGTGCCCTGGGTGAGCGGTACTTCCTGATACCAGCCGTCATCCTCAACCACCGAATGGCTGGCGGCAAAGCGGTTATGCGGGTTGGTTGCGGTGCCGCGGCCACGGGGAGGCAGAGAGCTTACCATCGGCGGACTCCTTGATCTGTATATCCATACAGTAGCCGACCCACTGCCTGTCGACCAGTACCGCTCAGCCCCTCATCTGACAAAGGGGCATCATGATGCTTACTTGTTCATTAATAATCAGAAAACTAAGGAAACATATAGTCAGTGGTTGGATTCAATACCCACCCGTATATTCAACCCAGCAGGCAATACTCTCAACAGCAATCAAATAAAAGGATTTATTAATGTCTTTCTTTAATCAGCGCGGTATTTTCCTTCAACTCATGCAACCAAGCCCTTCGGAACCCAATACCCTGGTTTCTTTGCAACTGGCTCGCAAAGAGTTGAGTTGGGATGAGGAAAATGAAATTCAAATTGAGAAACTGGTCGACTCAACTTACTACACAGCCACTTCCACCGACCTTGGCAACTCTTTCAGCATCCGGAGCGTGGGCAAGGATGTCGATGGAGACGGAACCATCGGTGCCGACGACAAAGCCAAGTTACAGGCGCTAGCAAAGGCTTATGCCAGTATCGTCAATCCCTGAGCCCTGACTTTCCGATCACTGGAAAGTGCTATTGCCGAATGCATGCGGGCTCCCGCATGCATTCCAGACAGCCTGGAGGATAAAAATGTCAACGCTCATAAAAACCGGTGTTTATCTACAACAAATAGAAACGACGAAAGATGTGCAGGTAATTATCAAGCTAATAAGGGCAGGCGAGTATCCGAACAAAACAATGGCGCAATTCGCTGATATTCTCGCAAGCGCTCCCTCAGTGACACTCCATATAAAAGACGAAGGCAAGACTTCAAAGCTCGATTTTGATCCTTGGTCCGATATCAATGTCACTCCAGACAATAGCATCGACGAAAAGGACATTACCGCCCTTACACAACTTGCACTCGCTTTTTATCATCAACAAATAATTGCTCCAGAGGGCATAGCGTACCTTTATCGTCTTACTGCTGAATCACCCGAGCTTCGAGTAGACGTTGAGGAATTTGAAATTGACGAAGATGATCATCAACTGTATAGCCTCGGTGTGTACGAGACTAAATCTGCGAATGCCGGCTCGTCTTTTGAAGGTCGCAAGCGCAACCCTTTAACTGGACAGGTGTTTAACTATGGGGTCGGACTGAACGAGCTGCTCAAATCCTTCATCAAACTGAAACTATAACCTGAGCGCAGACTTCACGATTCTTTGACAGTCAGCTCACAGGCCTTTGACCGTGCATGGCTGATCCTTGCCACTATCTTCCCGTCCCTTTCTGAACGGTCGCTCAAGCATGCTTTTTCCACGTTTTTTATCTGCAATATGCTTGTCGCTGGTTGTGCTCGCTAACCTGACACCGGCACTTGCTGACGACAGTGTGATACAGCGTCCAGCAGACTGGGCTCAACAGATAGAGAAGCAATACAACCTCTTCCAGATGTCGCCGACGCTCTATCGCAGCGCCTTGCCGGACAAGGGCGCGGTGCCGCTGCTGGAGAAACTCAAGGTGGGCACTGTGATCAATTTCCTGCCCGAAGCAGACTCCAGTTGGTTGTCCGCGCCAGGCATCACGCAAGTACAACTGCCTTATCGCACCAACCATGTGGATGACGCCGATGTGCTCAAGGCCTTGCGCGCCATTCGGTCCGCCGAAGCCAAAGGCCCGGTGCTGATGCACTGCAAACACGGTTCCGACCGTACCGGCCTGATGGCCGCAATGTACCGGACTGTCATCCAGGGCTGGACCAAGGAGGAGGCCCTGAATGAAATGACCCAGGGCGGCTTTGGCGACAGCACCCACTTCAAGGACGGAATTCGCTACATGATGCAGGCCGACGTGGAAAAACTGCGCACGGCCCTGGCCAATGGCGATTGCAGCACCAGCCCATTCGCTGCGTGTTCAATGAAGAGCTGGTTCAAGTCCGCTCACATCGAATAAAAAAAGCCCCCGCTGCATTGCGCAACGGGGGCTTTTTTCACTCAGTTTTGTTCGTCAGGCTTTTTCTTCAGCTTCGGATTCGGGAAGAACTGAACCGGCTGAACCTTGGTGTCGGCAGGTTTTGGGGCGCTGGTGTTCACCCGCGTACCCAACTCCTTGGGCACCGACAGCCCTTGCTCATTGAGTGTGTCGGAGTAACCGCAGGCCACGCACTCTCGGTGCGGGACCTGGTCTTCATTCCACATCATCAATTTGTCCGGCTCGCTGCATGCCGGGCAGACCGCTCCGGCGATAAAGCGTTTTTTCGTAATCACAGGTCCCTCACTCATGCTGCCGCGCCCTCACTCAGGCCGCTGTGGCGCAAGAGTGCGTCAATTGATGGCTCACGACCACGGAAGTCGACGAACAGCACCATCGGCTCCTGGGAGCCGCCACGGGCCAGGATTGCTTCGCGGAACGCACGACCGGTGTCGGCGTTGAGCACGCCTTCTTCTTCGAACTTCGAGAACGCATCGGCCGACAGCACTTCAGCCCACTTATAGCTGTAGTAACCCGCGGCGTAACCGCCAGCAAAGATGTGCGCAAAACTGTTGGGGAAGCGGTTGTAGGCCGGCGGACGCATCACCGAAACCTCGTCACGCACGCCTTCAAGCACTTGCAGCACGCTGCGGCCGTCGCCGTGGGTGGCGTGCAGTTCGAAGTCGAACAGCGAGAACTCCAGTTGGCGCACCATCATCAGGCCGGACTGGAAGTTTTTCGCCGCAAGCATCTTTCCGAGCAGGTCCTGAGGCAGCGGTTCGCCGGTTTCATAATGACCGGAAATCAGCGCCAGGCCTTCCGGCTCCCAGCACCAGTTTTCCATGAACTGGCTCGGCAGCTCGACCGCATCCCAAGCCACGCCGTTGATGCCGGACACGCCAGCATGCTCGACGCGGGTCAGCAGGTGATGCAGGCCGTGACCGAACTCGTGGAACAGGGTGGTGACTTCGTCGTGAGTCAGCAGCGCAGGCTTGCCGCTGTCGGCCGGGGTGAAGTTGCACACCAGGTTGGCCACCGGGCTTTGCAATACACCGCCAGCGGTGCGACGACGGTCGCGGGCGCCATCCATCCAGGCGCCGCCACGCTTGTTGGCGCGAGCATAGAGGTCGAAAAAGAAGCGGCCGACGTGCTGGCCGTTTTCCTTGATTTCAAACAGGCGAACATCCGGGTGCCAGGTGTCGAAGCCTTTCTGCTCGGCAATCTCGATGCCGTACAGGCGCTGGACGATGGCGAACAGACCGCTGAGTACCTTGTCGATCGGGAAGTAGGCGCGCAGGGCTTCCTGAGCGACGCTGTAACGCTGTTCACGGAGTTTTTCGCCGTAGAAACCGCTGTCCCAGCTTTGCAGATCCGGGCAGCCCTGTTCGGCGGCGTAAGCCTTGAGCTGTTCCAGATCCTGGGCAGCGAACGGTTTGCTGCGCTTGGCCAGGTCGCGCAGGAAACTGAGCACCTGATCGCTGGACTCGGCCATTTTGGTCGCCAGGCTCAACTCGGAAAAACTGCTGAACCCCAAGAGTTTTGCCAGTTCCTGACGCAGGTCGAGGATTTCTTCCATGACCGGGCCGTTGTCGTTCTGGCCGGCATTCGGCCCCTGGTCCGACGCCCGGGTGCAGTACGCGGCGTAGACTTCTTCACGCAATGCGCGGTCCTGGGCGTAGGTCATCACCGCGTAATAGCTCGGGAATTCCAGAGTGATCAGCCAGCCGTCCAGATCCTTGGCCTGAGCCGCGGCGGCCATTTGCGCTTTGGCCGAATCGGTCAGGCCGGCGAGGGCGGCTTCATCGGTGATGTGCTTGGTCCAGGCCTGAGTGGCATCGAGCAACTGGTTGGAAAAACGGCTGCCCAGCTCGGACAGCTTGCTCTGCACTTCGGCGTAACGCTTTTGTTCGGCTTCCGGCAGGTCGATACCCGACAGACGGAAGTCACGCAGGGAGTGTTCCAGGATAGTTTTCTGCGCCACGTCGAAACCGGCGGCCTCCGGGCTGCTGGCCAGGGCTTCGAAAGCCTGGAACAGTTCGCGGTTCTGACCCATTTCAGTGGAATAGGCGCTCAAGGCCGGCAGGCACGACTCGTAGGCTTCACGCAGTTCGGCGCTGTTGCACACGGCATTGAGGTGGCTGACCGGGCTCCAGGCGGCGCCCAGACGGTCGTTGAGTTCGTCCATCGCCAGCACCAGGCCAGCCCACGTTGGCTGTTTGACCTGGGTCTTGAGGATCTCGACGATAGCGGCACGGTTGTCAGCCAGGATCTGTTCAATGGCCGGTTGTACGTGTTCGGCGCGGATGGCGGAGAACGGCGGCAGGTCATAGGACTGCAAAAGAGGGTTGTTCACGCTCACGGTTGATACCTTGGCTGGAGAAACATGCAGCCATCTTAATTACAATCGACGTTCACCGCAGCTATCAGCAATAGAGAGAAACCCTATCGTGAACCTTCGCAAGTATCAGAACCATACGCCGCTGCTGGGTAAAGGCGCTTTTGTCGACAGCTCGGCGGTGGTGATCGGCGACGTTGAGGTCGGCGAAGACAGCTCGGTCTGGCCGCTGACGGTGATCCGTGGCGACATGCACCGCATCCGCATCGGCGCGCGCACCAGCGTGCAGGATGGCTGCGTGCTGCACATCACCCACGCCGGCCCGTTCAACCCCGATGGCTTCCCGTTGCTGATCGGCGATGACGTGACCATCGCCCACAAGGTCATGCTGCATGGCTGTTCGGTGGGCAGCCGAGTGTTGATCGGCATGGGCAGCATCGTCATGGACGGTGCGGTGGTCGACGATGAGGTGATCATCGGTGCCGGCAGCCTGGTGCCGCCGGGCAAGCATCTGCAAAGCGGCTTTCTGTATGTGGGCAGCCCGGTGAAGCAGATCCGCCCGCTGACTGACAAGGAACGCGCGTTTTTCACCTACAGCGCGGCGAACTACGTGAAGCTCAAGGACCTGCATCTGGCCGAAGGCTACGACCAGCTTTGACCCGGCCCCTTACTCAGGATTCGACATGCATTACCAAACCGTTTTGTTCGACCTCGATGGCACCCTGACCGACCCACGTGAGGGCATTACTCGTTCGATCCAGTTCGCCCTGAGCAAACTGGGTATCGATGAGCCGGACCTGGCCAGACTCGAACACTTCATCGGCCCGCCGTTGTTGCAGGCATTCATGCAGTTCTACGACTTCGATGAAGCCAGGGCCTGGGAAGCGGTGAATTTCTACCGCGAGCGCTTCAAGGTCACCGGCCTCTACGAAAACCGGGTGTTCGATGGTGTCACGCCACTACTGGAGACCCTGGGCGGACAAGGACGACGGCTGTACATCGCGACCTCGAAACCGTGGGTGTTCGCCCGGGAAATCGCCCGGCATTTCGACTTTGCCAAACACTTCAAGGTGATTTACGGCAGCGAACTGGACGGCACCCGGACCAACAAGGTCGAGCTGATCGCTCACCTGATGGCCGAAGAAAACCTGGACCCGGCCAACACTTTGATGATCGGCGACCGCAAGCACGACCTGATCGGCGCGCGCAGCAATGGCCTGGACGCGGCGGCGGTAGGTTACGGGTTCGGCAGCCATGAAGAGTTGAGCGCCGAAGCGCCGGCGTATCACTTTGAGACGCTGGAAGAGTTGCATCAGGCGTTTTTGCCGAGCTGATCAGGCCGACACAAATCAACTGTGGGAGCGAGCTTGCTCGCGATAGCGGTGTGTCAGGCACATTGATTGTGAAGGTGCCTCAGTCATCGCGAGCAAGCTCGCTCCCACAGGACTGCGCAAGTCCTCAAGGTCTGGGCGGCGGGGCGAGTTTCTGTCCTTGCTCAACCGCCCAGCTCACCACCTGCACAGTCAACTGATCACTCGCCTGACCGAACCCGGCCACCACCGCCGGGACCTGCACATCGCTGAGTGGCTGGCGCACTTCAAAGCGGCGGCTGGCGAGGATGCGCTGGTCGTAACTGCGCACCAGCAATGCATCCAGACGCACGACCGCGCTGGCATTCATGCCCTGGTATTCAGTCTGGAACGACTGCAGGCTGCCGCCCAATTCAAGATCGGTCTGGAAAATGCTGTCATCGGTGCTCAGCAGCGGCACCCGCCCGTCATGCTGGAAACCTTCCAGCAGGCGATTGCGCACCAGCACCGGCGCCGGGTCGCTCCAGCGTGAACCCTTGTAGTGGCTGATCACATCGCCTTGGGGAATTACGGCAATGCTCGGACTGTTCAACGCTTCGCTGGACTGGAATTTGCTCAGGCGCAGCGACCAGCGCTGCGGCGTGCCATGGCTGGCCGATGCGCTCTGGGCCGACGGCAATCGATAGACCTCGAAGGGTTCGGGCTTGGGCAGGATCGAGCACGAACTGATCAATGTGAAGCCAGCGAGGAGGACAATCCGAATCAGCTTCATGGCGTAAATTCCTTGGTCTTGTCACTGCCCAGCAGGTAACCGCTGGGGTTGGCTTCCAGGCGTGTGGTAATGGTGCGCAACGAACTCAGGGTTTCGCGCATCTCACGGACCGCCGGGCCCAGGCCATTAAGGCCTTGCATGCCGCTGTTGAGCGAATCCTGATTGGCGGTGATCAGTTTGTTGAGGGTGGCGCTGCTCTCCTGCAGCGACTTCATCGCCTGCTCGGCGCTGCCCAGCGCTTCCTTGCCATGCTCGTTGAGCAGCCCGTTGGCATTGCGCATCAACACCGTCGTCTGCTCCAGCATGGTGTTGGCCTGCTTGCCCACCGAGGCCAGTTGCTGCATGGCCTGGCGGATATCGCCGCGCTGATCGGCAATGGCCCCGGTGGTTTGCTCCAGGTGCTCCAGGGTGTTGCTGATACGCTCGATGTTTTCCGTGGAGAACATCAGATTGGCGTTATGCATCAACGTACTCACCCCGGCCATCAGGTCTTCGCTGTCATTGAGCAGCCGGGCGATGGGCGAGGGAGAGGCGACGATGGTCGGCAGGTTGCCGTCCTTGCCCTTGAGCGTCGGGCTCTGTGGTGTGCCGCCGCTGAGTTGGATGATCGAAGTCCCGGTGACGCCGGTCAGGGCCAGTTTGGCCTGGGTGTCCTCCTTGACCGGGGTATCGCCGGCCAATCGAATTCGCGCCAGCACCCGGCGCGGGTCTTTCGGGTCCAGGCGTAGCGAGATCACGTCACCGACCTTGATCCCGCTGTACTGCACCGAACTGCCCTTGGACAAACCGCTGACCGCCTCGTTGAACACGACCTCGTAGTCCTTGAACTCGGTGTCGACACTGGACTTGGCCAGCCACAGGCCGAACAGCAGCGCAGCCGTCACCACAATCACGGTGAACAGGCCGATCAATACATGATGGGCTCGGGTTTCCATGTCAGACCTCGGCGGCCGTCAATGCCGCGCGGCCACGAGGGCCATGGAAGTATTCGTGAATCCACGCATCGTCGGTTTCCGAAACCTTGTCGATGGCGTCCGCCACCAGCACTTTTTTCTGCGCCAGCACCGCCACCCGGTCAGTGATGGTGTAGAGCGTGTCGAGGTCGTGGGTCACCAAAAAGACACTCAGGCCCAAAGCATCGCGCAGGGTCAGGATCAATTGGTCGAACGCGGCGGCGCCGATCGGGTCGAGACCGGCGGTGGGTTCGTCGAGAAACAGTATGTCCGGGTCCAGTGCCAATGCCCGGGCCAGCGCAGCGCGCTTGATCATGCCGCCGGACAGCGACGAGGGGTACTTCTCTGCGGCCGACAGCGGCAACCCGGCCAGGGCCATTTTCACCGCCGCCAGGTGCTCGGCGTCGTTGCGGCTCAAGCCGGCATGTTCGATCAGCGGCAGGGCGACGTTCTCGGTCACCGTCAGTGAAGAGAACAGCGCGCCTTTCTGGAACAGTACGCCGAATCGCCGCTCCACCCGCGAGCGCTCGTGTTCGGACAAGGTCGGCAGGTTTTTCCCGAAAACTTTCACCACGCCTTCGCTGGGCTGGCGCAACCCGACAATACTGCGCAGCAGCACCGACTTGCCGCTGCCGGAGCCGCCGACCACGGCGAGAATCTCGCCCTTGTACAAATCCAGGTCGAGGTTCTCGTGCACGCTCTGGCTTCCGAAGCGGTTGCACAGCCCACGGACTTCAATCACCGCCTCGGAGGGCGCTCTGGGGATACGACTCACCAACCCATCTCCATGAAAAACATCGCGGCGATCGCATCCATCACGATCACCACGAAAATCGATTGCACCACACTCGACGTGGTGTGCGCGCCCACAGACTCAGCGCTGCCACTGACCTTGAAGCCTTCGAGACAACCAATGGCGGCGATGAGGAAGGCGAACACCGGCGCTTTGACGATCCCCACCAGGAAGTGCTGAACGCCGATGTCCGTTTGCAGCAGCGACAGGAACATCGCTGGCGAGATATCCAGCGCCACCGCGCAGACCACGGCACCGCCGATAATCCCTGACAGCATCGCCAGGAAGGTCAGCATCGGCAGGGCGATCAGCAACGCCAGGACCCGCGGCACCACCAGCAACTCCACGGGATCGAGGCCCAGCGTGCGGATGGCGTCGATTTCTTCGTTGGCCTTCATCGAACCGATTTGCGCCGTGAACGCACTGGCGGTGCGCCCGGCCATCAGGATCGCGGTCAGCAGCACACCGAATTCGCGCAGGAAGGCAAACCCCACCAGATCCACGGTGAAGACGGTGGCGCCGAAAGTGGCCAGCACCGTCGACCCGAGAAACGCCACCACGGCGCCCACCAGAAAAGTCAGCAACGCAACGATGGGGGCGGCGTCGAGACCAGTCTGTTCGATATGGGCGATCATCGGCGTGACGCGCCATCGCTTGGGACGGAACAGGCCGCGGACGATGGTTTCGATGATCAGGCCGATGAAACCCAGCAGTTGCAGGGTGTCCTGCCAGACAGCGTTCACCGCGCGGCCAATGCGGGTCAGCAATTGAATGGAAACGCTGACTTCCGGTTCCTTGATCGGTACGCAGAAATCGGTCAACGAGCAGTAGACGGTTTGCAGCAACGCCCGATCAGCGGCAGAGAGTGTGCAATCGGGATGTTCGGCAGAACGACCGAGGCGCTCGGAGCCGAGCAACTCGACCAACAGCGAGGCACCGGCGGTGTCAAGGGCACCGAGACCATTGAGGTCGATGGGGGTGTTGGCGTCGTACTGGCCGTGAAGTTTTTCGCTCAACAGCTTGAGGTCAGCGTAATGGGCAAGCGTCCAGTCGCCCGTCACCCGCAACCGCGCAGGGGTAATCGAGGAGTCCAATCGGGCGTTGCCGGCCATCGTGCTGCTGATCATAAGCTCCGTGCTTGTTCAGTGATTACGCAGTTCTACGTAATAGCACGAACCGGACTACTTTTCTTTGATCGCTGTGCTGTCCGTGACTTTGAAGCGCAGCACGCCAATGACCTGGCCATCTTCGGTCAAGACCCTAACCTGCCATTTACCGGCCGGGTTGCCCGGGAAGTTCTGCTTGTGGGTCCAGGCCCGGTAACCTTCCTTGCGCCCGCCACGAATATCCAGGGGAATGCGGTCGACTTCTTTACCGTTGAACTTCCAGACGTGATAAATCCGTTCGTCCAGGCCACGCGGGGCGTTGATCGCCGTGTACGCGTAAAGCCCGCCATTACGGATCTGTTCGGCGCTGACTTCGTCGAGGCTGGCGCCAGGTGTACGATCCTGCATTTGCGTACTGATGGCTACATCGGTCATCCACAGCGTCGCCGGCGGCACCCACGAGCGCAGCTCCCAACCAACGGCGCCGATGCCCAGGGTGATACTCAAGATCGCCAGCGCATTGCGCAGGGTACGAATCGGGAAGATCGACGCCAGGCTCGGGAACGACAGCAGCACCGAGATACCCAGTGCCCATTTGAAACTTTGCGCGGTGGTCAGGTGCATGATCACCGGCAATGCGGTGAGCAGCGCGGCGAACAGGGTCAGAGTGTGCAGGGCCAGAAACGCCCAGCGCCGTGGGGCCAGCCACTTGTAGTAGAGCGGGTCGACGATCGAAATCAGCGCCGCGACGCCCAGCAACCCGGTGAAAAACAACTGGCCGCTGTTCCACGTCGTGGTGATGAAGAAGAACGGCAGGACAAAGAACAGGCTTTCCTGATGGATCATCTGCGTTGCGTAACGCAACAACGGTTCAGGTATTTCGCGCTTGAAGATGCGCGTGAACAGCTTGGTCAGGCTGTTTTCCAGCATCAGCCAGATCCAGCTGATCAGCATGATGGTGGTGATCCAGCTCGCCAGGCCTTGCTGGCGATCGACCAGCGGAGATGAAACCAAAGAGCGCAATGACCCCAGGGTACCGCTTCATCAAATCAAGGATGCGCTGTACGAAAAGGGATAGGTTTTGCATTCGTTGGTTTCACAGTCGTCGTAGGAAAAAACCTCGACAGGGTACCGCTGGTGCGGCGCTGTGGCGAGGGTTCGCGATGAGGCCGGCACATCCAACATTTTCGGCGGCTGACAATCCGCTATCGCGAGCAAGCTCGCTCCCACAGGGAACCGGCAAGGCCTCTCAGTCCGTTGTCACATGGAATGGTTACTTCCTGCGGTGCAAACGCCAGCCCACCAACATCAACACGATCAAGCCCACCCCACCGACCACCAGCCACATCAACTGGTCATAACTGAACAAAGGCTTCTCGATCCGCAAATACCCCGGTTGCAGGAGCAATTCGCGCACGGCCTTGTTCGCTTCTTCCAGGGTCACCCCTTGCAGCTCCCGGGCCGGGTTGGTGAAGTGACCGTCCTCGTAGTTACCGATCGCGCTCCAGTAGTAGTCGGCCAACGCGCTGTTGCCTTGTACGGCCCAGGCCTGGCGGGCAATCGCGGCCTGCTTGAGGCGGTTGAAGGTGTCGGCATTGAGGCCGTCCTTGAGCAGGCCGGCCTTCAGGTCCTCGAGTACTTGTTCGGCATCGGCCACGGCGTCGCGCTCAAGGTCGGCGTTGAGGCTCATGAAACCTACGCCTCCGAACACCTCGCGCTCCGCCCACGGGCCGTAGGACAAACCGTGAGCCAGGCGTAACTGGCGATAAAGCGCCCAATCCAGATAGTCCTTGAGCAAATCGAAGGTTTCATCGTGCCCATCCTCCAGTACCGGCTCCGGCACCAGCCAGTGCAACTTGGCGCCGTTGCCGACCAGACTGTGGGTCAATGTGCGCTCATGGGTGGCGCTGGCCTGGATTTGCGGCAGCGGCGGATGCTCGCCAGGGGTGATCGCTTCCAGCGCGCCATACGCCCGCTCCAGATAGGCTGGCAGCAACTTGTCGAGGTCGCCGACCACGATCAGGGTCATGTTGTTCGGCGCATACCAGTCCTTGCGCACCTGCTCCAGTTGTTCACGGGTCAGGTCATCGACTTGCGCACGCTCCGGGCATTTGAGGCCCAACTCCACGGCCAGTTGTTTGCTGGCCGTGTGGCCGAGGTCCTGACGATCGAGCCAGCGTTGCAGGTGCGAGTAGTGGCCGCCGTCTTCACGCTCGACCACTTGCTTGGCCGCTTTGATGGCGCTGTCATCGAAGCGGGTCTGGGTCAGCAGCGCCAGCAACAGGTCGAGCACCTTGCGCTGGTTTTTCGCCGGGGCTTCGATGACGAAAGTCGTATCGGCATTACTGGTGAACGCGTTCCACTCGCCGCCCAGAGCCTGCATGCTTTCTTCCAGGCCGCCTTCGCCGCTGGCGTCTATACCGCTGAACAACAAGTGTTCCAGCAGATGCGGCAACTCCTTTTCTTCGCACTTGAAATCGTCCAGGCCAACGCCGACCACCAGCCGGATCGCCACATGCCCGTGGTCAGTGCCGGGCTTGAGCAGCAACTGCAAACCGTTGCGCAGGGTGTAGCCCTCGACCTGGAAGCGATCCAAGGCGAATGACGGGAATGAACCAAGCAACAGGCAGGCGAACAACAGACAACGCATAACAAGCTTCCATACGGCTAGCCTAAGTTCAACAGACTTCAGCCAACTCTGGACGTTCAGGGTGAATGAGTGATGTCGCTCAAATCGTCGACCACCAGCGCACCTGTGTCCGATGTTTCCAGCACCACGTAGGCACTGCTGCAAAACAGCGAATTAAGACGCTTCATGTCGGCGATCAGCTCCAGGTGCAACGAACTGGTTTCGATACTTTGCACGATTTTACGTTGCAAGCGGCTGACATGAGCGTGAGCCAGGCGCCGTTCCTGTGCGCGGAAACGACGTTTTTCACGCACCAACTGGCGGGCACTTTCCGGGTCGCCACTGAGAAACACCGACATCCCGAGCCGCAGGTTGGAAATCAACTGAGTTTGCAGTCCGGTCAATTCGTCCAGCCCCACCTCGGAAAACGACCGACGCTGCGAGGTTTTCTGCTGCTGGACCTTGCGCAGCATGCGTTCGATCAAGTCGCTGGCCAGTTTCAGGTTAATCGCCAGTTCGATGATTTCCGCCCAGCGTCGGCTGTCCTGATCGCTGAGATCTTCCCGGGGCATTTGCGCCAGATACAACTTGATCGCGCTGTAGAGCGCTTCGACATCGTCGGTCAGGCGCCGCATTTCCTGGGTGACGGCGGTTTGCTTTCCGCGCAACACGTCGAGCATGGCTTCGAGCATGTTGTCGATCAGGTCGCCTATGCGCAGGGTTTCCCGGGCTGCGTTGGCCAGCGCCAAACCGGGGGTGACCAACGCCGTGGGGTCAAGGTGTCGGGGCTTGGCCGTACCGTTGGCTAGCGGGCGCTCCGGCAGCACCCAGGCACAAAACCTGGCCATCGGCCCAACACTGGGCAGCAAGATCAGGCAACGCGCGATGTTGTAGAGCAGGTGAAAGCCAATGACCATTTCCTGAGGGCTGAAATCCAGGCCATCGAGCCAGTGCACCAGCGGATCGAGCACTGGAATGATCAGTAAAAGACCAATCAGTTTGTACAGCAGGCTGCCCAGCGCCACTTGGCGCCCGGCGGCGTTCTGCATGCTGGTGCTGAGGAAGGCGAGTACGCCGCTGCCGATATTGGCGCCGATCACGAGCCCGATGGCCACCGGCAGGCTGATCACGCTGGCGCCCGCCAGGGTCGCGGTGAGCAATACAGCGGCCAGGCTGGAATAGGAAAGCATCGCGAACAGCGCGCCGACCAGGGCATCGAGCAGGATATCGCCGGTGAGCGAGGCGAAAATCACCTTCACCCCTTTGGCATGGGTAATCGGGTGCGCGGCTTCAACAATCAGTTGCAGCGCCAGAATGATCAACCCCAAGCCAATGGCGACACGGCCCATCTGTCCGAGTCGAGTCTGCTTGCGCGACAGAAAGAAAATCACCCCGGCAAAAATCAGCAACGGCGACAACCACGACAGATCGAACGTCAGCACCCGCGCCATCAGGGCCGTACCGACATCGGCACCGAGCATGGTGACCAACGCTGGCGTAAGCGCCATCAGGCCCTGGCCGACAAAGGAGGTGACCAGCATGGCGGTGGCGTTGCTGCTCTGAACCATCGCCGTCACGGCGATCCCGGATAGGAAAGCCAGCCAGCGGTTGGACATGTTATGGCTGATGACATGGCGCAAGTTGGTGCCGTAGACCCGCAGGATGCCGGTTCGGACGATGTGCGTGCCCCAGATCAGCAGGGCCACGGCAGAAAGCAAATTGAGCAGGGTGAGCATAATGACCCCCTGTGGTGTAGCGCCCCAAAGGAGCAAGTTGACGGTACCGCGTGACGTTCTACGTTCTGTACTTAAGCTGTAGTTGGCTAACGGTCTGCGCGCCAGCATCGCATAGCCAAAGACGCGATTGAAACAAAACTGTCATGAAAAGAGCGATCTTCCAGCCACACAAAGCACTGTGGGAGCGAGCTTGCTCGCGATGAGGCCATCAGGTTCAACATGGGTGTTGACTGACAGACCACCATCGCGAGCAAGCTCGCTCCCACAGGTTTTGCGTATTGACCGCTACCGGGTTACTGGCCCGGAATGTCCTTGCGCAGCTTTACCGGATCCTGCTGTTTCTTCTTTTTCGCGATGGCGGTGCGCATCCTGATGTTGATCGCTTCCACCGCCAGCGAGAACGCCATGGCGAAGTAGACGTAGCCTTTTGGCACGTGCACGTCCAGGGATTCGGCAATCAGCACCGTACCGACGATCAGCAGGAACGACAGCGCCAGCATCTTCAGCGATGGATGCTTGTCGATGAACTCACTGATGGTGCCAGATGCCCACATCATCACCAGTACGGCCACGATGATTGCCGCGACCATGACCGGTACGTGAGAGACCATGCCGACTGCGGTGATCACCGAGTCCAGGGAGAACACGATGTCGATGATCGCGATCTGGATGATGGTGTAGAGGAAGTTGCCGCCCTTGCCCGAAGGCTCTTCGTTGGTTTCGTCTTCACCTTCCAGCGCGTGGTACATCTCTTGCGAGCTTTTCCACAACAGGAACAGACCACCGAAGAACAGGATCAGGTCGCGTCCGGAAATACCCTGGCCGAATACTACGAACAGGTCCGCCGTCAGGCGCATGACCCAGGTGATCGACAGCAGAAGCAGGATTCGCGTGATCATGGCCAGCGCCAGACCGAAAATCCGGGTACGCGCCTGCATGTGTTTGGGCATGCGGCTGACCAGGATCGAAATCATGATGATGTTATCGATACCCAGGACGATTTCCAGGGCGGTCAGGGTGAAGAAGGCAACCCAGATTTCAGGGTTGGTCAGCCATTCCATGTGTATTCCTTTGAGCGATTGTTAAACCAAAACGGGCCCGGGCTTCAAACAGCGAAGCCTGGACCCGAAGTGGTGAGTCTTGGGCTTATAGAGTGCTGAACACCGGGAAAGTCCCCAACAGCAGCGCAGCAATCAGTATGCAAATACAAACCAGCACTGCCCACTTCAGGGTGAAGCGCTGGTGGTCACCGAAGTCGATGCCAGCCAGGGCCACCAACAGGTAGGTCGATGGAACCAGCGGGCTCAACAGGTGGACGGGCTGACCGACGATCGAGGCACGTGCCATTTCCACTGCGGTTATACCGTAATGGCTGGCGGCTTCGGCAAGTACCGGTAACACGCCGTAATAAAATGCATCGTTCGACATGAAGAAAGTGAACGGCATGCTTACCAACGCCGTGATCACTGCCAGGTACGGGCCGAGGAAGTCCGGAATCACCGCCAACAGGCTCTTCGACATGGCGTCGACCATCCCGGTGCCGGTCAGGATACCGGTGAAGATACCGGCCGCAAAGATCAACCCGACCACCGCCAGTACGCTACCGGCGTGAGCCGCGACGCGATCCTTCTGCTGTTGCAGGCAAGGATAGTTGACGATCATGGCGATACTGAACGCCACCATGAACAGTACCGGCAACGGCAGCAGGCCGGCGATCAGGGTGCCCATCAGGACCAGGGTCAGGGCGCCATTGAACCAGATCAGCTTCGGACGACGGGCATCCGGGAACTGTGAAACGCTGATTTCACTGTGATCGATTTCATCGCCTACCAGGTGCAGTTCACCCAGACGCGCACGTTCACGCTTGCCGTAGAAGTAGGCAATGACCAGGATCGCCACCACACCAGCCAGCATCGCAGGAATCATCGGTACGAAAATGTCGGACGGATCCACATGCAACGCACTGGCGGCGCGAGCGGTCGGGCCACCCCATGGGGTCATGTTCATCACGCCACCGGCGAGGATGATCAGGCCGGCCATGATTCGCGGGCTCATGCCGATACGGCTGTAGAGCGGCAGCATGGCGGCCACGCAGATCATATAAGTGGTCGCGCCGTCACCATCGAGGGAGACAACGAGCGCCAGAACGGCGGTGCCGACCGAAACTTTCAGCGGGTCGCCCTTGACCAGTTTGAGGATCTTGCGCACGGCCGGGTCGAACAGGCCGGAGTCGATCATCAGGGCGAAGTACAAGATAGCGAACATCAGCATCACGCCGGTTGGCGCCAGCTTGGTAATGCCTTCGAGCATCATCGGACCGATCTTCGGCGAAAAACCACCGAACAGGGCAAAGATGATTGGAATGATGATCAGGGCGATCAGCGCGGACAGGCGCTTGGTCATGATCAGGAACATGAACGTGATGACCATGGCGAAGCCAAGGAAAGTCAGCATGGGAATA
>LNAP01001790.1_pt1 | contig 22372 bp, 18 predicted proteins | sample 602601 | NCBI WGS metagenome assembly LNAP01 (sample SAMN02440304, study PRJNA202911) | soil metagenome | biome: Subtropical and temperate rainforests or woodlands; isolation source: soil samples (1 kg each in a 20% v/v slurry with milli Q water) were... ...
ATTAATGGAATTTTATGAACGCGTTTCTGGTGCTAGAATGCATGCTGCATATATAAGACCCGGAGGAGTTAGTGCAGACATTCCAGTAGGGTTCTTAGATGATTTATTTCTATTTATGGATCAATTTAACTTACGTCTAGATGAAATGGAAGAAATGTTAACAGGTAATCGTATTTGAAAAGAAAGATTAGTAGATATAGGCGTAATAACTGCCAAAACTGCTTCTGATTGAGGATTTAGTGGAGTTATGTTAAGAGGTTCTGGTATTTCTTGAGATCTTAGAAAATCACAACCTTATGAAGTTTATTCTGAAATTGATTTTTCAGTACCAGTAGGATATAATGGTGATTGTTATGATAGATATATAGTAAGAGTTGAAGAAATGAGACAATCATTAATTATTCTTGAAAAAGCCATCAATTTATTACAAGATGGTCCTATTAAAATTGATGACTATAAAGTATCTGCACCATCACGTTCTGATATGAAAAATTCTATGGAAGCGGTAATTCATCATTTTAAACTTTTTTCTGAAGGATTAATTTTACCTTATGGAGAAACTTATACTGCAACAGAGGCTCCAAAAGGAGAATTTGGTGTATATTTAATTTCTAATAATACATCAAACCCTTATAGATGTAAAATAAAAGCACCAGGATTTGGTCATTTACAAGCCCTTAATGAAATGACTAAAGGTCATATGATAGCCGACGTAGTTACAATTATTGGAACTCAAGATATTGTTTTTGGAGAAGTTGATCGATAATAAAATTATGAAAATTAAAAAATTTACAACTATGAATCAAATATTTCCAGTAATTTCAACTTATTCTTCATCAGTAGGAGAAGATATTTTAGTTGTTTCAAATAAAGATTTACTTTTTTCTTTAAAATGTTTAAAAAATCATATAAATTATCAATATAAAATCCTTTCTTGTATTTCTGGGGTAGATTACATCAATTGTAAATATCGTTTTGGAGTTGTTTATGAAATTTTAAGTACTTTAAATAATTCTCGTTTAAGAATAAAAGTTTTTTGTAATGAAACAACTTTTATAAGTTCGATTATGTCTATTTATATAAATAGTGATTGATGAGAAAGAGAAGTATTTGATATGTACGGTATTTATTTTATAAATCATAAAGATTTAAGACGTATTTTAACTGATTACGGATTTGAAGGTTTTCCTCAACGAAAAGATTTCCCACTTTCTGGATATATTGAATTAAAATATGATTTACCGAAAAAGTATGTTGTTTCAGAGGCATTAGAATTAGCACAAGAATTTCGTAATTTTGCTGCCGAGAGAGCTTGATAAAAAAAAATAAATATTATGTTTCAAAATATAATTAATAATATTTTTTTGATTGAACATTCTATGTTCTTTTTTTTTAGCTTTTTTTTACTATCAATTATCAGCTTATATTCTATTAAATTTGAAAAAGAAAATACAGTAAAAGCTATATCATTATTTATAGGATGTATTGTTTTTATTTTTTCATGTTGATTATTACGTAATTTTGATTCTAATTTATATTCTTTTCAATATTTATTTTCATATAATGCTGGATCTGAACTATTAAATATAACTTTTTTATTTGGTTTAGATAACATATCTATATTATTTTTCGTTTTAAGTAGTTTTTTAGTCCTTTTATGTATTTTATTTATTTGAAATGAAAAAAACTTCAAAGAATACGCAATAGCTTTATTATCAATTGAACTATTTTTACTTTTAATTTTTTCTGTATTAGATTTATTTCTTTTTTATGTTTTTTTTGAAGCTATTCTTATTCCTATGTTTTTATTAATTGGTATTTGAGGATCTAGAGAAAGAAAAACACGTGCTTCTTACTTATTTTTTTTCTATACTCTTTGTGGTTCTATTATGCTACTTATTGGTATTCTTTATATTTATAAAATTACTGGTACATTAAATATAGAATATATATTACCATTTAAATTTTCATTTAAAGAACAACAAATTTTATGAATTTGTTTTTTTCTATCTTTTGCTTCAAAAATTCCAATGTTTCCATTTCATATTTGACTACCCGAAGCTCACGTAGAAGCACCAACAGTAGGTTCAGTGTTACTTGCTGGTATTTTATTAAAATTAGGTGTTTACGGTTTTATACGTTTTAGTATCACTTTATTTCCTGAAGCATCACTATTTTTTTCTCCTTTAGTATATTTATTATCTATTATTGGTGTTTTATATGCTTCTATGAGTGCTATAAGACAAACCGATTTAAAAAGAATTATTGCTTATTCTTCTATTGCGCATATGAATTTAGTTACTATAGGAATTTTTAGTTTTAATGTTTTAGGTATTGAAGGTGCTATTTTACAAAGTGTTAGTCACGGATTTGTATCTGGAGGAATGTTTTTGTTAATTGGAGTTTTATATGATCGTTATCATTCAAGATTTTTATATTATTATGGAGGATTAGTTCATATGATGCCTATTTATGCTATTTTTTTATTAATTTTTACTTTAGCAAATATTGCTATTCCAGGTACAAGTAGTTTTGTAGGAGAATTCTTAATTTTAGCGGGTATTTTTAAAACAAATATAATAACTTCTATATTAAGTGCATTAGGTGTTATATTATGTGGTGCTTATTCTTTATGACTTTATAACAGAATTATATTTGGAAACTTAAAAACTGAATATACTGTTAAATTTAAAGATATGGAATTAAGAGAATTTATTGTTTTAATACCATTATTTATATTAATTTTTTTTATGGGTATTTATTCTCCTTTTTTTTCTAATTTTATTCATGTAATGTCTACTAATTTAGCTTTTTTAATTATATAATTTAATTATGAATAAAAACTTTTTATTAAAAAAAAATAACCATATAACATCTGTTGATGTTTTAAATAAATTTTTATCTAAATCTTCTTTTAAAACTATAAAAATTGAAAGAATACAATTTAAATTTTCTTCAAAAGATTTTATTCCTATTACTCATAATTTAGAAAATCTTAATACTATATCAAGATTAAATATATTAACATTAATTTATCTTATGTTAGGAATCTTTCCTCATATCACTGCAGTAAAAAAAAAAATTTTAAAAAAAACTGATACTAATAATAAAGAAGATCTTTTCTTATTTGACGCAAAAATATCAAATAAAAATGAAATTTCTAATTTTATATCAAAATTAGTTACAGAACATGAATTTTTAGAAAATAATTTAGAAATTGATAATTTAGAAAATATTACAGTTCAAAATAAAAATAAAATTAGTTATAATACAAAAATATCTTTTGTACAATTTTTTAATAATCAAGAATTTGTAAATGCTCAAAATACTGATTGTAATCTAAATAAAACTTTTATTTCAGCAAATTTTATTTTTAGTAAAGCTTTAAATTCTTCATCTGCGACAAAAAATAGATTATTTTACAAAATGTTATGAAATAATTAAAACTTCAATAGTTTTTGATTCTTAATATTTGTAATGATGTTTTTTTTTCGTGTAGTAAGTTACAACGTTTTTTATAGTTTTTATATTATATTTTAAAATAAATTAAAAAACTGAAAAAACGCAAATTTACCCTTAACTCTACCTATGTTAAAAAGGCCGTTTTTAGGCCTCCAAGGGGGCTATACACAAAAATTTTTTTTAAAAGTACTTTTTAAACAGCTCCTATTACCTTTCTTTTAGTTTTTAATAGTAAAAAAATAATTTTTTTGAATATGCAAAAAAAAAAAGAAAATATTACGAAATGTTTACGTAAAAAATTAAAAACCTAATAGATTAAAACTTTTAACATGTATTATAATATAAATAGAACCAGGAGGGCTCGAACCTCCAATCCTTCGTATCAAAAACGAATGCCTTACCATTTGGCCATGATTCCATGTGAGCCTTGTAGGATTTGAACCTACAGCAGTACCGTTATGAGCGGCATGTTCTACCAGATTGAACTAAAGGCTCGTTTTTTTATTTCTTTACTATTATTTTAATTGAGCACGCTTAGTACCATATCGTGATCTACTAGTTTTTCTATCAGCAACACACATAAAATCTTCTGCACCACGAATACATTTATATCTTACACCAGGTAAATCTTGTACTCGTCCACCTCTAATTAACACACAAGAAAATTGTCTTAAATTATGTCCTTCTCCTGGTATATAAGACTCAACAACTTTTTTAGTTTTTAATTTTACTTTTGCTACTTTTCTTAATGCTGAATTTGGTTTTTTAGGAGTTCGAGTAAAGACTTTATTACACACACCCTTAATTTGTGGGTTATTTAAAAGAGCTGGTGTTTTATTTTTCTTTATTTTTGTTTGACGTCCTTTTTTTGTTCCTAATTGATTAATTGTTATCATAAATTTATATTTTTTTATTTAAGAGCTCCAAAAGATGACGCAGTCATACGTGAAAATTTACTTAATCGAATTGGTCTAGGAATAATACCAAATACTCTTGATCCAACTAGTTTATTTTGTTTAGAAATTAAAACTGCATTATTCTCAAAAAATTTGTATTTTTCATTAAATTTCGATGGAGTACTTTTACGTACATGAACTATTAAAGCTTTTGCTACATCACCTTTACGAACTTTTGAGTTTCTACTTCTAGTAGCTTTAATAGACACTACTACTACATCACCTATACCTGCAGTTCTTTGTCTATAACCTTTAAGGATTTTAATGCAACAAATTTCTTTTGCGCCAGAATTATCAATTGTATTTAAATAAGTACCACTTTGAATCATAATTTTTTATCAGACTGATTTTTTATATCCAGGAATTATCCCAAATTGTAATAGTTCTCTTAATTTTATTCTAGAAATATTATAAGGTCTTATAGAACCTCTAGAACGATTAGTTAAAATACATCTTCGAACAATTTTTGTTTTAGAAAAATTTCTTTGCTTTATCATTGCAAATGTATTACAACGTGGAACATTTATATTCGAATTAAAAAAATTAGTTGCAAGAAATTTTAAAGTAGTATTTAAAGCTTCTCTTTTTTTAAATTCTTTTCGAATTTTTAAATCTTTAATTTTTTTAGACAACATACTTTAAAATAGTGAAATTATTCTCAATTTAATGCTCCCGCTTCTCAAGCGTAGATTAAACCAATCAATAATTCAATAACGAAGTCTAACATTCCTCATAAACCTTCTGCATTTAAAAAACTATAAGAAACACATCAAGGAAAGAAATAAATAGCTTCTAAATCAAAAATAATGAATAATATTGCAATTAAATAAAATCTAACATCAAATACATTACGTGCATCCTCATAAGGATCAAATCCACACTCATAAGCTGAAACTTTTTCAACATCTGGAGCAGAACTACTAAATGAATAAGATAAGAAAATAATTATACTTGCTAATATTATTGCAAAAATTAACAAAATACCGATTTTAAGGCTTTCTATATGAAAAAATGACATAAATTTTTATTAATCTTTTTATTTAAAAACGATAATCATGCTTAATGATACCTATAGCACTTGAAAATAATAAAAAAAATTAAAAAATATTAAACCGCTAGAATTATAGAAATAATTATTATAACTAATAATCAAATCTGTAAAGGTTTAATTAAACTTCCAACAAGATAAGTTCGAAAATTTATCATTATATTTTGAAGTATAGTTACAATTCCAAATGGACCTACTTTTTCAACAATACCTCTATCGATCATTTTATAGAAAAAATGATAACTAGAAGATAATGCAGATTGAGTTATAAATTCATTATATACACGATCAAAATATCATTTTTTATTAAAAAAATGATATAAATTATTAAAAGTGTTGCTTTTTTTAATTAAAAAATACTCAAAAGTTCCATATTTATAAATAAGAAATGAAAACCCAGCACCTAATAAAGTTATTACTAATGGTAATATTTTAAATTTTAAATTAAGAAATTCAATATCACTTAAAGCATATCTTGTTGCATTTATATATAATGCAGATCCTCAGAAATCAGTACCAAAACCAATAAATAAATCTTTTGATAAAAACCCAATAAAAATACTTAAAAAACATAAAAGAAATAAAGGTAAAGTCATTCTTAAAGTCCCTTCGTGCGCATTAAAAATATTATTTTTGTTACCATTTGGCTCTGATAAAAAAACTAAATATAAAACTCTTATTGAATAATAAGCAGTAGCAAATGCTGCAAGTACTCCTAATAAATATGAAAAATGACCATATACAGTATATGTAGCAAAACTAACTTCTAAAATAACATCTTTTGAATAAAAACCTGCAAGAAAAGGAAAACCCATTAAAGCAAAAGAACCTATCAACATAATTGAATATGAAAATGGTAATATTCTTCTAAGACCTCCCATTTTTCGCATATCTTGTTCATCAGATAAAGCATGTATAACAGATCCTGCACCTAAAAAAAGAAGTGCTTTAAAAAAAGCGTGATTTGAAAGATGAAACATTCCTACTTCATAACTTGATAAACCACAAGCAAATATCATGTAACCTAGTTGACTACATGTTGAATAAGCAATAACTTTTTTCATATCATTTTGAAATAATCCTGTAGTAGAAGCAAAAAAAGCTGTTGCAGAACCAACTAATATAATTATATTTAAAGTAAAAGGTGATAATTCAAAAATATAAGAACAACGACTTAATAAAAAAACTCCAGCAGTAACCATGGTAGCTGCGTGAATTAAAGCTGAAACTGGTGTAGGACCTTCCATTGCATCAGGTAATCAAGTATGTAAACCAAGTTGTGCTGATTTACCCATAGCACCTAGAAATAAGAAAATACATATAAAGTCAATAGCTGGAAATTCAAAATTTCCAATTATTAAATTAAAATTTTGAAATGAAGAAACAACACCAAAAACAGTATCATAATTTAAACTATTAAAAATAAAAAAAATAGCAAAAATAGCTAATAATAGTGCAAAATCTCCAACACGATTAACTAACATTGCTTTAATAGCAGATTTATTAGCTTGTATTCTAGTAAATCAAAAATTAATCAATAAATAAGAAGATACACCAACACCTTCTCACCCAACGAACATTTGTAAAAAATTATTTGCGGTTACTAGAATAAGCATAAAAAAAGTAAATAATGATAAATATGACATAAATCTAGGAAGATGAGGATCTTGTTCCATGTATTCTGTTGAATATAGATGAACTAAAAATGATATAAAAGTAACAATTACAAGCATCACTGCAGTCAAACTATCAAAACAAAACGATCAATGTAATTCTAAAGAATCTACGCATATCCATTCGAAAATGTTTATAATATAAGAATCACCTGTTTGTATTATATTAAACAAAATATTAATTGAAAGAATACACGATACAAAAGTAAAAAATGTAGTTATATAAGCAACACCTAAACCAATAACACGACCGAATAGACTCCCTGATATAAAAGCAAAAAAAGGTAAAAGTAATATTAAAATAGGCATAAAAAAATGGAAATAATCGGATTTGAACCGATAACCTTATGCATGCAAGGCATATACTCTGCCAATTGAGATATACTCCCATTAAACCTTTTTTAGAGACGGTGGGATTCGAACCCACGGTACGATTTTGCGTACTTCAATTTAGCAAACTGACACTTTAAGCCACTCAGTCACGTCTCTTTTTTTTTTTAAATCACGGTTAAGTGAAAAATTTAATCGAACTCTATTATATCACACCCAGGCATATATGTATACCTGTAAATTCTTACAGAAGCTAATTTAGATTCGAGATACCCTATCCCGGGTATTCATATTAGTAAGAAGAAAAAATAAAATAGAGTTCCAAGCATACCAGCTTCAATAATAGGGGTTTCCATTGCAAATCTTCCAAGTAAACCTAAAAATATAAAATCAGCAAATAAAAATCAACAGCTTAATACATAAAGAGATTCAAGATGGCTAATCCTTACTTCATTAGTGCTTAAAAAAGGTAAAATTATTGGAATAATAATCGCACTAAATAATACTATAATACCCCCTAATTGATCTGGTACAGAACGGAAAATTGTATAGAATGGTAAAAAATATCATTTCGGAAAAACTTCCGGCATTCTATAGAAATTGTTATCATATTTAAGATAATCATCTGGGTGAAGTAAAGAATTAGGATAATAAACCACTAATATTGAGGAAAAAAAGATAAATACAAAAAAAAAGTATAAATCTTTTCTATAATTATAGAAATAAAAAAAAATTTTGGGTGTTATTGTAATTCCACTTCTTAAATTCTTATTTCAATCAATAAAAAATATAATTAAGTGAAAAATAAATAAACACCCAACTATATAAGGTCATAAATTTGGCAAATTAAAATTAGGATTTGCCGTAATATTTTCAAAAAAAAAATTTCCGAAATAGTAATAATATTTTACATGAGGCATAACAATTGATTTTATCATTACAAACCAAAAAATCGCTCAGCCAACAATTCATAATTTTACTCTTGGAAACCTATACATCCTATAATAAAATCCTATAAATATATAATAATATGAAACCATGAAAAATATAGAAATACCATTTTCATGAAAATCCATAAGTAATCTAGGAAAGCTTAAAAATCGCTTTATTAACATAATAGTTCAGAGAATATTACCATAAAAAGGAAAAAAGCAGAAAATTTTTCTCCTTTATATATAGATTTTTATAAATTTTAACAAAATACAAATTTTAAATATAGTTCATTTCCTATAAGCCCTATTGCAAACAACAAGATTAATTACAAAAAAAAAGAAAAATTTAGTTTCAGTAAGCAATTTTTTATCAATAGAAAACACAATATAATTTCTATATAATTAACCTAAAGATTGTTTTTAAAAATTTTCTTGTGTATAGCCCCCTTGGAGGCCTAAAAACGGCCTTTTTAACATAGGTAGAGTTAGGGTCAAAAATACGTTTTTTCGATTTTTAATTTATTTTTGAAAAAAGATTATTATAAAAAGCAGTGTTCTTCTTTCCTTTTTAACAGTAATAATTCACACTAGACGGAAAAAAATCGCCTAAAAAAAAATCTAGTGTTAAAATGGAACCTTTTCTGATTGCGCTCACAATTATCTAGGCCCTATACCCTTATTACTGGGTTTTGTTTTTTGATTAACTTGATAAAAAAAACTATTAAAAAAACGCAAGTATCCGTTCTCAATAATATTTACCTTCTATGATGTTTTTTCAAATATAAGAATGAATGGTTCTTTCATACAATTTTAAAAAAAATATCATAGGCCGGCCGACGAAAGGCTAAATACTTCGAACGACATGGGCAATTTTACATGTCTAACTACAGATAGGAAAGGGCGGCGATACGCGGCCCTTCCGGTATAATTACGAGTCCCGATTTCTCAGTATTTTGTAAATCTTTAAGAGATAACAATTGAGTTCTAACATGGTTTCATGTAAACCTCTTAAAAATATTTTTTTTTGTAGAAATTTATAAAAGAGGCTCAACCACTCCCCAAAAATACCGAAAATTTTGATATGACATTTTAACCGATTTTAATATTATATTTTTAAGGACACTGCCCCGAGAGTAGCTTGCCCCGCCTCAAGCTAATCAATACTGTTCCCAGCCTAATTTTAACAACTTTTTTAAATTGATAAAACAAACTCTTATTTCAACAGTACACCTAATCAGTAATTTTATAAATATAAAAATTACCTATTTTTTAAGATATTATTTCGTGTGACTCAACTCTCTTTTAAAAGAACTTAACTAATTAAATAAAGTGACGAACACTTAATTTTTATTCGTATTAAACGAATAAAATTAAGAATGCAATCATTAAAGCAAATAAAGCAATTGCTTCGGTTAAAGCGAATCCTAAAATTGCAAAACGAAATAAATCGTCTTTCATAGTAGGGTTTCTTGAAGTTCCTAAAATTAAAGATCCAAAAATGAATCCAATACCGATTCCAGCTCCTGCTAGTCCAGAAGTTGATAATCCAGCTCCGATTTTTTGTGCTGCTTGTAATAACATAAAAATAGTGTAAGAAAAAATATATGCCGGTAGTTCAAATACTTTTAATCAGTGTTCTTTTAAAAAGAATGCTAATTAAAAGTATTCTCTAAACCAAATAAATTAATAATTCAGCTCCGGCACTATATAAAAATAAATATTGATAAAATAAAATCAATACTGTAAAAGCAAGCAGTACAACTATAATTGAAGAGTAGAATTGACTCTTTTTAAGTTTTTGTAGGTTTTCAAGCAATTCATAAAATTCTGCAAGAAAACAAATTTTATAGAATGGTCAGTCTCAAACTATTCTAAAAAACAACAAAGCCACTTTAAAATAAAAAGAGCGAAACCCCCCAGATACTATAAAAAAAGCCGAAATAAACTCAGTTATACTATCTGAAGAGACAATGTTTGACGTATAATTTGAAACTACATACGAAAAATCTGTTAAAAACATTGTCTTATCCCTACTACCATAATTGGCTATTGCATTGTTTCGCCTCTGAATGAATTCCACATTTTCGATCCTTTTTAAAAAAAAGTCTCCTACTAATGTTTTACTTCAAATTCATCTAGGATCCACAAGCACCTCGTCTGTTAACAAGGGGATACTTTCCACATATCCGTCCTCATAGGTGCGCTTTTTAAATATAGTAGCTGCTATATTGGGAAGATATCTATTTTCTAACCCGTTTATAGAACGCAAATTACCATCTAAATCATGTAAAATGTGTTTATAGAACGGGCTAGCATTCCCAATTACTTGACTATGAGATTCATATTTAGTCGAAAATAATTGGTCACGAAAATAAACGATACGACGCAAACGAGGATAGTAATTTGATTTATCCTTATCAAATCCTGCGCCTGGTCTTTCGCTTGAAGAGCTGCTACCATTGTCGTCTGTAAAGAAATGACGACAATCTGGAAAGATGTTTTCGATCGGTACAACACGGGTCTCAAACTCTTCAAGTATAACCTTCCCTCTTGATTTTACAGTATTTATTATACCTTCTAAATCCAAAAATTGCATAAGCAATTCATTATTTGTTTCTAAAAGGCTATTTTGATCATTAGTTATTTGATTATTTCCATTAATAGATATATTACTACTTACAGAATCATCTTGAAACTTTCGTTTCATATTTTTTTTTTATTTTTAAAAAATACTTTATGTTTAAATATTGTTAATGAGTCTTCGCAAAAAGGTAAAATTTACTAGACCTAAGTAGAATCGAACTACTGACATTACGCTTATCAGGCGTATACTCTAACCCCTGAGCTATAAGTCTTTTTTCAATAATAAAACATCTTTTTTGAAAAAACGAAAAAGAAACTTTAGATAAGAATTTATTTTTAATTAAATATATATAATAGTTATTATTTTTAAAAAATAATTTTTAATTTTATTCCAGCCACACGTTCCCGTACGACTACCTTGTTACGACTTCATCCCAGTAGTAGGCCCTATAATAAGTAAATTTTTCAATAAGAGCAACATAAAAATACTTTAATCTGTCCATAAATATCAAATTGATATAAATAACCTATCAAAAAGATATTTTTTTATACTAATATCAAAAACGTTAATTTCAAACAAGACCCAATTCCAGCATGTGACGGGCGGTGTGTGCAAGATCTAGGTACAATTTCACCGTAACGTGCTGATTTACGATTACTTGTGATTCCAGCTTCATATAGACGAATTGCAGTCTATAATCCGAACAAACGACAAATTTTAAAGATTTACTCCAAATTACTTTATTGTATAACTTTTTGTATTTAATCATTGTAGCACGTGTGTAGCCCAGCTCATAAGGGCCATAAGGGCTTGACGTGATTCTCAGCTTCCTCCAATTCCGAAGAATTGGCCTTAAATTGGTAGTTATTAGTTGTATTATTAATAAAAGTTAATTTATTAAAATGTACCAAAATAACATAAGAGTTTTGCCCGTTAAAAGAGTTACCTAAACACCTCACGGCACGGGCTGACGACAGCCATGCAACACCTGTAAAATGATAACATAAAATAAATTTATATTTTATATATGCAATAACATAACATTATTGGTTCATTATAATCAAGAACTGGTAAGATTTCGCGCGTATTATCGCATTAAACCACATGCTCCACCACTTGTGTAGATCCCCGTCAATTCCTTTGAGTTCCAGTCTTGCAACCGTACTCCCCAGGCGGAATATTTAACGCGTTAGCTGTATACCAGAATTACCCAATATTAATATTCATCTTTGACAGCGTAGACTACCAGGGTATCAAATCCTGTTTGCTCCCTACGCTTTCGTTTCTCAGCGTCAGTACTAACCCAGATAACCGCTTTCGCCTCTGGCATTCCTCCATAGATTAATAGATTTTACTCTTCCCTATAGAATTCTGTTATCCTCAATTAGACTCAAGTATTAAAGTACAGAATGTCATAATAAGATGATGTCTCATTTTTTTACAAACCGCGAAAAAATACCGCCTACAAACCCTTTACGCCCAATCAATTTGGATAACGCTTGCTCCTTTCGTATTACCGCGGCTGCTGGCACGAAATTAGCCGGAGCTTCTTCTCTAGTTATGTCATAATCTTTACTAGCGAAATAACTTTACAGCCGACAAGCAGGTAACCAGCCTCCAAGTCTTTTTTGCTTTCCTCATTCACGCAATATTACTGGATCAAACTTTCGTCCATTGTCCAAGATTCCACACTGCTGGCTAAAAAGCCTGGACCTTATCTCAGTTCCAGTGTGGCTGGTCGTCCTCTCAGACCAACTAAGGATCTTCGGCTTGGTAAGCCTTTACCTTACCAACTACCTAATCCTGCGTAAGCTCATTTTAAAGCGGCAATTCGCCTTTAGAATTTGACATTTTTTTATTAAATATATAATACTTAATAATAATTATTTCAATCTTTAAAGCAGATTCTTACGTTTTACTCACCCGTGCGCCATGCTTTTTAAAGCATCCGACTAACATGTGTTATGTATATTGCTAGCGTTCATCCGGAGCCAGGATCAAACTCTTTGTATTTTAGAGTATATATTCATATCTATATATATATACCCAATTTTTATTCATTTATATTCACATGTCGATAAAATGGTCTAAAGATGAAAAAAAGATGAAAACAGGACTTGAACCTGCAACAAATGGATTATGATTCCATTACTCTACCAATTGAGTTATTTCATCTTTTTTTACTTCATCTTTTTTTTAAAAACTTACTTTATTATTTTTACCATTTTTATTCATAATTTTATTTTATTTTTTTATTTTTCTATTTATAAAATTCCTCCGCTTTATTTATTAAAATCTTGTATTCTTTTCATAGATACCTTCGACTGGAATCGAACCAATAGTCTTTGGGTTATGAGCCCAATGAGATAACCATTTCTCTACGAAGGCTAAAGTAAATTCATATATTAGCGTTAAAAAACTTCAGCTCTTAAAAACTTTATATTTATAACCTATATGCGTAATAATCTTCTACGGATTTAAAAACTTGTTTTAAAGCTAGTTTCTCACTTAGATGCATTCAGTGATTATCTATTATAAACGTAGCCGATCGACAATGCTTTAGATAAAACAATCGACGAACAATGGGTTTACTTAATTCGATCCTCTCGTACTAAAATTTAGACTTTTCAATTTTTAACATTCACAGCAGATAGGGACCAAACTGTCTCACGACGTTCTGAACCCAGCTCATGTACCACTTTAGTCGGCGAACAGCCGAACCCTTGGAACCTACTTCAGCTCCAGGATGTGATAAGCAGACATCGAGGTGCCAAACGGTCTCGTCGATATGGACTCTCAGAAACCATAAGCCTGTTATCCCCGGCGTACCTTTTATTCGTTGAGCGATGATTTTTCCACACAAAATCACCGGATCACTATGACCGACATTATATCCCTGTTCGATATGTTTATCTTACAGTCAAGCAACTATATGCCATTACGCTCTACAATAAATTTTTATTTGAAATTGCCTTATGTACACCTCCGTTACTCTTTGGGAGGTGACCGCCCCAGTCAAACTACCTCTCACAAGCTGTCTTTATAAAAAATTAAGTAAAATCAATTTTAAAGGATGGTATTTCACTATTGCTTTCGCTCCCATCTATTCTACACTAAAAAAAAGACTTTACAACTTTAGATTATAGTAAAGGTGCACGGGGTCTTCCCGTCTAACTGCAAATAATTCGCGTCTTCACGAATACCTCAAATTCACCAAGCATATACTGGAGACAGTGGAGAAATCATTACACCATTCATGCAGGTCGGAACTTACCCGACAAGGAATTTCGCTACCTTTGGACCGTCAGAGTTACAGCCGCCGTTTACTGGAGCTTAATTTTGATGCCACAGCATCTCTACGTAACTTTCCAGCACCGGGCAGGTGTCAGTCTTTATACTTCTTTTCTCAAATTAGCAAAGACCTGTGTTTTTGTTAAACAGTTGTTTCTCCCTCTTTAGTGTCAACTTATTCGGGTTTCCCCAAATACGTCACTCCTTATCCCGAAGTTACAGAGCCAATTTGCCGAGTTCCTTCAGTATACTTATCTTGAACGCCTTAGTATATTCTACCCATCTACCTGAGTCGGTTTAAGGTACGGTTATTAATATTAGTGCTGTTTCCAGAAAATAATAGAATACTTTAATAAATCGCTAAATTAATAATATATTTTTTACTTTGTCACACTAATTATCCCATTAACTTATACATTTGTAATTTGTCTTAGGGACCGATTAATTAGTATCGATATCATCAAATGTTGTACCGAAAACCTTAGATTTACGGCGACAACGATTAAAAAACGTTGTTTCATGCTACTAATGCCAGTATACTCTCTTCGGATATCTACAATATTTTTAACAAAATATCTTCCAACGTACCGAATGTTCTGCTACCAATTATTTACTGATTCGGTTATAAGTTTTAGCCTCTATACATTTTTGAAGCAAAAAAACTAGATTAATGAGCTGTTACGCACTCTCAAAAAGATGGCTGCTTCCGAGCCTACTTTATAATTGTCATAATCTTTTCACATTCTTATCACTTAACTTATACTTGAAGACCTTATCATGTAATCTGGGCTGTTTCCCTCTTGACAATTGACCTTCGCACCCATTGTCTGACTCCACAAAAAATTAAAGCATATTCGGAGTTTTTTAGAACTCGGTAAAGTTATAAACCCCCCTTGAACGCAAAGTGCTCTACCCTACTTTAACTAAATTTTGCAGGCTATACTAAAATATATTTCGCAGAAAACCAGCTATACCTGAGTTTGATTAGCCTTTCACTCCTAACCACAAATCATCCCAGTATTTTTCTACAGACACGAGTTCGGTCCTCCAAAAAGCGCTACCGCATTTTCTTCAACCTGTTCATGGTTAGATCACTCAGCTTCGGGTCTTTTACTTCTGACTTTTAAATTACTTTGATTATAAATCATTTTTGTTGCGCCTACTAGTTATAATTAAGCTTGCCATAAATAAAAAATCACTGGCCCATTATGCAAAAGGTACGCTGTTACTTTTGGACAAGAAAGCTTCAACAGATTATATGCATTGAATTTTAGGTTCTTTTAACTCTAAAAAAGTTCTTTTTCACCTTTCCCTCACGGTACTTGTTCACTATCGGTTATTAAAATTTTAATAGGCTTGAGGGTAGATCCTCACAATATCAACAAATTTAACATAATCCGCTGTTTACTCGTTTAAAATTTTCTTTGTATACAGGACTAGTTTACCTTCTATGGAATTCAACATTAAAAACAAAAAACTGCCCACGTCGTAGTCGCTCGCCACTACAAACGAGGTCTCGTTTGATTTTTTTAATGGTTACTAAAATGTTTTACTTCACCAACTTTTATTTTTTCAAAAAATGAATTTTTTCTAAAGTAATCGGATTTCAACATATTCTTCAATTCCGCTTTTTGCAATACACAACTTTATTTTAATACCTAGGCAGCCCTTCAATGCAACCACTTACTTTATTTTCAGTAGTATATTCGCACTGGAAGGAAGAATTGCTTAAGAAAACTTCTAGTGTTAAGGTGGAACCTCTTCTGATTGCGGCCACAATCATCATAAATAAAACTAGCCCCCTCTTTGTCTACTTGGGGGGTCTGGTTGATCTAAACAGACCCTGTACCATGGATATGTCCAAGCCCTATACCTCTATATACTGGGTTTTTTTATATTTAACTTGTGTAAAAAAACCAAATACAAGTGTCCCTCAATCAACACATGAGAATGATAATAAAAAAAAAACGAAACAACCGCCGAATTGTCGCGTTTTTTTTTATTACAGTGTCTAAGGACAAATTCAGGATGTGCGTTACCAATACTATCTAAATACAGGGTACGGCGGCGAACTCGTCCCTTCCGATATAATTACGAGTCCCGATTTCTCAGTATTTTGTAAATCTTTAAGAGATAACAATTGAGTTCTGACATGGTTTCATGTAAACCTCTTAAAAATATTTTTTTTTGTTGAAATTTATAAGTTGTTATATTTATTTAAAATATAATTTATGATTTTAATATTAAAACGATAACATATTAAAAGTAATTAAGAAACAAAATAATCATATTAAATATCCAATAGAAGTTAGTAAAAATGCTTTTCAACCTAACCCCATTAATTGATCATATCTATATCTAGAAAGAGCTGTTCTAACTCAAACGAATAATATAACGAAAAAACACATTTTAATACCAAACCAAAAAGAACCTGGTAAGAATCCTAAAATTTCAAATGGAGGTAATCATCCACCAAAAAATAAAATAGTATTAAACGCACTCATCATTAGCGTATTTCCGTATTCTGCTAATGCTGAAATAAAAAACAGAAGAAACCCTGACATAAGTAGAAAAATAAATCACACACCTTTTTGAAAATCAATAATTTCTTGTAAATCAAAAGAACCATTTGATAATACAATTGTTAACATTATAAAACCTAATCATACTTCGTAAGAAACCATTTGATACGTTGAACGTAAAACACGTAAAAATGCATATTAGGAGTTACTAAATCATGCCTGACAGTATAACCCCACAGACTCCTAATAATGACATAGCATAGAAATAAAAGGGTAAGTCTGGTTTTTTTATAAAAATTTGCATTTTATCTCTAAATTCATAAAATCACGAGATAAAACAAATTCTGTAAAAAGGCCAATCTCTAAATATTCGAAAACATAGTATAGCCTGTTTAAAATAAAAGGAACCAAACCCCCCCATATCCATTGAGAAAATAAATGCAAACATAAATTCAGATGTATTGACTATATCTGATATATATTGTGAAACTAATTGGGAAGAATCATTTAATAGCATATCAGGTCGCTTTGCTTTAAAAGCTAACTTATACATTAAATTTTCTCTGTTTTTAATAAATTCTTGATCCTCAATTAAGTCCAATCAAAAATCTCCCCTAGAATTTTTTTGTCACATGCATTTATTCTCCATGGTCACCAAGTCTGACATTATCGGACGCTTTTCTACATATCCATTTTCATAAATGACTTTACGATATGTAGTAACAAATACATTAGGTATGTATTTATTTCCGTTTAATAAATTAATTGAACGTAGGTGACCATCTACGTCATGAAGAACAGCCTTATAAAACTTACTAGACGGGGCTATATCTTCACTTACAGCTGAATACTTTGAATCCCACAATTCTCTAAAATACACAATTCGTCGAATTGTGGGTGAATAAATATAGTCCTTAGCTATGCCTGACGCGACATTGTACGATGCGTTTGAAGAAGATGAACCGTTATCTTTAAAAAATAGATCACGGTGTTCCGGATACATCTCCTCCATTGGCAGCACACTAGTTTCGTTCTCCTCAAACACAACCTTTCCGCGTTTTTTCATTACGCTATGAATAAAATCTCTTATTTGAACTACTTTAGCATTATCAAATGATAAGCTATTATTATCGATGTTAGTAATAGTATTGCTGCTGCTGCTACTACTACTACTGTTATTTATATTAAACCCTGTATTTTCCTCACTTATTAAATCAATAAACTTCCTTTTAGCCATAATATAGGGTAGAAAAAGCGGATAATGAGATTCGAACTCATACCGTCTGCTTGGAAGGCAAAAAATCTACCATTAATTTATATCCGCTGTTTTATTTTATGTTCTTTGTTCTTTGTTCTTTGTTCTTTGTTCTTTGTTCTTTGTTCTTTGTTTTATATTTTTTGCTCTATATATACAATTTTTTAAATTTTGACAAAAAACAATTTTTTAAATAAATTTATATTTAATGAAGATTAATTGCATCATTTAAATAAATACAAATTAATATACTAAATACGAATGATTGAATTAATGCAACTCCTAATTCTAAAGCAAATAAAGGAATTAAAATTAAAAGTGGAACATAATGTAATAAAAAGAAAATACCAACATTGCTCATTAAAGCAAAAGCAAATCCAGCAATTACTTTTAATAAAGTATGACCTGCCATCATGTTAGCAAAAAGACGTATTGATAAACTAATAGGTTTAAAAATATATGATATAAGCTCAATTGGAACTAATAAAAAGGCTAAAACAACAGAAGTACCAGAAGGAAGAAATAAAGAAAAAAAATGAATTCCGTGTATTCTAACACAAATAATATTTATACCTATAAAAATTGATAAACTTAAAGCTAAAGTAACAATTAAATGACTAGTTAATGTAAAACTATATGGAATTAAACCAATTAAATTTAATGATAACAATAGTAAAAAAATAGAAAATACTAATGGAAAAAAAAATTGACTTTTTTTATCTTTAATATTTTCATTTACTAATGATAAAATCATTTTATAAATAATTTCAATAATAGCTTGTCAACGAGTTGGTACCATAAAATAAGTACTATCACTAGCTTTAGTTAAACTAAAGAAAAAAACTAATGAAAAAAAAGTAATTAATCCTAATATAATTGTTTCATTTGTTATACTAAAATCAATAAAACCTATATATAATGATAATGCTGGTAAAACTTGAAATTGTTCTAATGGACTTGTAAATAAATTTGTAAGAGTCATAATTTTTTTTTAAAAACGGATTTTTAAGATCCTCATCAATAAACTGTAATAAATAAAAATAATCATACAACGTCTACAAAATGTCAATATCACGCTGCTGCCTCAAATCCAAAATGATGCTCTCTGGTAAAATGATTTAAATATAATCTAAAAAAACAAACCATTAAAAATAAAGTTCCAATAATCACGTGAAATCCATGAAAACCTGTTGCTAAATAAAAACAAGAACCATAAACACCATCTGAAATTGTAAATGGTGCAGTTGCATATTCAAATCCTTGTAATCCAGTAAAAATTACTGCTAATACTACTGTAATTATTAACGCTATTGATGCTTGAAATTTTGAACCACCAACTATTGCATGATGAGCTCAAGTTACAGACGCACCAGAAGATAATAATAAACAAGTATTTAATAATGGAATTTGTCAAGGATCTAAAGTAGTAATATAAGCCGGAGGTCATACACCACCAATAGCTAAATTAGGGTTAAAACTAGAATGAAAAAATGCTCAAAAAAATGCAAAAAAAAACATTATTTCTGATACAATAAATAATAACACACCCATTCGTAAGCCGGTTTGAACAGATTTAGTATGTTGGCCCTCAAAAGTACCTTCACGTATTATATCTCTTCACCAGCAAAACATCATAAATAAAATCATACAAAAACCTGTTTGCATTAAAACTCCACCTCCGACATAGCCATGCATATACATAGTGGCACCAACAGTTAACATTAATGCAGAAAATGATGCAATTAATGGTCACGGACTAGGATCTACCAAATGAAAACTATGTCGTTGATTATTTCTTTTTAACATACTTTCGAAACCGTATAAGTTTTTGATTTTTAACGTGAACCTCATCTATAATGAGCATTTGAAATATTTTTTATTAATAAATTGTTCATTACTGTACGCTGTGATTTTATGTATTCTGGTTTTTCAAAATTTTTTTCAAATTCTTTTAAAAGTTTATGTGAAAAAGAAATTTTATTTTTATTTTCTTTTACACCATGTAAAAATCATTTTACTTTTAAAAACTTTTGTCTTGACTTACTTATCGGAAAAGGTATTAAAGTTGTCATTTTACGCTTTGTTACTTTTCTAATTTCGGCATAACATTTGATTTTTCCTAAAATTTTACCTATAATTCTATAACTTGATACTTTATATAATTTTGATGCAATATATAAACTATTATTTAATGCTTTTTTTGCTAAATTTTTTTTACCTTTTTTAATAATAGCCCCTAAAAGTTTTTTATAGAAACTTCCTTGTTTGTTTTTACTTATAAGTTTTTCTGAGATTACCTTTTTATTTGATATAACAATATTTTTTTTTATTGATGTATCTTTTGTTTTATTAATCTCAGAAAACGATTTATCTTTTTTAGAAGATTGTTTTTTAAAATTTTTTATATCCATAAATATTGCTTATTTCAAAATGATATTTCTTAAATATAAAAAAGATGTTAATATTTTAAACATCTAAACTAAGAAATTATTTTATAGATAAAAAGGGATTCGAACCCATGCGTACTTTAATACAATAGTTTTCAAAACTAACGCTTTTAACCACTCAGCCATTTATCCGGTCAATTTTTTTAAAAGGTTTTCTTCCTTATATCGTGTTGAATATTTCATAAATTTAGTTTTTTAACATAATTTTTATTTAGTAGACTTATTTTTAATTTCTTTCAGTATATTATTTAAATATTCTTTATCTTTACTACAAAAATTTTTTACAATTTCACTATCTGACTTAATTGGTTCATATTTTTCTAAATTATTTAAAGTTGGTGAAACATCTTGAGATAATTTAAGTGACTCTTTTGTAGTACTAGAAATATCAACAAGGGCATCTCTAATCTCTAATAATGCTGCAGAAAATTCTTGACTATTTTGTAAATTATCTAAAGAGTTCAAACTAGATAAAATAGCCGAAGTAGTACCAGTCATCTCAGAAAATACTATTGCAACTCCAAGCGTACCATAAGCAACATAACTTCAATTAATACTTCGTTTTTTTGACAAAGAAAAATCAGCAGCATATTGACGACAACCCGGTATTACTTTTGTTTTGCCATTACCAAGATGGAGTACCGTGTTTTTGCATTCTGGTAATTTACAAGATTTAGCACAATTAGAGCTATCAAAATAAGAATTAAACGCAGTCTCCTTAAAGCTAGTTCCATTTTCTACTTTAGAAATAAAAGCTTGCTTAGCGGCTTTCCCAAAATTTGCAACATAGCGAAAAATATTTCTTTTAGTTGTATACGCATAAAAATTTTTGCTATTATCAACTTTAATACTACTAAAAAAAACAAAAAAACCCATAGACGAAGTTAAATTATTTATTTTAATATTAAAAATATTTATTATTTTATTAAAATTACCAATTAAATCTAAATAAAGATCTAAAAATGTACTTTTATTAATATAATATTCAGATAATCAATGTGATAAGTTAACATTTAATAGAATTGTAGAAATACAATTAAAAGCACTAAAAATTAAAGCAATTTTTAACCATTTTTCTAAAAAAGAACAATAAAAGTATAAGTAATTAAAAGTATAACATATATTTAAACTATTGTTGCTTTCTTGAAAAAAATACATTTTATAATTTTTAAAAAATAACAACAAAGAGAATATTAAAAATATTCACGCAAGACTAATACAATTACTTTGCAAATATAAATATTGGCTTAAAGAAAATAAACCAATAAAATACTTTCATCATAAAAGAGCTGCAAAAAGTCGTAACACTAAAAAACAAACAAAAGCTTTTTCAGCTAATGCTAGTTTTTCAACTTGCGGAAATGTTGTCAATGATTTAAAAATAAGTATAGGGTTAAGATTAAAATATATAAAAATTTTATTACAAAGATATTCAAATTTATCTGTCCTTCCACCAAAAAATAAATCAAGTCTAGCTATTAAAAGACAAAATAGAAAAGGAATACTCATTACTAAAAAACTGATACAATAGATTAAACTTAGTGTTTTAATGAATTCAACTAATAATAAATAAAAAACACACATTAGAATAAATATATAACAAAAATAAAAAATAACTATATAATTATTTAAAAAATTTTTTTTATATATACTAATATATATTAAACTTAAAAAAAAAATGGTTACAAATATAAATAAATAGTTTAATTTCATAACTTTTTATGTTTTTTTTTTAGACATAAGTTAAATAGATCCATAGGTAGAAATAAATCGTCTAAGAACCCTACTGGAATGTCTGCACTAACTCCTCCGGGTCTTATATATGCAGCATGCATTCTAGCACCAGAAACGCGTTCATAAAATTCCATTAAT
>LNAP01001791.1_pt1 | contig 22369 bp, 17 predicted proteins | sample 602601 | NCBI WGS metagenome assembly LNAP01 (sample SAMN02440304, study PRJNA202911) | soil metagenome | biome: Subtropical and temperate rainforests or woodlands; isolation source: soil samples (1 kg each in a 20% v/v slurry with milli Q water) were... ...
AGCCGTGCAGCAATTAATAAACACATCCAGACGGTACGTGACTGGGGCGTTGATATATTTACAGTGCCGGGCAAAGGTTATAGCCTGCCATCTCCTATCCAACTGCTCGACGAGGAGAAAATCCTCAAGCTGCTTCCGGCGGGTCAGGTCAGAGTTCTGTCCGTTATTGATTCAACCAATCAGTATCTTTTAGACCGAATTGGCGAATTAAGCTCTGGCGACGCATGTGTTGCGGAATATCAGCAGGCCGGCCGGGGACGTCGCGGGCGAAAATGGTTCTCACCTTTTGGCAGTAATCTTTATCTTTCTATGTACTGGAAGCTGGAACAAGGGCCTGCCGCCGCAATGGGGCTAAGCCTGGTTATCGGGATTGTCATGGCTGAGGTGCTTCAGCGCCTTGGAGCTAAAGATGTACGGGTGAAATGGCCAAATGATCTTTATCTTAATGACCGTAAGCTGGCTGGGATACTGGTTGAACTGACAGGTAAAACCGGCGATGCGGCACAGTTGGTTATCGGCGCGGGCATTAACCTCAAAATGCGTGAACCGGCTTCTGACGCCATCACTCAGGGATGGATAAATTTGCAGGAGGCGGGTGTTAATATTGACCGCAATGAACTCACAGCAATGCTGCTGAAAGAGTTAAGGTCAGCATTATTACATTTCGAACAGGAAGGATTAGCACCTTTTATTCCCCGCTGGCGTGGTTTAGATAATTTCCTTGATCGTCAGGTTAAATTACTCATCGGTGACCAGGAAATTCATGGTATCGAGCGCGGGATTGATCCGCAGGGTGCTTTGTTGCTTGAACAGGATGCGGTAGTTAAACCCTATATTGGCGGTGAGATTTCACTGCGCGGTATCTGACTAAAATAAAGGAGAGTATCAGGCTCTCCTTTATTCGTTAACGACAGTAAATTTATTTTCTCAGCCGAACACTTTCAACAGCGTGATTAGCACTTTTCGTCAAGATTAGGCTGGCTCTTTCACGGGTTGGGAGAATATTCTCCTTTAAATTCAAACCGTTAATCTCATTCCATAACTGTGTCGCAATATTCACAGCTTCTTCTTCTGGCAATTTTGCATAATGGTGGAAATAAGAATCTGGGTCTGAGAAAGCGCCTTGACGGAATTTCAAGAAACGATTGATATACCAGCTCTGCAATAAATTTTCAGGTGCGTCAACGTATATAGAGAAATCGACAAAGTCGGAAACAAATACACGATGTGGATCATGAGGATAATCCATGCCACTTTGTAAGACATTCAGCCCTTCAAGGATCAAAATATCTGGCTGCTCAATAACTTTATTGCCATCGGGTATCACATCATAGATCAGATGTGAATAAACTGGCGCGGTAACATGCCGTGCGCCTGACTTAACCTCTGAAACGAAATTCACCAGCTGGTGCATATCGTAAGATTGAGGGAACCCTTTTTTCTTCATGATCCCACGCTCCTGGAGCGTCTTATTGGGATAGAGAAAACCATCTGTGGTGATCAGCTCTACTGAGCGATGCTCTGGCCAACGGCTTAATAATGCCTGGAGGACGCGGGCTGTCGTGCTTTTACCTACCGCTACACTCCCAGCAATTCCAATGATATAAGGAATTTTCTGTCCATCTGTACCGAGGAACTGCTCAAGCACGGCTTGTCGGCGCAGGTTGGAACTGATGTAAAAATTGAGAAGGCGTGAAAGTGGCAGATAGATCTGCGCGACTTCCTCGAGGGATAAATCCTCGTTTATGCCTTTCAGGTTCACCACTTCAGCCTCTTTGAGCGTGAGTGGTACTGAATCACGTAAGGCTGCCCACTGCGTACGATCAAACTGCAGATAAGGAGTTGCCAAAGATGGGTCTCTTTTTTTCATAAGTTAAAGTCTGCCTGTTAGCGCAGGTCAGGAAAGGCGATCACGCCAACTCCAGACAGTAAACCAGCAGCATATTATAGACACCTTAATTTTTGAGGGAGATCTTTTTCTTATAACTTATCGATTTCTTTGATTGAGTTTAAAAATTTTTGAGAAACTTATGCAAGTGAGGAAAGTCTGTGAAAGTGCGATGAAATACTCACCGCACTTTCACAGACTAAAAGAGGGGGTGAGAGGCGCAGGTGAAGGGCGGTAGTTGTTTGTAATAGACTACTTCATTTTTTCTGCTGTAACGGGCTGAGTCTTGCCTGAGTGTCGCACAGCGATAACCCTGAGCCCGATAGAAAGCTTCGGCGTCCGAACCTGACTGCATATCTGAAGACAGAACGGAGCAACGCAGGTTCTGTGCGGTATTTTCCAGTGCACGCATTAACAGACGACCGACGCCGCGTCGTCTCGCACGGGCACAGACCAGCAAAGTACTCACTTCGGCCTGATGAGGTAAATCCGGAGAATGGGCCAGATCGAGCTGAACGGTCCCAATGACACCTTGTTCATCTCTGGCGATCCAAAGCAGTCGCTCATTTTGAGTTAGTGCAGGGCGTAAATCATGAAAAGAGTCTTCCGCCTCTCTTTGTCCGGTGACGTGCGGGAACCCCACGCAAGCGCCTGTACTGTTGGCTTCGATGAGAAGTTGTGCCAGTTCATCTCTATAAACAGGCAATGTTGCGGCGTTGAGCATGACAATTTTCATAGCTGCACTCCTTAAAATAACAAAACAGTGCGTACGCAATGAAGATTGCAAGAACTGCGCCAATATAAATGGCCTTGAAATCAGGTGTAACTGATAAAGAAATGCCTTTTGATGTTCATTTGTGAGGCAAAAGCACATTTTCAGTGCATAAATGAGACGGTTAAGCTCTGCGAAGGATTTATTTCATTAATCAAGTGTAGGAAAGTGGTTCATATCTTGCTCAGACAGGTATGAAGAAGTCGCACTTTTGGATATATTTTCACCCCTTAAACAGCGGAAAAAGGGAAAAAGCTTACTTTTTGAATAAAACATGAGCGATAGTGCAAAACATGCAATTTTTTTGTTGCATACCCCGTAAAGTCTCCATAGAATGCGCAGCACTTGATGCCGGCATAGCTCAGTTGGTAGAGCAACTGACTTGTAATCAGTAGGTCCCGAGTTCGACTCTTGGTGCCGGCACCATTCAAGTACTTAACAATTAGGTGGGGTTCCCGAGCGGCCAAAGGGAGCAGACTGTAAATCTGCCGTCATCGACTTCGAAGGTTCGAATCCTTCCCCCACCACCATACAAGCCTTAGTAATGAGGCAGCTTGAAGTGAAAGAGTCGCTTCAGGTGAAGGTGAGGAATTAAGTGTCTCACGTCCTTTTCCCCGTCTTCAAGTTCTTCAGAACAATCAGGTAGCCGAGTTCCAGGATGCGGGCATCGTATAATGGCTATTACCTCAGCCTTCCAAGCTGATGATGTGGGTTCGATTCCCACTGCCCGCTCCAAGTATGTGCTGATATAGCTCAGTTGGTAGAGCGCACCCTTGGTAAGGGTGAGGTCGGCAGTTCGAATCTGCCTATCAGCACCACTTCCAAATTCTCCCTCCTGATTTTCTTTCTGTAAACTAATTCGTCAAGCAAATGCTTGGTTGATGTGGTGATACCACCGATTTAACCGTGTCTTAGAGGGACAATCGATGTCTAAAGAAAAATTTGAACGTAACAAACCGCACGTTAACGTTGGTACTATCGGCCATGTTGACCACGGTAAAACTACCCTGACTGCAGCAATCACTACCGTTCTGGCTAAAACCTACGGCGGTTCTGCACGCGCATTCGACCAGATCGATAACGCACCAGAAGAAAAAGCTCGTGGTATCACCATCAACACTTCTCACGTTGAATATGACACCCCGACTCGTCACTACGCGCACGTTGACTGCCCAGGGCACGCCGACTACGTGAAAAACATGATCACCGGTGCTGCACAGATGGACGGCGCTATCCTGGTTGTTGCTGCAACTGACGGCCCTATGCCTCAGACTCGTGAGCACATCCTGCTGGGTCGCCAGGTTGGCGTTCCATACATGATCGTGTTCATGAACAAATGCGACATGGTAGATGACGAAGAGCTGCTGGAACTGGTAGAAATGGAAGTTCGTGAACTTCTGTCTGCTTACGAATTCCCAGGCGACGACATCCCGGTCATCAAAGGTTCAGCGCTGAAAGCACTGGAAGGCGATGCCACTTGGGAAGCGAAAATCATCGAACTGGCAGAAGCACTGGACAGCTACATTCCATTGCCAGAGCGTGCTATCGATAAGCCATTCCTGCTGCCAATCGAAGACGTATTCTCCATCTCCGGCCGTGGTACAGTTGTTACCGGTCGTGTAGAGCGCGGTATCGTTAAAGTGGGCGAAGAAGTTGAAATCGTTGGTATCAAGGACACTGTTAAGTCTACTTGTACTGGCGTTGAAATGTTCCGCAAACTGCTGGACGAAGGCCGTGCTGGTGAGAACGTTGGTGTTCTGCTGCGTGGTATCAAACGTGAAGATATCGAACGTGGTCAGGTTCTGGCTAAACCAGGTTCAATCAAACCACACACCAAGTTTGATTCCGAAGTGTACATCCTGAGCAAAGATGAAGGTGGTCGTCATACTCCATTCTTCAAAGGCTACCGTCCACAGTTCTACTTCCGTACAACTGACGTGACCGGTACTATCGAACTGCCAGAAGGCGTTGAGATGGTTATGCCTGGTGACAACGTGAACATGGTTGTTACCCTGATCCACCCAATCGCGATGGATGACGGTCTGCGTTTCGCAATCCGTGAAGGCGGCCGTACTGTAGGTGCTGGTGTTGTTGCTAAAGTTATCGCTTAATCGCTGATAATTAAGAGCAAAAAAAGGGTGCTTCGGCACCCTTTTTTATTGCCTAAAATTTGTGTGCAAAAGCGTTCAAACTGCATTTGCAATAATAACCATTCTCATTTACAGTTAGTTCAAGATTTATGCGAAGCGTGGTTTATATGTACGTGTGTTTGTGCAATTCAGTCAGTGATAAAACGATCAGACAGGCAGTCAGACGTTACCAGCCGCAAACGTTCCAACAGTTGAGGAGTTTTGTTCCGGTAGGAACGCAATGTGGCAAATGTGTTCGTGCGGCACGACAAATAATGGAAGATGAATTACAGCAAATTCCTGATTTCAAAAACATCGCGTAAAAATACTTAGTTAAAAAGTGTGCCTTTTTTTTGACTTACTCTGAACCGGATCTACGCTTTAGATACCGGAACGGAGGAGTTACCTATGAAAGGCGATAAAAAAGTCATTGCACACCTCAATAAACTTCTTGGAAATGAACTGGTTGCTATCAATCAGTACTTTTTGCATGCCCGTATGTTTAAAAACTGGGGACTGATGCGTCTCAACGGTATCGAATATCACGAATCCATTGATGAAATGAAACATGCCGATATGGGGGAGATGAAAATGGCTTCTGAGGCACCTGCACAGCAGCAAGTTATTAGCAGCAAAGGGGTGGTAAAAGAGATTGATCTGACTAATAAAAAAATCACAATTTCCCATGAAGCCATCCCCGCTGTTGGCTGGCCTGCCATGAGTATGCGCTTCACCTTTATGACACTGGACTCAGGCATCGCTTCACTGAAAGTCGGCAGTGAAGTGGACTTCACTTTTGTGCAGCAAGGCAATATATCCATGCTACAGGACATTAAAACCAACCAGTCCTGATTAACGCCTGACGAGTCTTTATTTTTCAGCCTGACATCATTTATGGCAGACTGGTTTATCGTTTTTAAAAGACTCCTCCGGATAATTAAACTGTTTTTATAATGCCTCATCAGGAATAGATATGGGTGCTTTAAAATTGAAATATACTGCAATGATTATCAGCAGTCTTATCATTGGAGGCGTGATATCCGTTGGTGTTTATCATTATTTGATTTCTGAGAAGAAAGCGGAAACGCAATCAACAGAACGTAAAGTGCTGTTCTGGTATGACCCGATGAAACCCGATACTAAATTCGACAAGCCCGGTAAATCACCGTTCATGGATATGGATCTGGTGCCGAAATATGCCGATGAGGGTGGGAGCGAAAATAGCCAGGGTATCCGTATTGATCCGACCCAGGTCCAGAATCTGGGGCTTAAGACAGAAAAAGCCCGCACCGGACGCCTGACCTATTCGCAAACTATTCCGGCCAATGTCAGTTTTAACGAATATCAGTTTGTCATTGTTCAGGCCCGTTCAGAGGGGTTTATCGAAAAAGTCTACCCACTGACCATTGGTGACAACGTGAAAAAGGGCGCTCCCCTGGTTGATATCACTATTCCTGAATGGGTAGAGGCACAAAGCGAGTACCTGTTGCTGTCTGGCACGGGTGGCTCAGCGGGGCAAATAAAAGGCGTGCTAGAACGTCTTCGCCTTGCGGGTATGTCTGAAGAGGACATTCAGCGCTTACGCAACTCACGGAACATTCAGACTCGCTTCACTATTAAAGCGCCGATTGATGGTGTCATCACTGCATTTGATCTCAGAACAGGTATGAATATTTCAAAAGACAAAGTCGTGGCCCAGATTCAGGGGATGGACCCCGTGTGGATCAGTGCTGCGGTACCTGAATCTATCGCTTATCTGCTGAAAGATTCCTCTCAGTTTGAAGTTTCTGTACCCGCCTACCCGGGAAAAACATTCACTATCGAGAAATGGAGTACGCTTCCTAGTCTCGATCAAACCACCCGAACACTCCAGGTTCGACTTCAGGTTGACAATAAAGAAGAGCTACTCAAACCCGGCATGAATGCCTACCTGAAGCTAGATACACAAAGCCAGGAAATGTTGCTTATCCCTTCTCAGGCCATTATTGATACCGGCAATGAACAGCGTGTCATTACCGTCGATGGTGAGGGTCGGTTCGTGCCTAAAAAAATCCAAGTACTGCATGAGTCAAAAGACCAGACAGGGATCGGCTCGGGTCTGGCAGAAGGTGAATCCGTGGTCGTCAATGGCCTTTTCCTGATTGACTCGGAAGCGAACATTACCGGTGCGTTAGATCGTATGCGTCATACAGATAAACCGGCGTCGATGGTACCCGAGATGACGAACCCGCCTGCAAACGAGCATGCAGGCCACTGAGGAGAAAACGATGATTGAATGGATTATCCGGCGCTCCGTCGCTAACCGTTTTCTGGTGATGATGGCCGCCCTGTTCCTGAGTGTCTGGGGCACCTGGACTATCATCAATACGCCAGTTGATGCTTTACCTGACCTCTCCGATGTACAGGTCATTATTAAAACCAGCTATCCGGGGCAGGCACCACAGCTCGTTGAAAACCAGGTCACTTACCCACTCACAACCACGATGCTTTCCGTACCTGGTGCTAAAACGGTGCGTGGATTTTCTCAGTTTGGCGATTCCTATGTATACGTTATTTTCGAAGATGGTACCGATCTGTACTGGGCCCGTTCACGCGTCATGGAATACCTGAATCAGGTTAAGTTGCCTGAAGGCGTCAGTAGCGAAATAGGCCCGGATGCGACAGGTGTGGGCTGGATCTTCGAGTATGCGTTAGTAGACCACAGCGGCAAGCATGACCTTGCGGAATTGCGCTCACTCCAGGACTGGTTCTTGAAATACGAGCTGAAAACCATTCCCAATGTCGCAGAAGTGGCTTCTGTTGGTGGGGTAGTAAAACAGTACCAGATCCAGATTAACCCGATGAAACTGGCCCAGTACGGCATCAGTCTGTCTGACGTAAAACAAGCGTTGGGATCATCAAACCAGGAAGCAGGTGGCTCTTCTGTCGAAATGGCTGAAGCTGAATATATGGTGCGAGCCAGCGGTTATCTGCAATCTATTGATGACTTCAACAATATTGTGCTCAAATCAGGAGCAAACGGCGTACCTGTCTACCTGAAAGATGTCGCCCGCGTTCAAATTGGACCCGAAATGCGCCGTGGAATTGCGGAGCTCAATGGTGAAGGTGAAGTGGCGGGTGGTGTGGTTATTCTTCGTTCAGGTAAGAATGCGCGAGAAGTAATTTCTGCGGTTAAGGACAAACTTGAAAGTCTGAAAAGCAGCCTGCCGGAAGGTGTGTCAGTGGTGACAACCTATGATCGCAGCCAGCTTATTGACCGGTCAATCGAAAACCTTAGCCACAAACTTCTTGAAGAATTTATTGTGGTCGCGGTGGTCTGCGCTCTGTTCCTCTGGCACCTGCGTTCTGCACTGGTTGCCATCATTTCACTTCCGCTTGGGTTGTGTATTGCATTCATCGTCATGCACTTCCAGGGGATGAATGCCAATATTATGTCTCTGGGAGGCATTGCTATCGCCGTAGGGGCGATGGTGGATGCTGCCATTGTGATGATAGAAAACGCGCACAAGCGGCTTGAAGAATGGGAACATCGTCACCCAGGTGAACAAATAAATAACGAAACGCGCTGGAAAGTGATAACTGACGCTTCGGTGGAAGTTGGCCCGGCTCTGTTTATCAGCCTGCTTATCATCACGCTTTCCTTCATTCCTATCTTTACCCTTGAGGGGCAGGAAGGACGCCTGTTTGGACCACTGGCGTTTACTAAAACCTATGCCATGGCGGGATCTGCGGCGCTGGCGATAATGGTTATTCCTATTCTGATGGGTTTTTGGATCAGAGGAAAAATCCCGGCCGAAACGAGCAACCCACTGAACCGCTTTCTGATAAAAATGTACCACCCATTGCTGCTTAAGGTTCTTAAGTGGCCAAAATTGACGCTGGTTGTGGCTGCCCTGTCCATCTTTACCGTGATATGGCCGTTGAGTAAGGTCGGGGGAGAGTTTCTGCCGAATATTAACGAAGGCGATTTGCTGTACATGCCCTCAACGCTTCCCGGAATTTCACCTGCCGAAGCCACCGCCATGCTGCAAAAGACGGATAAACTGATCAAAACAGTCCCTGAAGTGGCTTCTGTGTTCGGTAAAACGGGTAAAGCAGAAACAGCAACAGACTCGGCACCGCTTGAAATGGTGGAAACCACCATTCAGTTGAAACCCCAGGATCAGTGGCGTCCGGGAATGACGCTGGACAAAATCATTGATGAGCTCGATACGACGGTTCGCTTACCAGGGCTCGCCAACCTCTGGGTTCCACCTATCCGCAACCGCATTGATATGTTGTCCACCGGCATCAAAAGTCCCATTGGCATCAAAGTATCAGGCACTGTGCTGGCTGATATCGATGCTACGGCATTGAGTATTGAAGAAGTTGCCAAAACAGTTCCTGGCGTGTTCTCTGCCCTGGCAGAGCGTCTGGAAGGCGGGCGGTATATCGATGTCAATATCAACCGGGAGAAAGCAGCCCGGTATGGTATGACGGTCGGTGATGTACAGTTGTTCATCTCATCCGCCATTGGGGGGGCAATGGTAGGTGAAACCGTTGAAGGGGTCGCCCGGTATCCTATAAATATCCGCTACCCTCAGGGCTTCCGCGACGGCCCAGAAGCACTCAGACAACTGCCTATACTGACCCCATTGAAGCAGCAAATTACTTTGGGCGATGTGGCAAACGTGAAAATTATCTCTGGCCCAACCATGCTGAAAACAGAGAATGCCCGCCCTGCAAGCTGGATTTACATCGATGCGCGCGGCCGTGACATGGTTTCAGTGGTGAATGATCTCAAAACGGTCATCAGTGAAAAAGTCAAACTTAAGCCCGGTACCAGTATCTCATTCTCAGGACAGTTCGAATTACTGGAGCACGCAAACAAGAAACTGAAGTTGATGGTCCCGATGACCATTATGATTATCTTCGTTTTGTTGTACCTGGCGTTCAGACGTTTCGATGAGGCTTTGCTGATATTGATGAGTCTGCCATTTGCACTGATTGGTGGGATCTGGTTCCTGTACTGGCAGGGCTTCCATATGTCCGTCGCAACAGGAACGGGCTTTATCGCACTGGCAGGGGTGGCCGCAGAGTTTGGGGTCGTAATGCTGATGTATTTACGTCATGCAATTGAGGAGGATCCTAAGCTGACTGATCCGGCTACATTCACAGCTGCAGGACTCGATGATGCGCTTTATCACGGGGCGGTACTCCGTGTTCGACCTAAAGCGATGACCGTAGCGGTAATTATTGCTGGCCTGTTACCGATTCTGTGGGGCACTGGTGCGGGTTCTGAAGTCATGAGCCGCATTGCTGCACCAATGATTGGCGGGATGATCACCGCCCCGCTGTTGTCGATGTTTATTATCCCGGCAGCCTATAAATTAATCTGGTTACGTCGACACAAAGTGTAATGGGGTCACATACAGGGAACGAAGGTTTCAGCCTCGTTCCCTTTATTTTTCGCTATTCACGCGTCAATTAATCCAGATACTGCTCATATTGCTGAATGTGAGCATAGACATGTTTATCCAGTTTTTCCGACCCCGATTTAGGCTGGAAGACTAAAGAATTTATCGGTTTATCATTCATCAGCAGTTCGTAATGCAAGTGTGGGCCGGAAGAACGACCACTATTTCCAGACAATGCGATGCTGGAACCCTGCCTCACGCGTTGATCTTTTATGACAAGGATTTTATTGAGATGGAGATAGCGTGTTTTTACCCCGGCATTTCCGGTAACTTCAACGTAATATCCCATCGTCTTGTTGTATTCAGCTTTCGTTACGGTGCCACTAATGACGCTGATGATTTTAGTGTTCATGGGCATAGAATAGTCAATGCCGTTGTGGGGGCTAGTTTTACCCGAAACGGGATTCACCCGAGCAGGGCTAAAAGAAGAGCTAATACGAGCAGAGGACGGTTTTGGATAAGTCAAACTGGCTAACTGAGCACTGTCAGACAGCAGATAAAAATTGTTATCAGAAACACGGTACGCAACAATTTTTTTCTTACCCGCTGATAATGTATAAGCGACTACTCGCGATTTTCCTGATTTTTTCCCCACAACAAGGCGCATGGTTTCATTTTTCTTGAGTTTTCGTAAATCAAACGCTCCCGGTATAGATTTTTTCAGTACGGCGACTTCACTCGCTTCCAGGCCGGAACGTGTGGCAGTGGTATAAAATTCATTCTTTACAACATCGGCTGAGTACATTTAATCGTTCGCTGTAAGATAAAATATCTGCGCTATTTTAATGAGTAGGAGATCTACTGTCATCAATCCATTGGACATATACTTTGGCATCATAAATCCCACCGGCAAAATGCCAGGTCCATGATAATGATGAAAGTCCTGCGCCGGAAGATGAAAGCCAGTTTACAGAGTAGCGAGTCTTACACCGTTCCATGTAACTGTCAGGTCTATTCAGCTCATACCTGGTGTTAAAATACGCCGCGTGTGGCGCACTCAACCAATAATGTCAATTTCCGTTCTATGGCCTATACACCTTGCGTAAGAAACTTATGAGAAATCATAGTATTTACTGATAAAACAATAAGATATCTTGTTAACGTGGTTTTTTACATCATTGGCCCTCGAACCCCTAAATTAGTAGCATTTTTGTTTTGTACTGAGTTTTGCTTGTCGGGTGCAGTACATGCTGAAGATGCAATAACGCAGAACAGTACAGCCACAATCCCTGTGTCAGCAGACCAGGCCAGTTCCCTTAAGGCAGTGACGGTAAAATGCGGGCATTCTGGTAAAGATGGGCAGCCAGGTAAGGACGGTAACAACGGGCAGGGCGGTAAAGGAGGTAAAGGAGGTAAAGGTGGTGCGGCTGGTAAAGGCGGCGCGGCCGTCCCATGTAGCAATTAAGGTAAGCGCTCTCAGGCAAATAGTGTTTTTCCAAAAAGGTGCTGCTTATGCGTCTGAAACTAATCTATATATTTACAGCTCTCGTTTATTTGGCGTCAACATCGTTCGCCCATGCGGACGCATCGTCCAGATGGTCATCAACGCAACACAACGTTAATGGGTTCGTTCTGGTTGATGGTTCTCCCGGGGCAAATGGAGGGCCAGGTGAGTCCTGTCTCAATTACACCGAGTACGCACCATGCTGTTGAGGAAGAAGTTGCTCAAAAAATATTGTTTCAATGCGAGCGTCAAAAAGATGCAATTGGTTGGCCTGTAAGTTGTGGGGCCACGGTAAACGTCCATCGTGAAAGCAACCGGAAACAAACAGTTAGCCACAATCAGTTCCGTTAAAAAATGATATAGCCTGATTGGCAGCCACCTGGAAAGCTGAAAGTATCCTACGTTAAGCCAGTTTTTAAAGCAGGCATGACAGGCAGTTGAGTGCCAACAGCGGAAGTTGGAGTGCCAGAGACACTCTAAAAGTTGATGGTTCTTTTTGCAGGGAGACTTACATCTCCTTCTGTGGCCCTGGCAGGATAGCAATAAAGCCTTTGAGAGGTTTGAGCGGAGTGCTGTGAAAGTCGTACGATCCGTTCTTAGGAGAGCACGGTCAGGCAACTGGCTGTGCTTACTTGGCTATTCAGGCGGGATACTAAAAAGCGGATAAACTGTGCACTTATCCGCCCTGCTACATTCAAAATATTCGCTTAGCCAACAATCTGATCGCCTTGCACTTCAATATTGTTCGCCAGATTCCAGCGGTTTGGCGAGGTTGCGATCACCACCTGGTGAATACGCTCAAACTGCTCAACAGTACCATCGCCTTTCACGTTAATCGTGTAGTTAATTTTGTCATAACCCGGTTTCACTTCGCTATCAAGCCCCATAAAACCGCGCAAATCTAAATTACCCGTGGTTCTAATTTCCAGTTTTTCCAGTGTCACGCCTTCTGCGGCGGCAGCGACGACATAACCAACTGTCATACAGGCATTCAGTGCGGCAAATAACAGTTCCTGCGGATTTGGAGCGCTTGCCACACCGCCAAGCGCGGAAGGTTCATCGGCCGCAATGATCATCGGTTTTTCCGCTATTGGCTGTGGCACACCTTGCACCATCCATGGATTAACCGTTGCTTCGCTGCGCGTGCCACCACACCAGGCGGTAGTGACATCAAAACCGACAATACCTTTCTCAGAATTTGCAGCGATATCATCACGTAATGCGCCAATTGCCTGCAGGTCGATACCGTTAATTAAGTTACTCATGATTATTCCTCAAATTTCTTTTTCCGGCAGCCTGTTACCGCTACCGGCATCAATATTAGTTACGGCCAGCCATCACGCCGCCATCAATATCCCAAATCGCACCCGTCACCCAACCGGTTTTATCGGATAACAGGAAAGCCACAGTTTCAGCAATATCACGCGGCGTGCCCACACGGTTAATTGGGTGGAAACTGTTGAAGCTGTCCATGACGCCGTGGACCTCTTCTTTCGGAATAAAGCCTTCGTAAATCGGCGTCTGCACTACCGCTGGCGATACCGCATTCACACGAATTCCGTTACCACCAAGCTCAATGGCCATGTTTTTGGTCAGTGCGTGCAGCCCGGCTTTCGCCATGGAATAAGCGGATGATGGTGTGGCACCAATCGCCTGTTGTGCCCACATTGAACCAATATTCACGATGGAACCTTTGATTCCCGAAGCCAGCATGTTTTTCACCACATCGCGGGTGATAAAGAAAGTCGCGCGGTTGATGCTCATATACATGTCGTAATCCGCTTCTTCATGCTCGGCAAAAGATTTCGGGAAGAACACACCGGCAGCATTCACCAACAGGTCGATATCACGGTGTTCCGCATTGACTACGTCCATCACATGTTTCATGCCATCGGTCGTCATCAAATCAGCGATGATGGTGGAAACCTGGCCCAGAGGTGCCAGTGCTGCACGTGCTTCTTCCGCTTTCTCCTGGCGATTACCGACCAACACCACGCTACCACCTTGCTCCAGAACCACACGAGCTGTTTCCAGACCCATACCGCTTGTGCCGCCAACAACCAGAAGTTTTTTACCTGCGAATACGTTGCTCATGTTTATCTCCAGAATAAATTCTTTGTTAGTTAATACAGGGAAGAAGCTTGTCTCCCTGTCGATGAGCAAAGAATGCCAGTTCTGCTCGACGACCACGAACCATAAGAACTACACTATCGAGATAGAAAAACTATCTCGTAAACTGAAAGAGACTCGATGCGTATCCTGAACAGACTGAAATGGTTGCAGGCTTTTGAGGCCACCGCTCGGCACGGCAGCTATACGGGTGCTGCGAATGAACTTGGTGTAACGCCCGCAGCGGTAGGTCAACTCGTACGGGCTTTAGAAGAATGGGTTGGGCATCCACTTTTGTCACGCAGCCGCTCGGGCAATGAACGCTTGACGCTGATTAACGAAGCGCAGGATGCACTCGACGACATTACGGTTGGCCTGGATAAACTCGAAAGCGGGCTAAAAAAACTACGTGGTCGGAAAGCGCGTTCGGTGCTGGTTGTCACTGCATCACAAGTATTGGTGATGAACTGGCTGATGCCGCGTCTTCATAAATTTTCAGAACATAATGAGTTAATAGACGTGCGCCTGGACGTGGCGGACCGGCTTATCGATCTCAGCCATGGCGAAGCCGATATTGGTATTCGCTGCGGAACTGGTCATTGGAAAGGCTTGGTGGCCGACTGGATGATGGATGAGGAAGTGGTGATGATTTGCAGCCCTTCCGCATTGCCCGCCAATGAACCTGTGAATGCGCAATGGTTATTTGAGCAGAAGCTGATTCAGGATGATACCCCGCACCCTGGCGCTAACTTCCCGTCATGGGAAAGCGTATTGCAAAAAGTGGGGCTAGAAAGCGTGCAGCAAACGCGTCTTCACATCAACTCCACCGCCACGGTGATTCAGGCAGCGCTAAGTGGTCGGGGAGTTGCGCTAGTGCGCAAAGCCCTGGTGCAGCAGGATCTGGATATTGGCCGCCTGGTGCAGTTGTTCCCGGAAAACCGCTGGCCCATTAGTTGGTCATATTATATGGTGAGTTCGAGCTCGTCACTGAAGCGGCCGGAAGTGAAAGCATTTCATGACTGGATGTTGAGTGATGTGCGAGTTAAATAGCTCACCTTGCCCTCACACCCTTCTGAACCTGCAACGAAATGGAGCATCATCAGTTGTATAAAAAACAGACTTGGCGTGGGATATTTAATGAGATGGTCACTCCCTCCTTCCCGGTACTATGCTGAGAATAGGCTTTCATTCGGAGAACTATCATGGAAAACATTGCGCTCATTGGTATCGATCTGGGTAAAAACTCTTTCCATATTCATTGCCAAGATCGTCGCGGCAAGGCTGTTTACCGTAAAAAATTTACACGGCCAAAGTTAATCGAATTTTTGGCGACATGCCCCGCTACAACCATCGCAATGGAAGCCTGTGGTGGCTCTCACTTTATGGCACGCAAGTTGGAAGAGTTGGGGCATTTTCCTAAGCTGATATCACCACAATTTGTCCGTCCATTCGTTAAAAGTAACAAAAACGACTTTGTCGACGCCGAAGCTATTTGTGAAGCTGCATCGCGTCCGTCTATGCGTTTTGTACAGCCCAGAACTGAATCTCAGCAGGCAATGCGTGCGCTGCATCGTGTCCGTGAATCCTTGGTTCAGGATAAGGTAAAAACAACCAATCAGATGCATGCTTTTCTGCTGGAATTTGGCATCAGCGTTCCACGAGGAGCTGCCGTTATTAGCCGACTGAGTACCCTTCTTGAGGACAATAGTTTGCCTCTATACCTCAGCCAGTTATTGCTGAAATTACAACAGCATTATCACTATCTTGTTGAGCAGATTAAAAATTTGGAATCCCAGTTGAAACGAAAGTTGGACGAAGATGAGATTGGACAGCGCTTGCTGAGCATTCCCTGCGTCGGAACACTGACAGCGAGTACTATTTCAACTGAGATTGGCGACGGGAAGCAGTACGCCAGCAGTCGTGACTTTGCGGCGGCAACAGGGCTAGTGCCTCGACAGTACAGCACGGGAGGTCGGACGACATTGCTGGGAATTAGTAAGCGAGGTAACAAAAAGATCCGAACTTTGTTGGTTCAATGTGCCAGGGTATTCATACAAAAACTGGAACACCAGTCTGGCAAATTGGCCGATTGGGTCAGGGATCTACTGTGTAGGAAAAGCAACTTTGTCGTCACTTGTGCTCTGGCAAACAAGCTGGCCAGAATAGCCTGGGCCCTAACGGCACGACAGCAAACTTATGTAGCATAACGGCAGAAATACACCGGTTTAAAGAATCACTGATCTGGTTTTGCGAATACTGATATTGATGATACTAACGGCCCACCGGCCTGTTGAGGAACCTGTAAAACGGAAAGGCTCATTGAAGCCGTATATTTTCTGGAGGTTCATCAGGCGCGGAACTCATCGAGGCGCGGGAATAAAATCCCATTCAGACGCCGGATAGATTCAAGCAAGCCAATTTATCGTCAAAATCGGTGTTGCAAAAACGGGAGTGACCATAGATTCCGTTTTCCAAGCGGATCCCAACTATGAGCCTTTCAAAAAGATTAAATTTACCCATGCCGAACTTTTTATAAAACTGTCGACAATTGACGCGGATATAAAGGAGGCGCTTGACGGTCTTTCGCTCCATAAAATTGACACCGCGAAGAACATTTTCAGCAGCACGCTGCTTACTACTTTTCCGGCAGAGTCTCTCCCTTTTCTCGGTGCTGCAGTGAAGTGCCGGCACGACATCGTGCACCGTAATGGTAAGAATACGGAGGGAAATCTATTACCTATTGATCAACAAACAGTTGATGTACTGGCTATGGCGGTTATGAATTTCACCCAGATAATTGATATGCAGATCCTTGACGGTCTGCTTCAGGAGCATGAAGCTGATGAAAACTGATATTGGTCTTTGAGTACATGAAGGTGTTTGAGGGCTAACCTTGCGAAAAGCCTCGTTAAGAAACTAACCGTGTGAAATATCGAGACTTATGGAACTGCTTTTTTGAGGCATAACAGCAGTACCAAATATCCATTTTTGGTCATTTTGAGACCGGACCTTTGTTACCTGTGCTGCCAGCGTGAATGGGCCGTGATGAAATGAATAAGACTCCCATTGAGAGCCTTATTTTTTAATCAGGATAATGAACATTATCTGATAATTACTAGGTTTACGCTTTTCTTTGGCCCGACGATATCCATATCTTTTTCTTTCAGGCCTACTTTGGCAAGTTTGTTGCCGTCGATGGAAGCCCAAAAGTCCAGAGAGCGTCTTGCGCCCGCAATAGCTTTTTGAGAAGTGATTCTTTTATGTTGTTTAATCATATTTAACCTCTTTGGCCAGAGCCAGTATGTCTAATTTTATAACAAACTCGTTCATTAAACAAACAGCTAATCGACTAGTGGTTTAGATTGTCATTCTTCATCAGGGTCAATGCCATTCACCTTCATTCGTATGGTTTCGAGGATGTCGCGCGCATCGGCTGACATCTTACTGTGGTCATACCATACCTGGGCAAACCCGTAACTCCGATAACGGGGTTTTGCATCATCGGTCGGATCTTGAATGTATACTTCGTCAAGATCAGCGATCTGGCAGAAGGTTGTTGCGTAAATGAGCGCAATAATTAACACGTTGCCTGTCAGATCGGTATCTTCATCAGAAATGAAGTTTTCTAACATGCAAATTGAAAATTGGTCACGGCGCGAGTCGTATTTACAAATGATAACTGCATGTAGCTGTTCCGGCTCGTCACGGTCGATCAGCTTTAAAGTTATATCCAGTATTCCATCATCAGCGTTGCCGGTATAGGTCTCCATTGCCCATCGCCAGTTCAAGGTGCTCTGTAAATTTGCATCTTCAAGCAGGCCTCTTTCTTCTTCACTCAAAACGCCTACGGATATATTAGTCCATCCAATTATTTCAATAGCTTGCTGTGTTGTGACAAGACATTGCTCATGGATTTGCTGTGTGGATAGGATGCTCACTTCATATCGCCCTTTCTCTTGATCCTATGGCAATTATATTGTCCGGGTGCGCCAAAGTTAACCATTCACATAATTTATATGCTACGGAGCGGCAACGTATGATGGAAGTATACATTCATGCTAAAGGTAGTTAATAGGGAAGGTAGTGCTTAAAGCACTAAATTTAAACATAAACAAGTAATTATCTTATTAGCGTACGATTTCGTTCCATTGGACTTCGAACTCCTTGACGGAAAGCTTTATTCACCGCGCAGGGATATGCCGCATTGCGGCATGAAGGCGACAAACGTTGTTCCGCATAGCCCTGTACCCAAACGTCGCCGTACGCCCGGCGCAGCCGGTCTGGGACCAGAATATTCCCTAGTCACTCCCCGTCCTGTCAGACCGTTTTTAAAGAGGCTTGAGCGTGCGAAAGCCGATATTGCGGACTTTCCGCAACGAAGAAGCTTAACGGTCGAATGACAAAAGATTCTCACCGCAAAAATAGTTACAACATTCACTGTTCCTGATTCTTTTATCCGGCCGGGCCTGGAGCCCGTCCGGGTAAAAGACCCACGGCCAGCGAAAACGGCTGTAAGGCTGATGAAGGAACTTCTGACCCCTGCCCGGAACAACGTGGAGGGTGCTACTTCATCTTTATCTGAATGTCGGTGATGTTTGCATGAGGATTGCCCTGAGCAACGCGAAGGGAGCTACTCCCGATGCCGTGCTGAAAGCCGGCTCAGGAGTACTCTTTCTTTAGAAAGCGTTTTTGTTCAGAAGCTACGTTCGAAATTAACGATATTTATCAGGACTGTTCGAAGTTAATACCTGCCCGCCCGGTATCGATGATCAGACGACTACTTGATTAGTCTATTTATCATCCGACTGACGCCGGCGAGCCTCACCGCTTTCCCGCGCCGGCGTCAGCAAGGCCACTCCGGCCAGATTACAGGCACGGGAAATCCTGCCGGCATTGAAAAAATGTCAGCATAAAGCCCGCGCATGACGCGGAAAATGTGTTAGGAAAGGGCTAGACGACCTTTATGAGAGCGGGACGCCGGCGCGCTCGAGCAGCAGGCGGTAGAACGTCTCCGCGTCGCTGGCCAGCAGTGTCGGATGTTCGGCTTTCACGGCACCTTCGAGCTGCATCTGGAGGACGTGGGTACACTGGCCGCTGGCCACCCAATTCCACCAGGCATTTCTGTGGCGGTTCTCTTTGCCGCCGTTACCACGCAGTTGCCGCACCTTGCGTGCCTGTTCGTCAAGAATGGCACCGATATCCGCCTCCGTGCGCGCCTTCTCTCCGCGCAGTTCCGGGCTGACGACCCAGCGCTTTATCTGCCGCAAGCGGTTTTTCAGCGAGTGCTGACGCTCCATCGAGATCCCCAGTCTGGCCATTTTTAACAGATGACGCTCGTACTTCTCTCGCAGCGTCTCCGCCAGTCCGCGTGAAATCGCCCACTGGCGATACTGGTGCAACCATTCACGGATGTTTTCGACCCGGATACCGCGTGAGGTAAAGCACTTATCGGTCAGGAAAATGCGCATCGGCTTGTTCTGGCCAGAATCCGCATCGCGGTCACGGTGAATGACGACGTAATCCAGCTGCTCTAGCACCCTGAGGGCGTGCAGCAAAACGTCATACGCCTTGCGGCCGTTTTCGTAAACGTGCAGCACGTTCATGCGCCGGGCAATGTCTTCTACCGGCAGCATGACCTCGAACAGGAAGTCGCTGTCCGGACTGTAGTCGCAGTTCGCCGCCAGGGTCAGTGAAAGAGACGTCAGTGCTTCACGGCTCTCGGATCTTGGCGTAATGCGCATCGGTTTGGGTATAAAAGACGGATCGGCGGCGCGGGTATACGGGGTATACCCATGACTTCGGAGCGCGATCAGATCGGGGTTGCGACGCCAGTCGTGCTGACGGAAACAGGCCACCACCTTTGCCGCCATGCCGCGCGGCGTCTTACCCGTATACTCAGGCTGATGGTTGCGGTGCGTCTTCGACTGGCCTTTACGCAGGCGGTTTGATTCGCCACGGCGTGAAAGGGGAAATTCATCCGCTGAGGATGAAGAAAGAGAAACGGCACGTTCAGACACGGTTCCCGGCGCTTATGTTGCACAGGGGGAGTTGACCTTGAAAAGGCATAAATCTATACTCCCAGCATAGAGCAACAACTCTATGCTGTTTTAGTGAGCCCCGATTATCTTTTCAGCCCGCCAAAGTTGAGGAAGATTTTCGGGGTTTTTGCTTTTACAGGACTGCCAAACTACTTACAGCCCGTTTCCTGCCACCTTACGGCGTGGCCAGCCAGAACAAGACCCTATCAATTCCCGAAGCCGCCAGACAACGGTATTTATGACGCCCTGCCTTATTCAATTCTTGTACGAAAAACGCCCCTGAAAGGATCGCGCTACGTCACGTTCACTATGCCGCCAGGCTGAACGCGGGTTTCGGAATGCTCCGAAGGATCGCACGGTTGAAGCATAACGATTACTAAAGTGTAAATCTAGCGTAAAACCCTGCAGGTCATGAACGGTGATGTAAAAAGCTTTTTCCATTGGCCAATAAATCAGCATTCTCAACGTTTGGAAGGGGTTATACACGTCACCCACAGTCGTCACCCTGCGCCTTGCGGCACAGGGGCGCTCCCGCTTGCCTTTTCCATTGGCGTGGAAACGGCGGCGCTGGCTTTTCCTCATGTGGATGAGTGCATAACCGGCGTTTCGGTCAGCATTGTTGAACGTCAGGGTCTGGAGGCGAGGTCGATGGCGTGCTGTAACGCTTCGGCGGTCGCCGCGCCCGGAATAACGGTGGTGTTTTCCGTATGGGCGCCGGCGATCGGCATCACTACCAGGGCGGGTGTCCCGCTTAACCCCAACGCCTGAGCCAGGATGTTGGTGTCCTGCAGCATGCCCAGCGCGGCGTCTTCGGAAATGGCCTGTTTATCATCGAATCCCGCGCCCTGACTGGCCTTCGCAATATCGTCAGCGGTCAACGCCCCTTCATAATGCCCCGTCTGGAAGAGGCCGTTGTGGTACTGCAGATAGCCCGCCGCCCCTTTTTGTTTCCAGACCTGCAGGCCGCGCACCGCCGCCGTGCGCGAAATGGCCCAGCGGTCGGCGAAAATGGGCCATTCTTTGAAGATGAACCTGACGCCCGGATTCGATGTCATGACGCGCTCGACCACCGGCGCGGTGCGGCTGCAGTAAATGCACTGGTAGTCAAAGAATTCCACCACCGCTACGCGGGCGCCGTCCGGGCCGACCGACGGCGTATCGCCGCTGGCCAGAAGCAAAGCACGATATTTCACCGCTGCCGCAGAGAACCGTTCGCGCTGGCGTTCCGCCTGCTTTTTCTGCAACGACTGGCTGACCTGAACCAGAATTTCCGGGTGGTCAATCAGGTAGGCGGCGGCGATGTTACCGATGGCCTGTTCCTGCTCCGGACTGAACGCCGGTAACTCGGTGCCGGCATGTGCTAGACTTGTAAAGCACATGAATGTTGTAACTATAATTGCGTTTCTCAGGTTCATTATGTGTTCCGTATTATCAGGCTGTGTGTTGGTGTGACGTGGTGATAAGGGATGCGCCTGTTGCGGCGTGTCGCAACAGGCGCAATGTCATGATCAGCGTTCCTTTTGGATGTGACGGGTTCGTCCGGAGGGTTTTGCATATTCACCGCGTTCCTGAGTGATTTCTCTCTGCCTGTCGGCGTTGATCTTGTCAGTGGTTCTTGCTGAGTCGTGTTCTATGCTGTTGGCCGCAGCTTTCGCCATTCGCTGCTCATGGCCGTGTTGTTTTCCTTCACTCGCCGCTCTTTCTGTTAACTCCCTGACCTGTAGTGCGCGTGTTTGTTCTACACCGCTGTGCTCACGTTGCCGCGCATCATCGATACGTGAAGCAACGGCGTCGGGATGATAAATGGGTGTCTCATTATCATTGCCAACAAGAGCAGGAAGGGATACCGACCGGAGGCTTTCCTCCAACTGACGCCCGCGCTCTACGGCGTTTTCTAAGGCAATGTCTGTTTTCTGAGAAGAGAGGACTATTTCCGCTGCTCGCTGACGAACCGCCTCTTTCTCTGCGGCTTTTTCATCAGGGAAGTGGTAGCGTTCCTCGTCCGCTGCCTCTTGTGCAGCAGCCTCCATACGTGACATTTCTTCGCTGTAGTCCCAGTTCCCCATGTCAATGTGCTGAGCTAACTGTTTGGCCGCCCGGACAATCGGATCCTGATGGGCAACCAGCTCGCCTTTGGTCAGCTTTATCAGCTGCGCCGACGGTGCCTGTTCCCCGGTTTGCAGCACGATCCCCGACTGCGGGTGTTGCCTCGCCAGCTCCAGCGCATCGGCCGCCGAGGTGGCCAGTAAGGTTTCCCCGTTGCGGCTGCGCCGCACCACCGCCCCCTGCGCCCTGTCCGTGGCCACCAGTCGCGGTGCCCCCGGCGTCAGGGTGCCCTGCGCGTCCGGCGTCAGCGGGTACATCACCACGCCGGCAGACTTACCGAAGTTGTCATACACCGGCAGGGCCAGGTGCGGCTGCGGAAACTTGCGGGTCTGGGGAATGATGCGGGCGGTCAGCGACGGGTCTTTCAGGTCGTTTTGCCTCTGCCACATGCGCCCTATCCCGGTTTTAGCGACCGGAGACCCCATCG
>LNAP01003187.1_pt1 | contig 22369 bp, 20 predicted proteins | sample 602601 | NCBI WGS metagenome assembly LNAP01 (sample SAMN02440304, study PRJNA202911) | soil metagenome | biome: Subtropical and temperate rainforests or woodlands; isolation source: soil samples (1 kg each in a 20% v/v slurry with milli Q water) were... ...
GCCAGTGGCTTGCGACGCTATCCCGATCAACCGGTGCTGGGTAACCAGAACAGCGAGCGAGGCCTGGTTGGCAGTCGCGAAGACCGCGAAGCGCTGGTGCCTTCGCGCAGCGGCGCCATTGAGCTGCCTTCGGTCGAGGTGGTCTGGTGGAACACCTTCGAAGACCATCTGGAGCACAGCAGCCTGCCCGCCCGGACCCTGCAGGTGGCCGCCAATCCAAGCTTGCTGGTCGACACCCCGGCCGGCACCTCGGCACTCGACAGCAGTGCCAACAGCGAAACCCTCTGGCGCTGGAAACTCAGCAGCCTGATCCTGGCCTGCACCACCCTGTTGGGCTTTGGCCTCTGGTGGCGAGCGCGCTCGCAACCGGCCATCCAGCGTGCGGCGCAAACCGGCCCGAGCCCCCGTACCGTGCTCGACGACCTCAAGCGTGCCTGCCAGGCCAACGACCCCCACGCCACCCGCCAGGCGCTCGACGCCTGGGCCCGCCAGCAACCGGAAACCCTGGCCGACATGGCCGCGCGCTTCGTACCCCTGTCCGATGCCCTGGACGGCCTCAACGGCGCGCTCTACAGCGAAACCGGCCACTACTGGCAAGGCGAAGAACTGTGGCGCGCAATCCGCACCATCCCGATCGCCGAACACGTACAGACCCCGCTGGCCGACACCAGCAGCCTGCCGCCGCTGTACCCGAAATAACCGAGGAAACCGCACAGCCTTGCGCTGCGGTTTCTGCACCCCATTTCAGAATTCTCCCATTCCTCAGCACGGGCCGAGAGTGAGCTAATCCCCACTCTCCCCCGCCGAGGCAGGCCACGAATTTTGATCATCACCTCCAGCGCCCGATTTCTGCTCGTCACCCACTTGAGTGGCGGCACCCTCCAGCCAACCACTCACCTGCGAGAGCAGCTGAACTCGATTCTCGATCATGAACTGAAGGCTGATTGCCAGTTGTTGTTCTGCAATGCCGAGCAGACTGAGTTGGGATGGCTTATTCAGTCGGGTCAGCCCTATCGAGAGCTCGATGCCAGGCTGTCCCGCCTGGCCCTGCCCGACTCCCCAGCGCTGCGCACTACTGGGTTGCGTCTGGAGCGCTTTGAACTGTTCGAACAGTATGAACAACGCGGATTGGGTGCCGCCTGGCTGTGGTGCGGGAGCCTGGTTGAAAAGATGTACCTGAGATGGCTGGCGCGGGCTTACCCGATATCGGGTAAGCCTGACGATGGGAAATCGACACTTCGCTGACGTATCTGCTTTCGGCATTAGCTGCCATCCGCGACTTGCAGCATTCGGACAAAAGCAGCCGTTCATGAACAACTGCCTCGGAACCAAAGCACGCCTTCCACTCAAGACTGCTCAGTGTGGGCTGGCAGTCGGACGAACCACAATCTCACTTACATCAACATCGTCGGGCTGTTCGATGGCATAGGCGAGCGCTCGTGCAATAGCGTCTGCGTTGAGCGCCACACGACGGAAGGCTTTCATTTCCTCTCGCGCCACCTCATCGGAAATCGTATCGGCCAGTTCAGATTCGACGACACCCGGGCACACCACGGTGACCCGGATCTTGTCCGTTTCCTGCCGCAGGCCATCTGAGATTGCCCTGACTGCGAATTTTGTCGCGCAGTACACCGCGGCTGTCGGAGAGACCGCAAGGCCGCCGATCGACGAAATATTGATGACTTGACCGGACCCTTGCGCCTCCATGCCCGGCAAGACGGCGGCAATACCGTGCAGCACCCCGCGAACGTTGACATCGAGCATCTGGTTCCACTCGTTGACCTTTAACGAGGCCAAGGGAGACAGGGGCATCACGCCCGCGTTGTTGATGATCACATCAACTTTGCCATGTTGCGCCTTGGCGAACGCCACGAACGCATGCATGGACTCCAGATCCGTAACGTCCAGTGCGCAGGCACTTGCCGAGCCACCTTCGGCCTGGATCTCGCTCACAAGTTTTTCCAGACGCTCGGTACGGCGGGCACCGAGTACCACACGGGCACCTTTGGCGGCGATCAGCCTGGCCGCCGCTTCGCCAATACCACTGCTTGCCCCGGTAATCAGTACGACTTTGTTTTTGATGTTCGACATATCCGTAGCTCCTGCTGTATGCATTGAAGTTTCAGCTCCAACCGCTGATAACGCGGATGTTGCTGCGGGGTACGTCGGAAAGGTTAAGGGCACTGGCCTGGTCGACGCGTGCCAAAACCTGCGCACCTTTTGCCTATTCGTGTCTGTGTGCATCACCCGCAAAACCTGTCACGGAAAGACACTCATGCACCTCGGAACTTACTGGGCGTTACGCCCACCTCGCGACGAAACACCTGGGAGAAGTGACTGGGGCTTGAGTAGCCGACCTCCAGCCCGACGTCGATGACGCTACGCCGGGTCTCGAGCAACAGCTGCCGCGCGCGAACTATGCGCAAGCGGATAAAGTACTGGGAGGGCGACAGTCCCGTCGCACGCTTGAACATGCGGCTGAAGTGGTACTCACTCAGCTCGGCAAGCCTGGCCAGCCTCGCCAAGCTGAACTCAGCGCCTAGATGCTCACTCATGGCGTCAGTCACTTTGCGCAGCTTGTACGCTTGCAAGGCGTTGACCCGACGCCCAGGCTGGATATCGGCGAGATAGCTGCGCACCAGATGTACGGCCAGCGCCTGTGCCAGAGAACGGACGAAAAGGGAGCTGGGCGAGCGCTCTACAACCAGTTCGGTGCGCAACTGCTCCATGACAGACGCGACGCGCCCGTCCCGTGCCCCTGAAACATCGCGCAAACGCACTGGCCCGGCGTGCTCACCCAACAGCTCCCGTGACGCTTGCTCGATCAGCGGTAACCCCAGATAAAGGTGCATGACTTCGAAGGTGTCACCCCCGTGAGTCTGCCACCGCATTTCATACGGCTCATCAGAACTGGTGAGAAAAAAATCGCCGGCGCTGACCTCTGCCGCTTCCCACTCCCCACCCAGTACGCGCTCCTCCACCCTCGCCGCCCCCGCCAGAACCAGGACGACCAGCGGTTCCACCACCGCAGGCACGAGAATGGGCTCAATGACGCTGCGATGGGTAAACAGCTGAATCACAATGTCCTTGATTTCCGGGCACTGCGGTAAAGCCTGCGGCTCGCCTGGCAGGTATTCACGCATCGACTCCCCGGTGATGCGCAAGCCTGGCGAGAATGTCGACATCTGTTCGAGGGACGTTAACCCGGTATTCGCCATGAACATGTCCTTTTCATACTCGACTGTGCAAAGTCAGACAGGCTTCAACCACTCTCCAGGCGCTTGCCCGACCTCTGCGCGATGAGACCGGATCGATGATATCGAGCTTTTCCCGCTCGTTGAACCGAGCGCCGAACCTTCCTCACTTAACATTCGGCGCAAAATCCCGACAGCCTGGGCAAGCCCACGAAAGCCGACTTCGCCTCGCTGCGAGACAGTAGGCCCGTCGCCGATGACAGCGCCTTGCAGGTGCCGACACGGCTCACCCCCTACTCGATCACAACGCTGGAGAAAATCATGACCGATATCAAGAACAGCATGCCAAACGAAGTGGCAGGTAAAGTCGCCTTGGTCACTGGCGCGGCCAGTGGCATCGGCAAGGCAATCGCACTGTTGCTGCACGCCCGCGGCGCCAAGGTCATCGCCGAAGATATAAACCCTGAGGTGGAGGCGCTGGCCTGCCCCGGCCTGGTACCACTGGTGGCCGACATCACTCAGGACGGTGCCGCCGAGCGTGCGGTCGCATTGGCCGTCGAGCAATTCGGTCGGCTGGACATCCTGGTCAATAACGCCGGCATCATCATCAACAAACTGGTCATCGACATGACCCGCGAAGATTGGGAGCGCATTCAGGCGGTCAATGCTACAGCGGCATTTCTGCATAGCCGGGAAGCGGTCAAAGCGATGATGCCAAATAAATCCGGCTCGATCGTCAACATCGCGTCCTATGCCTCCTACTTCGCCTTCCCCACTATTTCCGCCTACACCGCCTCCAAAGGTGCGCTTGCCCAACTGACGCGAACCCTTGCGCTTGAGGTCATCGCCCACGGCATCCGCGTCAATGCTGTCGGTGTTGGGGATGTGGTGACCAACATCCTCAACAATGTGGTCGACGATGGCCCTGCTTTTCTCGCCAAACATGGCGAAGCCGCGCCGATCGGCCGCGCCGCACGGCCGGAAGAAATTGCTGAAGTGGTCGCGTTCATCGCCTCGGATCGTGCCAGCTTCCTGGTCGGTTCGGTGGTCATGGCAGACGGAGGCATGACCGTCACGGCCGGGTGAGCCTCCGCTGGAAGGCGCCGCCGGGCATTCTCGGCAAGCCCGAGAGGATCAGGCAAATCTGCGACAGTTTCGACCTAACCCCCCTCCGCTCGGCTACGTAATCTGAAAACACGCAACAGATGCAGAAACAGGCCATGGCAGGCCATTCAGCTGAACAACATCGATGAGGACTGAACAATGAAAAACGCAAACCGGCTTTCCATTTCACTGGCTATGAGCGCGATCGTTGCTTGCGCGGTCAATCTCTCCTCCACCAGCCTTTACCTGGCCGCAGACGGGGCCGACCGAACTCCCGGCATGCGGGTGACTGAAGGTGGCAGTGACCGCACACCCGGGTTCAGGGTTGCCGAGGGTGGCTCGGACCACACTCCCGGCATGCGCGTAAGTGAGGGCGGCAGTGACCGCACACCGGGTTTTCGCGTTGCCGAAGACGGCTCAAGCCAAACTGCCCTGGGTCGTATCGGCTAAGCATGCAATCGAGGAGAAGCCCTATGAAAAATGCTAAACGAGCCACTCCCGATCATCGTTACGCAGGTATGTGGGTAACCGCTGATGGATTCATCCGTCACGAGCTTCTGGCAACTGGGCGTTACGACGAGGCCCGTGGTAAAAATAAGAGCGCCTATCAAGGCCGCTACGAAATAGTGGGTGACTACATCCAGTACTGGGACGATAGCGGCTTCACCGCCGATGGGCACTTTCATGACGATGTGCTGTATCACGCCGGCATGATCCTCTATCGGCAATGAGCAATTTGATGATGTCGGGTGAATATGGTCTGCCTGGACAGCCACCAGGCAGATGCTCATGAATACGTGTGAGAGCCTTGAAATGGAACAGAGCGATGCTTTCATCCTTCAGAACACAGCCATATACCGTGACGAACTGGTTCGCTTACTGACGCAACGGTTTACGACACCCGGGATCTATGAGACCGCCATAGCGCCCCTGCATGTCATTCGTTTTGACGCCCCCTCGGAGCTTATCCATACCGTCCACAAGCCGGCACTTTGCCTGATCGTGCAAGGACAAAAAGAAATCGGCGTGGGTGACGACCATTATCTGTACGACCCGCTCAGTTACCTGGTGGTATCGGTGACACTTCCAGTTTCCGGTCGCGTGCTGATGGCCAGCCCGGAGGCGCCTTACCTGTGTATCCGTCTTGATTTCGAGGCCACGGAAATTGCCCAGGTCATTGCCGATGCTCCCCCGACGGGCGTCCCGGACGAACCGGAGCGTGGCCTTTTCCTTGAGAAAGTCGATGTTCCCCTGCTGGAAACAATGCTTAGGCTGGTACGTCTGCTGGAGACGCCGAAGGACATCGGCATGCTGGCTCCGCTCGCCCTGCGGGAGTTGTATTACCGCCTCCTGCGAGGCGTGCACGGTAGCCGCCTGTATGAGCTTGCCCTCGGTGATTCACAAATGCGGCGGGTGACGCGGGCAATCGATTGGTTGAACAACCATTACACCCACCCCTTGCGCATCGAAGAACTTGCACGGGTAGCCAATTTGGGCAGTTCTACTTTGCATCACCACTTCAAGGCAGTGACCGCGATGAGTCCGCTGCAGTATCAGAAACAACTTCGTCTGCAGGAAGCCCGCCGACTGATACTCGGCGAAGGGCTGGATGTGGCGAGTGCATGTTATCGAGTGGGCTACGAAAGCCCATCGCAATTCAGCCGAGAGTACAGTCGCCAGTTCGGGTGTCCGCCATCCAGAGATACCAGTCGAGTTCGTCGCCCTGCATGAAAGGCTACTGGACGGTCTACGGCTGATGCGGTTCTACTCGTATCCTCAGGGCTGAGTAGCTGTTGCCCTGGAACCCAATTCACCGAATAGCCCACTTTCACTAATGGCAGTATTTGGCCGATTGCTGCCGGTCCCGAATGGCAGTAAATGGCCGATAGCAGCCCGCGACGAATGACTACATCGAGTCAAAAGCAGCCTCTTCTACAGCTTCCATCTACACATCCAACCAAGCCCCACACCCGATTTACCATTAAACTCTCCCCCCTCACGCCGCTCTCCTCTTCCCTGCGGCTCACCTGATTGTTTGCGGAGTTTGCCTTGCGTCTGTTTCACACCTCCGACTGGCACCTGGGGCAGAACCTCCATGGCCAGGAACGCGATTTCGAGCATGCTTGCTTTCTTGAATGGCTGTTGCGCCAGCTGGCGCTGCACAGCCCTGACGTACTGCTGATCGCTGGCGATATCTTTGACACGGTCAATCCGCCGGTCAAAGCCCAGGAGCGGCTGTACGACTTTATTGTCAGTGCCCATGAACAGCAGCCCGGCCTGACCATTGTGATGATCGCCGGCAACCATGACTCCGGTTCGCGCATCGAGTTGCCGGCGCCCTTGATGCGGCGTCTGCGCACCCATGCCCTGGGCCGGGTGCTGTGGCTGGACGACGGGCAGCTGGACAGCGAGCGTCTGCTGCTGCCGTTGCCCGATGCCAGCGGCGCGATTGCCGGCTGGTGCCTGGCGCTGCCGTTCCTGCGGCCGGCGGAAGTCACCGGCCCGCACCTGGGCGACGATTACCTGCGCGGTATCGGCCAGGTGCATGAGTGGCTGATCGCCGCGGCCAACGCCAAACGTCAGCCAGGCCAGGCGCTGGTCGCCATCAGTCACGCGCACATGGCCGGCGGTTCGGTGTCGGAAGACTCCGAGCGCAGCCTGATCATCGGCAATGCCGAGGCCCTGCCCGCCAGTCTGTTCGGCCCGAGCATCAGCTACGTGGCCCTGGGGCATCTGCACAAGCCGCAGAAGGTCAACGGCGAGGAACGCATCCGCTACAGCGGCTCGCCGATTCCGCTGTCGTTCTCGGAGATCGACTACCAGCACCAGATCCTCGATATCCAGCTCGACGGCGAAACCCTGGTCAGCGTCGAGCCGCGGCTGATCCCGCGGGCGGTCAACCTGCAACGCCTGGGCCCGGCGCCACTGGCGGAGATCCTGCTGCAACTGGAAGAACTGCCGGACATCGACCTGTTGGCCGAAGAGCAGCGCCAGCCCTGGCTGGAAGTACGGGTGCGCCTGGACGAGCCGCAACCAGACCTGCGCCAGCAAGTGGAAAGCGCCCTGCAGGGCAAGGCCGTGCGCCTGGTGCGGATTGCCGCCGAATACGCCGGCAATGGTGGACGCGAGGGCGACGACGGCGCCGCGCAACTGGTGGAGCTGGACCAGCTCAGCCCGCAGGACCTGTTCAGCCGCGCCTGGCTGGACAGCTACGGCAGCGAGGTGGACGAACAGACCCTCAAGGACTTCGCGCAACTGCTCCAGGAAGTGCAGCACGAGGAGGAGCAGCCATGAAGATTCTTGCCATCCGCCTGAAGAACCTGGCCTCCCTGGCCGGCCCCTTTGAAATCGACTTCAGCGCCGAACCCCTGGCCAGCGCCGGGCTGTTCGCCATCACCGGGCCCACTGGCGCCGGCAAGAGCACCCTGCTCGATGCGCTGTGCCTGGCGCTGTTCGGCGCGGTGCCGCGGCTGAACAATATCGGCCGCGAAACCAAGGTGCCGGAGGTGGACAGCGAAATGCTCACCAGCGACCCGCGCACCCTGCTGCGCCGTGGCACCGGCAGCGGTTACGCCGAGGTCGACTTCGTCGGCATCGACGGCCATCGCTACCGCGCCCGCTGGGAAACCAACCGCGCCCGGGACAAGGCCAACGGCAAGCTGCAGGCCAGCAAGCAGAGCCTGCACGACCTGGACAGCAATCAACTGCTGGCCAGCCAGAAGCGCGACTACGAGCAGTTGATCGAAGCCAAGCTGGGGCTCAACTTCGAGCAGTTCACCCGCGCGGTGATGCTGGCCCAGAGCGAGTTCAGCGCCTTCCTCAAGGCCGACGACAAGGAACGCAGCGAGCTGCTGGAAAAGCTCACCAACACCTCGATCTACAGCCAGCTCGGGCGGCGCGCCTACAGCAAGAGCAAGGAAGCCGAGGAACAGCACAAGACCCTCAAGGCCCAGGCCAGCGGCATCACCCCGCTGGAGCCCGAGGCCCGCGCCGAGCTGGACCAGCGCTTCGACGCCGCCCAGCAGCAGCTCAAGGCCCAGCAGGCGCAGCTCAAGCAACTGGAGCTGCAACACGCCTGGCTCAAGGAACTGCAGCAGCTGCAGGACCAGCAGCGGAGCGCCGCCGAGCAACTGCAACAGGCGCAAACGACCTGGGAAGGCCTGGGCAGCGAGCGGACCAGGCTGACCCGCCTGGAACAGCTGGCGCCGCAACGCCATCAGTTCGCCCGGCAGGTGGAACTGAACCAGCAACTGACGCCGCTGCGCGAACAGATCCGGCAACAGCGCCAGCAACAAGGCGCAGAGCAACAACGCCAGGGCGAACTGGAGCAGCAACTGGCCACGGCCCAGGCCGCGTTGCTCGCCGCCCAGGAACAGCAAAGCGCCGGCGCCCCGCTGCTGCGCGAGGCCTTTGCCGAGCAAAGCACCCTCGCCCACCTGGGCAAGACCTGCGGCGAAGCCGGCGAGTTCAAGGACAAACTGCAACAGGCCAGCGAACAAGGCCAGCAGGCGATCCAGGCCATGCTCGAACAGCAGCGCCTGGTGGGCGAACGCCTGCAGCGGATTGCCGAACAGCTGGAACACAGCAGCCATCTGGCGCCGCTGAGCGATGCCTGGAATGCCTACCGCGATCGCCTGCAACAGCTGATGCTGGCCGGCAACCGGCTGAACAAGGGCCAGGAAGAGCTGCCCGGCCTGCAACAACGGGCCGCCAGCGCGGCGCAGCAACTGGCCGCGCAACGCGATGAGCTGCAAGTGCTGTACAGCGAGGCCGGCGCCGAGCCCCATGCGGTGGCCGAACAGTTGCAGATCCTCAGCGACCTGCTGCAGGACAACCGCAAGCAACAGCGCGCGTTCGAAGAACTGGCGCGGCTGTGGGCCAGCCAGCAGGAACTGGACAAGCGCGGCGCGGAGCTGGCGGACAAGTTGCAGACCGCGGCGCGCCAGCGCGAAGAGCTGAACCGGATCGGCTTGCAGAGCAAGGCCGAACTGACGGTCGCCGAACAGACCCTGACGGTGACCCAGCAACTGCTGGAACGCCAGCGCCTGGCACGCAGCGCCAGTGTCGAAGAGCTGCGCGAGCAGTTGCAGGACGATCAGCCCTGCCCGGTCTGCGGCAGCCACGAGCATCCCTACCATCAGCCCGAAGCACTGTTGCAGAGCCTGGGTCGCCATGACGAAAGCGAAGAAGCCAACGCCCGCAAGGCGGTGGACGAACTCAAGGAAAAGCTCGCCGAACTGCGCAGCCAGGTCGGCGGCCTGATCGCCCAGCAGAAGGAATTCCTCCAGCAACAGGAGCAGCTGGCAAGCCAGCAGCAGGCCCTGGCGCCGAGTATCGAAGCCCATCCGCTGGCGGCGGCGCTGCTCGACCAGGACGCCGGCAAGCGCGACGCCTGGCTGAACCAGCAACTGAGCCAGCTGAACCAAAGCATCCAGCAGGACGAACAGCGCCAAGGCGCCCTGCTGAAACTGCAAAAGGATGCCGGGCGCCTGCAACAGCAACTGCAAGCGGCGGTCGAGGCCAGCCAGGAAGCCACGCAACAGCTGACCCAGCAGCAACAGCAGCTGGGCGCGGATCGCCAGCGCCTGGAGGAAGAGCTGTCGGCCTTCGCCACCCTGCTGCCGGCCGATACCCTCGAAGCCCTGCGCAGCGACCCGGCCGCGACCTTTATGCAGATCGACCAGCAGGTCATGCAGCGCCTGGAACAGCTCGACCAGCAGAAGGAAGAACAGCAGGAACAACAACAGCGCCAGCTGGCCCTGGACAAGGAACAGGACCGCCAGCAGACCCGCGTGCAGCAACTGCAAGCCGCCCAGGAGCAGTTCAATACCCTGGCCGAGCAACAGCAGGCCGCCCGCAACAAGCTCGCGCAACTGCTGGGCGAACACGCCAGTGCCGAGCAGTGGCAGCAGCATCTGGAACAGGCCGTGGAACAGGCGCGCGCCGCCGATGTGCAGGCCAACCAGCAGTTGCAGGAGGTCCGCAGCCTGCTGGTGCAACTGGGCGCGGAACTGCAAGGCAAGGAGGAACGCCTGCTGGCCCTGGAAGCCGAACAGCAGGCGCTGGGCAGCAAGATCGCCGACTGGCGCCAGCAGCACCCGGAGCTGGACGACGGCGGCCTGGAACAGTTGCTCAGCCTCGACGACCAGCAGGTCGCCGCGTTGCGCCAACAACTGCAAGAGCGCGAAAAGGCGGTGGAACAGGCCAAGGTCCTGGTCACCGAACGCGAGCAACGCCTGCACAGCCATCAGGCCCAGCACGACGGCCAGCTCGACGCCGAACAACTGGCCAGCGCCCTGAGTGAACTGCACAGCCAGCTGGCCGCCAGCGAACAGCTGAGCGCCGAACTGCGCGCCCAGCAGACCGAGGACCAGCGCCGGCAAGACGCCAACCAGGCGCTGGGCGAGCAGATCGCCCAGGCCTACGCCGAATGGCAACGCTGGGCGCGGCTCAATGCCTTGATCGGCTCGGCCAGCGGCGACACCTTCCGCAAGATCGCCCAGGCCTACAACCTCGATCTGCTGGTGCATCACGCCAACGCGCAACTGCGCCAGCTGGTGCGGCGCTATCGCCTCAAGCGCGGCGGCAGCATGCTCGGCCTGCTGGTGATGGACACGGAAATGGGCGATGAGCTGCGCTCGGTGCACTCCCTGTCCGGCGGCGAGACCTTCCTGGTGTCCCTGGCGCTGGCCCTGGGCCTGGCGTCCATGGCCTCCAGCACGCTGAAGATCGAGTCGCTGTTTATCGACGAAGGTTTCGGCAGCCTCGATCCGGAGTCCCTGCAACTGGCGATGGACGCCCTCGACGGCTTGCAGGCCCAGGGCCGCAAGGTGGCGGTGATTTCCCACGTGCAGGAAATGCACGAGCGGATTCCGGTGCAGATCCAGGTACGGCGCCAGGGCAACGGCCTGAGCACCCTGGAGGTGAAATGAATACTTTGTATTCGTTCCGCCGCTGCCCCTACGCCATGCGTGCCCGCCTCGCGCTGCGCTACAGCGGAGTGCCGCTGGAGATAGTCGAAGTCAGCCTCAAGGCCAAGCCGGCCGAGATGCTGGCGCTGTCGCCCAAGGGCACGGTGCCGGTGCTCAGCGTTGACGGGCGGGTGATCGACGAAAGCCTGGACATCATGCGCTGGGCCCTGGCCCAGCACGATCCGCAGGACTGGCTCTTGAAGGACGATATACCGGCGCAGCAACGGATCGAGGCGCTGATCGCGGAAAACGACCAGATGTTCAAGCTGCACCTCAATCGCTACAAATACGCCGAGCGTTATCCCGAGCAGCCGATGGAGCATTACCGTGGCCAGGGAGAAGTATTTCTACGGCAGTTGGATGAACTGTTGAGCCAGCACGATTACCTGCTGGCGGATCACCCGAGCCTGGCGGACATGGCCCTGGCGCCTTTCGTGCGGCAGTTCGCCCATGTCGATCGCGAGTGGTTTGCGCAGGCGCCTTACCGGAATCTGCAGCGCTGGTTGCAGCGATTCCTGGAGTCGGAGCTGTTTGTCGCAGTCATGGCCAAGGCCTGAGCCTGACACCTGTTATGTAGGAGCGAAGCTTGCTCGCGATAAATCCGCAACGATAACGCGATGCGATGGATGGAGCGCTGCTGCGCAGCTATCGCGAGCAATCGAGCGTCGACCGGCAGCTCCTACAGAAGACTGTGTTGCGCTCAACTCAGCACACTGCACATCTGCAACGCCGAGCAATCGACGCTGAACGGGCCGAAGAACGCGGCCCTGGGTTTGGCTGGCGGGTTGCCGGCCAGCAGGCTCTGGGCCTTGGCGGTTTCAATGTTGTGGGCGATGTTGTGATTGCATTCGATGGCCCGGGCCAGCGAGCCCGCCGAGCCCTGCCCTATCCCCAGCAAGGAAGCGCCATTGGTCATGAACGCCAGGACGGCAATGACCCAGAACCTGCGTCCTTTCATAGCAGCGCCACTCCCGCATCAGGAACCTGTTCGGCGGCTTGCGCGCGGTGTTCGAACTGGATGGCCGGGTAAGCGACCTGGATCGGCGGTTGCACCGTCGACGGGGTCTGGGCCGAGAGGCTGACCAGGAGGACCATGGCCAGGTACAGGCCAATGGCGACATAGGCGCCGCGCTTGGCAGAGGTGAGGATCGAGTGGGCCATGGTGGTCTCCGTGGGCATGTTTCAGTGCCCACAGAATCCGTTAAAAACGCCCGCCGCAGAAACAACCTCGGTGCATAGTCACCATCAGTTGGATTGATCGTTGGTCCGCGGCCAATCAACCCTCAAGCAGGGTCAGCATTCGCTCGCGGGAGGTTTCCGGCTCGCCTTCGACAGGCTGGGCAGCCGAGAGAATCGGGGTGGAATAGAGGAACAGAAGAACCACTGCCAGACGCATCGCCATGCTGTCGATCCTTGGAAAGGAGGAGTCAATTAATTAGCGTCAAATTTAAACATATGGCGATGTGACATTACCAAGCTAATTTGCCTGGCATGGGGGAAAACGTCGCATACAGGTGATGCAGGAGCGACATCACTGCCGTTCCGCTGGATGAACAAGTCCATTCAGGGAAGCCAGTGACTTCGCTCCTGCATACCTGGGCGGTGCGGGGAATTTCAGTGTTGGATCTTGTGATCCAGCGCGGCGTAGAAGTTGGCGCTCTGTTGCAGGTATTTCTGGGTGTAGGTGTTGGTCGCGGATTTTTTCTCGCTGATTTCCACGTTGGCGCTGGCTGGCAGGGCCACGGTAGCGGAGATGGCGGAAGCGGCGATCACGGAGAAGAGATTGAAGTTCATTGGGTAACCCTCGTATGCAGTCGGCTTGTTTGCCCGGAAGCCTTGATGCGCCGGGCCGTGAAGCAAAACTACGCCCGAGGGTTGGCGGGTTGAAATTTTTTCCAGCAGTAGCAGATATCAGCGTCATTAATAGAAAGGCGCAGGCCCCGTCAACCGGGGCCTGCGGCCTATTGACGCACCAGGAATTTGATATCGCTGGGTGAATCGAACGGCAGTTTCTGCACGGTCTTGCCGAGGAAACCGGTCTTGGCGTCGCGCTCGATCACCACGATTTCGTTGCTCTTCTGGTTGCCGATCAGCACGTACTTGTTGCTCGGATCGAGGCTGAACTCACGCGGGTGATCGCCCTCCACCGAACGCCGCTGGATCTCCTTGAGCTGGCCGGTGGCTTCGTCGATGGCGAACACCAGCAACTGATTGGCCGTGCCGCGGTTGCTCACGTACAGGTACTTGCCGTCCTTGGAAGCATGCAGCGCACCCGCCGCCTTCTTGTCCTTGCCGCCGCTGGTCAAGTCGAGGATCTGCTTCTGGGTCAGCTTGCCGTCCTGGTAGTCGAACACCGCCACCTGGGCGCTCATTTCCAGGGTCAGGTAGGCGTGCTTGCCATCGGCGCTGAACAGCAGGTGGCGCGGGCCGCTGCCCGGCGGCAGCTCGACGAACGCCGGCTCGGCCGCGGTCAGTGGGCGTTCGGCGTTGGCCTTGGGGTCGTAGCGGTAGACGAAGACCTTGTCCGCGCCCAGGTCGCTGGCGAACACGAACTGGCCGTCCGGCGACGACACCACCGAATGCACGTGGGCCGCCACCTGGCGCTCGGGGTTGACCCGGCTGCCCGGGTGGCTGCTGAGCTGGACCACCGGCGACAGCTTGCCATCGGTACCGACCGGCAACACCGCAAGGCTGCCGCCCGGATCCGCAACCACCGAGTAGTTGCTGACGAACAGGTAGCGGCCATCGCCGCTCAGGCTCGAGTGCGTCGGTTCGTTGCCCAGGCTCTGCACCTGGTTGATCGGGTTCAGCTTGCGGCTCTTGGCTTCGATGCTGAAGCTGCTGACCCGGCCGATCGGGTCGGCCTGTCCTGGCCCGTTCTCATTGACCACGAACAGCTGCTTCTGGTCCTTGGACAGGGTCAGCCAGGACGGGTTGGCGCTCTTGACCACCTGCAGCGGCTTGGCCTCGATCTTGCCGGTGCGACCGTCGAACTTGAGGCGGTAGATGCCTTCGCTCTGGCCCTGGGTGTAGGAACCGACCAGCAGTTCCTGGGTCTCGACCGGCGCGGCCTGCACGGCCATGGCGCCGATACTGCCAGCCATCAGCAGTGGCCAGAAGTTACGCATCCTCATGTTCATCCTCCTCATCGTTACGGGCACTGAAAGCACTCATGCACACCAGGCGGTGCTCACCGGAGTCGCCGACGATGGTCCAGCTTTGCAGGGTGTCGTCGAAGGTCGCGGCGTTGACCTGGGCCAGGCTGAAACTCCAGCGCTTGGCCGCACGGCCGTCCATGCATTCGATCAGCAGCTGTTGGTCGTCAAGGGTGAAGTCGAAGGCATGCAGCCCGTCGATTTCCAGCATGTCGCAGGCTTGGAGGGCAGTCAGCAAAGTGTCTGTAGCGGCAGTCATAGTCGTCAGTCAGCAATGGAAAGCGGCCATGATAGCGGGTCCGGCGCGGCGCGGCTGTAGTGGCATTGCAAAGTTCGCACGAACCATTGCTACAAATTCTGTAGCCGCTGGCGCAGCTGCGCCAGGGCCGAAGGCCCTCCTGCACCAGGAACACCGCTGCGAGCGTGCCGGTCGATCGCAGCCTCGCGGGCTCGGCAGCGGCTACAGGGGCCGGTGGTGTCTGGCCGGGCAATAAAAAACCGCGACCTGGGTCGCGGTTTTGCTTGGAGCTTAGGGGATTAGTGGGCGAACAGCGAGTGGCCCTTCTGCCCCGCCAGTTTTTCCGGCTTGATCAGGAATCGCGCCAGCGCCGGCAGCAGCCACAACGCGCCGAACATGTTCCACAGGAGCATGAAGGTCAGCATCAGGCCCATGTCGGCCTGGAACTTGATGGCCGAGAAGATCCAGGTGGCGACGCCGATGGCCAGGCACAGGCCAGTGAACAGCACCGCCTTGCCGGTGGATTTCAGGGTCTGGTAGTAGGCCTCCTGCAACGGCAGGCCGGCACGCAGGAAACTTTCCAGGCGGCTGTAGATGTAGATCCCGTAGTCCACGCCGATCCCCACCCCGAGCGCCACCACCGGCAAGGTCGCGACCTTGACGCCGATGCCCATGAACGCCATCAGCGCGTTGCCCAGCACCGAGGTCAGCACCAGCGGCAACACGATGCACAGGGTCGCCGCCCAGGAGCGGAAGGTGATCATGCACATCACCGCCACGCAGATGTACACCAGTACCAGGATGGTCAGTTCCGAGCGCTTGATCACTTCGTTGGTGGCCGCCTCGATCCCGGCGTTACCCGCCGCCAGCAGGAACTCCAGGCCGTCCTTGTTGTGTTCCTTGGCGAACTCCTGCACCGCATGCACCGCGCGGTCGAGGGTCTCGGCCTTGTGGTCGTTGAGGAAGATCAGCACCGGCGCCAGCGAGCAATTGTTGTTGTACAGGCCATCGGCACGGGCGATGGAGTTGTTCAGCACATCCGGGTTGCGCGACAGGGTTTCCCATTTCAGGTTGCCCTCGTTCATGCCCTTGATCATCTGCTTGGACACGGTCCGCCGATTGCACGCCCTCGGTGTTCTGCATCTTCCACATCAGCTCATCGATCGGCGCCATGGCTTCGTAGCGCGAGCAGCCTTCGGAGGCGGTCTTGACCATCACCACCAGCACGTCGGAACTGGTGGAATAGTTGTTGATGATGAAGTTGTTGTCCTTGTTGTAGCGCGAGTCCGGACGCAGCTCCGGCGCGCCCTGGTCGAGGTCGCCGATCTTCAGGTTCTGGCTGTACCAGAGGCCGCCACCGAAGGCCAGCAGGGCCAGGAAGATCGACACCGGGGCGACTTTCGGGCTGGCGAAGTTCGACAGCAGGCGCCAGAACGGATGCTCGCGGGTAGCGTCCCTCTTGCTGCGCTCGATTGCGCGCTTGCTGATGCCGACATAGGAAATCGCCACCGGCAGCAGGATCAGGTTGGTGAATACGATCACCGCCACGCCGATGGACGCGCCGATGGCCAGCTCGCGAATCACCCCGATGTCGATGATCAGCAGGGTGATGAAGCCCACGGCGTCGGCGAGGATCGCGATCATCCCCGGCAGGAACAGCTGGCGGAAGGTACGCCGGGCCGCGGTCAGGGCGTTGTCGGCACCGCTGGATTGCAGGGCGATACCGTTGATTTTCTGCACGCCGTGGGAAATGCCGATGGCGAAGATCAGGAACGGCACCAGCATCGAATAGGGGTCGAGGCCGAAGCCCACGGCGTGCATCAGGCCCAGTTGCCAGACCACCGCCACCAGGGTGGTGATGAGCACGGCGATGGTGCTGCGGATGCACCAGGTAAACCAGTACAGCAGCACCAGGGTGATCAGGAAGGCGACGCCGAAGAACATCACCACCATGATCAGGCCGTCGATCAGGTCGCCGACCTTCTTGGCGAAACCGACGATGTGGATCTTCACATTGGGGTTCTGCGCCTCGAACTTGTCGCGGATCTTTTCTTCAAGCTCATGGGAGAACTTCTGGTAGTCCAGGGCCAGCAGCTTGCCCTGGTCCTGCGGGTCCGGGTAGGACTCCAGCAGCGGAATGTCGACGATGCTCGACTTGAAGTCGTTGGCCACCAGGCGCCCGACCTGGCCCGACTTGAGCACGTTGTTGCGCAGCAGGTCGAGGCTGTCGGCCGAGCCGTTGTAGCTCTGCGGGATCACTTCGCCGCCGGCGAAGCCCTCTTCCGTCACCTCGGTCCAGCGCACGCTGGGGCTCCACAGCGACTTGAGGCCCGAGCGGTCGACGCCGGAGATGTAGAACACCTCGTCGTGGATCTGCCGCAGTGTCTCCATGTAGTCCTTGGTGAAGATGTCACCGTCCTTGGCCTCCACCGAGATGCGCACGGTGTTGCCCAGGTTCGCCAGGTCGTTGCGATGCTCCATCATCTTCTCGATGAAGGGATGCTCGAGCGGGATCATTTTTTCGAAGCTGGTGGACGGCTTGATCAGCGTGGCCTGCCAGAACAGGAAAACGCTGACCAGCAGGCAGATGATGATCACTGCCGGGCGGTTGTTGAAAATCAGACGCTCGAGAAACGTCGCCTTGTCGGTTTGATGACTGCTCATGGAAGTGTTCCCGCCTTCTTATTATTGGCCCGGCTTGCTTGCCCTGATTATTTTCCGAGATCGGCGCCATTCGACGAGGTCGAGCGCACACCGCCCTGCCCCGCCAGAATCAGGTTGCCATTGCCGGCTGCCGTCACCGCTGCCAGGGAGATCCGGTCCGGACGGTTGTAGACGCTGAAGGTCACGCCGTTGTCGGTACTGCGCACCACGCTGCCGCCGTTGCCGACGATCACCAGCGAACCGTCGTCCAGCAGCGTGGCGCCGGACAGGCCGAACTCCAGGCTGCCGCGGGCGGCCTTGAGCTCGACCTGCTCCCAGGTGCTGCCGAAGTCGGTGGAGCGATAGAGGTTGCCGCGCAGGCCGTAAGCCAGCAACGTGGCGGGCTGGGCGGTGCCGATCACGCCGAAGAACGAACCTTCATAAGGGCCTTCGAGGCGTTCCCAGGTTTGTCCCCAGTCGGCGGAGCGGAACATGCTGCCCTGCTCGCCGACGATGAACAGGCCGGAATCCTTCACCGCGGCGATGGCGTTGAGGTGGTACTGGTCTTCGTTGTCCAGGCGGTCGCTGGCGTCTTCCCAGGTTTTACCGCCGTCGGTGGTGGCCAGCAGCGCGCCGTAGGCGCCCACGGCAAAACCGTTGCTGATGTCCTGGAACCACACGTCCAGCAGCGGCGCTTCGCGCTTGAGGTCTTCGAATTGCTTGGTCCAGGTCAGGCCACCGTCTTCGCTGGCGAGCACCTGGGCATCGTGGCCGACGGCCCAACCGTGCTTGGCATCGACGAAATACACCGCGGTCAGCAGCTGCCGGGTCGGCACCTTGGCCTGGGTCCAGGTCTGGCCCTGGTCGTCGGAATAAAGAATGTGCCCACGATCGCCGACGGCGACCAGGCGCGGACCGGCATGCACGACATCGAGCATCAGGCCCTTGCTGGCCTTGGCCGATTCGGTGGAATAGACAGTGTCCGCCGCGGACGCGGCGGCCTGGACCGGGGCCGACAACAGGGCGACCCCCAACAGCGAGAGCGCTGTAGCCAGCAACGCAAATCTGCGCAAGGCCGGCGGGCGGCAGGAACTCACACCCATGACAGGCTCACTCATAGACCTCTCCCCCATTTATTATTGTTAGGTCGTTCAACCTTTACAGGGCGCCGTTCGGGGCGGTTAGGACAATGTCCTGAAACCTGCAATCTAGAGCCCCTTCGGAAGCTGACCTATCCTATCGGGCTTTCGAAACGTCTGACAATCGACACCACGTTATCTTTTGTTAACCATCGCCCCAGCCTGGAACCTGACTGCTCAGTCGATACTGGGGGTGGTGTACGAAGCGTAGCTGAGGCAAGAACACCAACGCCGCGGACTGCACTCCTCGATCCCAGTGGCTGCAGCCGATAGCCGCGCAAAGACTGACTCAGGCCATGGGCCGCGCCTCCTGGCTTTGGCTATGATGAGCAGCGTGATCTGCGAGTCGGATGTCGGGAGTGAGCCATGATTGCCATACGCGAGGCGTGGAAAGCCGGATTGCTGGGACGCGCGCACTGGGCCCGCAACCTGGTGTCCGGGGTGATTGTCGGCGTGGTGGCGCTGCCCCTGGCCATGGCCTTCGCCATCGCCTCCGGGGTCAAGCCCGAACAGGGGATCTACACCGCCATCGTCGGCGGCCTGCTGGTGTCGCTGTTCGGCGGCAGCCGCTTGCAGATCGCCGGTCCCACCGGGGCCTTTATCGTGATTCTGGCCGGGGTCACCGCCAAGTACGGGGTCGACGGCCTGCAACTGGCGACCATGATGGCCGGGATCATCCTGTTCCTGCTGGGCATCAGTCGCCTCGGGGCGCTGATCAAGTTCATCCCGGACCCGGTGATACTCGGCTTTACCGCCGGGATCGGGGTGATCATCTGGGTCAGCCAGTGGAAGGACTTCTTCGGCCTGCCCGCCGTCGGCGGCGAGTACTTCCACCAGAAACTCTGGCACCTGCTGCAGGCCCTGCCCGACCTGCACCTGGCCACCACCCTGCTAGCCCTGCTCAGCCTGGCGCTGTTGTGGGGCGTGCCGAGGATCGCGCAGCTCAAACGCCTGCCGGCGCCCCTGGTCGCCATGACCCTGGCCACGGCCCTGCAGTCCCTGTTCCAGTTCGACGGCGTGGCCACCATCGGCAGCGCCTTCGGCGGTATTCCCCAGGGGTTGCCGGCGTTGCAGCTGCCTGAAATCAGCCTGCCGCGAGTGCTGGACCTGATCGGTCCGGCCTTCGCCATCGCCATGCTCGGCGCCATCGAGTCGCTGTTGTCGGCGGTGGTGGCCGACGGCATGGCCGGCACCCGCCACGACTCCAACCAGGAACTGATCGGCCAGGGCATCGCCAACCTGGCCACCCCGCTGTTCGGCGGATTCGCCGCCACCGGCGCGATTGCCCGCACCGCAACCAATATCCGCAACGGCGGCAGCAGCCCGCTGGCGGGCATCATCCACGCGCTGGTCCTGGTACTGATCATCCTGTTTCTCGCGCCACTGGCGGCCAATATCCCGCTGTGCGCCCTGGCGGCGATCCTGTTCGTGGTGGCCTACAACATGAGCGAACTGCACCACTTCAAGCGCATGGTGCAACGGGCGCCCCGGGCGGACGTGGCGATTCTGCTGGCCACCTTTGTCCTCACGGTGTTCAGCGACCTGGTGATCGCGGTGAATATCGGGGTGATCCTGGCGATGCTGCACTTCCTGCGGCGCATGGCCTCCTCGGTGGAGGTGCAACAGGTGGTGGAGCAGGACCTGCAACACGAGCTGCACGGCAACGGCCAATTGCATCTGCCACCGGGCGTGCTGATCTACACCATCGAGGGGCCGCTGTTCTTTGGTGCCGCGGAGACTTTCGAGCGCGCGCTGGCGCAGACCCACAGCGACCCGCAGGTGCTGATCATTCGCCTGAGACACGTGCCTTTCATGGACATCACGGGCTTGCAGATGCTGGAGGAAGTGATAGGCCAACTGCACAAGCGCGGGATTGTGGTGAAACTGTGCGAAGCCAACCTCAAGGTCCACACCAAGCTTGAACGGGTCGGCATCCTGCACGCCATCGGCGCGCAGAACTATCACCGGGATCTGCCTGACGCCTTGCAGAGCGAGCCGGACAGCTCCACTCCCCTGTAGGAGCGGCCGGTCGACGCTCGATTGCTCGCGATAAGACCTGAACGACAACGCGCGGCATCTGGGGCCGCGCGTTGGCTTGAGTTTTTTCGCGAGCAATCGAGCGTCGACCGGCCGCTCCTACAAGGGTCAGGCCAGGCTTTTGCTGACCACTTCGAACACATCGCTGGACAGCTCGCCGGAGGCGCGGATGCGTTCCAGCTCGCCTTTCATCAGCGCCTGGCGGGCGCTGTCGTATTTGCGCCAGCGGGTCAGCGGCGCCAGTTGCCGCGAGGCGATCTGCGGGTTGAAGCCGTTGAGCTGGATCACCAGGTCGGCCAGGAAACGGTAGCCGGAGCCGTCCGCGGCGTGGAAGTTGGTCAGGTTCTGGCCGGCGAAGGCGCCGATCAGGGCGCGCACCTTGTTCGGGTTCTTGATGTTGAACGCCGGGTGCTGCATCAGCGCCTTGACCCGCTCCAGCCCGCCCGGCAGCGTGCTGCCGGCCTGGACGCTGAACCACTGGTCCATGACCAGGGCATTGTCCTTGAAGTGCTCGGCGAACACCGCCAGGGCCTTGGCCTTCTCGGCCTCGAACGGCGAGTTGACCAGCACCGCCAGCGCTGTCAGGCGCTCGGTCATGTTGTCGGCGGCGTCGAACTGCTCGATGGCCGCCGCCAGCACTTGCGGCTTCTCGGTGAGCATCAGGTACGACAGCGCGATGTTTTGCAGGGCGCGACGGGCGAAGTGCGCGGACTCGGCGACATAGTCGGTGCTCCGAGAGACCTCGCGATTGGCCTGGTAACGCTTCCACAGCGCGTCGAACAGGCTATCGGCCAATTGCTGGCGAGCGAACTCGCGCGCCGCATGAATGGCCTCGACATCCGCCACTTCGCTGATCTCGGTCAGGTAGGCCTCGCCCGGCAGCGAGAGCATTTCCGCGACCATGGCCTGGTCCAGGCTGTCGTCGGCCAGCAGCGTCGCCAGCGCGGTGACCAGACGCTGGTCCAGCACCAGTGCCTGGCCCTGCTGGTGCTGGGCAATCAGGTCTTGCAGCACCTGCACCGCCAGTTGCTGGCCGGCGTCCCAACGGTTGAAGCCGTCGCTGTCGTGCTGCATGAGGAACATCAGCTGGTCGCGGTTGTACGGGAAGCTCAGCTTCACCGGCGCCGAGAAGCCGCGCAGCAAGGACGGCAGCGGTTGTTCGGCGATGTCGACGAAGGTGAAGGTCTGCTCGGCTTCGGTCACCGAGATCACCCGCGAAGTGCCTTGCGCGGCGGCTTCGCCGGCCAGGCGCAGGGCAATGGCCGCGCCCTTGGCGTCCAGCAGGCCCAGCTCGACCGGAATCACGAACGGCAGTTTTTCCACCTTGTCCGGGGTTTGCGGGCAGCTCTGGCGGAAGGTCAGGCTGTAGGTCTTCGCCGCCGCGTCATAGGCTTCGCTGACCGCCAGGCGCGGGGTACCGGCCTGGCTGTACCAGCGCTTGAACTGGGCGAGGTCGATGCCGTTGGCGTCTTCCATGGCCTTGACGAAATCGTCGCAGGTCACGGCCTGGCCGTCGTGGCGCTCGAAGTACAGGTCGCTGCCCTTGCGGAAGCCTTCGGCGCCCACCAGGGTGCGGATCATGCCGACCACTTCCGAGCCCTTCTCGTACACGGTCAGGGTGTAGAAGTTGGAGATCTCGATAAAACTTTCCGGGCGCACGGCGTGAGCCATGGGGCCGGCGTCTTCGGCGAACTGGTGGGTGCGCAGGTAGGCCACGTCCTGGATGCGCTTGACCGTGCGCGAGTTCATGTCCGAGGAGAAACCGGCATCGCGGAATACCGTGAAGCCTTCCTTGAGCGACAGCTGGAACCAGTCGCGGCAGGTCACGCGGTTGCCCGACCAGTTGTGGAAGTATTCGTGGGCGACGATCGCCTCGACCCGCTGGTGC
>LNAP01001792.1_pt1 | contig 22365 bp, 18 predicted proteins | sample 602601 | NCBI WGS metagenome assembly LNAP01 (sample SAMN02440304, study PRJNA202911) | soil metagenome | biome: Subtropical and temperate rainforests or woodlands; isolation source: soil samples (1 kg each in a 20% v/v slurry with milli Q water) were... ...
GATTGGCAAATCTTTACATCAACCACATAGGGAGATGTGAGATGACCAAGACCGAGACACATCGCGACGACGAGTTCGTCACCATCATCGGTGCGGATGCCGACGAGATCAGCCGCACCTTCTGCTCCGAGGGGCTGGCGGATCAGGAGTTCGCCATCGTCCACCGCATGGGCCGGCACCGTTTCGCCTTCGCCAATGGCGAGCAGGCCGGGGCGCTGTTCGACGGCCGGCCGCTGATCGCCGCCACCTTTGCCCGGCGCGCGCGAACCTGAGCCCGCGCCAACTACCCGCTTCTGAACACGATGAGGACGATCATGCTCGACAAGACCCGTGAGCCGCAGCCCGGCCCGAACACTTTTCCCGCCCCGGAATGGGCGCCGGACCGCTGGAACAACATCCGCCGCACCTATGGCCCGGCCGATGTGGCACGGCTCGCCGGCTCGCTGCCCATTCGCCACACGCTGGCCGAGCACGGCGCGCGCCGGCTGTGGGAGCTGCTGCACACCGAGGACTACCTGCCGACGCTCGGCACCTACACCGGCAACCAGGCGGTGCAGCAGATCAAGGCCGGGTTGAAGGCGATCTACCTCTCGGGCTGGCAGGTCGCGGCCGACGCCAATTCGTCCGGCGACATGTATCCCGACCAGAGCCTCTATTCGGTCGACAGCGTGCCCGCCGTCATCCGCCGCATCAACAAGGCGTTCCAGCGCGCCGACCAGATCCAGACCATGGAGCAGGCGGACGGCAAGGGCGGCGAGAAGCTCGACTATTTCGCCCCCATCATCGCCGATGCGGAAGCCGGCTTCGGCGGCCAGCTCAATGCCTTCGAGCTGACCAAGGCGATGATCGAAGCGGGCGCGGCGGCGGTGCATTTCGAGGACCAGCTCGCGTCCGAGAAGAAGTGCGGCCATCTCGGCGGCAAGGTGCTGGTGCCGACGCGCACCTTCATCCGCACCCTCAACGCCGCGCGGCTCGCCGCCGACGTCATGGGCGTGCCGACCGTGATCATGGCGCGCACCGACGCCGAGGCCGCTCGGCTGATCACCTCTGACGTCGACGAGTATGACGCGCCGTTCGTCACCGGCGAGCGCACGCCGGAGGGCTTCTACCGGCTCAAGGGCGGCTTCGAGGCCGGCATCGCCCGCGCCGTCGCCTACGCGCCCTACGCTGATCTGCTGTGGTGCGAGACCTCGACGCCGAGCCTGGAGGATGCGCGCCGCTTCGCGGAAGGCGTGCACAAGGTGCATCCCGGCAAGATGCTGGCCTACAACTGCTCGCCCTCGTTCAACTGGTCCAAGCACATGGACCGCGCGGCGATGAAGACCTTCCAGGCTGAACTTGGCGCCATGGGCTACAAATACCAGTTCATCACGCTGGCCGGCTTCCACAATCTCAGCTTCACCACCTTCGACCTCGCCCGTCGCTACAAGGAGGAAGGCATGGCGGCCTATTCCGAGCTGCAGCGCGCCGAGTTCGACGCCGAGCCGCACGGCTTCACCGCAATGCGCCACCAGCGCGAGGTCGGCACGAGCTATTTCGACGCCATCGCCACCGTGCTGAGCGAAGGGGCGAGCGCGACCAACGCGATGCACGACTCGACGGAAACCGCGCAGTTCTGACGCTGACGTTCAAATCGCAGCCCGGCCCCGAAAGGAGCCGGGCTGTCTCTATTTGTTCGGCTATTCCGGAAACTAGTTTCTGCATCTACCGGCTTATCGGGACAATTGGCCGGACCTAGCCTGCGCACAGACCAACGCCCCCGCCGACCTTTGCTCAGGAGAATGACGTGTCCCATCTGTTAACTGCGCTCGTGGGCGCCGTGGCGTGCCTGCTTGCTGCCGTGTCGGTCGCGCCGCCCGCTTTCGCGCAGGGGCCGGTCAAGATCGAGAGCCGCACCGCCGAGGTGAACGGCATCACCCTGCACTATCTCATCGCCGGGTCGGGTGATCCGGTTTTGCTGCTGCACGGCTATGCGCAGAACAGCCATATGTGGCGCCCGCTGATCAACGAGATTGCGGCCACCAACACCGTGATCGCTCCAGATTTGCGCGGCTTCGGCGCCTCGTCCAAGCCCGAGAGCGGCTATGACAAGAAGACCATGGCGCAGGATGTCCACGCGTTGGTGGCATCGCTCGGCTATAGAAGCGTCGCCGTGGTCGGCCACGATATTGGGCTGATGGTCGCCTATGCCTACGCCGCGCAATACCCGGCGCAAGTCAGCCGCATCGCGCTGATGGACGCCTTCCTGCCCGGTGTCGGCGACTGGACCCATGTGTGGCTGCTGCGCGACCTCTGGCATTTCCACTTCTATGGCAAGACCCCGCTGGCGCTGGTCGATGGCCGCGAGCGGATTTATTTCGAGCATTTCTGGAACGATTTCGCCGCCGACCCCACACATTCGGTCTCCGAGGCCGATCGTCAGATCTATGCGGCGGCCTATGCCCAGCCGGGGGCGATGAGGGCCGGCTTCGAGGTGTTCCGTGCCTTCGAGCAGGACGCCGGCGACTTTGCCGGCTTCGCCCAGACCAAGCTGCCAATGCCGATGCTGGTGCTCGCCGGCGAGAAGGCCTCGGGCGAATTCCTCATCGAGCAAGGTCGGCTGGTGGCGACCAATGTCGAGGGCGTCGTCATCAAGGGCTCCGGCCACTGGCTGATCGACGAGGCGCCGCAGCCGACTATCGCCGCGTTGCGCGCCTTCCTCAGCGCCAAACCCTGAGGCCCCAGTCAGGGGACTGGCTTCTTCTCCAGCTTGCGGGCCAGCGTGCGGCGGTGCAGGCCGAGGCGCCGGGCGGCTTCGGAAATGTTGAAGTCGGTCTCCACCAGCGTCTCGTGGATGCGTTCCCATTCGAGATTCTTCAGCGAGGTCGGCCGTGCCGCCACGGCGATGCTCGTGTCGCCATTGGCCTTGCCGAAGGCCAGCTCGATGTCATCGGTGTTCGCGGGTTTGGCGAGGTAGTGGCAGGCGCCCAGCTTGATCGCCTCCACCGCCGTGGCGATGCTGGCAAAGCCGGTGAGCACGACGATCTTCATCGCCGCATCGTGCTCGTGCAGCGTCTTCACGCACTCCAGCCCGGAGCCGCGCGTCAGCTTGAGGTCGACCACGGCATATCTAGGCGAGATGGCGGCCAGCACGGCCTCGACGCCGTCGGGGCTGTCGGCGACATGCACGCTATAGCCGCGCCGCTCGAAGGACTTGCGCAGCGCCTTGGCGAAGGAGATGTCGTCCTCGACGATCAGGAGGCTAGGCTCCATGCGGAGTCGCCGGGGAAAGCGTGGCCAGCGGCAGGGTCAGCGTCACGCGGGCGCCGGTCACATCGTTCTGCGCCACTACTGTGCCTCCAAGCTTGCGAACCACATTGACGACCAGGAACAGGCCGAGCCCGCCGCCGGGGCGGTTCTTGCTGGAACGATAGGGCGTTCCAAGCGCGGCGAGCATCTCCTTGGTAAAGCCAGTTCCGTGATCGCGCACCTCGACCACGATCATTTCCGCGTGTCGTTGGACAGAAATGCCGACCCAGAGGGGCGAGGCTTCCAGCGCATTGTCGAAAATGTTGAACAGCACCTGCTTCAAGGCGAGATCGGAGATGATCACCTCAACGGGCCCGGGCGCTGCCTCATAGTCCAAAGCGGGAGGCGAGCGGCTGGCCTTCCACTCCGCCACCAGTTCGTCGAAGAATTCACCCACCGTCGTGCGCAGCGTGCCCTCGCCGCGCGCCTCGCCGGACGACATCAATATGCCGGAGACGATCGCCTTGCAGCGGTCGAGCTGGCTCTGCATCTCGGTGATCTCTTCCGCGAGATCGGCGTCGTTGAATGCCGGCATGCGGCGCCAGTCATTGAGAATGACCGATATCGTGGCGAGCGGCGTGCCAAGCTCATGCGCCGCGCCCGAGGCCAGAAGCCCCATGCGCACGATGTGGTCTTCCTCCGCCGACTTCTGGCGCAGCGCGGCGAGATTGGAATCGCGGGCGCGCAAGTTTTGGTTGATGCGGGTGATGAACAGCACCAAGAGCCCGGCTGCGAGGATGAAGCAGACGAACATGCCGCTAATGTGCAGCCGGAACAGCTCACCCTGCTGATGGTGCGGCAACGCCAAGGGCCGGAACGCCGAAGTCAGCCAGACGAAGCAGGCGCTGGTGAGCGCCACCAGTGTCCAAGCCGACCATCTCTCCAGCAGCACCGCCCCGAGCCCGACCTGAAGCAAATACAGCGAGATGAACGGGTTGGAGGCGCCGCCACTCAGGTAAAGCTGCACGGTGAGCGCGGCCACATCCAGCAGCAATTCAAGGAACAGCTCGGTATTGGTGACCGCCTGCTGCCGGAAGCGGCGCAGCAGGCTGACAAGGTTCAGCCCGACCAGGAACAGCACCACCCCGCCCATTTCCCGCAGCGGCAGGGCGATGTCGAGCCATGTATCGACGACGAGGATCGTCAGCACCTGCCCGACCACGGCGAGCCAGCGCAGCTGGATCAGCAGGAACAGGTTCTGGTCGTTGGCGGTGTCGGGAATCGATGTTGTCATCAGATGCGCCGTCGCCAGACCGTGAATCCACCGAGCGCCGCCATGCCGGCCAGCGCAAACCATGTCAGCGCATAGACCAGATGGTTGTTGTTGAAGCGCACGACGGTGAGCCCGCCGACGGGGAAGCCGCCGGGGTTGGCGGTGGCATCGGCATCGATGAAATAGGGCGCGACCTCGGTGAGCCCCCGCGCACTGGCGATGGCCTCGACATCGCGCGAGAACCAGCGGTCAGCACCGGGATCGTTGGAGCGCAGGAAGCCGCCGCCGGGCTCAGACAGGCGCAGCAGGCCGGTGATGGATGTCTCGCCAGTGGCCTCGCGGCTGGCCGGCGCGCGCTCGTCCGGCGGAACGAAGCCGCGATTGACCAGAACGGTGAAGCTGCCCGTCGTCTCGAATGGTGTCAGCACCCAGAAACCGCCGCCGAGATCGGTGACGGCCTGCACCAGCGTCTCGCGGTCATTGAGGAAATGGCCGGAGGCGGTGATGCGGCGGTATTCGTCTTGCACGCCGATGGCGGGCCACGTATCCGGGCCGGGCGCTGCGACCGGCGTTGCGTGGATGCGGGCCTCGACCCGCTCGATCAGGTCGAGCTTCCACATGCGGCGCTCGACCTGCCAGACGCCCAGCGCGCACAGCCCCACGGTCGCGAGAGCTGCGAGCACGATAACGACCAGCCGCACCCGACCCGAGCGTCGCGCGACGCTATCGGACGACACGCGGGCAACCCGCCGGCCTCACGGCATCTGCCTCATGTCATGGCCGGGCATCATGTTGGTGTTGAGGTGGTACATCACCCACAGCGAACCGGAGAGCATGATCACCACGATGATGATAGTGAACACCATCGCCGTCATGCTCCACCCGCCTTCCGCGCGGAAGTTCATGTGCAGGAAGTAGATCATGTGCACCACGATCTGCACCGCGGCGAAGAGCATGATGGCGATGGCGGTCGCCAGGGTGCTGCCGAGCGCCCCGCTCATCACCAGCCAGAACGGGATGGCGGTGAGGATCACCGAGAGCCCGAAGCCGATCAGGTAGCTCTTGAGCGAGCCGTGTGGGGCCTCGTCATGATTATGGGCATCATGGCCGTGGGCGTCATCATGGGTGTCGGGGGCGTGGGTGTTCGCGCTCATCGCAGCATCCCCATGAGATAGACGAAGGTGAACACGCCAATCCAGACCACGTCCAGAAAGTGCCAGAACATGGAGAGGCACATCAGCCGGCGGCGGTTGGCGACGATCAGCCCGTGCCTCCACACCTGAACCATCAGCGTCACCAGCCAGATGGTGCCGAAGGTGACGTGCAGGCCGTGCGTGCCGACCAGCGTGAAGAAGGACGACAGGAAGGCGCTGCGCTGCGGCGTCGCGCCCTCACGGATGAGGTGCGAAAACTCGTAGAATTCGATGCTGAGGAAGGCGAGGCCGAACAGGCCGGTCACCGCCAGCCACGCCTGCGTCGAGCCGATCCGGCCCCTGGCCATGGACAGCATGGCGAAGCCGTAGGTTATGGAGGACAACAGTAGCATCGAGGTGTTAAGCGCGACGAGGTTCAGGTCGAACAGGTCGCGCGGGCCGGGGCCGGCGGCGTAGTTGCCACCCAGCACGCCGAACACCGCGAACAGCACCGCGAAGATGAGGCAATCGCTCATCAGATACACCCAGAATCCCAGCGCGGTGCTGTGGCCCTCGGCGTGGTCGTGCTCGTCCAGCTGGTAGAACAGCGGCGTGTCGTTGGAGGTAGCGATTGAGGTAGCGGTCATGAGGGCTGCCCCTGCGCGGTGAGCTGGCGGCTACGCTCGTCCTCGGTGCGCGCGACCACATCCGCGGGGATATAGAAGTCGCGCTTGTAATCGAAGGTGTGGCCGATCGCGACGACCAGCAGCGCGATGAAGGCGAGCGCCGCCAGCCACCAGATGTACCAGATCAGCGCGAAGCCGAGCACGTAGCTGAGGCCCGCGAGGATGATGCCGGCGCTCGTGTTGCGCGGCATGTGGATGGGGCGGAAACCGGACAGCGGACGCTGGTGGCCGCGTGCCTTCATGTCCCACCACGCATCGCCGTCATGGATGATCGGCGTGAAGGCGAAATTGTACTCGGGCGGCGGCGAGGAGGTCGCCCATTCCAGCGTGCGCCCGCCCCATGGGTCGCCCGTGGTGTCGGCCAGCGCCTCGCGGTTCTTGATGCTTACCGCGATCTGGATCAGGAAGCAGGCGATGCCGGCCGCGATCAGCAGCGCGCCGAAGCCGGCGATGACGAACCAGATCTGCAGCGAGGGATCGTCGAACACCCTGAGACGGCGCGTCACCCCCATCAAGCCGAGCACATAGAGCGGCATGAAGGCGCAATAGAAGCCCGATACCCAGAACCAGAAGGACAGCTTGCCCCAGAACACGTCGAGCTTGAAGCCGAACGCCTTGGGGAACCAGTAGGCGATGCCGGCGAACAGGCCGAACACCACGCCGCCAATGATGACGTTGTGGAAGTGCGCCACTAGGAACAGGCTGTTGTGCAGCACGAAATCGGCCGGCGGCACAGCGAGCAGCACGCCGGTCATGCCGCCGATCACGAAGGTCAGCATGAAGGCCAGCGTCCACATCATCGGCAGCTCGAACCGGATGCGGCCGCGATACATGGTGAACAGCCAGTTGAACATCTTCGCGCCCGTCGGGATCGAGATGATCATCGTGGTGATGCCGAAGAACGAGTTCACGCTGGCACCCGAGCCCATCGTGAAGAAGTGGTGCAGCCACACGAGGTAGGACAGGATGGTGATGACCACCGTGGCGTAAACCATGGAGGTGTAGCCGAACAGCTTCTTGCTCGAGAAGGTCGCCGTCACCTCGGAGAAGATGCCGAACACCGGCAGGATCAGGATGTAGACCTCCGGGTGGCCCCAAATCCAGATCAGGTTCACGTACATCATCGGGCTGCCGCCGAAGTCGTTCGTGAAGAAGTTAGTGCCGATATAGCGGTCGAGCGAGAGCAGCACGAGCGTGGCGGTGAGCACCGGGAAGACCGCGACGATCAGCACGTTGGTGCACAGCGCGGTCCAGGTGAAGATCGGCATCTTCATCAGGCTCATGCCGGGCGCGCGCATCTTCACGATGGTGCAGATGAGGTTCACGCCCGAAAGCAGCGTCCCGACGCCGGCGATCTGCAGCGCCCAGATGTAATAGTCGACGCCGACATAGGGGCTGTAGCCGATGCCCGACAGCGGCGGATAGGCCAGCCAGCCGGTCTGCGCAAACTCGCCGATGAACAGTGAGCTCATGACGAGGATCGCGCCGCTCACCGTCATCCAGAACGAGAAATTGTTGAGGAACGGGAACGACACGTCGCGCGCGCCGATCTGCAGCGGCACGACATAGTTCATCAGGCCGGTGACCAGCGGCATGGCCACGAAGAAGATCATGATCACGCCATGGGCGGTGAAGATCTGGTCGTAATGGTGGGGAGGCAGGTAGCCCTCGCTGCCGCCGAACGCCAGCGCCTGCTGGAGCCGCATCATGATGGCGTCGGCGAAGCCGCGCAGCAGCATGATGATGCCGAGCACCATGTACATGATGCCGATCTTCTTGTGGTCCACGCTGGTGAACCACTCCTTCCAGAGGTAGCCCCACAGGCGGAAATAGGTGACGGCGCCGAGCAGCGAGATGCCGAGCACCGCCACCACCGCGAAGGTGTAGACGAGAATGGGCTGGTCGAGCGGCAGGGCCTGAAGCGTCAGGCGGCCGAGGAACCAGTTCGGGGTGATAAGGGGAACTTCGGTCATAACGCCCGCGTCAGGTGTTTGAGGGACGGCGCGGGCCGGAAACGGCATCGCTTGCGGGAAGATTGATCGGCGTGAACGCCGGCAGCGGCATCCCGGCCCCGACAATGGGCGAGGACGCGCCGTTGCGGCCCGGCACCGCCGAGAGCGTCAGCGCGGTCGCCAGATCCTGCGGCGTGCAGATGCCGACGACATAGCCGGGCTTGGCGCCGAACACCGCGCCGCGGCGGGCATATTTGTCGTAGGACAGCGGCAGGATGTTGTTGACGCTCTCAAGCCCCAGCCCGCCCTTGGCGTCGATCGCCATCATCTCGCTCATGCACATCTTGCCCGGCTCGACGCACATATTGACGATGGCATCGAACAGCGCCGGATCGACGCTGGCGTAGCGGCGCGGCGGCACGTTCTGGCTGGGCTTTTCGAGTTCGAGGTAGTTGGCGCGGGTCAGCGTGTCGGTGCCGCCGCCCTTCACCTGCGAGACCCAGCCATCGAAGTCGGCGGCGGTCATGCCGGTGAAGCCGAAATACATGCCGGAGAAGCCGGCGCCGCTGTAATTGGAGGAGAAGCCGCGCGATTTGGTGGGCGCGTTGATGACGGCGTGGAGCTTGGTCTCCATGCCCGGCATCGCGTAGATCATGCCGGCCAGCGTCGGCACATAGAACGCGTTCATCACCGAGGACGCGGTGATGCGGAAGGCGATCGGCCGATCGACCGGGGCCACCAGCTCATTGACGGTGGCAATGCCCTGCTCGGGGTAGATGAACAGCCATTTCCAGTCGAGCGCGACGACGTTCACCTGAAGCGGCTTGTTCTCGGCCGTCACCGGCTTGCCGGCGGCGATGCGGTCGAGCGGGCGATAGGGGTCGAGCAGATGGGTGCCCATCCAGGTCAGCGCGCCGAGGCAGATGATGATCAGCAGCGGCGCCGCCCAGATGACGAGCTCCAGCTGGGTGGAGTGGTGCCAGTCCGGCTCGTAGCGGGCGGCCTCATTAGAGCGCCGGTATTTGAAGGCGAAGAACACCGTGATCGCCATCACCGGGATGATGATCAGCAGCATCAGCAGGGTGGAGATGACCAGCAAATCGCGCTGCTGCGCGGCCACGTCGCCGGCCGGCGCGAGCACCACGAAATTGCAGCCGCCCAGGGCAAGCATGAAAGGCAGCAAGGCGATGGCACGGAGGCGGCTCAATGGAAAACCTGCTACTGATGTTCGCATGGGTTCGAAGCGGTAGCTGCGGTGCAGCAAAACGGCCATTGGACAATTTGTCCAATGCCTTGATGATGCAGATCAAGCAATAAAATCGACGTGCGTGCTGGCGCTTCTCTAAAAGCAGCTCCGCGCCTACAATATGAAATCTTTCCGGTTTGAGCGAGAACTATGGCGCAGCAGCCGATGTCGGCCCCATCGTCGACCCCAACGTCGACCATTGAACGGGACGCGCGGCAGTTCCATGCCAGCGGCGGCCATAGCGACGGCCAGGTGGATCCGGGCGAGATCGCCGTCGGCGTGGTCATCGGCCGTGCCTCGGAATTCTTCGACTTCTTCGTCTATGCCATCGCCTCGGTCATCGTGTTCCCGAAGCTGGTGTTCCCCTATGTCGATGCGCTGACCGGCACGCTCTACTCCTTCGCCATCTTCGCGCTCGCCTTCATCGCCCGGCCGTTCGGCACCGCCTTGTTCATGGCGATCGACCGCAATTATGGGCGCGGCGCCAAGCTGACGCTGGCGCTGTTCCTGCTCGGCACCTCCACCGTCGCCATCGCCTTCCTGCCCAGCCATGAGCAGATCGGCGCCGCCGCCATTTGGATTCTGGCGGCGTGCCGCATCGGCCAGGGTCTCGCCTGGGGCGGCACCTGGGACGGCCTTGCGCCGCTGCTGGCGATGAACTCGCCCGAGAACCGGCGCGGCTGGTACGCCATGCTGCCGCAGCTCGGCGCGCCCATCGGGCTGATCATCGCGAGCGCGCTATTCGCCTTCTTCGTCGGCAACCTCTCGGCGGAAGACTTCTTCAGCTGGGGCTGGCGCTACCCGTTCTTTGTCGCCTTCGCCATCAATGTCGTGGCGCTGTTCGCCCGGCTACGCATGGCGGTGACGCCGGAATACACCGTGCTGTTCGAGCGCGGCGACCTCCAGCCCGCCCCCGTGATCGAGACCGTGCGCGCGGAAGGCAAGGCGATCGCCATCGGCGCCTTTGCCCCGCTCGCGACCTTCGCGCTGTTCCACATGGTGACGGTGTTTCCGCTGTCCTGGGTGTTCCTGTTCACCACGGAGGGTCCGACGCGCTTCCTGATGATCGAGGCACTCGGTGCGTTCTTCGGCCTTGCCGCCATCGTCGCTTCCGGGTTTGTCGCCGACCGCGTCGGCCGCCGCAATCTGCTCGGCGGCTCGGCCATCGCCATCGCGGTGTTCAGCGGCTTCGCGCCGCAATTGCTCAATGGCGGCATCATCGGCGAGAGCGTGTTCATGATCCTCGCCTTCGTGCTGCTCGGCCTGTCGTTCGGCCAGGCCTCCGGCGTGGTCGCCTCGAACTTCGCGCCGAAATACCGCTACACCGCCTCGGCGCTGACCAACGATCTCGCCTGGCTGTTCGGCGCGGGCTTCGCCCCGCTCGCCGCGCTGCTGCTGTCGAGCAATTTCGGGCTCATCGCGGCCGGCGCCTATCTGCTCTCCGGCGCCATCTGCACGCTGGTGGCGCTGCGCTTCAACAAGCGCCTGGAACTCGCCGCCGGGTGATCCGGCGCGCGAAGCCTGCCGCGCGCTCCGGCTCAATGCGCCTCGCTTTTCAAGCGAGGCATGCAAACTGGAAAGACGGGTCTCGATACTTCCAATCAACTCCTGGAGCAGGCGTTGGTAGAAGAGGAGTTTCCCCATGAATGAAAGCCGCCCACCGCTTCCGCCGTTTACCCATGAAACCGCCGTTCAGAAGGTGCGCGGCGCCGAGGACGGCTGGAATTCATGCAATCCCGAGCGCGTGTCGCTGGTCTATACCCCCGACAGCTATTGGCGGAATCGTTCTGAATTCCTCCACGGCCGCGCCGACATCATCGCGTTCCTGACCCGGAAATGGGCGAAGGAGTTTGAGTACAGGCTTATCAAGGAACTCTGGGCGTTCACGGACAACCGTATTGCGGTGCGTTTCGCCTATGAGTGGCACGATGATTCCGGCAACTGGTTCCGTTCATATGGCAACGAGAACTGGGAATTTGCCGGGAATGGCCTGATGCAGCGCCGCTTTGCCTGCATCAACGATCTGAAGATCAACGAAACCGATCGCAAATTCCACTGGGACAGGTCCGGACCGCGGCCTGCCGATCACCCCGGCCTGAGCGAACTGGAACTTTAACGCCGCAGTCCCGGCTTTGGGATTCGGGCGACATCTTTTTCGTGGCTGTCAGCCGGGTGATCGAACTATCGGATCGCCCAGTGCCATGCGCATTCCGTGCACATCGTGCCGTCGCGCCGGTGCGGGCATGGCGGCGATGCGGGAGCGGTCAGGGCGCGCAGGAAGGAGCGCCTCATCCGGGCAAACCGCCACTTCCCGCGCGGGACAGCAACGGCTTCCGCCGGATCGGCCGAATGGCCAAAACCGTCGTCGCGTGCTTCCGGAGGTGGCCTGGGTGAATCCGTCACCTGCATTTTCGGAGTGTTTGTCATGAAAATTCCGTGCCGTTTGCGGTGACGGTTAGCGGGCGCGCCTCGTTTCCTTGACGCGCCCGCCCCCCAAGAACGCTGGTCAGGGGGGCGTAGTGCGACCGGCGTCCTTAGCTCCCGGTCCCGTCGGACCATGGACATGTGGCATCCCGCGCCCTGCCTGAGGTGGCAGCGGGAGAAGCGGGCCGGCGGCGCCAAGCCGCTGCAATTGTTCGGGACTGAGCTTGCTCCTCAGCTCGCCGACGGCGACGGCGAGGCGAAGGGACTGCTGGCCACGCTGGTCGGCATCCCGCGCCAGCATTTCCGACTGCCTGAGCGCATCGGGCGGCGCGGAAGGTGTCTCATCCGGCGGCTCGGGCGGTCTCAGCACAGTCTGCACGGCGTCCGTATAGGCACGCCAGATGTCCATCTGTTCGCTCTTGATGCCGATGAAGGTCTCCAGCGCCGCGAGCCGCGAAGCGAGCATGAGCGGCGATGGCGGCCCGAACGGTGGCGGCGGTCCGACAGGCGGCGCGAAGGCGCTGCCGAAGACGGCTTCGCGCGCTATGGGCCGCGCATGCTCCGGATCGGGGACCAGAAACTCATCGCACCCGAACGCCTCGGGAGCGGCATCGGCGAGCCTCACCAAGGGGCCGCGCTCGGACAGGGACGCGCCATACGCGCCATTGGCGGCGCTGACGAGCACCACGCCAAGCGCGGCCGCGGTCAAAGTGACAAAGACGAGTTTCAACTTGAACCCCTGCGTCCATTTCGTGAATGCAGGCATCCTGCCGATGGCGGGCTTCTTTACGTCCGCAAGGCTTCCGGACGTGTCCGCGAAGCGCCTTAATGTCTCCGAACATTGCCAGGTGCGCTGCGGCAACATTCAGTTGCCATTTCTCTCGGCACAGGCGGAGCGGTTTGGCTACATCGCTCTTCCGGCCGGTCAGGACTGCTGCCCTGCCCGCCCCCGCGCACTCGCCGTCGTGGTTGGTGGAGCCCAGGCACCACCGCAGGGTTTCCATGACGCGCGGGCAACGCTTTCTTGCCTAGGGCGAGTCCGATAACATCGTAACAATGACGGCCGCCGCGAGTTGGGACGAGTTCGCCCGTTCGGACCTTCGGACACGTATCGAAAGCGGGGACTTAACCCGTAGCCATCCCGCCTCCGAGGGAGATTCAAGATACCCGATGGCCGCCTTTCTGAACGACCAACTTGATTTCATCTTTTTCTTCTACGGTTTGGCCTTCCTGCTGCTGGGGGCAACCTGCTGGGCGATCGTCAGACGGCGTCCTGATGAACGTCCCTGGACGATGCTTGCCGCGTTCGGCCTGATCCATGGCGTGGGCGAATGGCTCGACCTCAGTGCGCTCATTCTGGGCGATTCGCCGACCTATTCGGCTGTTCGGATCAGCGTAATGACGGCGTCGTTCGTATTCCTCGCGGAATTCGGCAGGCTTCAGATGAGCAGTTGGGGCTGGGTTCCGGGACGGTGGGTTTATCTTCCGATTATCGGCCTAATCGTCCTCGTCGGGCATTTCAACGGACTGACGGAGGCGGGTATCGCCTCCCGTTACACGCTGGGCTTGTTCGGGTCGTTAGGCGCGAGCCTTGCCCTCGCGGGCCGCGCCCGCCGTCTGTCTGGAGCCGGTCGATCCTACGCCCGCGCCGCCGCGCTCGGATTCGCGCTTTATGCCGTTGCGACCGGGGTCATCGTACCGGCAGCCCCGTTCTGGCCTGCAAACAGCATCAATTACACTGCCTTCACCCTCCTGACGGGCGTTCCCATCCAGCTCATCCGCGGCCTGCTCGCCTGCTGGATCGCGCTCGCGGTATGGGCAATCTGGGGGCAACAGCTCGCCTCCGAGGTCTCTTCGGAAGGCTTCGCAATCTACCTGCGCAAGCAGTTCCTCTGGACCGCCGGCGTCATGTCCGCGATCCTGCTCTTGGGGTGGCTGCTTACGGAGCAACTGGGCGAGATCTATCGCCAAAACGTGGAGATCGAAGCCGGTAGCGACATCGATCTGCTCGCCAGCCGCTTTGCTGGTGAGCTTGATACCGCCGACGCGCTGGTCAAAACCTTGGCCGGAAGCCCTTCGACCAAAGAGGCGCTCAAGCAAGGAGAGGGTCCAGCACTGGCTCAAGGCCGCGCAATGCTGGACCTCCATGTCGACTCCGGGGGCGCAGAGGCGGGATATCTACTCGATGCGAGCGGGGCCACCATCGCGGCGTCCGGCGTGCTGGCGCAGCGGCGGGCGAGCGAACTGGTGGGTGGCGCACGCGAAAAAAACGCCGCTGGCCATTCGGCCGGGTTCATCTTCGATACGGTCGCACATGCCACGGCCTACTACACGAGCCGCCCGGTCATCGGCGCTGGCGGGCGCGCCATCGGCACCGCAGCGCTCGTCGTATCGGTCGAGGATTTCGCAACGGACCTGGAGGGCCTGAACCGGCCTTACTATTTCGTAGATCCGCACGGCGTCGTGGTCATGTCGAACCTGCGCGACTCCCTGCACCGAACGCTCTGGCCGCTCGACCCGACTGTCCGGGCCGACCTGACCAGCTTCGGGGTGCTCGACGTTCGTCCGGTCGCCCGCGGGGAGATCAAGGACGCGGTCTGGACCGAGATCGCCGGATCGCGTGAATACGTCCGGAGACGGTTCATCGCCGGCACCGACTGGTCGCTCATCATCCTCAAGCCCACGCGTGAGATTTTCGCGACGCGCTTCGTCGGCATTGTCATCACCCTACTCACAACGATCGTGGCTCTCATGTATCTGCTCGGAAAGGAGCGCTGGATGCACGAAGAGGCCCAGCGGGAGGCCCAGTCGAAGCTTCAGGGTGTCGCCCGCGACATGAGCATCAAGGCTATCACCGACCCGCTGACAGGGCTGTACAACCGGCTGAGGCTCAATGACGTCCTGCCCCACGAAATGGCGCGGGCCGACCGCACCGGGAACGCGATGTCCGTTGTGATGTACGACATCGACCGCTTCAAGAGGATCAACGACAGTTTCGGCCATACGACGGGCGACAAGGTGCTCGTCGCGCTGTCTCAGACCGTCACGGGATCGCTACGCGCGACTGACCATCTTGTGCGCTGGGGTGGAGAGGAGTTCCTCCTGGTCCTTCCCGACACTAGCGCCGAAGGGGCGCGCCACGTCGCTGAATCGCTCCGCGAGGCGATCGCGAACACGCGCATCGACGAGGTCGGAGAGGTAACGTGCAGCTTCGGGGTCGCCGAGTATGCGCCCGGCGAGGCGATGGCCGACCTGATCGCGCGCGCCGATCAAGCACTTTATCAAGCGAAGGCGAACGGCCGCAATAAGGTTGCGGTAGCTCCGCCGCTCCTCAGCCGTCTCCGCGGTGCGAGCGCCTAGCGTCCACGCCGCGCACTCACGAACACCGCGAACGTCTCCTTCGTCGTGGCCCCGGCGGCTCGCTTTGTGCCGGCGATCGGGCGGTCGCCGGTGCCGCTGACTCTTCGCAGCCGGCAGGGGCGTCCGCCAAGCGGAAAGGACCGGAACGATTAGTCACCGTCCTTTGCTGTTCAAAGCCCCGCGCTCGGCGAAGACACGAGAGACCTCGGCCATGTTTTCCGTGCCCCAAGAGCAGAGCGGCACGAGGGCTTCGGCCAGGCTGCGGCCCAACGGGGTCAGGCCATAATCCACCCGTGGGGGGACTTCTTTGTAGTCGGTCCGCCTGACGAGACCGTCGGCTTCCAGCTCCTTGAGCTGCTGGATCAGCATCTTGTCGCTGACGTCGCGCACGGCGCGGCGCAGCTCGCCGTAGCGGGTGGGACCGCCCTGGGCGAGAAAATAGAGGATCAGCGGCTTCCACTTGCCGGCGATGACCCGCAGCGTTGCATCGAGCCCGCAGGTGAAACCGGGCAGCGTCGGGGTGCAGTTTTGGGTCGACGACGAGGTTGGGTCTGAACGATCTAATGACATTTCTGGGTACTTACCAAAAGGTGCATACTTGTCGATAGGTGGGTAGGCCGCCAGCTCAGTGCAACCTCAACGAAGGAGCACATCATGAGCAGACTACAGGGTAAGACGGCGGTCATCACGGGCGGCGGTAGCGGCATCGGACTAGGCGCCGCCAAACGGTTCGTCGCGGAAGGCGCGTTCGTCTACATCTTCGGGCGGCGGCAGGAGGCGCTCGACGCTGCCGTGGCGGAGCTGGGGACGTCGGCGCGGGCCGTGCGAGGCTCGGTGACCGATCTGGCCGACCTCGACCGGCTCTATGAGACGGTGAAAGCCGAACGGGGTGGGCTCGACATATTGTTCGCCAATGCCGGGACCGGATCGTTTGCACCGCTCGGCGAGATCACGCCCGAGCACTACGATCAGAACTTTGATGTCAATGTGAAGGGGCTGATCTTCACGGTGCAGAAGGCCCTGCCGCTGATGGCGGCGGGTGCGTCGATCATTCTCACCGGCTCGAGCGCCGGGGTGATGGGGACGCCGCAGTTCAGCATCTACAGTGCGACCAAGGCGGCGATCCGCAACCTGGCGCGCAGCTGGGCGCTGGACCTGCGCGGCACGGGCATCCGCGTCAATGTGCTGTCTCCCGGGCCGACCAAGACGGAGCTGGCGCTTGAGGTCGTGGGCGAGGAGGCATTGGACGCGCTCGGGGCCACAACGCCGCTCGGCCGCATGGGCGACCCGACAGAGACGGCAGCGGTCGCTGCGTTCCTGGCGTCGTCGGACTCAAGCTTCATGACCGGTGGCGAGGTTTTCGTCGACGGCGGCCTGGCACAGGTCTGAGGCGACTGAGCGCGAGGGCTTCGGTAAGCGGGATCGAAGCCCTCATTGCGCTGCGGTGAACTCGCTATCTCCTAAGGGGGCAGTAAGGGTCGTTATTCTGGGAATGCAGCCGGCGGCAGACGGGCGGAGGTCTGGTTCGCGGCGATCAACCGAGCGACGGCGGCGGGATGATCATTCGGACCTGTTAACATGCCCCCTGCCCCCGCGTTTTCGGGCCTGCCTTGCCGGGCGTCAGCTTGCGTACGAGGATTGATGAGGCGGGGTTGATGTGAACGCCGCCATCTCCGTTAAGGAAACCCCGGCTCCATGCACCTGCGCCAGATCGACCTCAACCTGCTGTACATCTTCCACCAGGTGATGACCTATCGCAGTGTCTCGCTGGCGAGCGAGGAGCTCAATCTCACAGCTTCCGCCGTCAGTCATGCGCTGACCCGGCTGCGGCAGACTCTTGACGACGACCTCTTCGTGCGCGGCGAGAACGGCATGGTGCCGACGCCCCGTGCGCTCAAGCTCGCGGGTCCCATCCAGGATGCGCTGACGCTGCTCGGCGCCGCGCTCAACACGGGCCCCTTCGTGCCGTCCGAATCCAACCGCGTCTTCCGCATCGCGGCCGGCGACTTCTTCTGCACCGTCATTCTGCCGAGGCTGCTGGCCCGGCTGGCGGCCGTCGCGCCCGCTATAGAACTCAGGGTGGTCCCGGTAAGCCGGGTCGATTTCCGGCGGCAGATCGAGAGCGCCTCGGTCGATCTCGTCATCGGCTGGTTCGATGCCCTGCCCGAAACCCTGCGCAGCAGCAGGCTCATGACCGAGCGCGCCGCGCTTGTCGTGCGGGAGGGGCATCCGCTGCTTGACGGCGAGGTGACGCAGCAGCGCCTGCTCTCTTACCCGCATGCGGTCGTCGAGCTGACCGGAACCGACGAGATGCGCAGCGACGGCTTTCAGGACGACCGCGGCCTTGTGCGCCGGGTCTGGATCGAGCGGGCGGTGCTGGAGGGGCGAGCGCAGGGGAAATCGGCGCCCCGGGTCGCGGTTACCGTGCCTTATTTCACCGCGCTTGCTCCCCTCGTGCGCGCCTCCGACATGGTGGCGACGCTGCCGGCGCGTCTCGCCCGCCTCGCTCTCACCGAGGGCGGTCTTGTCCTGCTCGATCTCGCTCTCGATCCGACCGAGGTGACCATGGAGATGGTCTACCGCGCCGGCGACGAGGCGGATGACGGCCTCACATGGCTGCGCGGCCAGCTGCGTGCGGCCTGCGACGACCCGACGGAGCACGCCGCCTAACCGATGTCGCCGCGTGAAAATTGTTCAGCAGATCATGAAGAGTATGCAATTGTGGTAATCATGCCCATAATCTAGACATTGAGTGTGGGTTGTCGCCGATGAACGGATGAAATCGGCCTGCACGGGCAAGGCACCTGCCGGGAGTCGCGCGGGTAGGCGAGTGGGGGACGTTCGCGATGGAACTCTGTCGCCTTGGGTGCCTGCTCGCGATCCGGCGCGGTCTCGTCCCGGTCTCCGCCGTTTCGGCGCTGCTCGCCTCATCGTCGCCCGGTCATGCGCAGGCCACCTTGCCGGTCGCGTGCCTGGTGACCGGCTCTGCCGGGAGCAGCGGCATCAACACGGCGGGCGTCACCATCGTCAACACCGTCGACGTCGCCAACCCCGGCTCGAGCGCGACCGTGTTCGCGCAGTCACAGGGAGCCAATGGCGGCACGGATTCCCTGACCGGGGGTGTCGCAGGTGACGTGAACATCACCATGAATGGGAGCATCGATTCGCCGAGCGTATTCACGCCGGGCACCCAGGCGATGGGCGGGCTCGTCATCCCACAGAGCGCGGCCGTCTGGGCCCAGTCGGTGGGCGGTTGCGGCAATGGCGATAGCCACGGCGCCGGCCAGGGCGGCATGGGAGGAACCGTCTCCATCACCGTCAACCAGAGCTCGGGGATCGTGATCGGCCCGAACGTCGCGGGGATCTACGCCCTGAGCGCCGGCGGACAGGGCGCCGGCTACAGCCACGACAGCAACCATTATTCCAATGGCGGCGGCGATGCCGGCAATGTGGTCGTCACCCTGTCGGGCACCATCAACACGTTGATAGTGCAGGACGGTGGATTGGTCACCGACAACGCCTACGGCATCTATGCGCTGTCGGTGGGCGGCTCCTCGGGAGCAACAGACAACAAGGATTCGGAACGGGGCGGCAGTGCTGGAGACGTTGCCGTGCTGCTTCGTTCCGGCGCGCAGATCAACATGAACGGCGACAATTCTATCGGGGTCTTTGCGGCCAGTGTCGGCGGCCTTTCCTGGTATGCCGATAACGGCACGAGCAACGGCCACCAGAATGGCGATGGCGGCCTTGCCACCGTCGAGGCCGAGCGGGGCGTGACCATCACGACGGCAGGAGAACTCAGCGTCGGCATCCTCGCGGTCAGCACCGGCGGCAATGCGAATACCTCGCAGCGGCCGCCGGACAGTCTTGAGAACGGCGGTTCCTCCAACAGCGTGCCGAGCGATCTCGCCCCGCCCGGCAATGCCGGCGAGGTAAGGGTGCTGAGCGAAGCGAACATCACCACGCAGGGCGATGTCGCCATCGGCATTGCCGCCATCAGCGCCACGGGCGGCCGGGGCGTCGGTCTGCTCACCCAGACATCCGACGGCGCCTATGTCATCGACCAGGTGGGGCAGGTCGGGCCCGGCACGGGCGCGCCCGGAACAGTCCTCGTCCGAAACGCCGGTGCCATCTCCACCAGCGGCGTCGGCGCCATCGGCATACTGGGCCTGAGCCTCGGCGGGTCGGGCGGCGTGATGGACAGCAAGCCGGGCCTGCTCAATCTCCTCGGCAGCCACACCGCAGGGACCGGCGCCAACGGCAATACGGTGGACATCGTCGATGTCGGCACCATCGACACCCAGGGCATCGCCAGCATGGGCATCCTCGCCCAGAGCATCGGCGGCGGCGGCGGCACGGCCACGGGCACCAGCGGCGTGATCGCCATCGGCACCAATGGCGGCGTCGGCGGCAATGGCGGCACGGTCAATGTCGGAAAGCTCGGCGGCTCCCTCACGACGCAGGGCGACGGCGCCTTCGGCATCCTCGCCCACAGCGTCGGTGGTGGTGGCGGCAATGGCGCCAATGCGACCGGCCTCGTCGCCTCGGTGGGCGGTGCGGCCGGGGCGGCGGGCGACGGCGGGGAGGTGTACGTCACCCTGGACGCCGCGGCCCTTTCGACGGCCGGCGATTTTGCACCGGGCATCGGGGCGCAGTCGGTGGGCGGCGGTGGCGGCAATGGCGGCTATGGCAAGACCTATGCGGTCGCCCTCTTCTCGGCGGCCGTCGGTGGCAGCGGCGGCAGCGGCGGCACCGGCGACACGATCGAGATCCGGAGCAATGCGAGTTCCGTCAGCACGTCCGGCGTGCACTCGCCGGCCCTGCTCGCGCAATCCATCGGCGGGGGCGGCGGCTCGGGCGGGGCGGCAGTCGTCTATTCGGCGGGCGTCGATCTGACGGTGAACACGGCCATCGGCGGCGACGGGGCCAAAGGCGGCGACGGCGGCGGCGTCTTCGTCTGGGGCAACGACGCCACCTACACCACGACCGAGCTCGATTCCATCGGCATTCTCGCCCAGAGCATCGGCGGCGGTGGCGGCAATGGCGGCTCGGCGCTGTCGCGCACGGAAGCGCTGCCCTCCGGCGAATTGCCCACCATCTCGATCTCTACCGCCGTCGGCGGGAGCGGAGGGAGCGGCGGTTCCGGCAACACCGTCACCGTGACCAACATCGGCACGGTTTCCACCTCGGGCGACGCAAGCATCGGCATCCTGGCGCAGTCGATCGGCGGTGGCGGCGGCAATGGCGGCGATGCCAGCGCCATGGCGCGCTCCATCGAGGCGGAAAGCCCGAGCATCAAGATCGGCGTCGCCATCGGCGGCAAAGGCAATGGCGGCGGTGGTGGCAGTTCGGTCGGCGTGGTCAATGGCGACCCGGTGCATGATTGCGGCGTGCTCTGCACGGGCACCATCATCACCGAGGGCGACAATGCCGCCGGCATCCTCGCGCAGTCCATCGGCGGCGGCGGCGGCAATGGCGGGGCCGGCAATGGCGGCGTCAGCAGCCCCAATCTCGGCGGCACTACCGGAACGGCGATCGACGTGTCCTTCGGGTTGGGCGGTTCCGGCGGCGTCGGAGGCGCCGGCGGTACAGTGCTCGTCAACAACACCGCCGGCAGCCTCATCCAGACCGTGGGCTCCGGCTCCCAGGGCATACTGGCGCAGTCCATCGGCGGCGGCGGTGGCAATGCGGGCGGCGGCGTGGCGGCAGGCAGCGGCGACACGGTGAACATGAATGTTTCTGTCGGCGGCTCGGGCGGCAGCGGCACCTTCGCCCAGACCGTCACCGTGCTCAATTCCGGCACCATCGCCACCGGCCAGCTCGTCGAGCAGAATGGCGGGGCCTATACCACCGGCGGCGACGCTGTGGGCATCCTGGCCCAGAGCATTGGCGGGGGCGGCGGTGCCGGCGGCTCCTCGGATGCCGCGGCCACCATTTCAACGATCTTCCAGATTGAGGACCTTCTGAACCAGCCCAGCAACAGCTACACCGCAAGCGTCGCGATCGGCGGCACCGGCGGCACGGGCGGCGCGGGCAGTGGTGGGATAATCCAATCCGCCACTGGGACGATGCCCCGACCGCCCCCGCCGATGCGGAGGTCGTGATAGGACAACGTGGCGCCTAATGTGGTCACCAGCTGGTCATCGCCAAAGGCTCCCATAGAGGGCATGATGCCATCGCGAGGCTGAATGATCGACATGGACGAGAAGCCAGCACCTTTCTCCATCGACGTGTACCCCGCCGAGGTGGCCGCACTGAGAAACGAAATGGTGTTGCGCGTTTCAATATCCCAAATGTGCACATTGCCATCGCACGAGGCCGCGCTCGTACCATTTCGCAAAAAGCCGGCAGCGAAGGGCGGGGAAGAGTGGTGTGTATAGGAAGAAATATGCTGCAGTGGGTGAGAAGTGAGGCTCCACAATCGCACACCGGTGCGGCTGCACGTCAACAACATGGACTCAATGGGGTTCACCGCCATGCATTTGATCATGCCGGGGTTCTCTTCCAACTTCCATTGTGAATTGGACTGCATATTTAGGGCAAACACCGAACCCGCATCGGACGCTGCATCGCTCACCATGCGCGGCGCCGTCATGGACATCTGCGCGGCGGGATTCCATTCGCCTACGCCGGAGTTGTGATACCGACCAAACTTCGCGGCTTTGGCTTGCATGGTGGCAGCTTTTTCTTTCAAGTCCTGGTCAATGTTCCAGCGCCCACTGCCGCCGAGCAACCACGCCATTTCATTGTAGTACAGCTCGCGATTTTCGATTTCTTCTGCATTTTCCGCGTCGCCGTGCGTGAAGATGCTGGAGGTGACTTTGGTTTTACGTGCGGTGCCGAGGCGATGACTCTTGGAGGCCGTGTAGCTGCCCGCCGCAGCGCTGCGCACGCTGGAGCGCGGGTTGGGCCGTCGGGCCGCCATCAGCCGCTGGTAGCTCATGTACGGCCGTGCCTGCAGCTTGCTGTCTACGCGATTCTCTAGAAAACTGGACGACAAAGTTTGGTCCAAAATGTTGTTTTCCACCAAATCTTCTGTGATCGCGGCCGCGGTCGAGGTATC
>LNAP01004051.1_pt1 | contig 22364 bp, 20 predicted proteins | sample 602601 | NCBI WGS metagenome assembly LNAP01 (sample SAMN02440304, study PRJNA202911) | soil metagenome | biome: Subtropical and temperate rainforests or woodlands; isolation source: soil samples (1 kg each in a 20% v/v slurry with milli Q water) were... ...
CGGCGACACCGGCCGGGGCACATCGCGGCCCGGAACCTGCACCACGCGCAGTTCGTCGGTATCCAACTGCAACGCGGTGAGCTTGCCGCCCCATACCGCGCCGGTATCGATGGCATGCACGCCCTGGGTGATGGTCAGGCCCAGGGCCGACCAGTGCCCGCAGACGATCTTCAGGTCACGCTCGGCGCGACCGGGCACTTCGAACCACGGATACAGACCCTGCTCCTGCGTGCCCGGGGTACCCTTGTCCTCGATCCCGATGCGCCCACGCGGCGTGCAGTAACGCATGCGCGTGAACAGGTTGATGATCGCGCGCGAGCGGTCGTACCCGGCCAGGCCGGGCGACCAGCTGGGCTTGTCGCCGTACATGTTGCGGAACAGCTTGCGGTAGCCGCTGCCGTGCAGCTGCACCTCCACTTCGCGGGCATGCTTCTCGGCCAGCTGGGTGGTCCATTTCGGGGCCAGCCCGGCGTGGATCATCATCCAGCCCAGTTCGCGGTCCACGTGCGCCAGCTTCTGCAGGCGCAGCCAGTCCAGCAGCACGTCGCGATCGTCGGCCTGCACGATACGCAGCAGGTCCGGGTTGACCTTGCGCTGCTCTTCCTCGGTGCGGGCACCCACGGCCAGTAGGCTCAGGTCATGGTTGCCCAGCACCACCACGCTGCTGTCGCGCAGCGAATGGACCAGGCGCAGGGTTTCCAGCGACTGCCCGCCGCGGTTGACCAGGTCGCCGCAGAACCACAGGGTATCCACCGCCGGGTCGAAGCGGATCTTCTCCAGCAACCGTTGGGTGACGTCGTAGCAGCCCTGCAGGTCGCCGATGGCCCATACACTCATGCGCGCGCCTCCATCAGTGCAGTGTGCGCGGAACGGTCAACACGAACGGCGCGATGGCGGCGGCGAACTCGGTGCCATCGTCGGCCACCATGTCGTAATGCCCCTGCATCGTGCCGTGTTCCGTTTCCAGCATGACACCGGAGGTGTAACGGAAGTCTTCACCCGGGCGCAGCCGCGGCTGCTCGCCGATCACCCCATCGCCGTCCACGTGTTCGATGCGGCCGTTGGCATCGGTGATGCGCCAGTGACGCGCCACCAGACGGGCGGCCACGCGGCCGTGGTTGTGGATGCGGATCGTATAGGCGAACGCGTAGCGCCCGTCCTCCGGCGTGGACTGGTCGTCGAGGAAGCGCGGAGCGACCTCGACCGAGATCGCATAGTGTGCAGCGTCGTTCATGCAGGCAGTTTAGAGAATGTCGTGCAGTTTGAGGTGAGCGCGCCACGGGATGGCGCGCTCCTTCAGGGAATTCAAGCGGTATTACGTGCCTGCGGCCGCTCAACGGCGCAGGGTGCGGCGGTCATCCCTGCGGCGCGTCGTCGGCCGCCACCTGCGGAACGTTGGCCAGGGCGATGAACTGCGCCACTTCCAGCTGCTCGGCACGGGCATCGCTGCGCACGCCCGCGGCTTCGAACTGCTCGGGCGTGACCACCCCGTTCAGGGCGTTGCGCAGGGTCTTGCGGCGCTGCCCGAAGGCGGCCCGGACCACATCGGCGAAGCGCTTGCGGTCAATGATGCCGACGGTGTCCGGATCACGCGGCACCAGCCGCACCACGGCCGAGTCCACCTTCGGCGGCGGCCGGAAGGCACCGGGCGGCACCACGAACAGCGCCGTCACCTTGCACCACGCCTGCAGCATCACGCTCAGGCGGCCGTAGACCTTGCTGCCGGGGCCGGCCGCCATGCGGTCCACCACTTCCTTCTGCAGCATGAAGTGCATGTCGCGGATCACCGCCGCATGCTCCATGGCGTGGAACAGGATCGGCGAGGAGATGTTGTAGGGCAGGTTGCCCACCAGCCGGATCTGGCCGTCGCCGGCGAGCTCGGTGAAGTTCACCTGGAGTACGTCGCGGTGCACGATGGTCAGCTCGCCCAGCGGTTCAGCGGCGGCGGTCAGCGGTGCGATCAGGTCGCGATCGAACTCGATCACGGTCAGGCGCGGGTGGCGGCGCAGCAGCGGCAGGGTGATGGCGCCCTGGCCCGGGCCGATCTCGACCAGGCGGTCGTCGTCCTTCGGGTTGACCGCCAGCACGATCTTGTCGATGTAGCTGCGATCGGCCAGGAAGTGCTGGCCAAGCTGCTTTTTGGGCGGCGCGGTGAACCCGCCGGCCGAGGAGGAATACGAGGAAGTCATGGCACCATCTTACGTTGCCGCGCCAGCCGGGCACACAGCGCGGTGGCAGCGAGGAGGCTGGAAGGGTCGGCGATGCCCCGGCCGGCCATGTCCAGCGCGGTGCCGTGGTCGACGGCCACCCGCGGATAGGGCAGGCCCAGGGTGATGTTGACGGCCTGTTCGAAGCCGCTGTACTTGAGCACCGGCAGGCCCTGGTCGTGGTACATCGCCAGCACCGCGTCGAACCCGGCCAGCTTGGCCGGCAGGAACGCGGTGTCGGCCGGCAGCGGCCCGATCAGGTCCATGCCCTGGTCGCGCAGGCGCTGCAGCAGGGGAATGATCAGGTCCAGCTCTTCACGCCCCAGGTGGCCGTCTTCCCCCGCATGCGGGTTCAGACCAAGCACCGCGATGCGCGGCGTGGCGATGCCGAAGTCGCGCTGCATGGCCGCATGCACGGTGTGCAGGGTGCGCGCCAGGCCCTCGGCGGTGATGGCATCGGCCACCGCGCGCAGCGGCAGGTGGGTGGTGGCCAGGGCTACGCGCACGATGTCGTTGGCCAGCATCATCACCACTTCCACGCCGGCCTGTTCGGCCAGCAATTCGGTGGTGCCGCTGTAGGCAATGCCGCCCTGGTTGATCACCGCCTTGTGCACCGGGCCGGTCACCACGCCGTCCAGTTCACCGGACAGGCAGGCCTGGCCGGCCTGCAGCAGCGCGCCGATCACCGCGCCGGCATTGGCCGGATCGGCGTGGCCGAAGCGTGAGGGGACGGCATTGCGCACCGCGCGCACGCGCAGATCGCCCGGCTGGCGGGCGATGGCATCTTCAGGCAGGAGCTGCAGGGGCAGCGACAGCGCCGCGGCGGCGGCGTGCAGGGTGTCCGGGTCGGCGAAGGCCAGCAGCCGGCACTCGGTGCGCGGCTGCTGGGCAAGGCGGATGCAGAGTTCCGGACCGATCCCGGCGGGCTCGCCCGGTACCAAAGCGAGCTGCGGGATCATCAGGTCAACCTCAGGACTGCGGCGGCGTGGTGGTGGTGCCGGTGGCGTCCGCGCCGGTACGCAGGTTGACGTAGGCTTCGCCACGCAGTTCCTGCAGGTAGCGGTTGTACTCTTCTTCCAGCTTGCGGCGGCCGATGGTCTCGCGCACCTGGGCACGCTGGTTGTCGGTGGTCGCATCGGTCTGGCGCGTGGCAACGCGCTGCACGATGTGCCAGCCGGCATCGGTGCGGAAGGCCGGGCTCACGCCGCCGTCTTCCACGCCCGCCACCTGCTTGCCGAAGTCCGGGCCGAAGGCATCGGCCGGGAACCAGCCCAGATCGCCGCCCTGGCCCTTGCTGTTGTTGTCGTCCGACGCTTCCTTGGCCACGGCCTGGAAATCGGCGCCGCCGGCGATGCGTGCGCGCAGCGTCTCGATCTTGGCCTTGGCCGCGGCATTGTCCTGCTGGTCGGTGATGCGGATCAGGATATGGCGGGCATGGTATTCGGTGATGGTCTGGCCGCCGGCGGCGGCGCTGGCATCGCGCACTTCCACCAGCTTCAGCAGCTGGAAGCCGCTCGGGCCACGAATCGGGCCCAGCACGTCGCCGGCCTTCATCTGCGTCATCATCTGCGCGAATGCGTTGGGGATTTCATCCAGCGAACGCCAGCCCAGGTCGCCGCCTTCCAGCGCGTTGGGGCTGTCCGAATAGCGGACGGCAGCGGCGTTGAAGTCGAGTTCGCCCTTGTCCAGCAGCGCCTTGACGCCATCGGCCTTCTTCTGGCCGGTGCTGATCTGATCGGCGGTGGCGGCTTCGGGCAGGCCGATCAGGATGTGCGCCAGATGGTACTGGGTGCCGACCGAGGCCTGCTGCTTCAGCGCGGCATCCACTTCACCCTCGCTGACGCTGATGCGGCTCTGCGCGAAGCTCTGGCGCAGGCGCTGCACGGTGATTTCATCGCGGACCGAGTTGCGGAAATCGTTGAAGTCGATGCCGTCACGGGCCAGGCGCTGGCGCAGGGCGTCCAGGTTGGAGCCGTTCTGCTGCGCGATCGCGTTCAGGGCCTGGTTGAGCTCCTGGTCGCCGATCTTGATCCCGCTGCTCTGGGCGCGGGCCACCTGCAGCTTGACCAGCACCAGGCGTTCCAGCACCTGGCGGCTCAGCACGTCTTCCGGCGGCAGCTGGTTCTCACGACCGGCGTACTGCGCCTTGATGTTCTGGATCGCGCGGTCCAGTTCGCTCTGCAGCACCACGTCTTCATCGACGATGGCGGCAATGCGGTCCAGCGGCTGGCTCTGCTGGGCCAGCACCTGCAGCGGTGCTGAGACGGTGGTCACCGCCAGCAGGGAAGCGAGTAGAACGGGAAGGGTCTTGGTCATGGGATCTGATTCGGATCGTAGTCGTCGCGGTCGGCCCCGGTGTTGCTGGGCGGCACGAGATAGAGGTCGTCTCGGTAGTACCCGAGAATAGCACGGCGCAAGGTGCGGTCCGTGTTCTGCCCGATGGAGCTCAAGCCCTTGAGCACGAACTCGATCTGGAAGGAATTGTTCAGCTCGCCCTCGCGGTTGCGCACGTAACGACGGGCGATGGCGCGAACAGCCAGGCAGCAGCTGTCCCACTGCACGCCACCGATGATTTCCAGCGGCTTCTTGTCTTCGAGGGAGTAGTAGTAGCGCCCCACCAGGCTCCAGCGCGGGCTGATCGGGTACAGGAACGACAGGTCGACCTGTTCAAGCAGAGTGCGTTCTTCCTTGGTCGCGGTGACCGGCGCAGCCGCGTTGATGCGGTAGCGGTAGGTCAGGTTGACGACGCCGTCGTTGGACATCAGATACCGCGCCCGCAGGCTGGCCAGGTCCTCCCGCTTGTACTTGGGATCCCACTGGTAGGTGGCGCCCAGCGTCCAGCGGTCGTTGACGGCGTAATTGGCATCGGCGATCCACGCCGACTTGCCCTGCTCGACCTGGGACTGCTGGCCCGGCAGGGTGACCCGCGAGTCATCGAAGTACAGGATCTGGCCGATGCTGCCGGAGAAGCGCTCGCGACCGGTGGTCTGGTCGATGAACCGGGTGCTCAACGCCATGGTCAGCTGGTTGGCATCGTTCTGGCGGTCGGCGCCGGTATAGCGCGAATCGCGGAACAGCTGGCCCCAGCTGAAGGTGAAGTCGCGGGTATCGAAGATCGGCAGCTCGCTCTGGTCGCGGTACGGCGTGCGCAGGTAGAACAGGCGCGGCTCCAGGGTGTGCAGGAACGACTTGCCGCCGATGGTGGTCTCGCGGTCGAAGAACATGCCCGCGTCGAGGCTGGCCACCGGCAGGCTGCGGCTGGGCGAGGTGTTGCCGCGCAGCTGGTCCGGGGTGGGATTGGTGATGCCGGCGGCGCTGAGATTCTGCAGGCGGATCTGGTCGGCCAGGCCCTGGTCCAGCTGATAGCCGGTGTAGCGGTAGGCCAGCGTGGGCGTCACATACCAGGACGGGCCGCTGAACGGCAGCGACACGTACGGTTTGACGTCCAAGCGCGAGCCGTTGAACTGCTGCACCACCTGGCCGGTACGCTCGTACTCCTGCTCAGGGCCGAACTTGACGTTGATGTCGTCGTGGGTGAAGCGCACCGCTTCCGCGTATACGCCGGTTTCCAGCCACGGCAACACCGGCTTGTCCCAGTTGAAGAACGCACGCGGCTGGCGTGCATACGGCAGCGAGCTTTCGGTCAGGGTGTAGTCGGTGAGCTGCCAGTAATCGGCCATCAGGCCGCCGGTCCAGTTCTCGCCGGTGCCGTAGATGCCCACCTGGCTCTGCAGGTTGGACGCGGTCACGCCCAGCAGCTTGCTGGAGAAGTCCTCGGTGTACCGCTCATCGCTGACCCAGGCGATATTGGCGCGCGCCTGCCAGTTGGCATTGATGTTGTGGTAGCCCTCGAACTCGACCCGGCCGCGATCCTTGTCACGCAGCTTGTCGTTGGGCAGGTAGCCGGTCAGCAGGGTGCCGCGGCCCCCGTCGTAGAGGTAGCGGAACTCGTTGTCCAGCATCAGGCCGCGCTTGCTCATGTAGCGCGGGGTCAGGGTGTCGTCGTAGTTCGGCGCCAGGTTGAAGTAGATCGGCTGGGCGTAATCGAAGCCATTGCGCCCGGACAGGCCCAGCTGCGGGTACAGCAGGCCGGTCTGGCGACGGTCGTCGATCGGGAACTTGAAGTACGGGGCCCACAGCACCGGGACCTTGCCGATCCGCAGCACGGCGTTGCGCGCGGTGCCGAAGCCTTCGTCGTTGTCCACTTCGATCTGCGGCGCCGACAGCTTCCAGACCGGCTGGGACGGGTCGCAGGTGGTGTAGGTGGAGCGGTGCATCTGCCCGACCGCACCCTGCAGGTCCACCGATTCGGCGCCACCGTTGCCACGGCGATCCACCAGCTGGTACTGGATGTCGCTGATCTTGTGGGTGTCCGCTTCCTGGTTGCCTTCGGCGCGCTTGGCCACCATCCGGATCGAGGAGTCCTGGTAGCGGACGTTGCCCTCGGCGATGTAGTTGCCGCTTTCGGTGTCGAAGCTCAGGTGGTCGGTACCCAGGAACTGGTCGCCGCGCTTGAGCGCAACGTTGCCCTGGTACTGCGGCACCGTGGACGTGCCAAACAGCTGGTCGCCCTCGATGTCGGTGTCCTGCTGGTCGCGCGTGGCGGCCGCGGCCTTGTCGGCTTTGGGCGCATCGTCGAACACGGGCAGCACGTCAGTGGCCGGGCACAGGCCCCAGTTCACCGGTTTGTCGTCGGCCATGGCCGGCAGGCAGATGGCGATGCTCAGGGGGAGAGGCAGCAGGCGGAGGGCTCGGCGCACGCGGGAGTCGGATTCGGGGGAAAACGGATCGTAGCTTGCCCCATCCCTTGCATAGGGGCAATGAAGGCCTTGCCCGGCCAAGGGTTCAGGTTCATGCGCGGGCTCGACCCGCGCAGGTGCTCAGCGCAGCTGGCCGACGTGGGCCACGCTGCATTCGGCCAAGGCCTGCAGGTCGTATCCGCCCTCCAGCATGGACACCACCCGGCCACCGCCATGACGCCGGGCCAGCCCGCGCAGCTCGGCGGTGATCCAGGCGAAATCGTCGGTCTCCAGCATCAGGTCGGCCTGCGGATCGCGCAGATGCGCATCGAATCCGGCCGAGATCAGCAGCAGCTGCGGGCGGAAATCGTCGATGGCCGGCAGCATTTCATCGGCCCAGGTGTTGCGGAAGCGGAACCCGCCGCTGCCGGGGGGCAGCAGGATGTTCATCAGGTTGCCGGCACCGCGGTCGCGACGCAGCCCCGAATTGGGAAACAGCCCGGCCTGGTGGGTGCTGTAGTAGGCCACGCCCGGGTCGGCGATGAAGATGTCCTGGGTGCCGTTGCCGTGGTGCACGTCGAAATCGACGATGGCGATGCGTTCCAGGCCATAGCGGTCGCGCGCATAGGCGGCGGCCACGGCGATGTTGTTGAGCAGGCAGAACCCCATCGCGGTGCTGGCCGTGGCGTGGTGGCCGGGCGGGCGCACCGCGCAGAACGCGACCGGGTCATCGCCCAGCATCACCGCGTCCACGGCGGCCACGCCGGCACCGGCGGCATGCAGGGCCGCGCTGGCCGAGCCGGGCGAGGTCAGGGTGTCCATGTCGATCTGGCGCAGCCTGCAGGAGCTGTTCGGCCGTCTGGACATTCATCCGGTACTGCTGAACGCACCACCGGCGTTGGTCTACAGTTGTGTTGCGTGAGGCGCCGTTTGCTCGCGTCTGACGCGGCGGTTGTCAATCCGGTGTCGGCCTGGGCGATTCAAGGAAACGCTGAAGTATTCAGCAGTTCCCGCAGCGCAAGGACACGCTGTCAAAATCGGTGGCTGCAAGCCACTGATCTTGTGAGTCATCGGAAAATCAGGCTTGCTTGACGGACGGTCGCCCGCCCCGCAGTGGGGCGGGCGGGCGTTCTTCAGGTGCAGGTCTTGCGTGGCCAGAACCGCTCGCAGGCCGGTTCAAGGCGGAAAATTGGCGGAGAGGGTGTCCGCTGAATAGGGTTCCAGCGACTTCCAGAAACTTCCGGAAAACGTAAGCACTGGCGCGGTTTTCCGGGTTATTGAGTTCCGGCACGTTCCACCGAATTCCCGTACAATCCCCATCCAAAAAGGGGACTGAAAAGGGGACTGGAATGGGCAAGCACACGCTGAACCGACTCACAGCAAGGGCCGCCGAGGGCGCCAAGCGTCCGGGGCGATACCCTGACGGCGGGGGGCTATATCTGCGCGTCACGGCGGCCGGCACCCGGTCCTGGGTGCTGCGCGTCACACGCGACGGCAAGACCCGCGAATCCGGACTGGGCGCCTTCCCGAAAGTTACGCTGGCGAAGGCGCGCGAGCGGGCCGCCGACGTGCGGGACCGACTCGGCCGGGGCGAGATCGTCACCCGCAAGGCCAGCGTGCCGGCCGTCACGTTCCAGCAGTGCGCCGAGCACTACATCGAGGCCAAGCGGGCCGGCTGGAAAAACGCCAAGCACGCCGCGCAGTGGGGCGCCACGTTGATGCAGTACGCCTACCCGATCATCGGCGGGCTGAACGTGGCCGACGTGACCCTGCCGCATGTCCTGAAAATCCTTGAACCGATCTGGACAACGAAAACCGAAACCGCGTCACGGCTTCGCGGGCGCATTCAGTCGGTTCTGGACTACGCCACGGCGCGCGGCTACCGCACCGGCGACAACCCGGCCCGGTGGACTGGCCACCTAAAGGAACTGCTGCCGGCACCCGGCAAGGTGGCGAGGGTTGAGCATCACGCCGCACTGCCGTGGCAGGAAGTCGGCGCCTTCATGGCCGAGCTGAGGCAGCAGGCCGGCATGGGCGCCCGTGCCCTGGAGCTGGCCATTCTGACGGCCGCGCGGTCGGGTGAAGTACGGGGCGCGACCTGGGCCGAAGTCGATCTGTCGCAGGCCGTGTGGACGGTGCCGGCCAACAGGATGAAGGCGCGCAAGGAACACCGTGTTCCGCTGTCCGCTGAGGCCGTCGAGCTGCTGCGAACCCTGCCGCGCATAGACGGCGCCGAATTACTGTTTCCGAACACCAAAGGCGCCCCGTTATCTGATATGACGCTGGCGGCTGTCTTGAAGCGCATGGGCCGCGCTGTCACGGCGCACGGGTTCCGCTCAACCTTCCGCGACTGGGCCGGCGAATGCACCGCCTACCCGCGCGAGGTTATCGAGCACGCGCTAGCGCACCAGTTACGGGACCGAGCCGAGGCCGCCTACGCACGCGGCACGCTGTTCGACAAGCGGCGCCGGCTTATGGCCGAGTGGGCGCAGTTCTGCGGCATGGTGGCGCCCGTGGCCGGCGTGGTGCCGCTGCGCCGTGGCGCATGACTAATCCTTTGGATTACAATTGCCGCCCATGTTGACCATCGGCGAGCTGCCCGAATACATCCGCCGAGCGGACAAACTGCTGACCGAAGCGCAGCGCCGGGGCGTAATCGACTACCTGGCGGCACATCCGAAAGCAGGTGACCTGCTGGAAGGCACCGGCGGCATTCGAAAGCTGCGCTGGGGGCGCGACGGGCGCGGCAAGAGTGGCGGCGTGCGAGTGATTTACTACTTCCACAGCGAGGCCATGCCGCTGTACCTGCTGACGCTGTTCGCCAAGAACGAACGGGCCAACCTGAGCAAGGCCGAACGCAACGCGCTGGCCGAGCTGGTGGACGTGTTGCAAACGGCTTGGATCAAAAGGAGCAAACCATGAGTGAGGCATTCGAAAGTATCCGGCAAGGTCTGCAAGAGGCCATCGACCACGCCAAAGGCGAGCCGGTGGCGGCACGCGTGCATGCCATGCGCCCGGTGGACGTCAAAGCGCTGCGCAAAGGGCTGGGCCTCACACAAGCACAGTTCGCGGCACGCCTTGGGTTTTCCGTGGCGACGCTGCGGCATTGGGAACGCGGCGACCGCACGCCCAAAGGCCCGGCGCTGGTATTGCTCAACGTCATACAGCGCGAACCGAAGGCCGTGCTGCGGGCACTGGCCGCCTGATTGTTTTTGCTGCGCCTAGGCTGATCCCCGAAAAGCCGGACACCCTGCCGGCCTGGCGCGGCACCTTCTACAGGGCGCGAGGGTGCGCGTATGGACGAAAACAGGCTGAATGGCTGGGCATTCCACTTCACTGAAAGCGAACGGGCCGAAGTAAAAAAGGCGCTGGGCAGCCGATTGGCTGATAGCGCAAACGCCGATGCCTTTGTTGCCGAAGTTGAATCTTTCATTCAATTGGCGAGTGAAGAATCGTCCCTGATTTACGGACCGCTCAAGGAACGTGTAGCAGCCGTTAATAAGGCAGCGTCAGAACTGCGCGCCGCACTGGAAGCGCTCACGCCAGACGACAAGGAAGAACTTCAATCTTACTCGGCCGCACACATTCCCGACACCATCAATGACGCGCAATACACGATAGACGCCTTGACGGCCGCCGCTGGCGAGATAAAAAAACACATAAAGCCGAATCAGCACGCGCGCGACGGGCAAGCACAGGCGCGGCTGTTGCTGGTGTTGTCGGGGCGGGCATGGTTAAAGCACTTTGGAAAGGAGCCGTCCGTATCGAAAGGGGCCGGCCGCGTGTCGCCTTTTGTGCGATTCATGCAGGCGGCATTGGGAATCTTAGGATGGCCCGCTAGCTTCGACTTTCTGAGGAATGCATTCAGAGATGTTAGAGGCGACATCACCAAAGATTTGTAACCGTTGAGAAAACGGAAAACGCATTTCTCGGAGGTGCGTTGATAGTTAGTTGATTGCGCATAAACATGTGCCCATGAGTCACGGCAGGTGCCGGGGCCTTTCAGTGGGGCTTGGTATGAACGAAACATCCCGCGATGAATTGGCGATCCTTCGCCGGCCGTCAGTGATGGCGATGACGGGGCTTTCTTGCAGCACGATTTACGACATGATGGCGAAAGGCCAGTTCCCGCGCCCGGTGCGGATTGGCGTCCGCGCTGTTGGCTGGGTTGAAAGCGAGATAGCGGACTGGATCGCGTCGCGGATCACCGCGAGCCGCAAGGCCGCCTAAATGGGCGACCCAAAAGAAAGCCCCGCGCCGGTTGCAGCCGGCAGCGGGGCTGAATCACATGAGCAAAGCACCTGCGCTGCACATTCTACCGCATGGCAACGGTGGGCCAACCACGCCAGCGTAGAGCGCATGAGCGCCCGCCAGAGGCGCGCAGTGCCTCTAATGGCTGCCGGACTAGCTGCAACGCCTGAGCACGCCTTCAGGACGCTGGGCGGGCGCGTATGAGCAAACGCAATCCCAAAGGCCGATCAAATCACGGGCCATTCTTGGCGATACCGCGCGCAGTCCTGAATAGCCCCGCCTGGGCCGCAATGACAGCGCACGAAGTGAAGTTGCTGCTGGACGTGTCCGCCGGGTATCGAGGAAACAACAATGGCGACTTGTCGGCCGCGTGGGCGCTTATGAAAAACCGCGGGTGGGTTTCCAAGGAAACCTTGGCGCGGGCGCTGGTCGGCATTATTGAAAAGGGCTTCTTGTCATTGACGCGTCAGGGCGGGCGCGGCACTTGCAGCTTGTATGCGATTACTTGGGCAGGCATAGACCCGTGCGACGGAAAGCATGACGCTCGGCCGTGGGCGGTGCCGTCGAACACCTGGCGCGACTGGCAGCCACAAAAAATCACTGCCCCGCCTATCGGGGCAAGCTGCCCCGGTAGCCGGGGCAATGCGACCGCCAAAGTCGTGCAATTGCCCCGGCAGGCGGGTCAATGAAGGCCGGTTTTCGCACTTTCGCTGCCCCGATAACCGTACACCTTCTAAGAATGTACCAAGGCAGCAGCCTTTCGAGCTGGCGAAAGGTAAGCGGATAGCCTGGCCTGATGACGATTCACGAGTGAAGAAACCGCGCCGGCCGGCTGCCGGCATCAAGGAGTTTGAAACGATGAAACAACTGGATGACTTTCCGGCATTTAAAGCTGCCGCCGAAAAGCTGGCCGAAGTGCAAACCCAGCACCGGGCCGCGATTGCCGAACGCGCCGAGCTGCTGGCGACAATCGAGGGCACCCGCGGCCGGGCCGAGAGCCTGGCCGACCAAGCGCAGCGCGTGCTTGAGGGCGACGCCAGCATCCCCGCGGACCTGGGCACCCTGCGCGCGCAATTCGAGCGCGCTGGCCGTCAAGTCGCGCTGCTGGCCGAGGTCGAGCGCCTGGCTCGGCAGAACGTCGAGAATGAGCGCGCCCGCGCTTCCGAGGTTATCTGCACCGAAGCACGGCCGAAGTTCGCCGCGCTGGTGTCGGCCGAGTTGCGGGCCGCTCACGCCTTACTCACTGCCCAGCAGGCGCGCCGTGAATTCTGGCAAACCCTGAACGACACGGGCGTCAGCATGGCGCACCTGCCGCCTGTTGCCGATCTGGTGAAGGGCACCATCAACGACCCGAACGCGATGATCTGGCAGCGCGTGGCCGATGCCGAGCGCCTGGGCTATATCGCTGCCGATGCGTTCACGCGACCTGCGCCGGCCCCTGATCGTGACAGCGCGTTGAACCGTGCCGGCCTGCGCTTGCTGGCCGCCGGCCCGGCCGGCATTGGCACTGTCGAGACTGTCGGCGACGGCCGGACGCGCCCGGTCGCTGGGCAGTGGCACGCCACGCCGAGCACGCCGAAGGCCGCGAACGGCTGGGGCGATGCCGCTTAATTCCACACACCGTACCGAGGAACACAACATGACACGCGAATTTGCAACGGCCGACAAGCGCACCGACACCGATGGCCTGCCGCGCCAGCTTCGGCAATGGCTGGCCGAGCGCGGCATGACGCCCGCACAGTGGCGAGCGGACCCGCGCTTCAAGGCCACGGGGCGGATCACACCACCCGCAAGCCTGCCCGGCAAGCAGAGGCTGTCGATTGCGCGCAGGCGACAGGCGCTGATCGAATCGCTACGCCGCTGAACTGGTGGCCCGGCTTGGCGTTGTGCTGGCCGGGCTACCCCCCCCGAGGGCGCATCGGATCGTCAGAGCTCAAGCGCCCTGGACCGGATCCTGCCCTAATCTTCCGTACCGCCAAAATGAGAATCCAATGGCCAGACCACGAACGCCAACAAAAGTCCTGGAGCTGCGCGGCGCCTTCAAGGTGCACCCTGGCCGACGGCGCCCCGATGAACCCCGGCCAACCGGCAGCCTAGGCGATCCGCCGCCGCACCTGACCGCCGCCGCCGTAGACGCCTGGCGTGAGATTGCCGAGGCCGCACCGGCTGGCGTGCTCACCAATGCCGACCGCCTGGCCGTTGAAATTGCCGCGTGCTTGATGGCGCAGTTCCGCAATGGCGACCTGCTGCCGGCCGGTATTGGCCACCTGCGCGGCTTGTTGGGGCGCTTGGGTTTGACGCCAGCGGACCGCGCCGGGTTGAACATTCCGCAACCTGAAAAGACCGGCAACAAGTGGGCGCAGTTCGTGGACCGCTACGGGACCGGCACCCGTAGCAGCCGTTAAAAAGGGGACTGAAACGGGGGACAGATTTTGAAACTGCCCGGAAAGCCGCGTACTTGCTAGGGGGGTGGCGGAGAGGGTGGGATTCGAACCCACGTGGAGCTTACGCCCCCAACGGATTTCGAGTCCGCGCCGGTATGGCCACTTCGGTACCTCTCCGCAGGATGCTGAGGTTTGCCGTGGAGCGCGCCTAATATACCATCCGCCCCCCGTGCCGATGGCGGTTTTCGACACACCGAAACCGCGGCGCAGTCTGTCGAGGACTCAGCCCTGCGATATGGACTCCCCGAGTGGTGGGGTGCCAGTCTGGTGGCCGCCCTGCTGCTGATGCTTCTGTACTGGCCGGATCTGGCGCAGCGCTACCCGCAGCCGTCCCGGCTCGAGCGCGTGCAGCGATCCGGAACCCTGCGTGCCGCGGTGCCGGTCGATCCTGGCATCGATCACGCGGCCTTTCAGGACATGCACCACGCGCTGCTGCGCGAGTTCGCGAACCGGTTGGACGTGACCGTCAGCCTGATCGAGGCCGAATCGCAGGTCGCGCTACTGGACATGCTGGCACGGGACGAGGTGGATATCGCCGTCCCCGGACAGCCCTTGCCGGAGCCCTTGCCGGACCATTTGCGCGCGGCTCCGGCCTATGCCGACAGTCAAACGCACGTTGTGTGCAATGGCGCGGCACGTTTGCCGACGGACGTGGGGGCGGCTGCCGCGCTGCGGCAGATTCTCATCTCCGGCAGCGACGGCTATGTCTCGCGGCTGTACCGGGCCGGCGTGCGCCGGATCCGCCTCGCGCCGATCGCGCCCATGGGCACCGTGGCGTTGCTCGAGCGCGTGTCGGCCGGGGACATTCCCTGCACGCTGGCGCAGCGCGATGAAGCGCTGCGGGCACGGCAGCGCCTGCCGGCGCTGCGTCTGGGCGAGGCAGTTGGACCGCCGGGGCAGATTGCGTGGGTACTGCGTCACACCCGGGACGATTCGCTGGCGCGGCAGGTGGACCGGTTTTTCCTGAAGGCCCGCAAGAGTGGGCTGATCGCCCAACTGCGTGAACAGGAACGCGGCTTGCGCCGTCGCTTTGAGGTGGTCGACCTGGATGGCTTCCGGCTGGCCCTGGCAACCAAGCTGCCGCGCTACGAGGCCCAGTTCCGGCGCGCCGGAGCCGAGCACGGCATCGACTGGCGCCTGCTGGCGGCGCTCGCCTATCAGGAATCGCGCTGGAATCCGCGCGCCGAGTCGCCGCGCGGCGCAGGCGGTCTGATGATGCTCACGGCCACCACGGCCCGCGGCTTGGGCGAGGGAGATCGTTTCGATGCGCGGTATTCGATCGATAGCGGCGCCCGTTATCTGGCCCGTTTGCGAGCCGATCTTGGCCATTCGGTGCCGGAACCGGACCGTACCTGGCTGACGCTGGTCGCCTACAACCTGGGGCCGGGCGGTCTGGCCCGTGCGCGTCGGGCAGTGGAGGCGCAGGGTGGCAACCCGAACCGCTGGCCCGAGGTGCGCCGGGCCCTGCCCAAGGTCCAGCGCGGCGCGCGTGGCTGGGAGCCGGTCTACCACGTCGAAAGCGTGCGTCGGTACTTTGCCCTGCTCAGCGCCGACGGCGCGCCGGACGCCAAGACGCGCTTCGGCCTCAGCCGGCGCGACGGCCCTGCCGCAAGCGTCGGCGGCGATGCAGTGTCAGCACCGGGCCGGACACGGCGTAGCTCATGAACAGGCCCAGCAGCACCAGCGGCGGGTCGGTAGATATCACGGCAATGCCGATGGCAATCAGCACCGCGGCGAAAAACGGGATCCGCCCTCGCAGGTCGAAATCCTTGAAGCTGTAGTAGCGGAAATTGCTGACCATCAGGCCGCCACCACCAATGGCCACCAGCAGGGCCAGCGGCATGCCCGCCCAGGCCGGAAAGCCATAGGAATGGCCCGCCCACACGGCGCTGGTGACCAGCGCTGCGGCCGACGGACTGGGCAGACCCTGGAAGTATTTCTTGCCGTAGACCTGCGGCTGGGTGTTGAAGCGGGCCAGCCGCAGGGCCGCCGCCGCCGCGTAAAAGAACGCCAGCAGCCAGCCGATCTTGCCCAGGTGCTGCAGCGACCAGTCATACACCAGCAGGGCCGGCGCCACTCCGAAGGCGACCATGTCGGTCAGCGAATCGTACTCGGCACCAAAGTCGGTTTCGGTGCCGGTCAGGCGCGCCACCCGGCCATCGAGTCCATCGGTGATGATGGACACGAACACCGCGATGCAGGCCGGGCCGAACTGGCCCCGTCCGGCGGCGACGATCGAATAGAAGCCGGCAAACAGACCCAGCGTGGTGAACAGGTTCGGCAGTATGTAGATGCCGCGCCGCCGCCGGCCGCCAGGCGTTTGCTCGCCGTCCATGCGCCGGCTCAGTTGCGCGAGCGGTCGACCACGCGGCTGGCCTTGATCCACGGCATCATGTCGCGCAGCTTGCCGCCGACCTGCTCGATCGGGTGCTCCTGGCGGCCTTGAGCATCGGGGCGCCGGAGCGGTTCTCGGCGATGAAGTCGCGTGCGAACTGGCCGGTCTGGATTTCCTTCAGGATGCGCCGCATCTCGGCCTTCGTCTCGTCGGTCACGATGCGCGGGCCGCGCGTGAAGTCGCCGTACTCGGCGGTGTTCGAGATCGAGTAACGCATGTTGGCAATGCCGCCCTCATACATGAGGTCGACGATCAGCTTGAGTTCATGCAGGCACTCGAAGTAGGCCATTTCGGGCGCGTAGCCGGCTTCCACCAGCGTCTCGAAACCGGCCATCACCAGCGCCGAGGTGCCGCCGCACAGCACCGCCTGTTCGCCGAACAGGTCGGTTTCGGTTTCCTCGCGGAAGTTGGTTTCGATCACCCCGGCGCGCCCGCCGCCGATGGCCGACGCATAGGCCAGGGCCGTGTTGCGCGCGCTGCCGGACACATCCTGATGCACGGCGATCAGGCACGGCACGCCGCCGCCCTGGGTGTAGGTGTTGCGCACCAGATGGCCGGGGCCCTTGGGCGCGATCATGAACACGTCAAGATCGGCCCGCGGATCGATCTGCCCGAAGTGAATGTTGAAGCCGTGGGCGAAGGCCAGCGCGCCGCCCTGCTTGAGGTTCGGTGCGATCACGTCCAGGTACAGCTGCGCCTGGTGTTCGTCCGGCACCAGCACCATCACTACATCGGCCTCGCGCACCGCCTGCTCGGGCGACAGCACGGTCAGCCCGGCGTTCTTGGCCTTGGCCACGGAAGTCGAGCCCTCGCGCAGGCCAACGCGCACGTCGACGCCCGATTCCTTCAGGTTCAGCGCGTGGGCATGGCCCTGCGAGCCGTAGCCCAGGATGGTGACCTTCTTGCCCTGGATGAGGGAAAGGTCGGCGTCCTTGTCGTAGAAGATATTACCGCAGGATGGACAGAAAAATCAGGAACGCAGCGCCTTGGCGCCGCGCGAGATGGCCGAGGGCCCGCTGCGGACCAGCTCGATGATGCTGGCCGGGTCGAGGGCGGCGATGAAGGCGGACAGCTTGTCGCCCTTGCCGGTCACTTCCACCACGCAGCTGGCGCGATTGATGTCGACCACCCGGCCACGGAAGGCGTCGGTCAGGCGGGCGATCTCGTCACGCGCGGCGGCGGTGGCGGCCTTGACCTTGACCAGCAGCAGCTCGCGCTCGATGTGCGCGCCTTCGGTGACGTCCATCAGCTTGACCACATCCACCAGCTTGTTCAGCTGCTTGGTGATCTGCTCGACGATGGCATCGTCACCGCTGGTGGTCAGCGTCATGCGCGACAGGCTGGGGTCGTCGGTGGGCGCGACGCTGAGGGACTCGATGTTGTAGCCGCGGGCCGAGATCAGGCCCGCCACGCGCGACAGGGCGCCGGGCTCGTTTTCCAGCAGCAGGGACAGGATGTGTCGCATCAGGCCAGTTCCCGGTCACGCAGACCCTGCTGATAGGGCGACAGGCGCATCTCGTGCTGGCCCTTGCCGGCCTCGACCATCGGATAGACGTTTTCCGAGGCGTCGGTGATGAAGTCCATGAATACCAGCCGGTCCTTGAGGGCAAACGCCTCGCGCAGGGCGTCTTCCACGTCCGCCGGGCGCTCGATGCGCATGCCGACGTGGCCATAAGCCTCGGCCAGCTTTACGAAGTCGGGCAGGGCGTCCATATACGAGTGGGAGTAGCGCCCCTTGTACTGGAACTCCTGCCACTGGCGCACCATGCCCATATAGCGGTTGTTCAGGTTGACGACCTTGACCGGCAGCCCGTACTGCTTGGCCGTGGACAGCTCCTGGATGCACATCTGGATGCTGGCGTCGCCGGTCACGCACACCACGTCGGCGTCGGGGTAGGCGATTTTCACGCCAGGCCAAAGCCCATGGTGCCCAGGCCGCCGGAATTGATCCAGCGATTGGGCTGATTGAAACCATAGAACTGCGCCGTCCACATCTGATGCTGGCCGACATCGGAGGTCACGTAGGCATTGCCGCCGGTGATGCGGTGCAGGGCTTCGAGCACCGCCTGCGGCTTGATCAGCTCGCCGGTCTTGTCGTAGGCCAGGCATTGCTGCGCACGCCAGGCCTCGATGCGCGCCCACCAGGCCTTCAGCGACTCGCCATCCGGCTGCTGGCCCAGGGCTTCGAGTTCCGCCAGCAGGTCTTCCAGCACCGACACCACGGTGCCGACGATGGGCACGTCGACCTTGACGTTCTTGGCGATAGAGGCCGGGTCGATGTCGACGTGGATAATGCGCGCGTAGGGACAGAAGCTCGACAGCTCGCCGGTGACCCGGTCATCGAAACGAGCGCCCACGGCCAGCAGCACGTCGCACTCGTGCATGGCCATGTTGGCCTCGATGGTGCCATGCATGCCGAGCATGCCCAGGAACTGCCGATCGTCGGCCGGGTAGGCACCCAGGCCCATCAGCGTGTTGGTGATCGGAAAGCCCAGCCGGCGCGTGAGCTGCGTCAGCTGCGCCGACCCCTTGCCCAGCACCACGCCGCCGCCGGTGTAGATCATCGGCCGCTTGGCCTTGACCAGTAACTGCGCTGCCTTGCGGATCTGCCCCGGATGGCCCTTCTGCACCGGGTTATAGGAGCGCATCTCGACCTGCGCCGGATAGGCGTAACGCGTGCGATTGGCCGTCACATCCTTGGGCACGTCGACCACCACCGGGCCGGGGCGGCCGGTGGTTGCGATATGGAAGGCCTTGCGCAGGGTCAGCGCCAGATCGGCCACGTCCTTGACCAGGAAGTTGTGCTTCACGCACGGCCGGGTGATGCCGACCGTGTCCGCTTCCTGGAAGGCATCGTTACCGATCAGGTGGGTCGCCACCTGGCCGGTGATGACCACCATCGGGATCGAGTCCATATAGGCGGTGGCAATGCCGGTGACGGCATTGGTCGCGCCCGGGCCGGAGGTGACCAGCACCACGCCCGGCTCGCCGGTGGCGCGAGCATAGCCGTCGGCGGCATGGGTGGCTGCCTGCTCGTGCCGCACCAGGATGTGCTCGACCTCCTGCTGGCCATAGAGCGCATCGTAGATGTGCAGCACGGCGCCGCCCGGGTAGCCGAATACATGGCGCACGCCCTGATCGCGCAGGAAACGGACGATGATTTCGGCGCCGGTGAGTTCCCGGGGGTGTGCTGGATAAAAAGGTTTTACGGACGGCGAGCCCGCAAAAAAAGGTCGGCAAGGATAGCAGATTTGACCCTGCCGTCAGCGCCGCGGCGCTGCGTTGTTGGCTGCGCGAGGCCGCTGCTAGAATCGGGCTTCCGCGCTGCAGCACCGGGCGACCGAATGAGTCCTCGGCTGCGCGTTGCAGGCCCGGGCGCTACCCGCGTGCGGGGCGCAGTCCCCTGATCACCCGACACCAGGAATCACGATGGCCGACAGCGTCAAGGTCGAAATCGAAGGGCAGACATACGAATTCCCGGTCATGACCGGCTCCGAAGGGGAAAAGGCGATCGACATCAGCGATCTGCGCGCCCGGACCGGTTACATCACCATGGACCCGGCGTTCATGAACACCGGCGCCACCACCAGCGCCGTGACCTTCCTGGATGGCGAGCAGGGCATCCTGCGCTATCGCGGTATTCCGATCGAGCAACTGGCCGAGCAGTCATCGTTCACGGAAACCGCCTATCTGCTGATTTATGGCCACCTGCCGACGCGACAGGAACTGCTGGCCTTCCGCGCCCAGGTGAGCCGCCACTCGATGATCCACGAGGGCCTGAAGGAACTCATTGACCGCTTTCCGCCGGGTGCGCACCCGATGGCCATCCTGTCGTCGGCGGTGTGCGCCATGTCGGCCTACTACCCGGAGCTGGCCAAGATGGACCAGACACCGGAAGAGGTCGAGCTGTCCATCGTGCGCCTGATCGCCAAGATCACCACCATCGCCGCCTACGCCTACAAGCAATCCATCGGCCATCCGCTGCTGTACCCGGACAACAGCCTCGGTTACTGCGCCAACTTCCTGCGCATGATGTTCGGCGTGCCGTGCGAGCCCTACGTGGTCGATGACGACCTGGTCAAGGCGCTGAAAGTCCTGATGATCCTGCACGCCGACCACGAGCAGAACTGTTCCACGTCCACCGTGCGCCTGGTCGGTTCCTCGCGGGCCAACCTGTTTGCGGCCGTGTCGGCCGGCATCCTCGCGCTGTGGGGGCCGCTGCACGGTGGCGCCAACCAGGAAGTGCTGGAGATGCTGGAGGAAATCGCCCGCGACGGCGGCGATGTACAAAAGTTCGTCCTCAAGGCCAAGGATCCCAAGGATCCGTTCCGCCTGATGGGCTTCGGCCACCGCGTGTACAAGAACTACGATCCGCGCGCCACCATCATCAAGCGCACCGCCGACACGGTGCTGGCCAAGCTCGGCAAGCAGGACGAGCCGCTGCTGAAGATCGCCAAGGAGCTGGAGGAAGCGGCCCGCTCGGACAGCTATTTCGTCGACCGCAAGCTGTACCCGAACGTCGATTTCTACTCCGGCATCATCTACCACGCCATGGGCATCCCGACCAACATGTTCACCGTGATGTTCGCCATCGGCCGTCTGCCGGGCTGGATCGCCCAATGGAAGGAGATGCTGGAACAGAAGGCCAAGATCGGCCGCCCGCGCCAGATCTACGTCGGCCCGACCAAGACCGACTACGTGCCGATCGAAGCCCGCGGCTGAGCCGCCCGGGCTGGTGTCGGTCCGCGCGGCGGGCCGACCTACATCCTGATCCCGGCCGCTGGCCGGGTTTTCCGTATCCGAGGGGGAGCAGCGCTTGAGCGGCAGCATTCTTGATCGTCTGGACAGCGCGCGGGCGGCGGCGAAGCTCGGCGGCGGCGCGGATCGCATCGCCGCCCAGCATGCCAAGGGCAAGCTCACGGCCCGCGAGCGCATCGATCTGTTGCTGGATGCCGGTTCCTTTTGCGAGCTGGACACGCTAAAGCAGCACCGCTGCCAGGATTTCGGCATGGCCGACAAGCAGTTTCCGGGTGACGGCGTGGTCACCGGGTACGGCACCATCAACGGCCGCCTGAGTTTCGTGTTCTCGCAGGATTTCACGGTCTTCGGCGGCGCCTTGTCCGAGACCCACGCCGAGAAAATCTGCAAGGTCATGGACCGCGCGGTCGAGGTCGGGGCGCCGGTGATTGGCCTTAACGACTCCGGCGGCGCACGCATCCAGGAAGGCGTGGCCTCGCTCGGCGGGTACGCGGAAATCTTCTGGCGCAACGTGCAGGCCTCCGGCGTGGTGCCGCAGCTGTCGGTCATCATGGGTCCGTGCGCCGGCGGGGCGGTGTACTCGCCGGCCATGACCGACTTCATCTTCATGGTGAAGGACAGTTCCTACATGTTCGTGACCGGGCCCAACGTGGTCAAAACGGTCACCCACGAGGACGTGACCTCGGAAGACCTGGGCGGCGCCGTCACCCACACGGCCAAGTCCGGCGTGGCCGACCTGGCGCTCGAGAACGACATCGAGGCCATGGTCCAGACGCGGCGGCTGTTCGATTTACAACCTGGAAACCCCGCCCAGCTACCCGTGCGACGACCCGGCCGACCGGGCCGAGCCGTCCCTGGACACGCTGGTGCCGGAGAACGCCACCCAGCCCTATGACATCAAGGAACTGATCCACAAGATCGTCGACCACCGCGATTTCTTCGAGATCCAGCCGGACTACGCCAAGAACATCGTCATCGGCTTTGCCCGCATGGAAGGCCGCACGGTCGGCATCGTCGCCAACAACCCCAAGGTACTGGCCGGCGTGCTGGACATCGACTCCTCGCGCAAGGCGGCGCGCTTCGTGCGCTTTTGCGACTGCTTCAACGTGCCGCTGGTCACCCTGGTCGACGTGCCGGGCTTCCTGCCGGGCACCACCCAGGAGCGCGGCGCCATCATCAAGCACGGCGCCAAGCTGCTGTATGCCTACGCCGAGGCCACCGTGCCCAAGCTCACCGTCATCACCCGCAAGGCCTACGGCGGCGCCTACGACGTGATGAGCAGCAAGCACATTCGCGGCGACATCAACTACGCCTGGCCGACCGCCGAAATCGCCGTCATGGGCCCCAAGGGTGCGGTCGAGGTCATGTACCGGCGTCAGATCGACCAGTCGGCGGACCCGGCTGCCGAGACCGCGCGCCTGGAGCAGGAATACCGCGAGCGCTTCGCGAACCCCTTCGTGGCGGCCGAACGCGGCTTCATCGACGACGTGATCACGCCCAGCCGCACCCGCGAGCACCTGTGCCGGGCGCTGCGCATGCTGGCCAACAAGAGCGTGCAGCGACCGTTCAA
>LNAP01008748.1_pt1 | contig 22364 bp, 23 predicted proteins | sample 602601 | NCBI WGS metagenome assembly LNAP01 (sample SAMN02440304, study PRJNA202911) | soil metagenome | biome: Subtropical and temperate rainforests or woodlands; isolation source: soil samples (1 kg each in a 20% v/v slurry with milli Q water) were... ...
TCGGTTAAGGAAACTCTAGCAATAACACAGCGAAATAGCCTAATTTATACTTATATTGGCTCCGATTTGATCTGGCGGGCACTGACTGGAGAATCAGGCAGAAAACGACCCTAAGCAGACGTCGCGCAAATCTGCCCGGCTGTCTGAACGACACCTTACCTGCGATGCGTACCCCGCGCCGAGCATGATTAGGTTCTTGTATCACCCAACGATGCCGAACGCGTGAACTCAGCGAGCATGGCACGGTGATTATGCCTCGAGAACTATGCCAGAACCACTTTGCGCCGTTCCCCAAAGTCTTTTCGCCATTGCTTCAATTCCTCCAAATCGGCTCGTAATTCTGCCTCTTCCGGTATTGGCACAGGGACCTCATCAGACTGACTGTGTTCATAGTAGGAATACTTCGTCATGAGGCGATCGATCAAATCGCAATCTCCCGTCTCGATAATAGGCAGCGCGGCCAGCTTATTGTCCGTCGTCACGCTTCGTCTATGTCGTTTCACTATGGCATAAATGAGGTCATCTTCTACTGTGCGCTCAAGCAACTTTCGGAAATCGCTGCATATACCTTGCGCCCTATCTCGATACTCGTCGCCTCCACCTTCTTTGCCGGCACGCGCTGCCACGTTCAGCCGTTCGATCAGCAGATTGTTCGCAGCCGTGGTATTAGCGTTCCAAGTTGCCTGATGCACGGGCTGTCCAGCCTTGCCAGCATAGGTCTCAATGCATGTCTGGAAGAAGTTCTTTCCCTTGACGGGTTCGCCGATCTTCTTCGCGATGTCCTCCATCGCACCATAAAGGGACAGGCGGTGCGTGAAGACGATGACTTGTCGAGTCTTCGCCAACTCTCCCAGGCGCTTTGCCACTGCCCATTCGTAGTCATGATCCAGCGAAGAAATCGGGTCATCGAACACAAATGGAGCAGGAAACGGCTTTTCACACACATCTGCCAAGAATGCCGCCAGCGCAATGATGCGACGCTCACCCTCGCTTAGAACTAGCTCGAGCGGCTGTTTTCCCTTGGCCGACTTCAACTGAAGGCGGTGCTTTGCACTACCTTTCTCCATCTTGGACTTCACGAGTTCTACCTGAATGCGGCCTGCACCGAGCTTCTTAAGCTCTGCGTTGAATCTGGCAACGTACGCCTGGGTGATGGCCTGCTCCGCCACGACGCCAGCCTGCGTGGTCACCGGGCGCGAATGTGCCAACGCTTTGAGTTTTTCAAGAGCTTGCACGCGCTTTAAACGAGCTACTTCATTGCGCACCGCTTCTGCTTGTTGGCAGACCCAATGCTTGCCTTCCAACGCAGTTTTCTGCCGCTTCGCCAAGTCTCGATCGAAGTCTTTTGCGTCTTTGTCCAACTGCAACGCTTCTGCCTCAAGAGCCTTTGCAAAGATTGTGAGCTTCGTGCACGCATCTTCGCTATCTTGTGCCGGCTGCACGGCCTCAGTTAGCTCGTGTGTTATTAATGCCTGGCGCGCTACCGCTATGGCCTTCCAGTAAGCTTCTAAGTATGCTGCCCACCCTGGGTCGGTAAGACCGGCGGTCTGGAGTTGCGCACAGTAGACTTCTGCTGGAACAGGTTCTGGCAACGCCTTCAGGGCGTCGTGGTACGACTTTTGTGCCCGTGCGGCCGTCGCTTCAACTTCACCTTGGACAAAAGTTTCAAACTCTTGAAGGCGGTGTGCTGCCTCTTCATCCAAGGGTTGGTGGCAGAGCACACACCGTGCTTCTTCCGTAACGGGGAAGTCCCGATTAGGATATGACAATTGGGAGTAGGCGCGCGCAGCAGCCCACATCGCGCGCCATGAGTCTTCACCAACCCCGTCCAGTTTGGCAGAATTAACCTGGGCGGCATCGATAGCAGCTTTCCTGGCGATATTTGCAGTCTGCCGCAGGCCTCGAATTGCCACTAGCGCGTCCGTGCTGTAGGCCGCCGCAGCTTGGAGTATCTTCTCGACGATGCGACGGGTTGCGAGCTCGGCGTTTCGCTTAGTCTGGGCCAAACCTGCAGGATCTGTGGCATTTAACCTTTCCCCCAGACTGTGCAGTTGCGCAGCATCTTCATCCGACCAACGTACAAGGGCGTCCAGGGCTTTGGCGTCGATCGTAGCCTTTAGGCTGTTGTAGCTCTGTACTGCCTCCGAAGCAACGTGCTCTGCCGGCGATACGGGCAGGGCCGAAATGTCTCGATCCTGATCCTCCTCCAGAAGCCGCTTCACATCATCACACGCCGCAGCTAGCGCGACGAACATCGCGACAAGCGGTGGCGTATAAGACGCACTACTTTCACTGCGAAGGTAGAACCCGGCTTCTTCACTGTCGAAGACATCCAGTGCAATCAGCGCATCGATTGGTGCTCCGCCAGCATGCCATTCCGACGACTTCACCGCTCCTTGGCTGGCGTACTCGATCTGGCACTTTTGTTCTGCTGGCGCCGCTTCGAAAACATTCGCGTATAGCAACTGTGCTCGGGGCTTGCCGGACGCTTTCTTAAGCAGCCGGGTATAGCCGGACTTTCCTGACCCGTTATTTCCGTAGACGACGGTTAAATTGCCGTCACCAAACACCAGCGGATGCGCGGGAGAAAGGTTCTCAATACCAATCACCTGACTGACGCTGCGTAGACGCACATCTGACCCAGCGGCGACACCGTTGAGTAACTCATGAAATGGGCGCGTCTTCGTAACTGCTCGGCCCGCGTCTGTTTTGATAAGTGCGTATAAATCGGCAAGATCGTCGCGACCTAACTGCCCTTTCTTTAACAGTCGGTCCGCAGCCTCCTGTATCCAGTCGGCTTGTCGGTGCAACCACGCACGTATGTCATCATGAATAGCACCCATCGTAATTCCTCAAGAGATAACTACGGTAAAAAGTGCCTTACTGTAACAGAGACAAACAATTTGCTAGATTGGCTTAGGCGCACCACTCGTATCACTGAGCACTTTTAGGGCCATGGGACAGAGGGGTCGACTGATGACAGGACAAGAAGCGTCGGGTCTCGAAGGTTCGGTAATATTTTTTTATGGTGGCCAGGTGTGGTGAACGGTCTCGCTGAGTTCCGGAACTGAGCGAGTAATCAGCTATCCAGCGCGTGTTTCTTTTGATTGGTCATCCAGTTGTGGGACGCATTGGTGCTGTGAACTGGTCCTGGTCGCTGTCCCAGGTATGCTTGACGATACAGTGCGCAGTAAGTAGCTACGACTGCGACATGGTCTACGTTGGCTCGGGTGGCCAACAAGCCTCCCGCGCGGCAATACCGGGCATTCACCTTCCTGTCCAAGTGTTCGATCGGTCAAGGTCCCCTAATGGCCGATAGCAGTAGGTGCGAATTCAACTCTAACGTATCTGGCTGTACATGTATGCGTACCACTTTGCTCGTATGCATCAGCTTTCTTCATGCTGAGAATATGGCGGGTCCGCTACGCCAGGCCTTGCTCCCGATAGTCCCAACGGCCAAAGATCCCCAGGTAGGCAATCACTGCATCAGATCGAAATAGGAATGCCGCCCGCTTAGCGTTGCCGGTCATCTCTGTGGCAATGGTCAGTACCCGAAGCAGGTCTTATTTTTCTATACGGGAAGGGGGCAGGCAGTATGCCGCATTGTTAGGCCACGTAAATAGTCCAATATGTTCGACTAACGCATCTGCACCCGATTTACATCTTGTCTGGGAACTACGATGCGATCACTGACGCCTTCCTTTCGCGATACGTTGCGCCGCTTGATCTGGCCTGTCGCCGTCATGGTGCTGATACTTCTCGTGTTTTGGCGTCCTGCCGTTCCCATTGCCTCGATGGAGCAGAGCGCCCAACTGTCTGCAGACGATGGGGCGGCGATGTCTGAAGCATCTGGACCGCCTTGGCATTATGGTTCCACCTTGGCTCGCTATACCTTGATCTTATATGCCGATCTGGAATGCCCCTACTGCAGGACTTACGTCCCGCCGTTGATGGCCTGGATCGATCTGCATCCTGACATCCGCCTGCAGTGGCAACATCTGCCGCTATCTATGCATGAGCCTGCGGCTTCTGAACTGGCTGCGCTGGCCGAGTGTGCTGGCGAGGCCGGCGGCCCCCAGGCCTATTGGCGGACGATATCCTGGATTTATCAACACACGCAGGGCGAAGGACTGGGGTTGCCAGATGGCATCTACCCGCCTGATCACGACGCCTTACGTGCTTGCTTGGCGAGCGAGCGCCCGTTAGCAATTGTGCAAGCGCAAGCCGACGGCGCAGCCGACCACGGTATAGCGGCCACGCCGACGCTGCAGTTGCGCGACGAGCGTACCGGCCAATCCTTGTGGCTACAGGGACCGATTCCAGGTGACTCGCTGCTGTCAGCGATGGACCTGCTTGTGACCGATGATCCGGTCTCCGAACTCGCAGAAACGACTGAATTGTCCGCCGTCCCAGACGGTAACAAGCCCAGGTAGCCCGCAATCTTAAAGGCTACGGCGTGGCGTAGACCGCGTTGATTGCACACCCCGTTCCGCACCGCATCCCCTGCGCGGATACCCACCTGATACGAAGGTGGTGGATGCTGATTGTTCGCTCATTGTTCTTTATCGTCCCTGGAGGGTTTGCCCTCTTGGGTACGCGTCCTCCGATCTTATCTATTGGAGGTTTGTTATGTTCCCCACCCCTAATGTCGCCGATTCCGGCGCGCAATTAAGCATTGATCTTACCGATCAGCAGGACGATCGGATCATCCAGCAAGCCATTGCACTCTTGGAACATCGCGTGTTCAAGGCGGGGCCGACACTCGATGGCCCGAAAGCGGTTCGGGATTATCTGCGCTTGAAGTTGATGGCCGAGCCCAACGAGGTCTTCGTTGTGGTGTTCCTCAACAGCCAGCACCAAGTGTTGGCGTGTGAATGTCTGTTCAAAGGCACGGTCACCACGGCGTCGGTCTATCCGCGAGTTGTTGTGCAGCGCGCTTTGGAATTGAACGCCTCTGCGCTGATTTTTTCGCACCAGCACCCGTCGGGCACGACCGAGCCCAGTACGGCAGATCGCGCACTCACTAATCAATTGAAATTCATCTTGGGGATGGTCGATATCCGGGTCGTGGATCATTTCATCATCGGTAAAGGTGAACCGTTTTCCTTTGCTGAGTCCGGCTTGCTGTCGTAGTCCCCCCGGCCGCGCCTACGCTAGCGTGGCACTTTTCTCGTTTCAGTGTTCAACCCCTGTGCGGGCTCTCCAGGCCCGCACGGGTCGGCGTAGATCTCGCACTTTCTCAGTATGGGAGTACATCATGCAGCCCAAAATTTATCACTTCGAGGGCGTTGCCTTCATCGCCACCCCTTATCGAGCTGGTACATACCTGCCCAAGGATGTGTTCTGGCGTCAGTTCACCATCACTTGCCAGGGCAATGTGGAATATCCAGAAGACGATCCCGTCTATGGCAGTTGGTGGACGCCGCAAACCCTCGTTCTGGGCAAGTGCCCATGTCGCTGGCCAACACTCGAGTATTGCACCACGACTTTGATCTCACCGATGCTAGCAACGCATTGAGCTTCGCACCCGAGTTGATCATCGTCCGGGACAGGGGGCAACGCTTGGTGCTCGCCGGACAGGTTCGGGGAGATACCGTGAGATGGTGTATTCCGGTCGCTTCTGATGACGAAACCGAGCAGATCGTCAACGAGGTCGCAGAACTGCGTAGCGAAGCATCGTACGAAGCAGGTTGGGATAATTTCTCCACCGCGCAAGGCCTGCGCTTTCGCGCCCGTGTCCTGGAGGGTCGGCTGGTGGACCGCTTCTGGCGCCACTACACGCATAAGGTCGTGCTGGAGGCAACTTTATAATCCTAGTGGGAGCCTCGCGCTCCCTTCTTTTCGCGTAGTCGGTGGCTTAACGTCACGAGGAACGCTTCAAACCGGACACCCCTCATTTCCGATTGTTTGTCGCTGTTTTGCACACGATGCGTTGCACTACCAGGGTCATGAACTACGGGTGCCGCTCCATGCTTCGTTCTCTATCTCGTGCCCCGGCGATGTGCCTGCCGCTGGCAATAGCCTTGACTGCAGCGCTGTTCGCCTGCACCGCTACCGCAGCGGATGTCTGGATCATTACCGACCGTCAACACCCCGTCCAGGGTACGCCAGACCGGCTGATCGAGTTGGATGCGCCCATGCGCATTGAAGCCGACCTGTCGGCCGATCTTCCGAGCGATAGTCGCCAAGCCGCTGAACTGGTCCAGCACCGTTTGAAGGAAGGAGGCCACTTGTTGCAGCAACGGCTGGCTGGGGCCTACCAAGGTGTGGCCGACGCCTGGAGCCTGGGTATCACGACCATTCCGGCCATCGTGGTCGACCAGCGCTATGTGATCTACGGCGATACCAATCTCGATCAGGCGCTGACTCGAGTCGAGCAATACCGCAAGGAGCAGCCATGAGCTTACCCCACCTGCGATTCGGAGTCGCCGTGGCGCTCTTGTTTGCCGCGACATCCAGCTTCGCGCTCAACACCGCCACCATTGTGGCTTCCGCTTTGTCGCCATCCTGTCTGGAGTACCGCGTAGTCGGCATCTGCTACTGGCTGTCCTGTGGAGTGGGCGGTTGCCGGATACGCACCTCCATCAAGGTGCGCCACTACGTCCCGGATGCGGTGGTGTCGAGCTATTCAAACACCGGCGCGAACCCCTGGGTGGAAGTACGGCCCATGAGTCTGCCCAATCCCACCGCGCAGGCGGGGGGCGACGGCACGACCAACGAAGGCCATGAGAATAATCTCGCCAAATTCAAGAATAGCGACGTGATCGGTCATCCCGGCGGCGACGTGTTCAACGAGTTCGTCGCGGGTTCTGGATACTTTTGCCAGGGAGCAGGTACAGCCTTCGTGCCGTACCTGCTCAGCACCTTGGATACGTTGGCCTGGCGCTACAACATGCCGGAGGCCGTGTACCCCGAGGCATTGATACCCGGCCAGCGCGAGGTGGGTTCGCGCAGTGGCATGAATCTGTGGGGCAATGTGTACCCGCGCGGTGGCTTTCTGCACCAGACCGATGACTACAAGGCGGGCGCCGTGGTGGCCCAGCGTGCGGGCGACGTCGTGACCCGTCGCGGGCAACCCCATGTGTATCAGCCACTGTTGGCCAATTCTCGGGCGGGTTACTGGCCAGCGGGAGCGCTCATAGAGAGCGATAGCTCAACGGGCAAATGGCAGGAGCTCACACCACGTCTGTCCAACACCTGCACGGTGTTTCCCCATAACGAATCGATGACGCAGGCCCAGCAAGGCGACTACGCCTGGGCGCTGTGGCGTCCGTATAGCTGCTGCCAGCGCCGGGGCCAGACATTCCTGGGCAGTGTGGATTTCAACTGAGCATTCGAGGGCACAACCATGAACCGTCCTGATATGACAAAACCCGCGAGCCTGATCCCGCGCTCATGCCGCCCAGCGGTGCTGGCCTGCGCACTGGCTCTGGCCTGCGGTTTGGCCTCGGCCCAAAGCGGTGGATTCCAGAATAGTGGCAGCGTCATCGGTGATGAGGTCATGTATTCGATTGGTGGCGGGAACGCCGTCTCGATGAGTGGTGCAGCCGGTATGCGCTCCATCGGTGTGGGCGCCGGTTGGAACAGCAACCTGATTTGTGGCGACATGAATATCAGCACGACGATCCAGAACCAACTGAACGGGATCACGAACGGCTTTCAGAACATCATGAGCAGCGTTATACAGAGTGCGACCAGTGCGGTGGCATCGCTTCCCGCGCTGATCATCCAGCGGGCTGATCCAGGGCTGTATAACCTGCTGACCAATGGTGTGCTGCAGGCCCGGTTGGACTTTGACCGGTCCAAGCTCCAGTGCCGCGCCATGGCAGAAAAAATGGCCGACATGGCCGGTGGGCAGATGGGCTGGAACCAGCTTGCCCAGGGTATGGCGCTGCGCGAGGCGGTGGCCAGTAGCGATGCGGTCTCGGCGATCGAACAGGCCGAAACCAGCCGGGGTAACGACGGCGTGCCGTGGGTCGGCGGTGGTAATGCCGGCGGCGCGGGCCAATCTCCGATCAAGGTGGTGGGCGATGTGACTCGCGCCGGGTACAACCTGGTCAATGGCCGTAGCGTGTCTGACACGTCGGCCATCGCCCAATCCAGTTGCGGCAGTCTTTCCTGCCAAACCTGGTCGTCGCCCGATGCGGCGGTGGCCTGGGCGACGCGAGTCTTGGGTGAACAAGAACAACGCACCTGCGAAGCCTGCACCAAGACCCAGACCGTACCGGGCGTGGGCTTGACGCCGCTGATCCAGGAGGAATACGACGCCAAGCTCCAAGCGTTGCAAGAACTGATTACGGGCGCTCGCAACACGACGTTTGAGAACCTGCACGAAGCTGGCAGTGCATCGCTGCCGATCACTCGCGGCGTTGTCGAAGCCCTACGCGACGAACCCGACCAGGACATTCTGGCCCGCCGTTTGGCGTCCGAAGTCGCGCTGGCCTCCGTACTGGAAAAAGCGCTGCTGTTGCAACGCACGTTGTTGACCGGCAAGAAGGAACCCAACGTCGCGGCCAACCAAATGGCGGTGGATGCGGTGAACCAGGAAAGCGACACGCTGGATCGGGAAATCCAGAACCTCAAGACCGAACTGGAACTGCGTCGTGAACTGGCGAATAACTCGCCCATGGCGATTATCCAACGGCATAGCACACGGGCGGCGGGCTCACGCGGTGTCTACCAGGGCGACCCAGTGCCCGACCGTCTGCAGCAATTGCAGCGGTCCGCACCGGGCGGCACACCATGAACGCCGCGTGGCTACGTAAGTGGTTCAACCGGCGCGCTGCTAGAGCGCTGCTGTGGACAGTATTGCTGCTGGTCGTGGCGGTGGCAGCTAATGTCGCGGGCATCTACTTCCTGGGAAGCATTGCTAGCTGGGAGCAGTGGCTGGCAGAGGCCTCTGGCTTTTTCCTGCTGTGGCGCCTGTGCCTCTACGCGGCGACCGCCTACGGGTGGCGGTGGATGCGCCGACGGCTGCTCGCCAGGCAATCCGATGCGGCAACCCGACGCCGATTGCTACGCACGGAGATCGCTGGCGTCCTGGCGCTGGTCACACTGGAGTGCAGTCTGCTGATGCAGAGCACGTAGCGGGAGCGCTGAACCATGACGCTGTTCACGACCGATTACCTGGAGTATTACCTGACGCTGGTGGGCTGGATCGTGCACAACGGCATCTGGTCGGTACTGGTGGCCAGTGGCGTGTTTGCCATCCCCTTCATTGCCATCATCCTGCAGGAGTGGCTCAAAGCCCGTGGCGAAGGCGCCGACGAAGGCAATAAGGGTCTGCTGTCGGCCGCACGTATCGAAACCCGCGTGTGGGTGGCGGTTGTTGTGGTACTTTTCGCTGGCATCCCGTTCATCGACGTGGACCTGAGCCGGGTGCGCTTTGACGATGCCCGTTCCCGCCAATGCGGGGTGAGCGTACCGCAGCCTTCCGATACCGGCTGGAGCCAATCCTTCACCACCCTGAACGACCAAAGCGCCAAGGTGCCTGTGTGGTGGGGGTTTATGCACGCGCTTTCTCGCGGCCTCACCAGCGCATCGGTCGCCGCGATTCCCTGCGGTATCGAGTTGCGTCAACTACGCATGGAGATCGATGCCACACGAATCGATGATCCGGTACTGGCCCAGGAGGTATCGGATTTCTCACATGACTGCTACGGTCCGGCCCGCGCCAAGCTGTTCATGAGCCGTCCAGAACTGGATGACGTGCAGATGCACGATGTCACCTGGATCGGATCGCGGTATTTCGTGGACTCGGCGGGCTATTACGACACCTACCGCTCACGCACCCCGCGCGACGCCTGGCCTTATGACAGCATCCGCGATGCGGGTCTCGCCCAGGTACCCAGTGGCGGTGGCTATCCGACCTGCCGGCAGTGGTGGAGCGACGGGAGCAGCGGGCTGCGGGCGCGCCTGCTGTCCCAGGTTGATTCCGGCCTGCTCAACCGCGTCGCTGGTTGGGCCGGGTTTCTCACCCGTGCCGAGGTCGATGATTCGGTGATCCGCGCGGTCGCTGCGCCGCGCCAGCAAAAACTGAATCAGGGCGCGGTCTATACCGACTACGGCGGCCAGATCGACAAGACGCTGCCCAATGTCGTGACCCGCGCCGCCAGCGACCTTGGCATCACGATCGGCTCGATCGGCTTTTTCCCCGCCATGGATGTGGTGCGCCAGGCGCTGCCCATGGTGTTGTCGTTCCTGAAGATGGCGCTGGTGATCTGCATCCCGCTGGTGCTTATCATCAGTACCTACGAGCTCAAGGCCGTAGTGACGGTCAGCGTGGTGCAGTTTGCCTTGTTCTTTGTGGACTTTTGGTTCCAGCTGGCACGCTGGATCGACAGCACGATCCTAGATGCGCTCTATGGCAGCGGGTGGGGATGGAATCGGCCAGTCACCAATTTTGATCCGCTGATGGGGCTAAATAACAGCTTTGGCGATATGTTGCTGAACTTCGTGATGGCGACGATGTTTCTGCTGGATCACTGCGCTAACGTGGGCGGGAGTTAGGGCTGGAAACGCGCTTCAAGGCTTGGCCGATGGTACGCGCGGAGCGGGAGAGGCTGGTCGTGGGGGTTCAAGCGTGCTGATGAGCGCAGCCAGGAAAAGCTAAGGAAGCACCAGTTCAATCGTCTTCAAAGCGTGGGTCTGGATCATCGTTGAACGAAGCGGGGTGATAAAAAATGCTTTTCCGATGATCCCTTTCTTCTGCATTACGCCCTAAGAAGTCATCTTCATCCTGCTCGTTTGAATGCCCCGCAACCCAGGCTGCGGCTACTGCGAACCCCAGCAGCAGCGCCAGCCAGAACGCGGTATAAAGTAGCCCTACCACCACGGCCAACGTGACGATCCACAGCAACGTGCTGACAATAGGAGCAGGTAGACCTTGAGCCACCAGCCAGCCCGACACTTCACGTTCACTGCGCAGATAACCACGCCGTCCGCGAGCAAGCCAGCGGCCAACGCGTTCTGCTTTACTAATGCGGGTTGTCTGGTTCATGATCATCACCTATCCAGGAGACAGAGTTTCGAAAGCGGGTTCGGCTAACTTAGCAGCGCGATATTCAGGCCTTGAACACGCTGAAACATGACGTCGCCCGTCAAGAACACGTGATTCTGGCCCAGTTGCAGGCAGCTGGCCGCCTGCAATGCATCTGGTGTACGCAGCCCATGGCGTACGCGGATCGCCGCCGCTAACTCGACGACCTCCCGGTTCATCTCCACCCACACGAGATCAGGGCGAGCGAAGAACGCATCGAATAGCGCCAATGTGCCCATGTCGTTGGCTTTCATCGGGCCTACGCGACACTCAAGCCAAGAGAGACGGCTGACAGCCGATTCGATTCCTGGGTACGTCTGCGTCGCTTCGGCAAGCTGGTTGCGCACCCGGCTGGCGAAGGGCTCATTGCCTTCGATCAGATAGATGAGGGCACAGGCATCGAAGAATGCAATCACCAGGCGCGCTCTTCCGCCAACGTAGCGTTAATATCATCCTTCTCACGTGTGCCCGCAGATGGCTGCGTCAGCAGCCACTGCAACGCCGTCATCCCTGGGACGACCGATGGTCCCTTGCCTGTGAGGCGCTGGTATTCCGCTTCAGATAACACTACTGCTGCCGACTTATTGCGCTTGATGATATGCACCGGACCTCGCCGCAGGCCTTCTTCAATGGCGGCCATACCTCGGCGCTTAATCTCGGCTACGGTCACGCTATTGTTCATGAAAGCCTCCAAAAAAAGTACTGAAACTGTTTAAATAGTATCAATTTCAGTATCAAACGGCAAGAGGGACGAAGATGTGCACCATTAGCTTATCAATCCGTGGTGTATCTTGAGCGCACCATTGATGCTGCGGGCTGTCATTGTCATCGATTCCTTATTGGCCTGACTAATCAGTAGAAAATGGATTCCTGAGTGTCAAGCTGTCCTCCAGAATCTGACCATGGTTCATATCTTCACTATAGAGCGTCTGGCAACCAGCCGCCGTAGCCGCCGCGACGATGCATGCATCATAAAACGACAGTTTATGACGTTCAGCGATCAATATGGCTTGGTCGTGGATGGTTTCTGTGAGCGGAACAACCTTGCAAAAGCCCCGTACCAGTTCCAGAAACTGCGCAATCTCATCCCAGTTCATCGTCAGCTTGCGGCGGCATACGTGCGTGACCTCATTGAGCACTTGCACACTGATGACCGGTCCAGCCTTCAATAGGCTTTCGGCCTTATCCGCCTTGGTTGAATCCTCCGACAGCAGGTACAGCACCACATTGCTGTCCATAAAATGCTTGAACTTAGTCGCGCGCATTCGCCTCGTCCCGGCTGAAACGGAAATCCGCAGGCAGTTTGCCCCGGAAGGTACGCAGACGCTTCAGCAAGGCTTCAGAACCCGGCTTCTTGCGAACCGCAAACGCGCGCGGGCCGTCCACGACGATCTCAATATCGTCACCTTCTTGCAACTCCAGGGCTTCTACCAGGCTGGCCGGAAGGCGCACGGCCAAGCTGTTACCCCATTTGGCGACTTGCATGCTAATAACTCCTACATTTGATATACATTTCAATTGTATATCTATAGATGCAAATTGCAAGATATGTGCTGACGGGTACAACAGGTTTGGTTGCCAATCCGAGTCTGCCTGTCCCGCATTGATACTGGCGTAGCAAGACCGGATTGCCCTATACCCAAAGGGTTCAAAGGCCAAAGGGCCAGGAAGGGGGAAGGGAATGGAGCCAAGGGGAAAGGCCCTACCTGAAAAGGCAAAAAAGGCTCTCTTGCCTGCCCATTACCAGAGGTTTTACATGCTCTCGCTGTTCCAGCGCAAACGGCTACTGCCAGTTATAGATACGACCGCTATACCCCTGACCGAACCACTCAAAGGGCTGACGCGGCCAGAGTCGGCTGCTTCACTGTTGTCCACGCCTCGACGCCAACGTCTGCTGGAACACATTTGGCAACGCACGTCACTCTCGCGCCAGCAGTTTGCATTGCTGTACCGCGCACCGCTGGAACGTTATGCCGAGCTGGTGCAGCTATTTCCCGCCTCGGAAAGCCATCACCACGCCTATCCGGGCGGCATGCTCGACCATGGGCTGGAAATCGTGGCCTATGCCTTGAAACTGCGCCAGTCTCATCTGTTGCCTGCGGGAACAACACCCGAAGACCAGGCCGCCCAGGCAGAAGCCTGGACTGCGGCGACGGCCTATGCCGCGCTGCTACACGACATCGGCAAGATCGCGGTGGATCAGCATGTGGAGCATGAAGACGGTAGCGCCTGGCATCCCTGGCACGGCCCGCTGACTCGGCCATACCGTTTTCGCTACCGGGAAGGGCGTGAGTATCGACTGCACAGCGCCGCCACCGGACTGCTCTACACACGGGTGCTCGATGGCAGCATTCTGGACTGGCTTAACGGTTTCCCGCTGCTTTGGTCGGCATTGCTCTACGTGCTGGCCGGTCAGTATGAACACGCTGGGGTGCTGGGCGAACTGGTCATTCAGGCTGATCGTGCGTCGGTGGCCCAGGCATTGGGGGGCGATCCCGCACGCGCCATGGCCGCGCCCAAGCACGCACTGCAGCGCAAGCTGCTGGAAGGCCTTCGCTACCTACTAAAGGAAGAGCTGAAGCTGAACCAGCCCCAGGCCTCCGATGGCTGGCTTACCCAGGATGCACTCTGGCTGGTCAGTAAGACGGTTTCGGATAAGCTACGTGCGCATCTGCTCTCGCAGGGCATCGACGGTATCCCAGCGAACAACACTGCCGTTTTTAATGTGTTGCAGGATCATGGCATGTTGCAACCGAACCCGGAAGGCAAGGCCATTTGGAAGGCGACGGTCACGAGCGAGAGCGGCTGGTCGAACACCTTCACCTTCTTGCGCGTGGCACCCGCGTTGATCTGGGAGTCCGGAGAGCGGCCCGATCCATTCGCGGGCACGGTGGCGATCGATACCACGTTGACCAGCGAGGCGGCGGACGCGGCTGTGGCCGAATCGGCACCCGTGGTGGGCCAACCGCCAGCGGATCAGGAAGCTTCACCATCAGCCGGTGATACTGTAATTGTATCGACTTCGGCAGTGTTCCCGGTGCCGCCTCGGGATACGGCTAGTGCGCCGGACGCCATAGACGATCTATTGACGATGATTGGCATGGACGGATCTTCCTCTGCGGTCCACGGCGAGGACTCTTCGTCCAGGGCGACCCCAAATCCAACTGCGCCATCTCCGCTTACTCCAACCACGCAGTTGACGCACGTTGCCAGTTCGCCAGTCCTGGGGGGACAACCGTCCGGCGAGCATTTCATGGTGTGGCTGAGGGAGGGCATCCAGTTGCGCAAACTCATCATCAACGATGCGAAGGCGTTGGTGCATACGGTGAACGACACCGCCTACCTGGTCAGCCCCGGCGTGTTCCAGCGCTACGCACAAGAGTATCCGCAGGTCGGTGCGCTAGCTAAACAGGAGAAGCAGCAGGACTGGCAGTGGGTGCAGAAGCGTTTTGAGAAGCTACGTCAGCATCGTAAGCAGCCCAACGGACTGAATATTTGGACCTGCGACGTTCTTGGACCACGGAAATCCCGAAGGCTTCACGGCTATTTGTTAGTTGACCCCAGTTTGTTATTCACTGAGTTGCCTCCCAGTAATCCCTATCTCAATCTTGTATGATTTAATTTGACCCGCAACGAACTAACCAGCAATCGCAGCGGGCTTGCTACAACTATTGTCTATCGGCTGTGTGCTCGAGGTCGTCCAAAATCGGACAGTCGGGACGGTTATCGCCGGAGCAACACTCGATCAACGCCTGAAGCGTATTGGTAATTTGTTCCAGGCTGTCGATTTTCTCGCGCAGCTCTGCCATGTGAGCTGTAGCGATACGTTTCACGTCAGCGCTCTGGCGCGATTTGTCGCGCCAGAGGCCCAAAAGCTCATTGATCTCGGCCACCGGAAAGCCAAGATCACGCCCCCGGCGGATAAACCGCAGCATGTGCACATCAGATGCAGAATAATTGCGATAACCCGACTGCCTGCGATTCGCTCGGGGGATCAGTCCGGTTTGTTCATAGTATCGGATCATCTTCGCTGAGACACCTGAGGCTTTCGCTACTTCCCCAATATTCATTTCAATATCTCCTTTCCAATTACGCCGCCGTCGGCAGTTGAGAGGATTTGGTGGCCTCTATCGGTGAGCGAAACCCACGCAAGCGTAGCGCGTTGCCTAGCACGAAGACACTGGAAAGCGCCATTGCTCCCGCCGCGAAGATCGGCGACAAGAGGACGCCCCAGGCCGGGTACAGCACGCCCGCGGCCACCGGGATCAGCGCGGTGTTGTACGCAAAGGCCCAGAACAGGTTCTGACGGATGTTGCCGATCGTCGCCCGCGACAGTGCGATGGCAGTGGGCACGCCCATCAGGTTGCCCGACATCAACACCACGTCGGCCGCCTCGATGGCGATATCCGTGCCGGTGCCCACTGCCAAGCCCACATCCGCTTCGGCCAGCGCAGGGGCATCGTTGATACCGTCGCCGACGAATGCAAGCTGTCCATGAGCAGCTTTCAGCTTGCGCACCGCCTCGACTTTGCCTTCCGGCAGGACCTCGGCGATCACTTCGTCGATGCTCAGCTGGCGCGCGATGGCTTCTGCCGTGCGACGGTTGTCGCCGGTGATCATCGCGACCTTCAGGCCTAGCGCGTGCAGCGCGGTGATGGCAGCCGGCGTCGTTTCTTTGATCGGGTCGGCAACCGCGACGATTGCCGCCAGCCGGCCATCGATGGCGGCATAGAGTGGCGTCTTGCCTTCATTACCCAGGCGCTCGGCGGTTGCCGCGAAAACGTCAACCTTGATTCCCAGTTTGCGCATGTAGCGGTCCGCTCCGACTTCAATCAGTTCCCCGTTTACATGTGCTTTCACGCCGAAGCCGGTGATCGATTCGAAGTCCGTGATCTCGGGAATGGCGATGCCTTCGTTGCTGGCGGCGTCGACGATGGCGCGGGCGATGGGGTGTTCGGACTTCGCCTCGACCGCGGCGATCCGGGCTAGCACATCTTGGCGCTTGAAACCTTCGGCGATGTCCAGATCGGTCAGCGTCGGGCGGCCTTCGGTTAGCGTGCCGGTCTTGTCCACGGCGACGACCTTGGCGTCTTTGAGCAATTGCAGCGCCTCGCCTTTACGGAAAAGAACGCCAAGTTCCGCGCCGCGCCCGGTTCCCACCATGATAGAGGTCGGTGTTGCCAGGCCCATGGCGCAAGGGCACGCAATGATCAGAACGGCCACGGCATTGACGAGCGCGAAGGTCAGCGCCGGTTCGGGCCCGAAGACCAGCCAGACCAGGAAGGTCAGCACGGCAACACCCATAACGGCGGGCACGAACCACATGGTCACCTTATCCACCAGCGCCTGGATGGGTAGCTTGGACCCTTGCGCCTGTTCGACCATGCGAATGATCTGCGAGAGCACAGTTGCGCCGCCCACCGCCGTTGCGCGGAAGGACAGTGCGCCTTTCTGATTGACGGTGCCCCCGACCAGCTTGCTGTCCACCGTCTTTGCTACTGGGATGGGTTCGCCGGTGATCATGGATTCATCGACATAGCTTAGTCCCTGAGTGACCTCGCCATCGACGGGTATGCGCTCCCCGGGACGTACCTCGATGATGTCGCCGGCCACGACGTCGGCGATCGGAATTTCAAGCACGGTACTGTCGCGCTGGATGCGCGCGGTTTTCGCCTGCAAGCCGACCAGCCGCTTGATGGCCTCCGAAGTACGGCCCTTGGCGCGCGCCTCTAGAAAGCGGCCCAGCAGGATCAGCGTGACGATGACCGCCGCCGCTTCGTAATAGACGTTGACGGTGCCAGCGGGTAGTAGCGACGGCGCGAAGGTGGCGACCAGGGAATAAGCATAGGCCGCGAGGGTACCGACCGCGACCAGTGAATTCATGTCGGGCGCAAGACGCCAAAGCGCCGGGACGCCCTGGCGGTAAAAGCGCCAGCCCGGCACCGCCAGCACCAGCGTCGTCAGCGCGAACTGGATGTACCAGTTCCATTGCGCGCCGATGGTGCGCAGGATCAGGTCGTGCACGCCGGGAATCAGGTGTGAGCCCATTTCCATCACGAAGACCGGCAGCGTGAGAACGGCGGCAAGGGTCAGGTCGCGCTTGAGCGCCGCGCGCTCAGCGTCTTTGCGCTCGTTGGCGGCGTCCTCGTCGACGGATGTCCCAACGTCTATGGGTTGCGCCGCGTAGCCCGCTGCCGCGATCGCGGTGATCAGAGCGTTGGAATCCACGCTGCCGCGCACGTGGGCGCGTTCAGTCGCCAGGTTTACTGTGGCTTCGAACACACCGGGAACGGCTTTGAGCGCGCGTTCGACCCGGCCCACGCACGATGCGCAGGTCATGCCCTCGACCGCAAGGTCGATGGAGGCGGCGGGTACGCTGTAACCTGCCGCCTCAACGGTGTTGACCAGCGCTTGGCGGTCAATGGGGCTGCGCGCCTTGATGTCGGCCCGCTCGGTCGCCAAATTGACGGTGACCGAATCAACGCCTTCGACTTTGGCTAGGGCTTTTTCGACACGACCCACGCACGACGCACAGGTCATGCCTTCGATCGGCAGACTAATCGCGGTTGTCAACGCGCCTTCCTGTATGGTCAGGGTATTCAAATCCCACCTCCTGGTCGTTCAGTTCAAATAGATTAGGAGAAGGATATAGGTTCCTATCGTTGGAAGGTCAAGCGTAAAAAACTATGCTCTGCGGTAATTGTGCAAAGTGTGCCTACGCCTCATAGTGTCACGCTCACCAATCGCCATTGTGAGCGCAAGGATGCGGGCGTAGTGGGGCTAATGCTGCATTACAAAAGAGTAACGGTGCCGTCATCGTCCGGTCAGTGCCTGGCCAATATAGTTGTCATCAAGCGGCTCTACTGCCTCTTTTGAAGTCAACCCACCTTACTATATTGGAGATGTCACGATGTTTAGAATGCGTCCCGTACTTGTTGCCATTGCCTTTGCTCTGTCCGCAAGCGCAGTCCACGCTGCAGTCTTGCCAAATGGCGTCGTGTATAGCGCCAATGAGGGAGATGGCTCTATTAGCGAAATTAATCTAACTACAGGTAATGTGCGTACGGCTCAAATAGCTGTCGTACCACATAATGTCCAAATCTCCCCCGATGGCAAGACACTGCTTGCCGTTGGTACACCAACCGTGAAGACTGGTGATCATGGGGCGCATGGCGGCGCAGGCGAGACTTCGACTTCTGTTAACGCCGATTCGCACGCGGAGGGTGACGCTGGGTTACTAATTCTCAAAGCTAGCGAGCTCGGACAGATACTGGAAGCACTACCTGCTGGGAGCCACCCTTCGCACGTCGTCACCAGTTGGGACGGACGCTACGCCTATATCACGAACGCCGATACAGATCGGGTATCGGTAGTCGACATCCAAGGGAAGAAAGTCACCGCTGAAGTTGCTACTGGAGGTTATCCGCACGGCTTGCGGTTAAGCCCGGACGGACGGGAGCTTTATGTAGCAAACGTTACCGACAATACGGTATCGATCCTTAAAGAGGCTGAGCGCGTTTCTGTCGGCAAAGCACCGGTACAAGTGGCCTTTACGCCCGATGGCAAACACGTCTATGTGTCGCTACGAGATGAAGATAGTGTGGCGATCATCGACACTTCTACCAGGAACGTCGTGAAGAACGTAAGCGTTGGACGTAACCCCATTCAGCTCTATGCAGCAGCTGGCGGCAGCAAAATGTACGTAGCTAACCAAGGAAGCGATAGCAATCCAGATGACACGGTGTCGGTGATCGACACGAAAAGCCAAAGCGTTATAAACACAGTGGTCACTGGCAAAGGCGCGCATGGCGTGGTCGCGAGCACTGATGGCGGTTTCGTATTCATAACCAACACCAAAGACAACACCGTAAGTGCGATCGACACAAGCACTCAAAATGTGGTTGCTACCTATCCAGTTGGCCCCAATCCCAATGGGATCACATACCGCAGCATTCGGTGAGGCCAGCACTTTCGATGTAGCCCCGGCATGCTGGGGCTACTCAATCGCAAGCTCGGTTTGGCAAACTGAATTCGGGTTTTTTGCGACACTGGAATGTGTGTAATTGTGATCAGGAGAATTCAGTGAACCAACAACCAGACCTTAGTCCGGCAGAAGTATATGAGCGCTACCTTAGCCGTGCTATCGCAGATCCTTGGACGCGCGTACTGCTTGAATTGGCGTCACCCAAACCCGGCGAGCGAGTTTTGGATATTGCCTGCGGTACGGGCAGTGTCGCACGACAGGTCGCTCCCATGGTTGGGATAAGCGGTCAGGTCCTCGCCCTGGATATCAATTCAAAAATGTTGGAAGTAGGCCGTGCACAACCTTCACCGGCTGGTGCTTCGATACTTTGGCAAGAGGGTGATGCAACTCGCCTCGAACTTCCCGGTGACGCGTTTGGTCTTGTGCTGTGTCAACAAGGATTCCAGTTTTTTCCCGACCGAGTGGTTTCAGGTCGTGAAATGCGTCGCGTGTTACGCGATGGCGGTAGCGCAGTCATCAGTGTCTGGCAATCCCTGAACAGCCATCCTGTGTATGAGGCGTTGTTTACGGAAACCGCACGCCTTCTGGATGTGCCCATCACGGATGTCGATGTTGCCTTTTCATTATCAAACTCCGATGAGCTATACACATTGCTCAGCGGGGCGGGCTTCCAATATATCGAAATCACTCCACGATCGCTGTCTATTCGCATGCCTGAGCCAGAAAGATTTGTTCAGTTTTCGATACTGGGCGCAGCCACGTCAGTGCCAGCATTTGCATCTATGGATGCCGTAGAGCGCCTCGCTCTTGTGGAGAAAGTAAGGGCGAAGACGCGCGCTATCATCCAAGGCTTTCGGGATGGGGATTCTCTTGAATTTTCTATGGAAACAAACATCGCGATTGGAAAATAACCGACCCCCGACTGCGACTTTTCATACCTTCGTTTGTAAGACACGCTTTTCACTTGGTACAATCGTTCCTGCAATGAAGAAATTTCTCCTTATTTTTATGCTGGTTATGCTGCCGCTTCAGGTCTCCTGGGGCGTCGTGAGCGTGTATTGCCAGCCGGAAAGGGAGATATGCATCGAGCCTTGTTATAGCGAAGCTCAAGAGCCGCGTGTCGCTTTAACTGACGGGTCTGAGCAAACGGGTTCAACCTCGGGGTTCTTGGGCCAGTATGAGCATTCGTGCCAAGCGCCTGCGGCGTCGATTATTTCATCTGCACATCAAACTATCCCTTCCTTATCGGCTAGCTTGGCCCCCCAGTCTCAAGAGGCGCTGCTAAGCTTACCGACCTTTTCCGAGCGGCCCGAGCGACCTCAGTGGCTTTTTATTGCCTAAGCTGGCACGCCGCTGATTCGACTTTCTTCTTGCCCCACACCTACGTTCTCAGCGTCGTCGCGTTCAATTAACTTTGAGCGTGCGCCCAGCTACTTGCGACGGTAGCGCTTAGTGCCGCATGTAACGGATGGTCCGTTGCAGATCGGCGCTTAGCCTAAATTTCGATATCACCTGGTGATTAACGTTTTTGCGAGCAAAGGTCGACGGTGCTTGAAGCCATCAATCTGGACTGCGTGCGCGGTGAGCGACGCCTATTTCATAACCTGAACTTTCAGCTTAAGGCCGGCGAGTGCTTGTTGGTGCGCGGTGAGAACGGTAGCGGCAAAACCAGCCTTTTGCGCATGCTGGTGGGGCTAACGCCTCCAGCTGCCGGCGTTATTCATTGGCAGACCAGCCCGATTAAGAAGCTTGGCGATGAGTACCGTCGTCAGTTACTGTATTGCGGTCACCCGTTGGGCCTGAAGGATGATCTAAGCGCTACCGAGAACTTGATTTCCAGCATGGCGTTGACGGACGAATCGGTTACCCAGGACGCTGTACACGATGCCTTGGGTGAAGCTGGATTGCAAGGCAGGGAGCATCTGTCGGTGCGGGCTTTGTCGCAGGGGCAAAAGCGCCGTGTAAATCTGACCAGGCTCTTGCTGCAAAAGCGTGCCTTGTGGGTGCTGGATGAACCCCTGACGGCGCTGGATACCCAAGCGAGCCAATGGGTAGTACGGGTGATCGACCAGCATCTGAGTGATGGCGGGATTGCAGTCTTGACGACGCATCAGGATTTGACCTTGGCAGGCACGGCGCACGTTATACGGGTAGGCGTATGAGCGACACGATTGGCTTATCCGTACTGCGCGGGGTAATACATCGGGATTTAAGGCTCGCTATGCGACGCAAGTCCGATGTGCTGACACCACTTTTTTTCTTTGTCATTGTGGTCAGCCTGTTTCCGTTGGGCATTGGGGCTGAGCGTGACACGTTGCGGCAGATCGCGCCGGGCATTCTTTGGGTGTCGGCGTTGCTGGCGACTATGTTGTCGCTTAATCGGTTGTTCGAACAGGATTATGCCGACGGCACCCTGGAGCAAATGGCCCTTTCACCCGCTCCGCTGGGAATGCTGGTGCTCGGCAAGGTGGTCGCGTATTGGCTGTTGACGGGTTTGCCCTTGACGTTGCTGGCTCCCCTGCTGGCATTGCAATTTGATTTACCAACCTCGTCGTTATTGGTGCTGGCTGCGTCGCTGGTCCTTGGTACGCCGGTGCTTAGCTTTATTGGCGCGATCGGAGCGAGTTTGACCCTGGGCCTGCGAGGCGGCAGTGCCCTGGTCGCCTTGCTTGTACTTCCGCTGTATGTGCCGGTGCTGATCTTTGGCGCGGGTTCGGTAGACGCCGCCGCAGCCGGCCTGGGCGCTACGGCGAATCTGTCGTTGCTGGGCGCCGTGCTGGTTTTAACGTTGGCCACGACTGTGGCACTACGGATTGCGTTGGAATAATGAGCAAGTGAATGATTAATTGGTTTAAGTATTCATCACCAAAAATGTTTTATCCCCTTGCCGGCAAGCTGATTCCCTGGTTTGGAGTCGCCGCTGCGATTCTGGCGATCATAGGGATGTACGTGGGGTTTTTTATGGCGCCCACCGACGCCCAGCAAGGTGAAGGCTATCGCATTATTTTCCTGCACGTGCCGGTCTCCTGGATGTCGATGTTCATTTATTTGGTCATGGCTTTCTGGGCCGCGATAGGGCTGGCATTTAACAATCGTTTAGCAGCGATGATGGCCTCGGCCTTGGCCCCCACCGGCGCCCTATTCACGTTTCTTTCACTCTGGACGGGCGCCTTGTGGGGCAAACCCATGTGGGGGACCTGGTGGGTCTGGGATGCGCGCCTGACCTCCGAGCTGATTCTTCTCTTTTTGTACATCGGTTTTATGGCGCTTCAGTCAGCGGTTGATGAGCCACGGCGCGCGGATAAGGCCGGTGCTGTCCTTGCCCTTGTCGGCGTGGTCAAT
>LNAP01002382.1_pt1 | contig 22352 bp, 28 predicted proteins | sample 602601 | NCBI WGS metagenome assembly LNAP01 (sample SAMN02440304, study PRJNA202911) | soil metagenome | biome: Subtropical and temperate rainforests or woodlands; isolation source: soil samples (1 kg each in a 20% v/v slurry with milli Q water) were... ...
GGTCAAGGAAGTGGTCAATCCATCCTTCATCGAACTCAACGGTCGTGGTGGATTGGGCTGGCTGGAAGGCTTCAACGAGCTGGTCACCCGCTGCGGCTAGGTCCAAGCAATTTCAACGCGACTCTCGCCTGAGAAATGTCTTCAGGAGGCCAGATGGTCTGCGTCTCCCGCGCTTCAAGGTAAGCATACAAGGGTAATTGAAGAATGAACTCGTAGCTGCTGACCGCTCCTTCAGGGGTCAGGTGAGCCAGAATACGACCCTTGATATCGCGCTCACGGGTAAAATCATCTGCCCCTTGCTTGGTGGTTTTGAAACCAGCAATGCTCCACGCTGGAGAGAACAGCTTGGCGGTCGAAACATCCGCTCGGCGCACCGGATCGAAGGTGGCGACAAAGTGGCTGGTGCGCCCTCGTGCGGTCACCGCCACGCTGAAGTGGTGTGCCGTGAATGGGGATTTCGCATAGGTCGGTGAAGTCAGCTCGCTGTCGACATGAAACGTACCGCGAAGGTACACCAGCGCGCCATAATCGCGATTTTCTAACACCCCAGCGCACAGCTGATCACGTGAATCCTGCAGGGTTTTGAAGCTGCAGCCTAGGAGCGGCTTGAGATCTTCGACATGGCCTGGAATGACATTGATAAACTCGAGAGGCAATTTTGCCACGGGTACACCGTGTCCATCAGAAGACTGCTCTCCGAAGTTAGAAAAGGCAATGTCACCCTCCAAACTTTCGAACTCAGCCGTGACACGTTGTAACGTCCTCTGAATGGCTGCCTGGTATTGCTGTGCTACTGAAACATAGCTGAACCGCAATACTGCAATCGTGCCAAAAAACACCAGCAAGACCATGCCGGTCATAATGCCCACGATCAGCACCCGAGCCTTGGCTCGGTAAAGATTACCTTTTAACTTGCTTAAGGATTGACGCAGTCTTGCCATTGCACACCTTTCATCCTGATTACAACGACATGATCCGGCGATTCACCCACCTCCTCGAAGGCGTCACGTATATTCTTAACGTGTTGACGAATAGCTTCAGGGTTACGGCCTGATTTCACCAACTCGAAAAAGTCGGCATATGGGACATAAGAGCCTCGGCGTTCGTAGAGCCGCCAGAGAATATTCTTGGCCGTCTGAGGGATATTCAACGCTTTATTTTTGAAGCGCATTCTTGTCGTGGATTGGTCGTATGTAATCAGCGCTTCCTTATCCTCTACACTCGGTTCAGTCTGGGCCCTGAGCACCCGTAGTGCCAGTTCGACAAACTCTTGACCGTCCGCAGGAATGGGTTTTTCCATATAGTCCCAAACATCCAGTTGGCGCATCACACCACGATACAATGAGGCATCAAGTCCGGAGACCACTATGACCGGTGACTTGTGGTTACTTATATTTGTTCGAAGTATTCCAACGCCTGCATTTTTCTCCGGCAGCAACTCGATGTCCAATACAATTAAACTAAACTCCGTTTCTACAATCGCCTTCTCGGCGCTTTCTCTATCAAAGAATTGATGAACTTCAATGTCCTTGGCAATGCTCTTGCAAAACCCAGCGAGGGCATTATTCGTGTCAGGAGAATCTTCAATGATTGCAATCTTTTTCATGCTTTTTACCTCGTGCGCATAATGGGCTAGGGTATCAGCTCTACAACCCCCACAGCTCCGCATCAACGTGAGACTTTGCTCACGTTTGAGGCTGAAAACTTGCATTGGCTAGCAAAAACCTCGCAACGCAGTGGTGGAACAAGCGCCCGGTAATGGATCCAATTGTTGGCGCCTAGCCCACTAACGACTCCTTGCGTAGCCTTCAGTTCAAGCCAATTACGGCCTACAACATGCGCCATTGCCGCGCTTGTTCATTAATTCGCAACTGATCCGAGGTTCACATGGCTGCACATTATGAGATTTTCCGCTCCTCCCAGAACTACCAGTTCTACTTTCACTTGAAAGCGCCGAATGGCGAAATCATCCTAGCCAGCGAGGGGTATATCCAGAAATCCGGCTGTGAGAGCGGGATTGCTTCCTGCAAAGCGCATTCGCCGTACGATCAGTACTACGATAAACGCGTCGCACAGAACCTGCGCCCGTACTTCGTACTGCGTGCTGCGAATAATCAGATCATCGGCACCAGCCAGACCTACAGCTCGGCCTACGCCCGCGACCAGGGGATCGTCGCAGTAAAGACCTATGGCTCGACCGCCACCACCATCGATCTGACCTAATGCTCTGAACGGGCCGCATCATTGCGGGCGGCCCTTCGACTCCTCCAATTACTTTTTTGTCCGGAGCCAATCATGACTAGCTTCACCGTGTCGTATGACCTCATAAAAAACAAAGACTACAAGCTGTTGATCGATGAACTCAAACGTCTCGGGGCGCATCGCTCGCAAGAGTCCTTTTGGCTGATGGCCTATAACGGCACCGCAAAGGGTTTGCATGACCACCTCAGGAATTTCATGGATGGCGACGACAAACTCTGGGTATCCGAGCTGACGCGCAACCATCACTACACCCAAGCCAACAGTGGCACCAATGCCTGGATCGCGCAGAACCCGCCTGCCCGCTAGTTAACTGCGGATAGCGGTTGTGGCGGCAACAAGCCTCGACGGATCGGGGCTATGGGCGCTCTGTACGTCAGCCCGCCGAAGTCGCAACGGTTCGAGTTCTACTGGCGTAGAGATATTGATTGATCGGCCCACGCGACACCCATACCCGTCGCAAAGTCATTCGGGTGGCCTTATCAATATTGTTGGATCGCGGGAGATAAAGACGTTCGCAAGCCCGGGCTGCGTCTGGGGTTTCTGAATCAACAGTCGTTTGCACGCCGACCGTACCAGTTGCATCTATTGCGAAATGTCACACCTGCATCGCCAGCGGCCGGCGCCAATCAGTCATCTGATTGCACCAAAAGCCCTGACTGGCTTTCAGCAGATTCACAAGTAAGCGTAGTTCCTTGACGGTCGGTCCCGGCAGGTCAGCCAAGTCCTATCGGCGCTCCGCTGTCTCGCTCATCTGCAATGCGCCGATTACCTGTTTACTTTGTCTTTCGGCATGCGCAGACACACCACGGCAGCCATGACCAACGCTACAGCGATGGCCATTCAGGGCATAGCTAGTCGAGGCTGTAGCGTCCTTGACCCATCCGATCAAGTAAGGGCTGGTAAACCCTGCCAGATTGCCGAACGGGCGAGAGTCGCCAAGTTACCGCGTGCACAGATCTCCTCTGGAAAGCATATCGTTATCTCGACAAGCGATGCGGATGGCTTCATAGGGAGATTTGGAGCGAGTCAGGATCCAATAGTTGTCGACCACTATGTAGCGTAAAGATTCTTCTTCGTTTCTGAGTGCTACAAATTTGAGTGTTTTATCGAGATAGCTGAGCAATTTGTTTTTAGGTGTTACCTCGTACGTAATCTCAAAGATGGCGGCTTCCAACTGCAGATAGTCACGGCTATTGAGGGGCGGAAGCCTGAATTTATGAGTGTCCCTAGCGGATATTGTTTCACCATCCAGCTCATGGAATTCGATGATCGGTATCGTGCTGATGTTTCCCCCAGGCATCACCAGCCCGCCGTCCTTGGATTGTGCGTAAATGTCTTTGGTGGTTTTCGCGATTACTGGCTGATCGGGATAAGAGATTTTGAATTTCTCAACAATTATGTCAGCGGGCGAATCATTTATTAATGAAAAAACGTAAGAGCGTCCGTACGGCTTTTCATAAACGAGCTTGGTGTCACTAATAAGAAAGCTGTAGGCCGTTGCGACGATCACACCGAATGCGCCCAAGCTTGAAAGAATTGTAAATGTACGGATGGCGATTTCTTTAAATCTCTTGCGGCCGTTGGGGCGTTTAAATCTTGCCTGCTGTTTCATTTTGCTCTCTGATTTCAGGTGCTTGCTGCGTCGCAAGCGTCTGGTTTGCGCGATTACGCAACCGTGATGTCAATGTGATATTAATACGCTTGGCCGCAGTCGAAAACCCTGCTCGGCGCAAGCCATTTGCCAATGATCAGAGGATGAATTGGTGCTGTGGAAAACGGATTTTGAGGCGGACTGGATCGTTGAGATGCGGCGGATCATGGAAGAGCACTGGGCGATGGACCTTGCTTCTGCGAAGACCGAGGAATTGGCCGCGCTGTTTTTCCATGCTAGAACACGCAGAGTCGAGCCAAGGCCCAGGGTCGTGCATTTATCTAATGCCTTCGTCTGCCCACTTGAACACGAAGCAGGGTGGGCAGAGCTCAAAGTTAAAATAGAAACCGGTGAAGACCTGTCGCCGCATCTGAGCCTGAAAATTGAAGACTTCAAAGGCAAGGATGGACTGCTACTGGATTGGGGCATTTACCATTTCCATCTTGGACGGGCGCAGCACGCAAAAAACAAGAGCTTCGTCGAGCGCACGGGTCCACTGGTCTTCGGTTTTCCCACTGATGATGCATTCCATGCGGTAGGCATCTATCGGCACGGTACCTGGTCGGACAGTTCGGTTATTGAAACGCTGCATGCAAACTGGCCGCACCTAACGCGGGCAGCAAGGATGCAGGGCAGTGGCATGTCTCTCGGTCAGCTTTATACCGATGCAGACAGAGAGATGCTGAGGGCCGCCGGTAGCAGTCAGAGGTGCATCATGGGAATCGAGCGGCGGACACATGATGATTCCGCTCTCAGACTTGCGTTGCAGCAATCCCACGATGCGTTGAGTAGAAAAAATATGATTCGCGAAATTGAAAATTCGCTGATGGCAGCATTCGATCAGACCATGTGCAAATATCGCCAAATCCTGAACAACTATTACCCTGCGCATAAAAGCACCGGTTTCACCGAGAGAAACCTGACCAACAATTTCGTAAGGGCATTGGAGAACGTATTAGGCAAAGACGCATTTGCGTGGTTTGAGGCTCCATTGAGCTCTGAGGAAAAACTGTACCTTGATGCAATCGTTTTTGACCCCACCACGAAAAGCTGCTTTCTAATTGAAGCCAAGAGATTTTCCAACCTCAACAAAAAAATCGCTGAAACCATACATGATATCCAGCGGATGTCATATCAGGCCCATCACGCCACACTGGAGCTAGGATTAGACAAGTTGAAAATTGAACACCGGTACGCCATCGTACTGGTCGATATCTGGACAGAGGGTGAGGCAAAACAGGTAACCTTCGAAAACTGGCCCGCCTGCCTGGATGACGCATCACTCGACCTAATCCGTACCGGCGGTTTTGAAAACCTCATGATCGAAAAAGAATGGAAGCACAATTACAAGATCATGATGGCAGCCAAGAAGCTTTAATTCCCCTCACGTATGGCGATGGGTCAGGATGCTGTTCTGGGCCGCGGACACTAGGCTTTCCGCACCACTCATCACGGACGACCGCCATGCTAGATAACACCGACTGCAAGATCGCCGCTGCTGACGCCTTGACATTGCTCCTGCACAACCAGCATGCCTTGGGTGCGGCGATAGAAGAGATCACTAAGTGGCTTTCAGAGAATGGCGTAGAGAGTGTGTCAGATAACGCGGTCGCGGCCATGGAAACCCTGGACACAAATGCAAAAGCGATTACAGACGCAATTATGCGACTACGGCAGGCCTAGAATCGCCTCTGGCTCTGCAGACGCCAATGACTGGCAGTTATGAATTTTTTTGGGACTTTCATAGCAGGCAGCAATCGGCCCAGAGTGTGTAAAAACGCGCTTATGCACTGTCGGCGCGTAGCGCCGACGGCTTTTAGCTGAGTAATTGCTCGCAACAAGTCCTGCGGATCATCGTTAGGGCCTTGGAGTGTCGGCGCCGACGTCGAGTTGACCCAGTTGCTGAAATTTCACTGACCTAGTCTGACTCTTCGCAAATCATTGTCTGTGTTGGATTTGTGTCGGTTTGGAGATGGGTCGGTCTTGCCTCGGCACTTGGGTCGATTCGGCGTAGGCATCAACAAACCCCTGAATGCAACTGAAAGGAGTGATGAATGTGAAGCATCTTTTTGAGAGCCTGGCATTAGCTCCCGAGCTAAAAGACGGAGAGATCTGGTGCAGCACCTACCTGACGAATCACGACGATGACCTGCTCCCGCTCTCACGTGACCTGGCTAGCGCATGCTCTGACGATACAAATCATCAGACCGTCGAAATAGAGGTGCGCTTTCCGCTTAAAAACATCGTTACCGAGCGTATTGAAAGTCTCCAATACGGAGCCAGACTGCCGCCGATGATTGGCGTCAATAACCGCCCATTACTGAATGCATTACGCAAGGAGCTCGCCAAGATGGTGGCGATGCTCGATTCCATCGAGTATGTGGAGGAGTGAAAGAACTCGTGCCAGCTAGGCCTACGTCTTCATTTGAGTTAAGCGTCTGGCCGACAACGGAGGCTCTGCTTTCAGGTCCACAACCATTGTTTGCACTTCGCAGTCTGTATGTTCGACAAGGAGGTTTTTGGGCCTTGCTTCAAGGCTTGCTTCGGCTTGTTGAGCACCATAACGGTCTCACGCAACGATCTATGTAAGCCCCTTTTCGACCTCGGCTGCATGAGATTGAAGTCGGGCTTCATCACTTTGGAAGAGTGTGATCATGCGGTAAATGGCCTGAGCATCGGGTTCATTGCCCGCCGAACTCAATCGTTCGGCAATTCGCATTAATTCTACGGCAGACCATTTGAGGTCCGAGGCGATACCCTGCAGGTCGCGTTTCAGACCCTGTCGAGGTTTGCTGAGGTCCATGGCGCATTCCTGCAAAACCAAGAAATAGTTAACTCTCTGCTGGGGGAGAGATGGTCAAATTCTCCAGCAAAGCCTTGGCGGTGCGTGGCCGACCAAAGCTTCTATTTTCTCACTGTCACCCTGATGGGATGAGAACGTGGCGCGAATATAGCAGGTTGTGACGTCGCGTTCGACTTGGCCTAACGCATGCCCAACCGATTATCAAAACAATCGGCGACGGCGATCAAGGACTGATCACCCTGACGGCTTGCCGAGGCTATGTCATAGCTGTTTCATAGAAGTAAAAGAAGAGCATGCGTTCGGCAGCGTCATCTAATTGGTGTCGCTAAGCCCAGACTTGGTGCCCACCAAAATTGGGCGCCATTGTGGTTACTTGAGGCTTTGTGCGGCAGTGGAAGCGGGACCGACGGTTACTCTCAAATGACTGCACACCCTTAAGACGCTGTGAGCACTTCGGGAGGCATTTCGATTTGCCTCTCCCTTGAGAGCGGAAGGCTTAGGACACAACAAAAAGCCCGCGCGAGGCGGGCTTTTTGTGAAGGGGGCTGATCCATCAGCTGAAATGAGTATAGAACGGAGTTCAGTAGGCGCCACTAGCCGATGCAGACAATACATATGGAAGCGAAGCATCAAACTGCTCGAATGAGCGTGAAGGCCGCTTAGCTGAGTTCCCGCCTGCTCATGTTGCTTCAGTTGTTGCTGTTGGTTGAGCAAATACTCCGATGTGATTCGGGTCTGGCCACGGGCGCGAAAGATCGCGCGATCTGTAATCCTTGAGCAGGCCGAGCAGGAATCGATGTAGCCCTCGTGCCACAGCTCTTTGTGTATACGAGTAAAGGCGCATAAAAACGCAACGCCCATCTCGGTGATCAACTCCTCAAAGGCATAGCCTGTCGAGCCGAACGGACAGGATGAGGTCACGCCTTCGCGCTGCAACCGCGAGTGATGAGCGAGTCGCCGGTACGCCACACAAGTTCTTCTGACGTTCACTAGGTAATGCGTACTGCACACGTTGGCAAAACGGAAGGACAGTCGAGTTACCCGGGACCGATGCCTGCTCGGTACCACTCAAATGCGGATACACATACGCACACTCGCGAGAATCGATCATATGGTTAGTGCTGTCGCTCGCCCAAAGGTGGCAATCCAGATATAAGGCAGCTTGAAGTCTTCCCCCCAAGAGAAAAAAGAGATGGCGGGGCTGAGGCCCTATGTCAAAAGCGGAAATAGCATTACGATCGGTGTGTAGTTTTGGCTGGCAACCGTAAAAGCGGGTCGTCATATGAGTAAAAACAACAAGCTTTCGGAAGACTCCACTGCTGAGGACATATTTGAGGTCAAACGAATTGCCAGAATTAGGCTTATCGATGCGTTGTACGCGGCAGATCGAGAGAGCCTGGAACTAGCGGCCCAATATGTCAAAGCTGCACTACGCGGCAAAGGTTCGATTCCAAGACCAAAAAGGTTCAGTAGCCTAGGCAACGAGGACTGAAGAATACTTGGCTCGGTTCAGTAGCATAACAAGGTGTGCCTCAAACACCGTCATGCCGTCATGCAGACAAAAATTCGATATATTTTTTCCTCAGACGGCTGACATCTAACTTAGAAAAATCCCCGTAGCGCAGGGATTTTAAGATATTAGAAAGTTGGACTGCTCTTCGCATCCGCATGAGCCAACTGATTGGTACACGGCCTTTGATCCATTGTGGTTACTCCAGGCGCTGAAACGCATAGGGAGAGGCCCAATCCATAGGGCAACTCTACTCGCCGAGTCTCGCTGTAAGGGATATCGACGGTTCGCGTTACACGCCCCTGATCCTTGATCACTTCAGGCATAGGCAGACTGTGCACCTGCTTTGTTGAAGACGTCTCGCGGTGCCACTCCTCCCCAACCTTGTAGACAAAATCGAGCCGAAGCTTGGTGGATTGCTCGTCGACGGAAAGAATCTGGATTTGACTTGTGAGCGTCACAATCCCCAGTGAGCACTCTGTCCGCTGTGCATTACATTGGCGAATAGTGACAGGCGGATAATTCTGGCTATTCGTGGACCCGGCAGCGTCAAAAAAACTGTTCCCTTCCACGATGTTCACTTTCGGGCGACCAGAAATATCTTCGGAGTTGACCTGGTAATCGACAACGACAGGCCCTCTATGGCTTCCGTTCCAGCCGGCACAACCTGCCATCACAGCCAGACCCAATACCACAGTAAAAGCAGCAACAGAACGCATGAAGTTTCCTTTAGACAATTAGGGTGTGATGCGAGCCCCGAACTCGTCGAGACCTGTTCGCCGTTTCACACAAATTCGTATGCCATCGTTTCGCTCTTGGAAATAACGAGGACGCCCAGCATCGTGGCATGAAGCCTCAGACAGCAGGCCTCAATCAACACTGACGACCAATATCCAGTTTCAGTAACGCCACCGCCATCACCTCCTCCACCAATCACCTTCGTTGCGTCTAAAGACGCCATGCCGCAGAAATGGTCTATGTAACCATGATGTCGGCGATCTGATGCGTAGTGCACTCATTCGTGCACGCGGAACTCAACGCGAGCATAATCAAGTGACTCGAATGATGACGTGAGACCCGCAGATCATGAGTGAAAGCGAGCGCTGGACGATTAGATGCAAGGACACCGGCGACGGCAGCGGCGATGCGATAGTTGATTTGCCGCCAGAGTTACTTTCACAATTCGGCTTGGGCATCGGCGACGTACTGACCATCGAAGTGGTCAACGGCGTAATCGTGCTCCAACCAGTGCACCGCCTCTCAACTCCTTCCTCATCGGCTGGGGCTTTACGAGAAGAACTCTACCAAGCTTACAGAATGCGCTTGGAAACCTATCTCCATGTTCCCGCCCAAGCCTCGGATCAGGCCATTCACGAACTGATCGAAGCTGGCTTTCCCGCGAATAGTCTCCAAGTACTTTGTGATCAGGGAATCATCAGCGCTGCCGCGCGTGACAGGATCATTCCCTACCGGACCTTTAAAGTGCGCCTGGCCAGCAACCAGCACTTGAAAGCCGATGAGAGTGATCGAATGTATCGCGCGGTGCATATTATCGCGATGGCCGTGGCGGTCTTCGGAGACACCAAAAAAGCACTGCATTGGTTGTCCAAACCCAAATCACGTTTTTCGGGAAAAAGTCCGTGTGAGCTGCTTTCCACCAGCCTGGGCGTCTATCGCGTGGAGGAAATGCTGATTCAAGTGGCTGAGGGCTTGTACTGTTAATTTACTGGTGAGCAAGGCAACACCTGCCGCGCCAGAGCTACGTCTTTAAAGACAGTGCTTCCCACTGACTGCTTACGGCCGGTCACTGTCCTTGGCGATGGGTAGAAAACGGCCAAAAGCCGCCCTTCACATCGACGGTTCTCGACCCATAGTGGACGGTGAAGAGGAGATTGACCCGATCTTGGTGGAGCGGATTTGAACTGATTAAATAAATTTGGATACCGTTGAGTATTTTATGCGTTCAACACGCCCAACTCTTTTGCAATCTGCTATACCGAAAATGTGGAGAAGCTTTAACACATTACAGGAGACGCAACGATGGCAATGTCAAGACGACAGGTTCTTGTGGGCGGTATCGCGCTTTGTACTCCGACCTGGGGGTTTACCGATTCCTTAGATTGGGAGGGGCTCGCACACGAGGATACCCAATATCCTGTCATTCCATCTGAACTGGACAAATTTAGTAACATGGACTCACTAAATTCAGAGGTGATCGATGGATACGCTAAGTTTGGTACCAAACCAGCGACCAGTGGCGAAGAAAAGCTTGCACAACAAGTCCTCAACGGAATCCCCAGGAATGTCACCCCGATGGAGATTGCACTTTACTTCTTAAATGTTGGAATGGGCAAATATGGTGAAGAACTAAAGCCTTATGTCACTGCATGGCCGATTCGGTGGAATCCCGTAATTGTGGATTTTTTTACTGAAACAAATACCAAACCCAGTGGTGATACCACCGCATGGTGCGCAGCCTTCGTCAATTTTTGTCTTGCGAGGGCAGCAAAGGATAAGCCGCTACCAAAATCATCTCAGGGGCCGACGAAAAGCGCTGCGTCCCGATCATTTCGCGAGTGGAGCGCCCTTACTAATACTCCAACCCCAGGAGATATCGTAGTCTTCAAAAATGTAGAATCACCGGGACACGGGCATGTCGGATTTTTCGTGGCTGACAAGGGGAGTAGCATTCTTGTTTTGGGTGGAAACCAGTTTGAAGGTTATCCTCGCCGTCACACGGTGAACCGAAAACTGATTGCCAAAGACGGACGTATTTTGAAGTTTCACTCATTTAGAACGGACCCCCAACTTCATGTTTAAGGTAGGGGTAAGCGCAACTCTCTCATTAGTTGCCTGTATGGTTAATGGTGAGCCGTACGATGATGCCGGGTCTGCGGTAGTCCAAATTCACGCATTTGGAACATTAAAGGAGGCCCAGGATGGCTCGGTGGACTTTGATGAATATGGAACTGGATTTATTGTCTCTCCAGATGGCTTGGTTCTGACCGCAGGACACAACATTCCTGACAGCGAAATGTTTAAGCCAGGCGAATTGTGGATTGAAGCTTACCTTCCAACGCGTGATGAGGGCGCCATTAAAGCAGATAATCCGGCAGTACCACTGGAGGTGCTTAAATCAGCACAAATGCCTCACGATGTTGCGATTCTGCGGATCAACAAAACTGAAGAACCTCGTCCCTATCTGCGCTTATGCGATTCGTACTCAATGACGGATAAGCTGGTGGTATTAGGATATACCGGGGGCGATAAATATCTTTCCAACACAATTGGAACAGTCAAAATTCCCGCAGGATCCGAAAGACCCATAACTATGCAGGTGCCTTTAAGTCCTGGAGACAGTGGAGGGCCGGTTTTTAACCAACTCGGAATGGTGTTCGGAATTGCAATCGGCGGAAAAACATCAAACTTGCAGCGAATGGAGGCTACAACACTCGCCGTACCCATTGCAAAAGCCATTATGACGCTGGATCCAGCATCAAAGTCATTATTAGGAATGAGTTATGACCCTGACTGCCAAAAAAAATTGCCAAGTACTTATCATGCGGAGTTAGTTGATTATGTTTCAACAAAAGGTACAAAGGAAGGTCTACTAGGATTATCCCCAGTAACTCCATCAAAACACCGAATCATAGACACTCATCTATCGCCACCTCCTGGTTACCGGGTCGTGAGTGCAAATCCAGTTGATGTTCGCTTGACTAGAGATGGACGAAAAATCATGGCGTCCACTAACATAGATAATGAGGGAGGTAGCGTTCATCTAACTGCGAAACCTTTTGAAAGTGATCCCACATGGGCTATAAGTAAGGTCTCCGTGACCCTGGAGCATCTCACCTCCCCTTCGTCCAGACCTCCAGCTTCTCAAGTCCGCTCCTTTCTGTTATCTAACATTCTAAAAGAACATCGATTCCTCACTACTCGCCGAGAGTTTAAGGATACGATTACAGCACCTGCTGGGTACATCTTCACGAAATACATGAATATCTCATATCAGGGTTTAAGCGGGTCTCCTTCAAATGGCGCAGTGGTTACAGTAACAGAGGGCGGCGGTGCGTTACTGGTGACCTATACTCTAGAAAGCGGCTCGTTATTCAACCGAAAAACAGGATGGATTGAAGCGATTATTACTGCCAAAATGAAGAGAATCGATTAAATTTTTTGATTCGCGCATATAGTTTTAATCTCGTCAAGCGACCGCTACTTGTTACTACCATCCAATATCAATTTTTTTAAAATTTAGCCGCCATTTTACTAAGTCAAGTCGATTCCATAGATCGATATGAATGACTACTTTTGGCCGATTTCTGCCTTTCGAGGCCACCCAGAGTGCTGGTCAGGAGCGGTGAGAAACGGGTGGCCAGGTGGACTGACTATGAAGTCCACTTGTCATCAAAAGCATGGGTTCCAAGCGTCGGTTTCCACTTTGGTTTCCACGGTATTGCATCATGCCATTGGTCCCTAATAACCACATGAAAACCAAAATGCTCGCCGCCCAGCGCCAACAGTTGTCAGATAATTAGGTGCCCAGCCCGCCGACCTGAGCACTACCACATCGAGGGCCGCACCAAGTCCGTTATCGACTGCGACTATCTACCCGAGTCGGAGCCGGTCAAGTTCCCGTCAGATCTGGTGCTGCTGATCGTCAGGAAGGCCTCGAGAACAAAGCGCTCGACCAGATGACTATGGACGCCAGCAGGGCGCGATGCGAGCTCTGGATCATTAGGTAGATGGGGCTGTAATTACGGGATTCCCCGTAATTGTCTGGCGAGCTGTTGCTGTCATCGCAACACTTGGTGCGCCGCATCGTTTCGGGGTAGTCAAACCCGGCTAAACAATCCCCGAGGTATCGACGTATTTGCTGGTGCACATCAGCGGCTACGCTGGCACCTGAGATCATTCACATTCCCGAGCTGGCGAAAATGCTTGGCCTATGTTGGTTCGCAGTAGACCAACGGTTCCTGTCGGTCAATGGCTGGAAATGGTATCGTAGAAGAAAGTTCTGTCCTATCCAGATAGGAAGGTAGCACCAACTGATGGGGCTACACAAAGGGGTTGGGGATGAAGTTATCTGAGAGTCGTTATTATGAGAGCTAAGGAAGTTATAAATGAAAAGGGATTTATGGGGACAACTTCTCATTTCAAAGACTTTGGCTCGTTTCTAGACGAGTCATTCTACATTTTTCTATCCGCTGTAGGCACAGTGCTTCTAGGGGTAGGCGGGGCATTTGTCGGCAACTGGAAACTTGCAGAAAAGATTGCCTTGTTGGGCGAGTCATGGTGGCACGTAGTACCATTTGTCCTAAATCCATTTGTTATGCTTGTTGCGGGCGGAGTTCTGATTTTTCTAGGTACAAGAGGCACATACAGGGACCAAGCCAAGCAGCAGAATAGAATTTCTGAGTTGGAAGGCAAGCTTCGAGATGCGAGCCAAAAAATGACTGGCTTGGAAAACTGTGGTCGAGATGATAAGTCTTCAATTAACGACGGCCTTGAACAAATTGAATTTCTAAACGGCCGTCTCCGAGAGCTTCATGCTGACCTAGTAACTAATCAGCTGATAGCCATGCAGCAGCTTTTTGATTTTACAACTGAAGATAGAATAACAGTTTATTACGAATATGGAGATGAATTTTATCTTCTGGCTAGGCATTCTTTGAATCCGGCCTATAATAAGATTCATCGCCAGAAGTTTCCGGTTAATCAAGGTGTTATCGGATTTGCTTGGCACAATCAGGAGTTTTCCGATAATTCCTGTCCGAGCTTTAGCGACTCTGAAGCCTACTATGCTTATGTAACCGCCAAGCATAATATGGACGCAGCCTCGGTTAATGGATTGACTATGAAAAGCTGTAGGTACTTAGCCTTCGCGATCAGGGATGCTGGGAAACACGTAGGAGTAGTAGTTTTTGAAAGCGTTAATGAAAATTTCTTTGACGCACGCGAAAGCCAGATTGACCAAATTATCAGGCATTATTTTGCGGGAAATAAAGACATGTTTGCAAAATATGTGCGTGATGGGCTCGTTTTTAACCGAGATCAGAAAGTGATTGCCTCTAGTCGTAAGGGTGTCGCGGAGGCGGACATTCTCTCCCAATTTGAAGGAGGGGTGAAATGAATTATCTGCAGAGCATATTAGCGTATTTTTGTCTTCATTATCCCCATGCTGGAGAGTTATCCAAGGCTCGGGTGACTAAACTAATATATCTTGCTGATTGGTTCTCAGCGCTGTTGCGCAATAGGCAGATGACTAATATCCATTGGGTGTTCAACCATTATGGGCCATATGTTGACGATGTGATTGAATCGATTAGGTATAGGGATGACTTTGAATTGGTGCGCCTTGACAATATGTTCGGGGCCGCGAAAGAGGTTGTGTCGTTTCGAGGCGATCCACGTTCAATTAATTTAAATCCTGATGATGAAGAAATTTTAGATTGGATTATTAATAAAACTCGTTCGATGTACTTTAATGAGTTTATTGATTATGTGTATTCTACTTATCCAGTTGCAAGCAATGAGCGATATTCGTCCTTCGATCTTGTAGATCTTGCTCAGGAATACCGGCGATCTATGCATCAATAAGCACTTTTGGCTCGCCACCGCGGCGGCGACTTGCGTCGTCGGTGGTGCCAGGGTAGCAACCAATTGGAAGGTGGTTCTAGATTTAGGTATATGTATACGAGCGCGCAACTCTAAGTCGAATGGCGCGATTCTGTTGATTTTTAGGTGTCTGATTCGACTCCTGTCTCCGCACCAGTTCAGGTTTCAGGAAAGGTTAAAAAATTACTGCCCCCCGTGAAACCCGCCTTCTGGCGGTTTTTTTATTATGGTGTTCCGTTGGATTTTAATAACTTAAAGGCGGTCGAAAAATGTCGTTCATGAGTGACCGCTCTCAACCGATTCTGTTGAAAAAGTCGGTTTGTCCAAAACGCTCGAATACTGATGGGTGAAAACACCTCTTTTGCACGCAGCTACGTGAAATCCGAGTCCTGATCGTTCTGTCCGAAACTCAGATTTCAATCTCAGATGTGTAATTTTCTGCCGTGTGATTCGAAGCTGGCTTTTTCAACAGAATCAACCCAGAGAAGGCTTTCGCTAGAGTCCGCATACGGCCAGAAGCAGCCCCTCATCACCGGCTAGATCCATTTTGCAAAGGGAACTCCCCATACCCTTTCAAAATCACCCTTTTGCCGCCCTGCGCATAAAAAAGCGCTTACACTCAACCTATTAGAGCCACCGGCAATCCGCATAAGGAACACCAGCGTGAGCATAGATTCGAGAGACGGGCAGCCTGCGCCTGGGCTCGTAATGATTATCGAAGACGAGCCGGTTACCCGGATGCTCTTGGAGGAATTATTGGCGGAGCTTGGATATTCCTCGGCGGGTTTCAGCAACTCCGTTCAGGCTCTGAACTACCTTGTACGTATTGAAGGTGATTGCGCCCTCATCATCGCGGATCAAGGTTTGCCTGGAGGGATGCGAGGCACCGAATTTATACGCATGGCGAACGAAAAGTGGCCTTCCATACCTTCGATACTCGTCTCTGGTTACTCTGTGGACGAGCAGACGATCCCGCTAACAGCGACTTTTCTACTTAAGCCTTACACGCTAACTCAATTGGAACGCACCATCGCGACCGCGACCCGCTACTCAGCATTTGGGGCGACTTAGGCATGATCAAAAAGGTAGTGCTTTTCCTGCTTTTTACAATGAGCGTTTTGTGTCTTCTCATCGCCGCCGTGGGTGTGTCGCTCACCTAGACACAGGCCATTCTGCCACTCCCTCACACTCGGCATTGCTTGGTCCGAAGAGCGCGCGCCCCTGCCCAGCCCGTCGCCTTAGCGATGATGCTTAGTGAACGTCAGCTTTGGTTCGTCGCTGGCCTCCGCGACCGGTAGCTATCGGCCGAGGATGTGTAAAAACGTTTTGAAGCTGGTTTGACGGTCAGAAGCAGAGCGAAAATCCCGTTTCTACGCAAATTTCAGCTCCGCTACTTCACCAAGTACGGGCAGATTTTACGTAGCAACGCGAGCTTAAAATCGGTGCCTGCGTTTTTACACAGCCTGGGCCAAGAGCGGGCGCTCATGACGGACAGCTTTGCGACGGGACCGGTGACTTCGCCCGACCTGCACCCAAATCCCGTAGCTTGGAAGAGCCCTCGCGGCATAGCGTGTTATCGAAAGCATGAGTGAATCTAAGTAATCAGACGGTCAAGGCGGGATGTTTGCAGGCTTCCGATAACCTCCTCGTACCTGAAAGCAGTATTTCTTCAGCATTAGCTACACTTCGCTAACGTAAAGCTAACGTTGCTCGTCAGCTGAGAGGAGCTAAAAATGAATACAAAAATGATTGACGCCCTCAAGGGAATAAGAACGCCTCTAGCGTTCCTCTCCTTGGTCGTACTTGCCGCTGAAGGAATATTACTTTACTTAATGAATAAGGTTGACGGGGCCAACACAACAATCCTTATTATAGGATGTATGTTATTGCCTTTCGCTTGCTTGTTGGTCCTATATCTTTTATACAAAAAAACGACAGAGCAAGTACCTAAATTGGTTGTGAAGGAAGACATACACCCGCCGTCCGGGAGGGTTTATGATCTTTTTGTATCGGTGCCCATGGCTGCATACGCGACAGAAGCCGAATTTCAAGCATCTCGAAGTGCAGTTTTTGATGTGATTCGCGGCACTAAAAAGCATTGCAAATTTAGTGATGTGTTCTATGCAGGATCGGAGATTGAAAGCCCTGAAGATTTTGAATCAGAGGATATGTCGGTCGTGGAGGACTATGACGCGTTGGCTAGAAGCAAATACTTTATGCTCATCTACCCTCAAAAGATCGTCACCAGCGCCTTGATTGAGCTTGGATGGGCCATGGCACATAGAAAACCAATCATAATATTCGTAAAAAATAGAGCGGACCTTCCTTTCCTTGCCAAGAACGCGGATGCAGTCTTTGCAAACCTTAGAATTTACGAATATAAAACCAGCTCAGACATCATAAATCGATTTTCCGCAAACGGATCAGAGATTTTTGAGCAGCTTATGAAAAGCACACCCAAACACTACTGGCAATAGAGCCATGTGGCATCTAAATATAGATGAGCATTTCATAAATAAAAGTTTTATTGAGACAGTAAGGAGCGGGACCAGAAGGTGCGCCAACCCGCAGCAGCAGGCTGCAACTGCCCATGTCCGCGATGGGTCGATTTCAGCCGGTCGCAGCAGGCAGCAACCGGCCCAGAGTGTGTAAAAACACCTCCGCGAACCCTTGCGATTTCTGTGGATTTCATCGCAGGGATCGCCCATGAAGCGCTTTATCCAAGGTGAACATCGAGGTCAAGGCACCTTACTTCCCGAGAGCCTCGACGACTACGTATGCGATACCTATCCGGTGCGCATAGTCGACGTCTTTGTCGACGAACTCGACCTGGTCAATCTGGGTTTTGAAAGTGCCTTTCCAACCGATACTGGCCGGCCTGCTTACCACCCTGCGATCCTGCTGAAGATCTACATCTACGGCTATCTCAACCGCATCCAGTCAAGCCGACGTTTGGAGCGAGAAGCCCAGCGCAATGTCGAATTGATGTGGCTGACCGGGCGTTTGATGCCGGATTTCAAGACCATCGCCAACTTCCGAAAAGACAACAGCAAGGCCATCCGAGGCGTCTGTCACCAGTTCGTTGTGCAGTGTCAGCAGTTGGGACTGTTCGGAGAAAATCTGGTCGCCATCGACGGCAGCAAATTCAAAGCAGTCACCAACCGCGACCGCAATTTCACTAGCGCCAAACTGAAGCGGCGAATGGAAGAAATTGAATCGAGCATCAACCGTTACCTGACGGCACTCGATGCTGCCGATCGGCAAGAACCAACAGCCTCTGAGTAGAGCGCCGTGCGGCGGGAAGAGAAAATCGCCATGCTGAAGACGCAAATGAAAGAGCTTCAAGCGATAGAAATCCAGCTCAACGAATCGCCGGATAAACAGGTCTCACTGACCGATCCAGACGCCCGCTCCATGATGACGCGTGGCACGGGAATCGTCGGCTACAACGTGCAAACAGTGGTCGATACCCAGAACCATTTGATCGTTGCTCATGAGGTCACCAACTTCGGTTCCGACCGCGATCAACTCAGCTCGATGGCGAAGCAAGCTCGCGATGCCATGGCGTCAGAAACGCTGGCGGTGGTAGCTGACCGAGGTTACTTCAAGAGTGAAGAAATCCTTGCCTGTCACGACGCGGGCATCACTGCCTACGTGCCAAAGCCGATGACTTCAAGCGCAAAGGCGGATGGTCGATTCAACAAAGATGCTTTCGTTTATGACGCGACGAAAAACGAATACATCTGTCCGGCGGGAGAGGCGCTGCCCTGGCGCTTCTCCAGTATTGAGAAAGGCATGAATATGCACTGTTATTGGAGTTCGAAATGCCAGGGCTGCGCGCTGAAAACGCGGTGCACGCCGAGCAGAAATCGTCGAGTAAGACGCTGGGAACATGAAGCGGTGCTGGAGGAAATGCAGCGTCGGTTGAACCATGCACCGGACATGATGCGAATCCGAAAAAGGACAGTTGAGCATCCCTTCGGGACGCTCAAACAATGGATGGGCTCAACGCATTTCCTGACGCGCAAACCGCGGAGATGAGTCTGAATGTACTCGCCTACAACATGAAGCGGGTTATGAACATCATCGGTACAGCAAGCTTGCTGAAGGCGATGGCGGCTTAAAGCCTCGGTTTTCTCTGCTCTAGAAGGCGCTAAACCGGTCCATAACCGCTTTGGAACGTCAGTAATGCTTATCACGGCAAACGCTTGGGCAATCGCATCGGCCATGAGCGCTTGGTTGACGCACTCAAGATACGGTTGACGCACTCAAGATACGAAAGCGTTTTTAAACACTCTGGGCCAGAAGCGGTCACCCACAACCACTTTTTGAGCAAATATCAGGATAATCCATCGCGATTGATGCGCGTGAAAGTATGACAGGCAGAGGAAAAGGCCATCCCCCACAGCCTGTCATATCTGTGCGCTTACTTAGATTTCGCTGGTGGATAGTTGCCGCGATCACCGCCGGACTTGTTGCCTGTGGTGCTTGGCAGATTAGGAACTACCGGACGAGGTGTGTGTTGGGGGCTCGGGCGGCTTGGGTTTTTCGGTTGTTTGCTCATAATCATCGTTTCCTAAATGAGTTGAATAGGGATTACTTGCAAGCACCTTCTACGCGGCAGGCGCAACTGGTCGGTGCATGGCACTTATGGTCGTCACCACAACGCATGGCCTGAGTCTCGTCACCGCCCCCCGGATACGCACCAAAGTGCTTTTCATACAGTGTGACTGTATGGGCAAAGGCATTCTTCAGCTCTTGGTAATCGTCCTGGCCGTAGATGCCGAAGTAGGGGTAATGGTCAATAAAGCGACCGAACACCTGCTGGCAGTCTTCGCGGTAGGCGCGGGTATCCAATATGTGGGCATGCCAGAGGGTATCCACCGTCTTGCTGGGCACCAGTGCAACCGATGGGTAGAGGCTCTTTAGTGTCAGAAAGCGGCGGTACTCCTCTTCGGCCATATCCCATTCAGCCGTTGACATTTCTGCCTCCGAGGATTCGGTGTACTTGTGCTTCAAACGCTTGAAATCCAGGTGGCTGACGCTCATGTCTAGGCCGTTTGCCGCCAGCAGTGGCTTGTTCAGCGATACGATTGCATTCATGTGTGTTTCTCCTGTGATTGAAGGTTGCAGGCCTTGATAGCTCGCCTTCGCTTCAGCTCACGCTCGAAACATTGACGGCTGACCAGCGCGCAAGGTGCGTAGCCGGTAGCTGTGATTTGATATAGCAAACGCCAGTCACTGCCGAGCTTGAAGCGCAGCAAACCTTCACGACAGCGCACGCGCTTGCCGCCCAAAGCGGTAAAGGGCGTTCCCGATAAAAGAGCTTGATCAATGCCCAGGGCTCTGGCCTGGTGACAGGCGCTGACCTGGTGTTGGCAGCAGGAGAGAATGGATTGAATGGTGTGCATGACTGGCTCCGTGTGTGGTGACGGAGCCAGTCTCGGTGTGTGGATTCCACAACCAATAGGTCAGCGAAGGAAATCCAACAAATCATCAAACTCCTTCGCGTCCTGGTATTCGCTGATAATGAGATCGCGGTATTTCAGTAGCAGGACATTATCTGTCACCACTCTACTGGCTCTCTCATAGGCCAGCCCCAGCTCACCGTCGAGGTAGTGCGCCATCATGCTGTCACCCACCGACAGCGCAGCTGTCTGGCTTGCCAGAGTTTTCAATAGATTACCTTGGTGTGGGCCAAGTCCCATTTGTGGCAATGCATCCGCAAATGGATTGGTCAGCTTTTCTTTGGAAAGATCTACATTGGCTAATCGATCAAGCAGAATGATCATCTCTTGGCGCAACAGCCCAAGACCTGCAACGGACTGGCGATCTAGGAATAGCTGCCTGGCCCAGTCCACATAAGCCTGTCGCTCCGAGCGATCCCTGATGAGCATGATCGCAATTTTTGGCACACCGAACAGGCCCTGCAATACGATTGCATTCCAGATCAACACCTCATCGGCAGGATTCAGGTACCAACGTTCACGACTACCTGTAGCGCCAGGCCCATCCGGTCTGCTGCGCTCCATCATTATTAGTGGTGGCAGTGTTTCTTTCAGCGCCCCGCGCCCCTTTATGGTCTTACTCGCCAATGCGTCAACCAGCGTATTAAGCGCGATTCTAAGAGCCCCGTACTGCTTTTGGGATAGAGGGGCCGATAGCGGCGGGCAAAGCAGTCGCTCCAGAACCTCTGTATGCTCAGGCCACTGGTTCAAATTAGAGCGCACAGGATTGATTCAACAATGTTTCTACTGCTGGCAGTTGCTCTGCGTCTTCTGAGTAGACTGCGATGCGTGCAGCTTGAGCGTACCAGTCGCTCTGAGCGCAGAGATCACTACTGCGTCGAAATTCATCGAGCACACCACGGCAGTAACCCGCGCGCAGTGCTCCAGAGGTTGACGTTGTAAGACCAGCAACGAGACGCTGCTCATCGCGCTTTGAATAGATCTTTAGCAGTTCCTGGCAACTGATGATCAGATGCTTTGCATCATCATTAGCTAAGGCATAAGAAGTAGTAGCGCTGCCGAGCAGCAGGGAAAGTGCAAGGTTCAAGGCTTTCAAACGGTGACTTCCTTTTCAGCTGTGGTGATCGCGGGTTCGACACGTAAAGTAGTGCTTGGCCGCGAGCTTTCAGAGGTTGCGGTAGGGGCCGCTAGATAAAGCGCCAGAAGGGTGAAACCCAATGCAGTAAGCTCCGTGACAGGGTCCGCAACAGTGCTCAACAGATCAACCGGAGTCCCCAGCTGTTGCTCAACACCAGTAGCAAAGCCGAAAATACTGAGCCCTACACACACCAGCCGCCCTTGAAAAGTCAGCAATCGGCTTATCCCTCTCCATAGACCAATGGCAAAGTGCCGACAGTAACGAATGTGCCGCCGAAGCAACAATGCGAAAAGCAGCATAAAGCCCCACTCAGCCCATGAGACGTCAGCTAGGCCCTCCCCATACTCGAAAATCTGTGGGGCTTGGCCTCCCAGCGATAGCAGGCCCAACAGCCAAATTAAGGCTTTGATTAGCCAGCCAAACAGCAAGCAAAGACCTTTAGTCAGGTTGCTATCAAGCTTCCCGGCCAGCGAGAGTTCAGGGGATTGCATTGGGACTCCTTGTCGGTGGATAAGCTTCGGGCAGCTATCAGTCAGGGTATTGCAGAGGAAGTCAGTCAAGCCTCGAGGCAATAGATCCCCCCCTGTACTTTATTCGATTTGTGCGGGAACGTCCTCAAAGGGTCGATGACTGCCTGTCGCCACCAGTCGCAATAGACAGCTCTCTGTCGATCATGTTGACAAAGCATGCTGGCAAAATCCGATGGAATCGGTGGTCAGAGCCATTGTAATCAATCGCATTTAATTCGAAAGATTCGCATCTATTTCCAAAACCTACAACCACCGCCCACCAGCGCCGGTCCGGAGGCTGAGTGATGGGGCTGGCGGAACGGTCGCTGTGGCCAGTGACTTAAAGGGACGCAACTGGTGACTGATTGAATGGCTGCGACCTCCAGCGCC
>LNAP01019394.1_pt1 | contig 22350 bp, 20 predicted proteins | sample 602601 | NCBI WGS metagenome assembly LNAP01 (sample SAMN02440304, study PRJNA202911) | soil metagenome | biome: Subtropical and temperate rainforests or woodlands; isolation source: soil samples (1 kg each in a 20% v/v slurry with milli Q water) were... ...
GCACGCTTTTTATCCACAGGCCCGTGGTTCGTTCACCGGTTATGAAATCCGTCGCTATAGCACCGACCCGTCGACTGGCGGTGCCTACCTGGCCTTCGGGCCGGGCCAGATCAGCAAGTTCTGGCGCCTGTGGGAACGCCCGATTCAGCGCGTAGCCTTCGCTGGCGAACACACCGACACCCTGTACCCGGGCACCCTGGAAGGCGCGCTGCGTACTGGCCAGCGTGCGGCCAGCCAGGTTGAAGACCTGGCGGCAGGCAAGTCGTTCGAACCGGCGAAAGTGGGTCCGGCCGCCGCAGCGGCGGGCGCTGGTGCGGTGGTGGCGAAGAAAGGCAATTTCTTCAGCAACCTGTTCGGCGGTTCGGATGACGAGAAGAAACCAGAGCCAGTCAAGGCACCTGAGCCGGTAGCACCGGCAACTCCGGCACCTGCTCCAGCACCGGTTGCTGCTCCGGCACCGGTCGAACCACCGAAGCCTGCGGCACCGGTGAAAACCGAGCCTGCGAAGAAGGCACCGGCCAAGGCCCCAGCCAAGACCGAAACGAAAAAGGCCCCGGCCAAGACTCCGGTGAAGAAAGCCGAGACGGCGAAGAAGCCAGCGGCCAAACCTGCGACGGCCACTGTGACCAAGGCTCAGTAACGTTCAGGTGTAAAAAAGCGCGACTCCAGGGTCGCGCTTTTTTTTGCCATCAAACATGAAGCATCCGGTTTGGCTGTGCGGTCCTACATGCTGCTGCGATGCATCAGAAGCTTCTCACAAAAGATTCGGAACTAAATGACAAGCGGCAGCCATCAGGTGTCTGGATCGGGGAGGGCGGAGCCTGCCAGGACGGCACCGGTCAAAAATGTTGAATCGAAGAGCAGAGGGGCCGCTGACACCAAGGCTCAGCAACGTTCAGGCGAAAAAAACGCGGCTCAAGGGCCGCGTTTTTTTTGCCTGGAGAAAAACCGGGACCAGAATCGAATAAACCTTTTGATACAGGTGTTCTCCGGTTTGTATTCACTTTTTCTCACAATTTTGCCTTTAATCTTTCCTTAACTCGCAGGCTGCAGACTCTTGATCGCATTTTTCGATATTTCCAAGCGAATTTTTCCGCTTTAATTCGATAGATAACTCGATAGTCTTGGGCCAGCACTTACAGGATCTAGGCAATGCAGCTACGTAACTCTACCTCCCGCTACGGCTGGGTCAGCATCTTCATGCACTGGGGCGTGGCCCTGGCCGTGTTCGGCTTGTTCGCCCTCGGGCTGTGGATGGTCGGGCTCGACTACTACAGCACCTGGCGCAAAGACGCGCCGGACCTGCACAAGAGTATTGGCCTGGTGTTGCTGGGTGTGATGGTGCTGCGGGTGTTGTGGCGCTTCATCAGCCCACCGCCGCCAACCTTGTCCAGCTACAGCCGCATGACGCGCCTGGGCGCCCATTTCGGCCATGGCTTTCTGTATCTCAGTCTGTTCGCTGTGATGATTGCCGGTTACCTGATTTCCACTGCAGAAGGTGTCGGTATCCCGGTGTTTGGCTGGTTTGAAGTGCCTGCGCTGGTGTCCGGACTGCCGGACCAGGCAGATACCGCCGGTGTGATTCACCTCTACCTGGCGTGGGTGCTGGTAATTTTTTCCGGCCTCCATGCGTTGGCAGCATTGAAGCACCACTTTATCGACCGTGATGTGACCCTCAAGCGAATGCTGGGTCGCAAAGCCTGAAGTTCAACCTCGACTCCAAAGGAAAACAAAGCATGTTGAAAAAGACTCTGGCCGCTCTGGCAATCGGTTCCGCCCTGTTGTCCGCCGGTAACGTAATGGCCGCTGACTACGTGGTCGACAAAGAAGGCCAGCACGCCTTCGTTGACTTCAAGATCAGCCACCTGGGCTACAGCTTCATCACCGGTACTTTCAAGGACATCGACGGCAAGTTCAGCTTCGACGACAGCAAGATCGAGTTCAACGTGAACACCGCCAGCGTTTTCACCAACAACGCCGAGCGTGACAAGCACATCTCCAGCAAAGACTTCCTGAACGCCAGCAAAGCCACGTTCGTTTCCACCAGCGTCAAACCCACTGGCAAAGACGCCGCTGGCAAGGACACTGCCGATGTAGCTGGCGACCTGACTATCCTTGGTGTAACCAAACCAATCGTGGTCAAGGCTACGTTCCTGGGTGAAGGCAAGGACCCATGGGGCGGCTACCGTGCAGGCTTCGAGGGTACTTTCAGCCTCAAGCGTTCCGACTTCGGCAAGCAGAAAGACCTGGGCCCATCGTCCGATGCGGTTGAGATGTACGTGACCTTTGAAGGTGTAAAAGCGAAGTAATGCTGAGACTGTAGGAGCGAGCCTGCTCGCGATAGACCTGAGAGCACCACGGAGCATCAGGCTTCCAGGGTTGTCGTTGACGACCATCGCGAGCAAGCTCGCTCCCACAGGTTTTTGCACTGATCAAAAAAATGCCCCGGCTCTTTCGAACCGGGGCATTTTTCATTGCAGCGATAACTCAGCGATTGCGGGTCAGCAGCGCTGGTTTCTCACCACGAGGACGGCTTGGCAGTTGATCCAGCTGCTCAGGTGTCGGGAAGCGATCCGCCTTCGACTCCTTGTGCATGATCTTCGGTGCCGGGCCACGCGGGTTCTGCACGGCAGGTTCCGAACGTGGCTGGTCGTCACGGGCCGGACGGCGGTTGCGCGAATCTTCGCGACGGGCCTGGCCGTCGCGCGGTGCGCCACTGCGAGGGCCGTTACGCTTGGCTGGCGGAGTGCCGGTGCTGGCGCCATCGCTGTTGCGGGGACCGTTCTGGCGACCTTGTGGCTTGCCGGAACGTGGAGCACCCGAACCTGCCGCGGTGCCTTGTGCCGGAGCACCCGGGCGACGGCCACGGCCTTGCGCGGGCTTCTGTTGCGGCACGTAGTCGACGCGGTTGCCGAAGTTATCGATATCGTCGTCCAGGAACTCGTCCGGGGCGCGGTCAGCGGCGGCACGAGGAGGCTGCGACGGACGCTGTTCGCGAGCCGGAGTGCCTTCACGTGGTTTCTGCTGGCGGGCCGGGCGCTCGCCGCGTTCACCGGCCGGTTTTTCCTTGCCCTTGTCCTTGCCTTTGTCCTTGCGACCACCGCCACCACCGCTGCCGTTCGGACCGTCGCCGCGCGGGCCACGTGGATTGCGCGGGTTGCGCATGTCCGGACGCTCGCGCACTTCAGGCTTTTCCGCCTCGATGGTGCTTGCATCGAAGCCCATCAGGTCGCCGTCGGCGATTTTCTGCTTGGTCATGCGCTCGATGCTTTTCAGCAGTTTTTCTTCGTCCGGGGCTACCAGCGAAATCGCCTCGCCCGAACGACCGGCACGGCCGGTACGACCGATACGGTGCACGTAGTCTTCATCGACATTCGGCAGTTCGAAGTTGACCACATGTGGCAACTGGTCGATGTCCAGGCCGCGGGCGGCGATGTCGGTGGCCACCAGGATGCGCACAGTGCCGGCCTTGAAGTCGGCCAGGGCTTTGGTGCGGGCGTTCTGGCTCTTGTTGCCGTGGATCGCGACGGCGCTCAGGCCGTGCTTGTCCAGGTACTCGGCCAGGCGGTTGGCACCGTGTTTGGTGCGGGTGAACACCAGTACCTGTTCCCAGGCGCCAGCGGTGATCAGGTGGGCCAGCAGGGCGCGCTTGTGGCTGGCCGGCAGGCGGAATACGCGTTGCTCGATACGCTCGACCGTGGTGTTTGGCGGCGTGACTTCGATGCGTTCCGGGTTGTGCAGCAGCTTGCCGGCGAGGTCGGTGATGTCCTTGGAGAAGGTCGCCGAGAACAGCAGGTTCTGGCGTTTGGCCGGCAGACGGGCCAGGACCTTTTTCACGTCATGGACGAAGCCCATGTCGAGCATGCGGTCGGCTTCGTCCAGCACGAGGATTTCCACGTGGGACAGATCGACGCTGCCTTGGCCGGCCAGGTCGAGCAGGCGGCCAGGGCAGGCCACCAGCACGTCTACGCCGCGGGACATGGCCTGAACCTGGGGGTTCATGCCGACACCGCCGAAGATGCAGGCGCTGACGAACTTCAGGTCACGGGCATAGACCTTGAAGCTTTCATGCACTTGCGCGGCGAGTTCGCGAGTCGGGGTCAGGACCAGTACGCGCGGTTGGCGCGGGCCATGACGCTGGGACTTGTCCGGATGACCGTTGGGGAACAACCGCTCCAGGATCGGAAGGGCGAAACCGCCGGTTTTACCAGTACCTGTCTGTGCCGCGACCATCAGGTCGCGACCTTGCAACTGGCCCGCTGTTGCACCGGAGTAGGCTCGGTATAGCCCGCCGCCTCGATGGCGCGGACTAAAGCCTCGGAGAGACCGAGGGAAGCAAAGGACATGAGTAATCCTGTTCTAGTTAGGGCTTGGCCCAATGGGAGTCTTGCCTGGCGCGAATGGCGTTTAAGAGGACGCAATCCCGTCCGGTCCTGCTGGGTTTCGAAGGCTCGTCTGCAAGCGCTCGCGCGGGCTGAAAGCTGCGCAGTAGCGGGGTTGAGATGCCTTTAACGATTCCGAGCGTCCGGGCGTGAGCCTGGCGGGAAGGCCGGAGTATAACAGAGCTATCACTGCGCGCCGCTTTCCTGCTGCTCAACGGTTTTTTCCGCTGCGGCCGTGGTCTTCTCAGCTTTCACGCTGGCTGCCGGTTCCGCGCCGTAGCGGGCGCTCAGTTCAGCGTAGGCGGGCTCGCGCTTGAAACGCTTGAGTTCTGCGCCGAAACGCTGCACCAGCAGATCCATGCCCGCATTGCGCCGCACCGCGAGAAACTGACTTTGCTGGCTGATGACCGTGGGGTTTTCGGTGATCTTGTCGCGGATGCCCAGTTCGTCGAGCAAATGCTGGCCGACCCGGCGGTCGGTGATCAGCAGGTCAATTCGCCCGCGTACCAGTTTGCCGAAGTTGGCTTCATGGGTGGGGGCCGGCTCGCGGGTGAACAGCGTCGAATCGCTGAAATCCTTGCTGTACAGGTAACCCGGCGAGGTCCCAATGGTCAGGCCGCGCAAGTCATCGAGGCTGCGAAACGGGTGGGGCCGGTCATTGGCGTAGAACATCACGAACTGGACTTCCGAGAGCGGTTCGCTGGGGTAGAGCAGCGTCGCTTCGCGTTCGTCGCTGTGAAAGATGTCCAGGGCGCCGTCGGCCTGGCCTGTTTCAAGCATCGACAAGCAGCGTTTCCATGGCAGGAATTGCCACTCCACTTCGATGCCCAGGCGCTTGAAGACAATGGCGGTGGTTTCGTAGTCCAGGCCCAGGGATTTGCCGTTGTCTTCGTACACATAGGGCGCCCAAGGCTCCGTGACAATGCGCAGTTTCTCGCCCCGGGCGGCGAAGCTCAGGCAAGTGAAGACAAGCACGGCGATTAACTGCGTGATCAAAGGCATAGGCTGAGATTACGACGAGAAACCGGAAAGAGCCAGAAACTGACCGCAGATGCTCTAACTCCGTGGATTGCCGCACATTAATAGTGCGTTGAAAGCAAAAAAATCGCAGCCTGCGACAACTCCTACGGGATTTAACATTCCGTCGTAGGTGCTGCCGCAGGCTGCGATCTTTTAATCGTGCTTCAACGACTTTTTAACGCGGCAACTTCAGGTTGTTCCACACCGCCAGGCTCGCTTCAGCCTGGTTCAGGGTGTAGAAGTGCAGCCCTGGAGCGCCACCCTGCAGCAGTTGTTCGCACATCTCGGTGATGACCTGTTCGCCAAAGCGCTGAATGCTGTAGGCTTCCAGTTGCTTGCGGATCCAGCGCGGGATTTCCGCACCGCAGGCATCGGAGAAGCGCGCCAGCTTGCTGTAGTTGGTGATCGGCATGATGCCCGGCACGATCGGGATGTTCACACCCAATGCCCGCACGCGTTCCACGAAGTAGAAGTAGCAGTCGGCGTTGAAAAAGTACTGGGTGATCGCACTGTCGGCGCCAGCCTTGGCCTTGCGCACGAAGTTGGCAACATCGTCTTCGAAATTGCGCGCTTGCGGATGCATTTCCGGGTAAGCGGCGACTTCGATGTGGAAGTGATCACCGGTTTCTTCACGAATGAATTCAACCAGGTCATTGGCGTGGCGCATTTCACCGCTGGCCATGCCCATGCCCGAAGGCAGGTCACCGCGCAGGGCGACAATTCGCTTGATGCCGGCGGCCTTGTACTGGGCCAGCAGGCCGCGCAGGTCTTCCTTGCTGTCGCCCACGCAGGACAGGTGCGGGGCGGCAGGGATTTTGACTTCGCTTTCGAGCTGCAGCACGGTGTTCAGCGTGCGATCACGGGTCGAACCGCCGGCGCCGTAGGTGCAGGAGAAAAAATCGGGGTTGTAGATGGCCAGCTGGCGAGCAGTGGCGAGCAGCTTTTCATGCCCAGCATCGGTCTTCGTAGGGAAGAACTCGAAGCTGTAGCGACGATCTTGGGACATGGTCATATCCTTGGAAACTCATAAGGCGGACGCTGGCCCCCTGTAGGAGCGAGCTTGCTCGCGAAAAACATCAAGGCAACGCGTTCATCCAGACAGCACGCGTTATTGTTGACGTCCATCGCGAGCGAGCTCGTTCCTACACAGGAAAAGCCGGTCTATCAGTAGCGGTAGGCGTGCGGCTTGAACGGACCTTCAACGGTCACGCCGATGTAGTCGGCCTGGGTCTTGGTCAGTTGAGTCACGACGCCGCCGAAGCCGCGGACCATTTCCAGGGCCACTTCTTCGTCGAGTTTCAACGGTCAGGCGCTCGGCTTTCTGGGCTGGCGACAGGTCGGCGTACTTCTGGCCGAACAGGAAGATCTGGGCCAGAACCTGGTTGGCGAACGAACCGTCCATGATGCGGCTCGGGTGGCCAGTGGCGTTGCCAAGGTTAACGAGACGGCCTTCGGCCAGCAGGATCAGGTAGTCGTCGTTCTGTGGGTCGAAATCGCCAGCGCCGGTACGGTGGATCTTGTGAACCTGCGGCTTCACTTCTTCCCATGCCCAGTTCTTGCGCATGAAAGCGGTGTCGATTTCGTTGTCGAAGTGGCCGATGTTGCAGACAATTGCACGCTTCTTCAGGGCCTTGAGCATGTTCGAGTCGCAAACATTGACGTTACCGGTGGTGGTCACGATCAGGTCGATCTTGCCCAGCAGTGCCTTGTCGATGCTTGCTTCAGTTCCGTTGTTGATACCGTCGATGAACGGCGAAACCACTTCGAAACCGTCCATGCAGGCCTGCATGGCGCAGATCGGGTCGACTTCGGAAACCTTGACGATCATGCCTTCCTGACGCAGGGACTGGGCCGAACCCTTGCCCACGTCGCCGTAGCCGATGACCAGCGCTTGCTTGCCGGACAGCAGGTGGTCGGTGCCGCGCTTGATCGCATCGTTCAGGCTGTGACGGCAGCCGTACTTGTTGTCGTTCTTGCTCTTGGTCACCGAGTCGTTGACGGATTTTCAGCTCGCCCTTGGCCAGCATGTCCAGCAGGCGGTGAACGCCGGTGGTGGTTTCTTCGGTCACGCCGTGGACGCGGTCCAGAACCTGTGGGTACTTCTTGTGCAGCAACTCGGTCAGGTCACCGCCGTCGTCGAGGATCATGTTGGCATCCCAAGGCGCGCCATCTTTGAGGATGGTCTGCTCCAGGCACCACTCGTACTCTTGTTCGGTTTCACCTTTCCAGGCGAAAACCGGGATGCCGGCAGCGGCGATGGCAGCAGCAGCCTGGTCCTGAGTCGAGAAAATGTTGCAGGACGACCAGCGTACTTCGGCACCCAGGGCAACCAGGGTTTCGATCAGCACGGCAGTCTGAATGGTCATGTGGATGCAGCCGAGGATCTTCGCGCCCTTGAGCGGTTGCTCGGCGGAATACTTGTTGCGCAGACCCATCAGGGCAGGCATTTCGGATTCGGCGATGATGGTTTCGCGGCGGCCCCAGGCAGCCAGGGACATGTCGGCAACTTTGTAATCGTTAAAATCTGCAGGCGTGATAACAGCGCTCATGAAGAGCCTCCATTCGTAATGTATGCGAATGGGCGCCGTTGTGCGTTTAGTGTCCAGCCAGTGAAGGCCAGGCAACGCCCCATCCGAGCCTGACAGGTCGAACCTGCTGCAGCGCCCCTCGGACAGGTGGCGGGAAACGGTAGCAATTGAAGATGACCGTTTTGAAACGGTGGCGATTATAGCGGGCTATGCCGATCTTCCAAAGCGTTTCTGTCGGTCAATGTCCGAACGGTAATCGAGACCATAGACGATGCTCAATAGAGCTCTAGGTCGGGCTCTGCCATGATGGTCGGCATCATTCGGCAAGACGCTCAGGAGTGAACATGAATTTCCACACCCGCAAATGGGTAAAACCCGAAGACCTCAACCCTAACGGCACGCTGTTCGGCGGTAGCCTGCTACGCTGGATCGACGAAGAGGCGGCGATCTACGCCATCGTTCAGTTGGGCAATCAGCGTGTGGTCACCAAGTACATTTCCGAAATCAATTTCGTCAGCGCCTCACGCCAGGGCGACATCATCGAACTGGGCATCACGGCGACCGAGTTTGGCCGCACTTCGATCACCCTGACGTGCGAGGTGCGCAACAAGATCACCCGCAAGAGCATCCTCACCGTTGAAAAAATGGTGTTCGTGAACCTCGGTGAATGCCTCACGGCCGGACCGAGATCAAGTACGTCAAGGACCAGTTCAAGGATGACGCCAGTGTGTAGGAGCGAGCCTGCTCGCGATGGTCGTTAACGATAACACTGGGTACCTGACACCCAGTGGTGCTCTCAAGTCCATCGCGAGCATGCTCGCTCCTACAGAACGGAATCCCCGCTGCACAGGTCATAGCTGAATAGCCCGCCACCGGTTGCGCATCCCATGAACTCGGCACAAGACGGCAAGACCCCGAACCTTTCGGCACAAGAAGAGCACGAAGTCGAAAAGAGCCAGCCACCCCGTGCCGCAGTGCTGCATGAGATCATCCGTACCCAGGGCGACCAGGAACTGGAGCGCAGCATTGCCGCGTTGTGGTGGTCGGCGCTCGCGGCGGGGTTGACCATGGGGCTGTCGCTGATGGGCATGGGCTTGCTCAATTCACGTCTTCCGGATGGCGAAGGATTCAAGGTGATCGCGAGTTTCGGTTATTGCGCCGGTTTCCTCGCGGTGATCCTCGCTCGTCAGCAACTGTTCACCGAAAACACCCTGACTGCCGTGTTGCCGGTAATGACCAAACCGACGCTGGCCAACTTCGGCCGGCTGCTACGGCTGTGGACGGTGGTGCTGATCGGCAACCTCTGTGGCACCTTGCTGGTGGCGTACGTGATGCTGGAACTGCCGATTTTCGACAGCAAGACCGACGTCGCCTTCCTCGATATCGGCCGCAAGGTCATGGAAAACCACGCCAGCCAGATGTTCGCCAAGGGCATCATTTCCGGATGGATGATCGCCACCATGGTCTGGATGATCCCGTCCATGGAGAGCGCCAAGATGTGGATCATCATCCTCATCACCTACCTCATGGCGCTGGGGGATTTCACCCACATCGTGGTCGGTTCGCTGGAGGTTTCGTATCTGGTATTTGCCGGAGAGTTGTCGTGGAGTGATTTCTGGCTGGTGTTCGCCGGGCCGACGCTGGCGGGGAACATCATCGGTGGCAGTTTTATTTTCGCGCTGATCAGCCATGCGCAGATTCGCAGCGAAAGCGGGCCGCCGAAAACATCTGCGGATCAGAGCGAAGCACCCGATCCGCAGAAAATCAAAAAACCATCAAGCTGATCTTCAGCCCACCGCATCAAGCGCAGCTACACCGCGACGCTGGCGATAGATGAAAAACAGTGCGGTCAAGACGGTCAGCCCGCTGACCAGTGCACCGGTCCAGGGCAAGTCCGCCAGATCGGCACCGCTGGCCACAACCAGCCCGCCAATCCATGCCCCAGCGGCGTTGCCGAGGTTGAAGGCGCTCTGGTTCAGGGTCGAACCCAGGTTTGGTGCTTCGTGGGCCTGATCGATGATCAGCAGTTGCAGGATCGGGCACAAGGCAAAGGCAAACGTCCCCCACAACACCAGTGTGATGGCCGCCGGGATGACCGAGTGACTGGTGTGCGTGAATACCGCCAGTACCACCAGCACCGCCAGCGCCATGCCCACTAGCGAAGGCAGCAAGCGGCTGTCCGCCAGACGACCACCGAGCATGCTGCCGGCGGTCAAGCCCACACCGAACAACAGCAGCATGATGGTGATGCCGTGGGGGCTGACACCGGTGATGTCCTGCAGGATCGGCGCAATGTACGTGAACACACTGAACAGGCTGGTCGAGGCCAGTACACTCATGCCCAGGGCCAGCAGTACGTTGGCCTTTCCCAGCACCTTGAACTCGCTGGCCAGGTTGGCTTTATCCATCGCGATGTTTTTCGGCAGCCAGACCCATTGCGCAATCGCCGCTAGCACCCCGATCACCGACACAGCCCAGAAGGTCGAGCGCCAGCCTGCGTATTGCCCGAGTGCGGTACCCAGTGGCACGCCGAGCACGTTGGCCAGGGTCAGGCCGGTGAACATCATGGCAATCGCCTGAGCCCTTTTGTTGGGGGCCACCAGCCCGGCGGCCACCACCGAACCAATGCCGAAAAATGCGCCGTGGCACAGTGCCGTGATCACGCGCGCGGCCATCAGCGTGGCGTAGTTTGGCGCAAGCGCGCAGAGCATGTTGCCGAGGATGAACATCAGCGTCATACCCAACAACGTGGCCTTGCGCGGCATATTGGCGGTGCCGACCGCGAGGATCGGTGCACCGAGCACCACGCCCAGGGCATAGCCGGTGATCAGTAATCCGGCGTCGGGAATGCTCACGCTGAGGTCGCGGGCGACATCGGGCAAAAGACCCATGATGACGAATTCGGTGGTGCCGATGCCGAAGGCGGCAACGGCGAGTGCAAGCAAAGCAAGTGGCATGCGCAAGGTCTCTGTCGGTAGTCTTGACGCTGTGATCAGGCATACGCAGGCCGACGACCGTTCTCGACGAGAGCGGGCCGGGCAGGATTTTTATTGGAATTAGTTTGTGCGCAACTGAGTGCGGCGTGGTCGCTTGCAGTATAAACAGACACTGAAATATGGCGAATCAATTCTCTACCCGGCCCCTGTAGGAGCGAGCAAGCTCGCTCCTACGGGGATCGTGGAGACAACAAAAGGAGTAGGCCGTGCTTGCGACGGCGTTGGTGTTGGCGGCGGCGCTGTTGCATGCGGCGTGGAATACCCTGATCAAGTTCAGTGCGGAGCGGCTGTTGGTGGTGGCCTGCATGGACAGCGTGGCGCTGCTCTTTGTCGTGCTGATGCTGCCGTTCCTGAGCATGCCGCCACTGGAGATCTGGCCGTGGATCCTGGCGTCGGCGGCGTTCGAGTTGCTCTATCGCTATTTGCTGATACAGGCCTATCGGGTCGGCGACCTCGGGCTGGTCTATCCATTGATGCGCGGCCTGTCACCGTTGGTGGTGCTGGCGCTGACGCTGATCTTTGCCGGGGAAGTGCTGACCCATCAGCAGATTTTCGGAATCCTGTTGATCCCGTTCGGCATGCTGTGTCTGCTCTGGCAGGGCGGCGGTGGTGCGCGTTTGCCCTGGTCGATGTTGCCGGTGGTGGCGCTGATCGGCCTGTGCATCGGTTGCTACACCTACATTGACGGGCAGGCATTGCGGCGCTGGTCCCATCCACTGGACTATCTGGTCTGGGTCACCTTGCTCAGTGCCTGGCCGTTTCCGCTGTTGGCGTTGGTGCGCAAACGACCCGCGTTCATGTTGTTCTGGCGCGAGCAGTGGCGACTGGGCCTGGCTGTCGGGTTCTGCGTGTTGTTCAGCTACGCTCTGGTGCTGTGGGCGATGCAGCTGGGCTCGATTGCAGAAGCGGCAGCGTTGCGCGAGATCAGCGTAATTCTGGTGGTGCTGTTTGGCATGCGTTACCTGAAGGAGCCTTTTGGCGGGCCGCGCCTCCTGGCCTGTGGGCTGGTGCTGATTGGTATATTGGTCATGAAATTTTGACTGTTCTGAAACGTGAAGAAGGGACTGCTTTATGACGGTTGCTCTGTGGTGCATTTTGATCGCGATTTTCCTGCCGTATGTGTGTGTGGGCGTGGCCAAGATCAGTGGCGGGTTCAGGTTGAGAGACAACCATGATCCCCGAGACTTTCTCGATTCGCTGGACGGCTTGGGCAGGCGCGCGAATGCGGCGCAACTGAACAGCTTTGAAGTGACTCCGGCGTTCGCTGCGGCGGTGATCGTGGCGCATCTGGTCGGCAATGCCGAACTGGTGACGATCAATGTGCTGGCCGTGCTGTTCATTACCAGCCGGCTGCTCTACATCATTTGCTACCTGGCGGACTGGGCGACACTGCGGTCGTTGATGTGGTTCGTGGGGATGGGGTTGATCGTGAGTTTCTTTGTGGTGTCAGCCTGAGAGATCTTCAGGATTTTTGCCAGCCTCATCGCGAGCAGGCTCCCACAGGAGTGTGCGTTCCAGTGTAGGAGCGAGCTTGCTCGCGAGAGCTATCTAACGGTCAACACTCGCCTCAGGGCTTGGTCTTCTCGGCATCCGCCACCTGCGGCACTTGCGGCAACGTCGCGCCTTTGGGCCAGAGCATCCAGATCTGCCCCTGCTGTTTCATGTCCCCGGCCAGTTGCCCGGCCGCATCCCCGGTGCCCCAGAACAGATCCGCCCGAACCTCGCCGGCAATGGCGCCGCCGGTGTCCTGTGCTGCCACGGGGCGAACCAGGGCCGTGCCGTCCGGTCTGGTGGTGGACAGCCACAACAGGCTGCCCAGCGGAATCACCTTGCGATCCACTGCCGCGCTGTAACCGGCGGTCAACGGTACGTTCAGCGAGCCGCGCGGACCTTCGTTGCTGTCCGGGTTGCGGGTGAAGAACACATAGCTGGGGTTGCTGGGGAATCCGCGATGGATTGGCCTTGGCCCAGGTGCTGATGGCGCCCATGGTCACGTCTTCTTTTTTCAGTTCGCCCTGTTCCACCAGCCAGCGGCCGATCGGTCGATACGGGTGGCCGTTCTGATCGGCGTAGGCAATGCGCAACTGGCGACCATTGTCGAGCTGGATACGACCCGAACCCTGGATTTGCAGGAACTGCAGGTTCATCGGATCGGTCAGCCAGGCCACGACCGGCGCATTGACCCCTTTGCTTTCGATGGCTGCCGCATCGTCGTATGGCTTGAGCACGCGACCTTCGAGCCGACCGCGCAGGCGCTTGCCCTTGAGTTCCGGGTAAATGCTGTCGAGGGCGACGATGATCATGTCCTCGGGGACGCCATAGACCGGCACATTGGCAGCGCTGGTCTGGGTCAGGCTCCCGGGGTAGACCGGTTCGTAGTAGCCGGTGATCAGGCCGTTGGGGTTGTCGTTGGCGGCGCGCAGGCCATAGACATCGAGGTTCTGTTTGAGAAAGCCGCGAATGTCGCTGGCGGTTTGCGGCACGTTGACAGCCGCTGCGCAGGTCCCCCCCCAGACCGGATCGGCCTTGAGTCGGGTACAGGCGCTGCGCCAGGAACCGAAACCGGCGACCAGGTCGCTGTCGGACACCGCCGGCAGCGCTTCCCATGTGGCGCTGGAGTAGGTGGCCAGGGCGTGGGTTTTCGGTTGTTGGTTGTCGCCACCGGTGCAACCTGCAAGCAGGGCCACCATCGGCAGGGTCCAGGCCAGGCTGTGACGCCATGCCTTGAAACGGCTGTTCATGGAGTGGTTCCTTTGCCGGTTGCCTGAGCGCTCCATGCGCTCAAGCAACCCTTGTTGATAATAGGGCTATTGGTCTTTGCCGATGACGCGAGGATACTGGCCGCCGTTTCCCGTGACCTGAAGCCACCATGACTCTTAAAAGACTTTCTGTTGTATTGCTGGCCTGCCTGACGCTGTCCGCTTGCCCAACTCGCCGCTCGGTCAGCGCAAGGCCATTTTCAAGCAGATGCTCAAGACTGGCGAAGACCTGGGCGGTATGTTGCGTGGGCGCATTGCCTTCGATGGCCCGAAGTTCGCCGAAGGTGCGGTGAAGCTCGATGCGTTGTCCCGTGAGCCGTGGCAGCATTTTCCACAAGTGCGCGAGGAGGATCACACCAGCGCCAAAAGCGATGTCTGGGAGCAACAGACACGCTTTCAGGCAATGGCCCGCGACCTTGAAAGCGCCACCGGTGAATTGGTGATCGCCAGCCAGGTCCAACCCTACAAGGCCAGCAACCTGGGGCCGGCGGTACAGAAAGTCGAAGATGCTTGCAGTGCTTGTCATAAGGCGTTTCGGGATCATTGATTGGCGTTGCCCGGTCTGACGTCTTCGCGAGCAGGCTCGCTCGCGAAGGCTGCTTCGGCAACACCGAAGATCTCTGTTTGTTACCAGTGATTACTTATCCAGCTCATCCAGTGCGTTCTGCAATTCCTTGCGGGCATCGGCGAGTTTGTCTTTGCGCTTGTTGATTTTGTCGGGATCGCCTTTGCTCATGGCCTTTTCGAGGTCTGCCTGACGCTTGCTGACTTCGTGCTTGGCGTCGAGCACCTTGTTTTCCCGTTCCTTCTTCAGCGAGGCGTCGGTGCAGTTCGCTTCGACTTCGCTCAAGGCCTTTTCCAGGCCTGCCTGCTGGTCGGCGTTGCCGTGGACCTTGGCCAGTTCGATCTGGTTGACGATGCCTTGCTTCTTGGCGGCGCAACCGGTCAGCCCCGGCGCTTCCTCGTCCGCCATCAGCGGGGTGGCCAGCACGCTGCAAAGGGTCAACAGGGCGAGCGGTGAAAGAAATTTCATAAAAGCTCCATGTAGGAAAGCAAGCAGGCCACTGTGGCAATGGCTTGTTGGAGCCCAGCGGTCCCCTGGGGTTCCCGGTGGGCGCAGGGTCGGCAGCTAAAAGCCGTCAATCCCCGCATCACGTAAAGTTTCACTCAAGCCCAGTACCTGCGGATCGCGGAAAAAAGCGCTCAGTTGCGCCGCGCGCCCTGGTCCGATATCGGCTTCGGCCCGCCATTGTTCAGTGTCTCGCTGGGCCAGTACCAGCCATGAATCGCCGAGATGCGCCTCACCTGTCGGCGGCAATCCCAAGGCTTTGAGCCAGTGCGCGAACGGGCGTTGTCGGGCCTGGTTGAAGCTGTCTGCAAGACGAGCTGCGCTGCGCTCGCCGAAACCGTCAATGGTAGCAAGCTCTTGGGCATCGAGGGTCAACCAATCCAGCAGTCCGTTCAGCCGACCTGTTGCAAGAAGTTTTCCCCAGGTGCCCGAACCCACATTGGGCATCGCCAGGCCTTGTTTGCTGCTGAGCCAGGTCAGGCGCGCGAGAAACTGGCTCTCACAGCCCGGAGTCGGTTGCCAGCAACTCAATGAATGAAAGTCTTCTGCCCGCGGCGCGTTCAATTCGGCGCGTTCGCTGCTGCGCAATACAACCCTATCGAGCCTGGGAATGGTCAGCCCGGCCAGGCTGATGGCGACCTGTGTCCAGCGTCTGCCAGCGCTGCAACGAACCGACGCTGACGTGCTTGATCTGCCGGTCATCAAGCTTTACCGGGGCCAGTTCAAGAACCGGAGTGATTCGCCCGGTCCGGCCGATTTTGAAGTGAACCTGGCGGACTTCGGCCAGTGCCTGGGCGAATGGGTATTTCCAGGCGATAGCCCAGTAGGGTGACCTGGCCTGCCAGCGTTCGGCGGCTGGGCGCTGATTCTGGCGCAAGACGATGCCGTCGCTGGCAAAGGGCAAGGGGGAACGATACCAGTGCTCGCGCCAGCGTTCGGCATCAATGACGGAGGCAATGGGCTGGCTGTATGCAGTGGTACTCGGGAAGCCCAGCGCAGTCAGCGCCGCGGCACGCTCGGGCACGCTCGCCGGTCCTTGGGGCCAGTCCCAGACAAACAGGTCGATGCCGGCGGCCTGTTCGGCACTCAAGACCTTGCGTGCCATCAGGCCGGCCACCGAGGCACGAGCATTGAGGCTACCGGCCCGGGCCTGAACATGATCGGTCAGGCGCCAATACAGTTCGCCTTGCACGATCAAGTCCCGGGCCTGCGATAGCCGTTGCGGGATGGCCGGAATCTGCCGCGCAGGAACTGTCCAGTCCTGGCCGCTTTCGCCGTCACCGCGGCTGATTGCCTGGGCCAGCAGGCCGCTGCGGTAAACCAGGGTCACCGCCACGCCATCGATTTTAGGCTGGACCCAGACATCCACCCGGTCACGCAGCCATTTTTCCACGGCGGGCTGATCATGCAGTTTGTTCAGGCCGGTGTGGGCGATGGGGTGGGGCAGCGTGCCGCGCGCAGTGCGCAAGGGGTCTGCAGGTGGGCTCAGGTTAAAGCAGTGGCGCCATTGGGTGAGTCGCGCACGGGACTGGTCATAGAGTTCATCGGCGACCAGTGAGCGTCCCTGGCGGTGATAGCTGTCGTCCCAGAGGTCTATTTGTTGTTGCAGTTTGCCGACTTCGTTCCGGGCGCGTTCGGCTGGCCATTTCGGGCACTCGGCGGCGCTGGCGGTCAGGTAGGCAAAGGTCAGTAGAGCGGCGAAAAACAGGCGCAGGTCGGGAAGCATCTTGAGCGTCCTTGCTCGGTGAGGTGCGTGAAGGCTAGGTCAGTATCAGTTGGCGCAGCGAGGGGGTGTTTTACCGAGTATTTCTGGTGGTTGTGCTGGCCTCATCGCGAGCGCCCGCTCCCACAGGGAATTGCGTTTGCCCACGGGGCTTTGTCACACCAAAGATCAACTGTGTGCGAGCCTGCTCGCGAAGGCGGACACGCGGTATCAAGCACAAGGTAATAAAAAGCCCCGCAGGGCGCGAACCGTGCGGGGCTTCGGGTGTTGCGGGGGGAGTCTTACAGGCCGGCAGCAGAACGCAGGGCGTCGGCGCGGTCGGTTTTTTCCCAGGTGAACGTGGTGAAGGTGTCGTCACCAACGGTCTTGGTCGCCGGGGTGCGACCGAAGTGGCCGTACGCAGCGGTTTCCTGATACATCGGGTGCAGCAGGTCAAGCATGGTGGTGATCGCGTATGGACGCAGGTCGAACACTTCGCGGACCAGTTTGACGATCTTGTCATCGCTGATCTTGCCGGTACCGAAGGTGTTCAGCGAGATCGAAGTCGGCTGGGCAACACCGATGGCGTAGGACACCTGGATCTCGCAGCGCTCGGCCAGGCCGGCGGCAACGATGTTCTTGGCCACGTAACGACCGGCGTAGGCCGCCGAACGGTCAACCTTCGATGGATCTTTACCGGAGAACGCGCCACCGCCGTGACGGGCCATGCCGCCGTAGCTGTCGACGATGATCTTGCGACCGGTCAGACCGCAGTCACCCACTGGGCCACCAATGATGAACTGGCCGGTCGGGTTGATGTGGAACTGGGTGTCCTTGCTCAGCAGTTCGGCAGGCAGCACGTGCTTGACGATCAGCTCCATCACGCCTTCGCGCAGGTCGTTGTACGACACTTCCGGGTTGTGCTGGGTCGACAGAACAACAGCGTCGATACCGACAACCTTGCCGTTTTCGTAGCGGCAGGTCACTTGCGACTTGGCGTCCGGGCGCAGCCAAGGCAGCAGGCCGGATTTACGGGCTTCAGCCTGGCGCTGCACCAGTTGGTGCGAGAAGGTGATCGGTGCAGGCATCAGCACGTCGGTTTCATTGCTGGCGTAGCCGAACATCAGGCCCTGGTCGCCGGCACCCTGATCTTCAGGCTTGGCGCGGTCGACACCCTGGTTGATGTCAGGGGACTGCTTGCCGATGATGTTCATCACGCCGCAGGTCGCGCCGTCGAAGCCAACGTCGGAGCTGGTGTAGCCGATGTTGGTGATCACGTCACGAACGATCTGCTCCAGATCAACCCAGGCGGAAGTGGTGACTTCGCCGGCGATGATCGCTACGCCCGTTTTCACCAGAGTCTCGCACGCCACACGGGCGAACTTGTCTTCAGCAATGATGGCGTCCAGCACCGCATCAGAAATCTGGTCGGCGATTTTGGACACGGACTCGGAGGTGAAAAGGGAGTATTCGCTCATCTCGATGTTTTCCTGAAATTACCGATGGTGAGTGTCGCCAGCCGGTCGCTGAAAATGGCGGACCTGGATCTGGAAACCATTACGTAAGCCTACATAGAGGCTTTCCCCGGGAACGAGTCCCGCAGCGGTGGCCCAACGGGCCAGATCGTCCTGTTCAAACCCCAGCCAGAGATCACCGCAGGCCTCCTTGGCCCAACTCTGGTTGTGGCTACATAACTCTGTCACTAACAGGCTACCGCCTGGTTGCAGCAAATGGGCCATGTGCTTGAGTGCATCGGCCGGTGCGGCAAAATGGTGCAGCACCATGTTCAGTACCACGCAATCGGCCTTGAGGCTGACGCCGTTCAATGCATCGGCCAGTTGCAGGCTAACGTTAGTCAGCTTGTCGCGTTCGCAGACCTGGCGCGCCAGTTCGAGCATCGCGCTGCTGTTATCCAGCGCCGTGACTTGCGCGAAGCGGCGCGCCAGGTCCGGCAGGAATGCGCCATCGCCGGGGCCGACTTCAATGGCCGTGGCGTCTTTGTCGAAACTCAGCTTGTCGAGCAGGGCCACCACGCTTTCGCGGTATTGCGGCAGGCCGGCGATCAAGTCTTGCTGGGCGCGAAACTTCTCCGCAACCCTTGAGAAAAAATCCTGGCTGGCCGCCGCACGTTGCCCATGGACCTGGGTGATGCGCGACTGTACGTCGGTCGGCAGCGTCAGGTTGTCCACTTCTTCGAGCAATGCTGCGTGCAGTTTGCCGCCCAGCAGTTCGGTGTGGGGCAGCGCGCGACGGTAGAAAATCGCGTTGCCTTCGCGGCGCGTTGCCACCAGGTCGGCCTGTGCCAGTACCTTGAGGTGGTGGCTCATGCCTGACTGGCCGATGCCGAAGATCTGCGCCAGTTCCAGTACACCGAACGAGTCATTGGCCAGTGCGCGCAAGACATTCAACCGCAGGGGATCGCCGCCAGCCTTGCACAAGGCCGCCAGTTCATCGCAATCGTCATGTTGAATGGAGGGCACGCGTAAATTCATAAGGCCGGCAGTCTAGTCACGGGTCGAAGGTATCGCAAGAGCAATATCAAAAAGTTTTGATATTGCTCGATAGATGGCACTTCTCGACGTTAGCTTTTGTCAACAATCGGACGGCGGAAAGGTTTCACCAGGCGAATACGTCGTTATCCATTGGAAAAACGCCTTCAGATGACTATCTGTCATTGCCCCGAGGCGGCCCGGTGAGGGAAAATGCTCGCCTTTTTTCCGTTTCGTTTTAATCAAGCCCCCAGGAGAACAGCGATGCCTAGCCGTCGTGAGCGTGCCAACGCCATTCGTGCCCTCAGCATGGATGCCGTGCAAAAAGCCAACAGCGGCCAGGTATGGCAGATATCGCCGAAGTACTTTGGCGCGACTACCTCAAGCACAACCCGAGCAATCCATCGTTTGCCGACCGTGACCGCTTCGTGCTGTCCAACGGCCACGGCTCGATGCTGATCTACTCACTGCTGCACCTGACCGGCTACGACCTGTCGATCGATGACCTCAAGCAGTTCCGTCAACTGCACAGCCGCACCCCGGGCCACCCGGAACTCGGCTACACCCCGGGCGTAGAAACCACCACCGGTCCACTGGGCCAGGGCCTGGCCAACGCCGTGGGTTTTGCCCTGGCTGAAAAAGTCATGGCGGCGCAGTTCAACCGTCCTGGCCACAACATCGTCGATCACCACACCTATGTGTTCCTGGGTGATGGCTGCATGATGGAAGGCATTTCCCACGAAGTCGCTTCCCTGGCCGGTACCCTGGGCCTGGGCAAGCTGATCGCCTTCTACGATGACAACGGCATCTCCATCGATGGTGAAGTCGAAGGCTGGTTCACCGACGACACCCCGAAGCGTTTTGAGTCCTACAACTGGCAAGTGATCCGCAATGTCGACGGTCACGACCCGGAAGAGATCAAGACGGCGATCGACACTGCACGTAAAAGCGAGCAGCCAACCCTGATCTGCTGCAAGACCACCATCGGTTTCGGTTCTCCGAACAAGCAAGGCAAGGAAGATTGCCACGGCGCTCCGCTGGGTGACGCGGAAATCGCCCTGACCCGTGCGGCGCTGAAATGGAACCACGGCCCGTTCGAAATCCCGGCCGATATCTATGCCGAGTGGGACGCCAAGGAAGCCGGTCGCGCTGTGGAAGCCGAGTGGGACCAGCGTTTCGCTGCCTACTCCGCAGCATTCCCTGCCGAAGCCAACGAACTGGTTCGTCGTCTGAGCGGCGATCTGCCGGCAGACTTCAGCGAAAAGGCCGATGCCTACATCGCCGAAGTCGCTGCCAAGGGCGAAACCATCGCCAGTCGTAAAGCCAGCCAGAATGCCCTGAACGCATTCGGCCCGCTGCTGCCTGAGTTCCTCGGCGGTTCGGCTGACCTGGCCGGTTCCAACCTGACCCTGTGGAAAGGTTGCAAAGGTGTTACCGCCGAAGACGCCAGCGGCAACTACATGTACTACGGCGTGCGCGAGTTCGGCATGACCGCGATCATGAACGGCGTTGCCCTGCACGGCGGCCTGGTGCCTTATGGCGCGACCTTCCTGATGTTCATGGAATACGCCCGCAATGCGGTGCGCATGTCGGCGCTGATGAAGCAGCGGGTGATCCACGTCTACACCCACGACTCCATCGGTCTGGGCGAAGACGGCCCGACTCACCAGCCAATCGAGCAACTGGCCAGCCTGCGCTGCACGCCGAACCTCGATACCTGGCGCCCAGCCGACGCCGTTGAATCGGCGGTGAGCTGGAAGTACGCACTGGAGCGCAAGGACGGCCCTTCGGCCCTGATCTTCTCCCGTCAGAACCTGCAGCACCAAACCCGTGATGCCGGCCAGATCGCCGACATCAGCCGTGGTGGTTATGTACTCAAGGACTGCGCGGGCGAGCCTGAGCTGATCCTGATCGCTACCGGTTCGGAAGTTGGTCTGGCCGTTCAGGCCTACGACAAGCTGACCGAGCAGGGCCGCAAGGTTCGCGTGGTTTCCATGCCATGCACCAGCGTGTTCGATGCCCAGGACGCCGGCTACAAGCAATCGGTACTGCCGTTGCAGGTCAGCGCCCGTATCGCCATCGAGGCCGCTCACGCGGACTACTGGTACAAGTACGTGGGCCTGGAAGGCCGCGTGATCGGCATGACCACCTACGGCGAGTCGGCGCCTGCGTCGGCCTTGTTCGAAGAGTTCGGTTTCACCCTGGAAAACATCCTGGGTCAGGCTGAAGAGCTGCTGGAAGACTAGCACCGTGCGGTGGTCTCACGACCACCGCTGTCCCCTGTAGGAGCGAGCCTGCTCGCGATGGTCGTCAACGATAACGTGGGGTGCCTGAATGCCCGCGTTGCCTGAGCCGCAATCGCGAGCAGGCTCGCTCCTACAAGGGTTGTGTTGTTAATGCGATTTCGATCTACCTGCGTCTATCGAGAACCCCATGCCTCAACCGCGTCCCTACAAAGTTGCACTCAACGGCTACGGCCGGATTGGTCGTTGTGTCTTGCGTGCGTTGTTCGAGCGAGGTGAGAAGGCCGGGTTCGAGATTGTCGCGATCAACGATCTGGCGGACATGGCCAGCATCGAATACCTGACACGTTTCGACTCCACCCACGGGCGTTTTCCCGGTGAGGTGAAAGTCGACGGCGATTGTCTGCATATCAATGGCGACTGCGTGAAGGTCCTGCGCAGTGCCACCCCCGAAGGCATCGATTGGGCGTCCCTGGGCGTCGATCTGGTGCTGGAGTGTTCCGGCGCTTATCACACCCGCGCAGACGGCCAGCGTTTCCTCGACGCTGGCGCCCCGCGCGTGCTCTTTTCCCAGCCGATGGCCAGCGAGACGGACGTCGACGCGACCATCGTCTATGGCGTGAACCAGGATTGCCTGACCGGCGACGAGTTACTGGTGTCCAATGCGTCCTGCACCACCAACTGCGGCGTGCCGTTGTTGCGCCTGCTGAATCAGGCCATTGGTCTGGATTACGTGTCGATCACCACCATTCACTCGGCAATGAACGATCAGCCGGTCATCGATGCCTATCACCACGAAGACCTGCGCCGCACCCGCTCGGCGTTCCAGTCGGTGATTCCGGTGTCCACCGGTCTGGCGCGTGGTATCGAGCGCCTGCTGCCGGAACTTGCCGGCCGAATTCAGGCCAAAGCCGTGCGGGTGCCGACGGTCAACGTGTCCTGCCTCGATATCACGATGCAGACCGCCACCGCGACCGACGCCACCGAGGTAAACCGGATCCTGCGCGAAGCCGCCACCAGCGGCCCGCTCAAAGGCCTGCTGGCCTACACCGAGCTACCCCACGCAAGCTGTGATTTCAACCATGACCCACATTCGGCGATCGTCGATGCCAGTCAGACCCGCGTTTCCGGCCCTCGGCTGGTGAACATCCTGGCCTGGTTC
>LNAP01001795.1_pt1 | contig 22349 bp, 27 predicted proteins | sample 602601 | NCBI WGS metagenome assembly LNAP01 (sample SAMN02440304, study PRJNA202911) | soil metagenome | biome: Subtropical and temperate rainforests or woodlands; isolation source: soil samples (1 kg each in a 20% v/v slurry with milli Q water) were... ...
GGTCGTTGTGCTCTGGAACGGCGAGGCAACGGCACTGGATCAGCAGCCGTACAGAAATAACTACCTGTGGCACATGACCTTCAAGGATGGCCGGATCACAGAGGTCAAAGCGTTTTTGGACACCTATGTGCTGAATGAATTGATGGTGCGGGTTAGGCCGGGGTTTTGAAGAGTGGTGTGGGAGTGAGCGTGATTTGGGCGTGTTTCAGGGGCGTTGGGGGGGGCTCGATCCAGGTGGTATTCGGGCAGGATGGCGAGAGGGGTAGGGGCTGGAAAGTTGGTAAGGGGGGCGTATGGCCATGGACAAGTTTTCAGCGAGTTCCCACTTGCGTGATTCGGGCTGATCTGTATTACCGTCAAGAGGCGCAAGCTAGGTTGCGTGTGGAGCACGTCTTCGACGACTTGAATCGGCTGATTGGTGAGCGTGAGCGTAATCTGATTTTTGACCATGAAATCGGCTACATATGCAGCGTTGAGCAGGGCGAGGATCGGGGTATCACATCCATACTGCTTTCTTCGTCAATGGTGCTGAAGTGAGTGCAGATATCTACAGGGCTCAACGGATCGGTGAGCTGTGGGAGCGTATTACCCGTGGTCAGGGCTACTTCAACAACTGCAACCTCGGAAAAGAAAGATATAAGGATAGGCTGGGGGGTGGCCTAATCCACAGAAGTGACCTGAGTGCGCGGGCTAATGTGCATTACGCAATGCGTTACTTGGTCAAGAAAGATCAGCATCTGCGGCTCAAGCCAGTAGGCGCTCGCTGCTTGTGTAAGGGGCAGGCAGCGACGCTTTCCGGGACGACTAATCGATCATTGTCCGGCGAGCGTAATACATCAGGCAGGCCTGGTTGGTAGTTCATACCCTCGCTGCGAATCGCCGATGGGTTCCATCGTGTCGGTTGCTCGCGCAGTACATGCGGAATTCTGGGCGGTCGACGGTTTAGGCTCTGTCCCGGAATCTAAGGCCGATGTGAGTGCTGTGTGATGACAGAAAATGATCTAGATGCCGGCAGCTATGCCCCGACATTCTCAGATGGTCTGTTCGTTACTCGAGGCTGTTTGAGCGCGCTGATTCGCCGCTATGGCTTGCGCTTTATGCAGCGTTCGCAGGAGGTGAGTGGCAAGTGTTCTTCGGTGCCTGTGTCCGTTTGCTTGTTCAGCTTAAGCCATTTTATGAGCTGATTGGCACCGCTGAAAAACAGCTTGAACACTTACCTCTGCTGGAGTTGTTTGACGAAGATGATCAGGGCTCGTTGTTCCTGGATGGGTTTACTGCTGACTGACTCGTTGGGGTAGCCGAGTCAGGGAAACTGTGGAGAAATATTCCTGGCGGCAGAGCCCTCCCTGGATTCGATGCCTGTGGGCCTCGATATTCTTATTGTCGCATCTAGTAAATTCTCTCCTTCTATCACTGCACGGTATCCCTCGTGCTGTTAGACTTCAGCCGACTTTAAACGACTATGACTGCTTGAGCTTGAGCGTAACCATAATGAGCACTGAACCTTGGGTCACTGCCGAACAGGTTTCCCTTCATTTGGGGGTGGCCAAAGATACGGTGTATCGCTGGCGCGAGCATAAGGCTTTGCCCGCGCACAGGGTTGGGCGTCTATGGAAGTTTCAGCTATCTGAGGTCGATGAGTGGGTGCGTGCGGGTGGCGCAGATGAGAACCAGAGCTCAGGGAGTGAGCAGTGACTAACCCGAGTCGCAATGAAGCGCACACAAGAGCTCAGGTCATCGACTCTCAGCTCGCTCATGCTGGCTGGTCTAAAGGTCGGCGGACACTTGTTGAAGAGTTTTTGCTAAAGACAGCCGAGCCTGCTGGCAACTATGGCAACGAGCAATTTGCTGACTATGTCCTTCTTGGTTCAGATGGCAATCCGATTGCAGTTGTCGAGGCCAAGCGGTCATCACGTGATGAGCTTGCCGGAAAACGTCAGGCAGCGGACTACGCAGATTCAATCAACGCCAAATTCGGCCACGACCCTTTCATTTTCCTCACTAACGGCAAAGAGATTCTATTCTGGGATCGTGAACGCTATGCGCCACGAAAAATCTCGGGGTTTTACACGCGAGACGACTTAGAGCGGCTGCGCCATCAGCGGCAATTTGCTCAACCGCTGGGCGGTGTCACCATCAGCGCTGCTATCGCAGGCCGCGACTATCAGAACGAAGCTATTCGGCGTGTCACTGAAGGGGTAGATGCGGCCAAGCGCAAGTTCTTGTTGGTGATGGCTACAGGTACGGGTAAGACTCGAACGACCATCGCCCTTGTTGATGCTTTGCTGCGATCAAAGCGCGTGCAGCGAGTCCTATTCCTAGCCGACCGCCGCGAACTAGTACGACAAGCTATGTCGGAGTTCAAGTCCCATTTACCTAACGAGAGTTTGGGTCGCATCGAGGCCGGTGAAACCTCTGGCGCACGCGTTCAGTTCTCGACCTACCCCAGTATGATGCAGGTTTATTCGCGCCTTTCGGTGGGTTACTACGATCTGATCGTGGCCGATGAAAGCCACCGCTCTATCTACCAACGATATAAGGCCGTCTTCGATCACTTCGACGCCATCCAGCTTGGGCTGACCGCGACCCCCACCGACTACATCGATCACAACACATTCGAGCTGTTTGATTGCGGTGACGGCGCGCCCAGTTACTATTACAGCTACGAGCAAGCGATTGCCGATCAGAACCTAGTCAACTACCGCGTGCTGGATGCACAAACCAATTTTCAACTTCAGAGGATCATGGGTGACGCACTACCCGAGCCCTTGAAGCAGATGGCCCGCGATCAAGGTGTGGGGCTTGATGAGCTCAACTTCGATGGCAGTGACATCGAAAAGGGAATCATCAACCAAGGCACCAATGATGCCATGGTGCGGGAGTTCATGGATAAAAGCCGCAAAGACGTGCGCGGTCTACCGCACAAGTCCATTTTCTTCGCCGTCAGCCACGCCCATGCAAAGAGGCTCTACGAGGGTTTTAACCGTCTGTATCCTGAGCTGCAGCGCCAAGGCATGGCTGAAATTATCGACAGCCACATGGAGCGTGCTGACGCGACGCTGGATGATTTCAAGTACCGCACCATGCCGCGCGTGGCTATTTCGGTGGACATGCTCGACACCGGCGTAGACATACCCGCCATCCAGAACCTCGTTTTCGCCAAGCCCGTATTCAGCAGAGTTAAGTTCTGGCAGATGATCGGGCGCGGCACACGGCTGCATACCGACAAGGCCACCGGCGAGATCAAGAAAGATTTCTTGATCATTGATCACTGGAAAAACTTCGCGTATTTCAAGCTTAATCCCGACGGAGAGGTCGACCATCCAAGCGAACCGCTACCGGTTCGCCTGTTCCGACTGCAGCTTGAAAAGTGGCAACTCCTGGAAGCACAACAGCAAGACACACAAGCCACCGTTGCCGATCTGCAGGCGATGCTGCAGGCATTGCCCCGCCACAGCGTCAATGTACGCCCGCACTGGGACGAGCTCGACGCTTTGGCATCGCAATGGCCAAAGCCTAGCCAAAGCGCAATTGAACACCTGTCGCAAGCCATCGCACCTCTGATGCGACTAGCCCCGTTGTCGGGCCTGGATGAACTTCAATTTCGCATCTGGTGCGAGCGTCTCTCAGTGGCTTGGCTTAAAGGTGATGCAAGCGAGCAGGCCAAAGTGCGTGAGCGCATTCACGAGGCGATCAATAGCTTGGCCGAAAACATTCCTCAGGTGCAGTGTGTAGCCGAACAACGTGCCTGGGTTCAGTCGGCCGGCTTCTGGCAGCACTTGGATATGACGCGTTTGATAACGCTACAAACTGTATTCGCCCCGCTGATGCACTACCGCACCACCACACCCAGCCGCACGGTTGAAATCAACCTTCCAGACAGCATCACCCATGGGCGAGACCGGAACTCACGCGGTGTTGCGTATGAACAGCATCACCACCAGCGGCTGGCTGGACCTGTCTGACCTGAAGTACGCCGCTCTGTCGAAAAAGGATATTAGCTCTACCGAGTTGCGGGATGGAGACCTGCTGTTCAATCGTACGAACTCTAAGGAGTTGGTCGGTAAGTGTGCGGTTTGGCGCCCAGTCACCGGCACATATAGCTTTGCGTCTTACCTCGTACGTTTTCGCTTGAAGCCAGAAATGCTGCCTGAATATCTCTGGGCGACGTTAAACAGTGCCTATGGGAAATATCGCCTTTTGAATTCAGCCAAACAGGCTGTCAGCATGGCGAATGTCAGTCCGACAGGCTTGGGGCAAATTACAGTGCCGCTTCCACCACTACCGCTTCAAGATACGTTCGCTAAGTTCGTGCGTGAAATTGAGCTGCTGCGAGCACAGATGCTTAGCAAGTTGGAGCTGTATTCTGAATTGCAGGAGATCATTAGCCAGCGAGCCTTAATCGGGGAGCTGACTTCCCAATGGCGAGAATTTCATACTGACGAAGTCGTCGAGGCAAGCAAGGTTCGTGATGCGCTACTGCGCAAACACGGAGCAGAGGTCTCCCCGAATGGTGCCGCCAAGACTAGCGTCACTAAACAAGCGGATCTCACGGTATCCCCCGCGCGCCATCGGCTCCTTGCCGAACTCAGTGAATTTCAGCGCCAAGTGCTGACGGCCTTCATCGAGTATTGCCAGCAAAGCGGGCAGCCCTTGCTCGTGGAAGATCCTGAAGTATTTTCCCGCTTCTGCGACGACTCAGCCGTGACTGAGCGCCTGCAAGCCTTTGGCCAATTTCATGGCAATCGCATTCGCCGCTCCTTGAGCCAACTAGCAGCGCTAGGTCTGATCGCCAAAATCACTTTACCCAAGCAAGACCCGGACAGTGGAGAGTGCGATTACCTCAAGGCCTTTCGTCCCTTGCGTCCGGAAGAGTTCACGCGCATGGTCGATGTGCAGGCATTCCGGAAAGCGTTGTCGCCCGGAGTTCATCAGCAGCACTATTACTTTGAGGTCCAGCTGGATTACGAGACCTCTGAGCATGCTGGAGGGAGTGGGATGTTCCAGGTGATCTCGGTCGCAGACGAGGACGGGAAGGATTTCATCCATTTAGTAGATCAGGGCCAACATTACGCTTCACTAGACGATCTCAAAGAGGACATAGCCCGCAGCCTCAAGGTAGACGCGCAGCAAGTCGATTTGGAGGCCGTGTAATGCGCTTGCGCTACCTACATCTGCAGAACTACCCACCCATCGCTGACATCAAAGTGTGTTTTGCCAGCGGCTCACCGCTAGCGCGTGAATGCGCCATTCGTTTTGTAGTCGGCGTAAACGGTAGTGGAAAATCTAATCTTCTACGTGCGGTGGCTGAGGTTTTCTTGGCACTGGCCGATCTGCGCGTTCCGGCATTTCCGGTGAGTTTGGTGTATGAGTTGGGTGCGCGCGGTACCACAAGCCACCGGACCTTGCTGCTGCACTGCCCGGGCAACCGTCAGCAAGCCAGCTTGTGGTTGCACGAGAAATACACCTTTCCTGACGATACAGATCAACAGATGTTTGACCTGACCATTGATCATCTTCAGCAGCGTGATGCTCCAATGGTTCCGGGCTTCGCGCCTGTGATCGCTCCTGGTTACTGGCCGCAGCGCGACAGCTCGCCGCCTCAGATTGCATTGCCGTCGGCCGTGCTGGCTTACACCACCGGCGATCTGCGGCCTTGGCGCTCGGTGTGGAACCGTAATCAACGTGCTGACGGATTGCTGGACGGTGGTGATGACACACTAGGCGACGAACGCCCAGCGGGTTGGACTGCCGCCCAGGAAATCGCCTTGCAAGCAGCAAGACAGGTCGGCGGTGATACGCCGCGACTGGCCATAAATACAGGCAATACGGAGGCGGATAGCTTCCGCCGCCCTGTGCTGTTGGACCCCACGCTGCTGAAATGCGCACTACTGGCAGTGGCTCTGCCGCAGGCATTTGTTGAAATAACTGATTATCCGCAGCGTGCTGATGCCGATGCAGCAATGGCACAATTACCTCAGCGCGACGACAACAAGAGTGCGCTGCAAGAACTGCTGGAGCGTGGCGGTTGGCATAGCTTCATCTCGGTCGCTTTTCGCTCATGCCTGCAAACAGATCAATGGGATCAGAAGCTCTGTGAAACCGCCCACGATTGGTGGCTGTGCGCGAGCGAGGTTCTTTCCGAGCCGCACCCGGTGGATGTTCGCCGCACCCTGATGTTTGATTTGAAGGGGCCTTTCGATGCGCAAGGTCCATCATTCCTATCGGCTGCCCGTGACGAGTTACAAACCTGCACCAGTCAAGGCGAGGCTTTGTGGGTGTTACTGGGTGGAGCCAAGGATGCCAGTGCCTTTGATTTGTTCACTCGTTTACTAGAACTGAATCAAGCGGGCTTGTTTACCGACGTTTTATTGCGCTTGCGTCGTGCACCAGTGGCGGCTCGTGATGAGTCAATCAGTGCAAATGACGTTGGTGTCTTGCGATATGAAGAGCTATCAGACGGTGAGCAAATGGTGCTGGGTCGCATGGCGTTATTCCACTTACTGCAAGGTCAGCAGGATGCTTTACTGCTGCTGGATGAGCCGGAGACTCATTTCAATGACAAATGGAAGCGCGAGATTGTCGACATCATCGACGATGCCATCGGTCAGACGAGCAACGATGTTTTGATCTCAACACACTCGGCCATCGTGCTCTCGGATGTGTTCAACAACGAGATCGTGATGGTGCAAAAGACGGCTGAAGGCTCGACTGTGCGAAGCGTGGACGAACCAACATTCGCCACTGACCCGAGCGCATTGATGATGACGGTGTTCGGTGCGGATGACAGCATCGGCAAACGCGCCCAGGAGTTCATTGAGGGCAAGTTGCGCCAAGCCACCGGCACCCCAGCTGAAATAGTTGATCTGGAACGATTGATAGCTCGGATGGGATCGGGCTTCTATCGCAGCGAGCTGCGTACCTTGCTGAATACTTGGCGGGGTTAGTAATGCTCAAACCTATCGCGCAACCATTTTGCTGTGCCGCACTCAATGCTTGCCTCAAATTACAGATGCACCTACTGAGATGGCTGTGTGATCCGACGACGGCACGTGTTGATATAACCAAAATCAATCTTGTTCCACCTCTTGTGCAAACGCAGATTGAAGCGGATTGGCTTTGGCGCTTTCTATATGGGCGTAAGCAGTCTCGTCTCAATCAGGCAAAGATCATCGCTGGAATGCCGCCCGACGAAAAGAATGCTCTGCTTGCATGGAGTAATTCGGTTGTCGCAGTTGCTGATCAATTTCAGCCGATACATTCAGCCTGGCCCACTGCATTACCGGCAGTTTCAGCTACAGCATGGGCCGCGTTCAAAGGTCTAATGACAGCCTTTTATGAGCGAGGTTTCCAGAGCGGCTTACCCTATAAGTCCGATGGCTCGCCCGTTGCGGCTGGTGGTGTGTGTTATGCGGACTATGTAAAAGCGTTTCGCGATGCTCACCGCTTGAGTACCGACCCGAATGCTCGCGAGGTTTGCGTACTTTGCGGTGGCCCTTTAGGTCAGACACCGGAGGTCGATCATTGGATCGCCAAGAGCGCCTTTCCTATGCTCAGTGTCTGTGCCGAAAACTTGTTACCGATCTGCGGCGAATGCAATTCAACTGCGAACAAGGGCGAGAGAGACGTGCATAGCGCTGGCAGCTTTGCCGATTGGTTTCATCCCTATTTGCGTCCGGGCAATGGTGCGTTGCAACTCGATTACGTGTTGCCCGAATTTTCTGTGCGCTGTTCAGCAACCATTCCTGCTGATCAGCCAAAAGCAGACAACCTGGACGGCCTGCTCAAACTGGGCAGCCGGTGGACAAAGGAATTCAAGGCGGAGTACGCCAATCGACAGGATGTGCTGCGCAGGCGCGAAAGGCTGCGTATACAAAAAGCCCAGGGACGTCATACGCAAGCTCAAATTCAGGCCTACGTGCAGCAATGGCAGATTGACCTTGCCGTCAGTGAGCCTCATTACGAAGTGCATCGAGCGCTGGCTGCTGCTTTGCAGGAACCAACGCGCTTAGCTGCTTGGCATTCTGAGTTGGCACTAGTCAATTAGCTCCACGTTTAGGATTTTGCCTGCGCTACAGCAGGAATAATTTATTTAGTGGTGCCCCTCTTACTTTTTTGCATTTTTTCATAGCTCTTTGGCTGGTAGGTAAGTATGAGGAACGGCGAATAGCTGGCGTATGAGTGATTATGCTGTCCGGTCAAACCTACGAAGTCTGCTTGGTAAGTTCATCTTTGCGATGCAGAGTTGGATTCGGACAGCGTTTATGCAGTATTTTGATAAAGCGGCTCAGGAGCCAACAGGCCAGCACTACGGTAGTTAGCAAGGGCGGAAAACGCAGCATCAGCACGATGCTCCCGACCAACGCCCGGCCGCCGTCAGCGCACCGGCAGTCTCGGCAGGGCGGGTCATGGTATGCAGCTGCCATTCGATCAGGCAGCGGGTGATGCGTTTGATGCTGGCGTTGGCGATCGCCAGCATAAGGTCGGGTAGTCCTTCGGGAGGAAGTGCCGGCATATTTTCTTTTTGCGGCTTTTTGAAGGCTGCCCGAATGCTACTGAGCGGGTTCGCGAAGATCAGTCCGCAGTTGACGCCGTAGGCCATGATTTCGTTGAGACGTTGGGACAGTCGCTTGACCGTCTCTAGGCTGCCTTTGGCCTCGATCGGGCGTAGGAGCTTGATGATCATGGGGGCGGTGATGTCTGCAAGGGGTGTGGCTTTGAGGCTGGGGAAAACATGCACGTGAGTGAGCGCCAGATGTCTTCGACGTAGGCCGACGTGGCGGAGTGTTTTTTCAGTTCGAACCAGGCGGTGGTCACCTTCTCGAATGTGTGTTCGGTCTTCGCCAGCTTGGTTTGCCTGAGCTTATCGCGGTGAGCCTTGGGATCAATGCCTAGCGCCAGTAGTTCACGTGCTTCTTGAGCTTTCTATCTGGCGTTCGCCAACGAGAGAGCCGGGTAAGGACCCAGCGCCATATCGAGGCGGTTTTTGGTTACCGGCTCGCGGTAGTTGAAATTCCATATCATCGAGCCACTGGCTCTGATCCTGAGTTGAAGGCCGTCGCTGTCAGTGAGAACGAAGTCTTTCCTGTTGCCTTGACTGCCTTGAGCTGGCGGTCGGAAAGGCGAAGGGCTGGAGCGGGCATGAGAGCTACCTCTGACACCTTTTGGTATTCCCAAGATTAGCGCCGGGTAGCCGGGAATACCATTGGGAATACCCAAACGGCTGGAACTCAAAAAACCTCTCCAGCGCCAAGTAGCGCTTAAACCCTTGATTTTACTGGATTTGAGGCACAAAAAAAGACGTCCGTGGACGTCTTTAGATGTTGAAGTGGTGGGCCGGGGTAATCTGAATTGATTCTATAAAATGTTGATTATTATAGATTTTCTTCGGTTAAATTTTTTATTGGAATACCTTTTGGAATACCATTCGCGAATCTTCTTAAATTCCTACCTTTACGTCGATCAATGCTCAATTCCACAGCTGTTCGTCGGATCTCACTTTTGAGCGGAGCCAACGGCTTCTGATAGCCATTGCTGGCGATTGTGCATTCCTTCACTCGCTCTGGCGAGTCAGCACATGCCATATTGCCTTCGAGTACAGCAAATGGGCGGTCTCTACTATTTCCTGCTCCAACGCCCGGCGAATACCGCGTCGGCGGCTACTACAGTACCACCAAGGCTGACGATTTCTATCTTGCTGCGGACGTGGCACAGGAGCCGCTGAGCGATACAGGCTTCAAATCCCACAACAACAAACACGGCGCCTAGTGGGTGGTGCAGCATCAGGTCTACAAGGATGCGACCAACCCGGCACGGGCGCTGACCTTGTTCAGCGACGCCACTGTGCATGACAAGGCCACCAACAAGATCGATCGCTACATCCAAAGTGGAGCTTTACTACGGCTTCCTGGTCAGCAAGTGGCTGACAGCGCTGCCAAACATTCAATACGTGGTGAGTCCTGGCGTCAACGATGTCGACAATGCCTGGATTGCCGGTTAGAAGTTTGAAACTACGTTGTAGTGCAAGATGTGCCAGGTTTGGCGCTGGGCCCAGTTTCTTTGCCTGCGTGAGTTATGAGAGCCCATACTAGTTCAGTCGGGGAGGACGGACCCAGGCCGTACAATATGCTCTGCATAACAGCTGCGTCACAGCATGGATTGGCACGATGTAGAGCATGTAAATAGAGAGCAGCCATTGTATCGCTCTCTTGAGCTAGATCCTGCCAGGGCGGAAAATAATCCGAGAGTGAGGTCGGGTCTTGACCGGAGATCTATCAGGATCTATTTCTGCAAAGTCCACTAATCTTGATTGAGTAGTTTGGAGTTTTTCAGTTTTTCAGCAATGTACGTAGCGTTTATCTCTTCTTGCGCTATGAGGATTTCTATTGCTCGTGCACGACTGATTTCATGTTGTTCGCATATTTTGTCTAAACTGCGTATAGCCTTGTCGGAAAGTATAAAGTTGTACTGAGACTTTCCTGATAGATTGCTTCTGTATTTTTGCTGGCTCCATCGTGCTTTAATTTTAGTGAGGTAGAGCTCTCTTTGTTCGTTGATGATAAAGCTTTCGTCAAAATATATTAAAAGGTCTTCGTAGTCTTCAAATGGGGGGCATGAAAGAGTGAGTTGAGTGTTCTTTGTAAGCCATTCCCACGCGAGTAAGATTTTTTGGTTGTCGTCTTTAAACCATCTGAAAGGTTTGTCAGCGTTTTTTTGTGATCTCCACAGTTCCTCTATGTTCTTCAGTTCAATACGCTTGTAGGTGATGTCGGCTTCCCAGCAGTCTGCGATGTAATACAGTCTGTCCATTCCATGTAGGTTTGTTGGGATCATGAATGGAATAAGTCCTGAAGCGCTAAGTAATCGATTACTTACCCATGAGATTTGGCGTTTGCCCTCATGTATCCACTTGAAGTGATCCTGATGAAGTAGTTTTGCCGCTTCCTGTTGTTTCAAAGTCTCAGCGATGTGTGGGTTTAAGCTCAAGTACTCTGCGATTATGTTGCGCATCTCTCGCGGCGCTCTGTCGAGGGGGCCAATATTGAGCCCGTATTCTTGGAGGCGTTTCCATAGCCAAATATCCCTGCGGTCATTGACTACATTGTCTCCCCAGAGCTGAGAAAGATTGTCATTGATTCTGATGGCCATTTTATAAGTCTTCTAGAAAAAATTCAGTAGCCTTATAGCACAAACATAGAGATTTTGCATGAGTTTTATAGTGTTTAGCTAGAATATTTATAGTAGATATTTTTGATGATAGGGCCGAAATTATGCGGTGTTTAAGACATCAGCACCATGGAGTTCGCCCAACTGAGCATCCGTGAACAAGCCGCTGAAGTGCTGCTGGGCCTGAACCGCCTTGAGGTCAACAAGGGGCGGCTGCCGAAAGGTCTTCAAAAATCCGTCAACGCCGCCGCCCATGGCAAGGAAGGGTCGCTTCTTACCATGCCCGTTCTCTAGCCTCTGAGTGGTTCATTGACTCGCCAGTAGACAGGAGTTTCGTGGCCCTCAGTAAAGTTCTACTGACCTTGCCAATCCTCTGGACGAATACAGGAGATGCGTTCATGAGGATAATTCGATTGAAAGAGGTCATGGATCTAACTGGCCTTGCTAGATCTACGATTTACAAGTTTATTTCGGGAGATTCATTTCCCAAACCTATTTCCTTGGGGGACCGTTGTGTAGGTTGGCTGGAAAGTGAAGTTCACGATTGGATACTAAGTAAAGTTAAAGAGCGGGATCAGTTGGTGAAGAATGATGCTTGAGGATCTGCTGCGTTTGCCTTTGTGAATTTCACTGGCTCGGTTCTAGTTAACACCATGAAGGAACTTATCCTTCATGGTGTTTTTCCAGAGTTGTTGTTTCTCTGTAATGTATCTTTTTTAACAGGGCTTGTGGGTGTTTTATCTAGTGTCGTGCCGTCAGAAAGTTTCGGTATTGGTACTATGCTTATACAGTATCTCTATTGTGAATTTGGCTTGTCTGTACTGGTTAGATGTAGGGGTGTGTCGGAGGGAAGGTAGGCACTCTAAGCAGAGCAGTACTGTGCTCTGCATTCTTAGGTGTAAGTAAAAATGTACTAGTGGGCCTGACTATATGAAACTAAATACTCGGAGCTCCATCATGGCTAGATATCCAGGCAACACGAACTTAACCCTTCATTACGAAGGTTCTTATCAAGGCCTGGCCGTGCAAGTGGATAAGGGACCCTTCATCCAAGAGTACCTAAACCGTCTTCATCAGACGGTATCTCGAGCGCTTAATCAGTACCCTCGTGTGTTTGCATTCAGGTTTGACCTGCGGCTACCAGCTAACAATCAATTGCCCGATTACGCTTTCACGAACGAAGTTATTGACCGCTTCATCGAATCCTTTAAAGCCAAGATCAAGCACAATCGCCAAATGGCGAAACTTGTGAATAAGTACGCTCACGACACCAAGGTGCGTTACGTCTGGGCTAGGGAACAAGGGCAGCACGGGCGACCACATCATCACTTTGCGATCTTGCTGAACTACGATGCATTCAATGCGCTGGGTAAGCTCGAATCAGGCAGAGACAACATGTTTAATCGCTTGGAAAGAGCGTGGGCAAGCGCTTTAGGGTTATCAGTAGAGGCTGTCAGGGGATTGGTCGAGATTCCACAAAATCCTTACTATCACTTGTATCGCGACGAGATAGCCGGACAGGCAGCCTTCTTCCATCGTGCGAGCTACCTGTGTAAGTCGAGCACGAAGGTTTTTGGGGATGGTTCCCATGGTTTCGGGTGCAGCAGAACCTGAGCACAACGCTGAATCACGACAAAAAAAATAGAAGGACACCGTGCCGACGACCACCCTGGCAGTGCCAAAGGCGGTCCATCGGACGGTGTGTACATTGGAGTTAAATGTAACCTCGTTCAGCCAGCGATACGCAGCCTTCATGACCTACAACGATGTGATCCAACGTCTGGGTGCCAATCATGCTGAGGGCGTTCTTGAGCGCCTGGGTTAGCGTGCGATCAGCTTGGCTGGGTTCAGGGTCGCCGGATGGATGGTTATGTACCAAAATCACCGCTGCCGCATTGTGCTCCAACGCAATCTTGACCACTTCTCGCGGGTAGACGCTGGCGCCATCCAGCGTGCCTCTGAATAGCTCCCTGAAGGCAATCACTCGATGTTTGCTGTCGAGCAGTAGTAGCGCAAAGACCTCGTGCTCGTGGTACTGCAGCAGTGTTTGCAGGTGGCTAAAAACCTGCTTTGGCTCCGTTAATGCCCGGCCTTTAGACAGACGGCTCATTGCCAATTGTTGTGCCATCTGCAGGATGTCAGCCTCGGTAACCGGGGATTCCATGACATAGGTACCGATTGTTTCACCGGCTATCAGCTTGTGATATTTCATTCGGGTATTCCTGAGCGAATAGAGAAGAACGCAGAAGAGTTGATGGCTACTGAACCGAAGACCTGCTTTTGTGCTGCGAGGCTCGCGATTCCAGCTTCTGGGCAAGTGAGGGTTTGGCAGGCGCTGCCGGTGGAGGGGGGGTGAGTTCTATACGGCTGGGCTGATCTTCAATGACAGGGAAGAACTCCTCGACGATGGCACCGGTGTCCTCCACGGTGTCCTCAAAGGCCCCATTGTTAAAACCCTGCCGTGCCGCTTGATCCAAGGCGCTCTGGTCAAAGCCTGCGGCTTGACGGGTCTCCTCCAATTGCTTGGCTGCAAGTACGGCATCCTCCATGCCCAGACCGCTGCGTACCGTGATGTCTACGTAGAAAATCGGTACACCGTGGCTTTGGCGAGTGGACTTACCACGAAGACGCAACTCCAGCGGCAGGCAGGCCAGTCGATCTCCGGAGATGGCTTGCAGATAATGCAGTCGCGCTGCCAGGGTGCGGATGCTGTTGTAGCCTGTGGTGCGAAAGACAAAGCTGCCAAGTGGATCGTCATCGCCAATCACAACGTTGAGCCGGCCGTAAGGTTTGCAGGCATTGCCTTGAGCCAGTGAACAGCCATCCGGTGAAGGGCAGGGCAACGACTGAATACCATCCTTGGTCAGACGCTTGCAGGTCTCACCATTGCCGACGCACAACGGCCGGCCGGTGTTACGGTCGAACAGGTTGTAGTCAGCCCGAAAGTTGAGGTCCGGCTCGTTGAAGAGCAGCCGGATCGGAATGCTGCGCAGTTTGCCGTCCTGGCCATTGCGCAGTTCTTCGTTAAGGGGGTGCAGCAACCAGCCGTCACGGCTCTGCACTTGGGAGGTGAGGGTGAATTGATCGTCCTTTTCCGGCAGACGTTTGCCGTTCTTTTTGACGACCTTGCCGATGGATATTCGGCCCAAAATCGGTGGCGTGATGGCTAAACCTTTGAGCATGGGAGTTCTCCTGTAACTGAAATAAAAACGCCACCGAGACCGCACGAGCGACCAGGGTGGCATTGAAGGGAAAGGGCACGGGGATAAGGGAGGAGCGAACGATCGCTTAAGCCAGCAGAAAACGTCGACTACCGGCTTTGGTGGTCGAGTAGCGAACTTGCAGATGAGGCTTTTCTTTTAGCAGGCGGGGGATATCCAGAGCCAAGCTGTCTTTGGCTTTCTTCCACGTGATGCTGCCGGTTGCGAAGGTCGCCCGACTGGCATCGCCTATGGCCTGTTGCAGTGTTTGCTTAAGTTGAGCTTCCTGCGCCTCCTGCAGAGCAATCGACTTGCGCACGTTCTGCAGCTCGGTAAAGGCCGTGCAGAGCAGTGTGTCCTGGCTAAAGTCTAGGGTTTGTCCATTGTCTTGTGGATACAGACAGCGCAAAGCTTGCTCCGCTGAGGCCGAACCGTCTGCCGGCGGTGGGGTGTCACTGACGACGTAATCCCAGAAGAGCCGTTCCAGGTCGATCAGCCGAGCTATCAGTGACTCATCGCGCTCAATGCGATGGATTTCCAGGTGCTGACCTCCGAGCAGTACCGCCACATCCGCCGCCTGCTTGCCCGTCACGGCCAACTGGTGAATGACCTGCAACTGCACATACTCGGGCACGCCTTCTTTCCAGAGACGTGCGCCGTTTATGCCGGCGGTTTTGCATTCGAGAATCTGCACTTCTGACGCACCGATAACCTCACGGTCGATATTGGCCAGCATCCAGGCCAGTTTGGGATCAGGATGCTGCAGAACCGCATTGACCCGGCGGACCCGATGACCGCTGCGCCGGGTGTAATGGGATGCGACAATCGGCTCCAGGATGTTGCCCCAGTACGCGGGGCTTTCCTCATCCTGCGGATCGAGCATGGTTAGTAAGGCGTCACGCCCGGTTTTTTCCATCCACAGTTCCAGCTGTGATTTATAAGGGTTCAGGCCCACAGCGGCGGCGGCATCCGAACTGCCGATGCCTTGCTTGCGCACGGTCAACCAGTCCTCACGCGGCAGTTGTTTGGTGCCGACCAAGCGTAAGGCAGGACGGGGTTTAGTTCTGAGATTTTGTAGGGAGTGAGTGCTCATAATCATTTCCTTGAGGCATAAAAAACGCCCAACCAGCACGAGGCTGATCAGGCGCTTAGGGAGTGGAAGAACAGAATGGGGAAGGGGATGATGAGGACAGTGAAAACCAGGCCTAAGCTGCCAGTTGTAGCGCCGCCTCTAGCGCCCGTTGCTTGATCTGTGCACCTTGACCGAACCAGGCAGAATCCATGCGGTACTCGATGCTTCTCGCACGCCGTTCGTGGTCGACATATTCGGTCACCGCATTGAGCAGGCCCCAGGCAGTTCCTTGAGCTGACTCCAAGGTTGATCCGCGGCCCTGGCCTTCATATAGACCTTGCACCTTGCGTAGCGCCCGCTCGTTGGGAAGTACTGCCGGTAGTGGCGTGTTCGGATTGGCATCACACAGCACGTTCATGAAGAACCCCATGGCTTCATGCCACTGAACTTTGCGTTCAGACAGCATTCGCATCCGGTGCATGAAGTTGTCCCATTGCGAGACGGCGATACCGAGTTGCTTTTTCACCGCCTGTGGATCGAAGCGCGTGCTGTGCGGCACCTTGATCGCTTTGGCCGAACCGTCCAGCGCAATAGTCAACGTGTTATTGCAAACTACCCGCACAGTTGTAGGTGTGGCCGTGGTAGCCAAGGTACCGTCACAGGAGGTGGCCAGCAGGAGATAACCATTGACCTGATCGTTGCCTTTCAAGGTCGTACCTTGACCAGTGCGGGCCAGCGCCCAAAACTTGCGACCGCCTTTGAGTACGCCGGCCGTTTCCAGCTCGTAGCCCGATACTTCAGTGAGGTCCCGATAGAACTCCAAGACCTCGCGTGGCTGCACGACCTGGTAGCGCTGAGAAACCACGGACAACGGGGCCTTAGTATCGGAGCGGTAGAGAACCTTCTGGTCAGGGAAGGTGTGAATTGAGCCAAGTGCACCGATGCTATCGGATTTGAAATGCACCGGGCTGTCCTGGATTTTCCAGTCCATACCCGCTTCGCGCTGCCAGATTTCGATGGGTTGTTTTGGCGAAAGGCGACTACCCAGACCGTGCCAGGGAGTTGCGCCAACATAAGCCATTTGTTCAATCAGATGAGCCATGGGAATAGGTCCTTTGACAAAGGGGGAGCCCCTGTTTGCATGTGAAACAGGGGCTGACTCGATGAGTTAGCGATTAGCGCTGAAGCTGTAACCGCAGTCTAGGCATTGATAGTTATTCAGTACCTTGTCATCGATCTGTTCACCGAGCGTGGCCCCGGCGATACCGCCAGCGACCCCTCCAAACAACCCCCCTAAAATCGCCCCAGCGACGCTCCCGATCGCGATGCCTATTGGGCCTCCGGCGACACCTAAAACAGCTCCAGCTTCGGCGCCGGACAGAGCGCCAGCTGTACCACTGGCGGCGCCGCCCGCGGCACCGATCAAACCGCCTGCTTGTTTCCCAATATTTTTCGTGACGATGCGTCCAGAGTTACAACTTGGGCAAGGGCTATACATACGCAGATCCTCTCAAATGATGAGCGTGCTAAGCGAAGTGCAGGCACGCCAAAATCCCAACTGCAGTCGATACAGGTGGGCGTTCATAGAGGTGATATAGGTCTGAAATATTTTTGATTATCCACGGGCGCACAGCCAATGGTCATACAGAATGGACGGTGGAAAGGCACTGGGCTGACCTGCGCGGCCTGGCAAGATCAGCAGTTGACCAGTGCGACACTCGAGCCGGAGGGAATATGAGGCAAACCCGCCCTACAACTGACCGACTATCGGGTCTCTCGGACCAGAAATCCATTGATAGCGCCCAGCGTTACGACAGTAAAGACTAAGGCTAAGGTGCTGGCATAAGGGCATGATTTTCTAGCATTTGTCCATGGGAAGTTCTTGATTCGTCGTAGTGAAACTACAGCGCTCCCATCCCGAATTTGTTGTGCCCCGAAAAATGTGCCGAGCGAGGTACTGCCATTGATCGCCAGCGGGATTGGCGATTGAAGCATCAATGTGAGCGTGTCGGTCGTCCTGAAAATCCAAACCCATGGTCTGCGGGTATTTGGATTTTAGTTTACTGAGCTGAAACGACGACGGTACTCCGTCGGCGTCAGGCCAACGACCCTTCGGAACCGCGACCGGAAGGTCACCGCAGACCCGAATCCGGAAAGAAGTGCCGTTTGATCAATCGATGTGTCGCTCTCCTCAAGCAATGCACGCGCTCGATCAATACGAGCGGTGAGAAGCCACTGTAAAGCTGTAGTACCGGTCTGTTCTTGAAATCGTCGAGCAAAGGTGCGAGAGCTCATGTTGGCACGAGCAGCAAGACTATCGACCGTGTGCGAACTGTTCAAATTGTCTCGAATCCATTCGATCAAGGGCATTAAGCTCGTTGGAGAGCCTGGAAGCTCTTGACGAATAAACTGGGCCTGACCACCATCACGGTACAGTGGCGCGACCGCTAGACGGGCAGTGTTTGCCGCAACAGACTGGCCGTAATCGCGTCGCACGAGATGCAAACACATATCTAATCCTGCTGACGCGCCGGCCGAAGTCACGATGCTTCCTTCATCGACGAACAGAACATTAGGTTCTACTTGTATCTCTGGGTGAAGCTTGGCCAAGTCCTCGGCGAAACGCCAATGGGAAATTGCACTCCACTTGACCACCCATTTGCATTCGACTTGACCAGGCGTTTGCATCGGACGTGACCAGGCATTTGCATTGGACTTGACCACTCGCCTAGCGAATGATGGGAAGGCTACAGCAGCGCTACGGGGGGCACTACCTGGGGTGTGCCATCAGCGATGCACATCCAACCCCATGTTCTGAGTGCCGACGTCTTCTTAAACTCCTCGACCAGATCGGCCGCAATTTCCCCTATGTCCGTCCGCAACTCGAACTGCGGCCGCATTGCGTGCAAAACGTCAATTCCCATATCCCCGGCAAGCAGCTTGCACATCAGTCTGGTACGAAGCTTCCAAGACAAAGCTTTTCCGCGCCTTTCCGGATGCTGGTAAACCATGGTGTTCAGATGGGCTGACGCGTGGATGTAGTCAGCGCTGCTCATCCAGATCTGCAAGTGGGCAGGCACGCCACGGGGTAAGACGTTCAACGCCAGCCAATCAATCAGGCCAACGGCAACACCGCGCGCCTGAAGCTCCATCGCCAGCATCAGAAGCACTTTGTGCAAGGAGGCTGCTGCCTTGATAGCAATAGATTTTCGACCCAGATGATCCGCTTCGACCACTATAGCGATCAGCGCAGCGAGGGTATCCAGGCTTGCCCTACGTTCGAGTTTATCGAGTAGAACTTGAGTGGTTAGTTCGCGCTGAGCACTTTCCCAAATCATGTCGCTAGTGTTCCGGTAAAGCACCAATTGGACTTCGGTATTTAGGGAACGGAAGTAACTGTCGAAGCTGATCTTCTGTTGCCGGGAGATCAGCTTCATCAACGTCCATATGGGATGGTTCAGATCGCGGGAGGATCCAGGTGCTAGAAGTTCCACCTTGCTCAAGGTCTTGGCCTTGGGCGAGATCATCTTCTGTTCGTACCTTGACCACTTGCTTCGGTAATGCCGGATCGTGCCATTCGTGTTTCTTCGAAACGACTCTTTTTCGAAATACAGCTCAAGGGCGTAGGCAGTTTTGAGGCCTGTCCGCTGCCTCAGGCCTTCGAACCAATAGCCCACTGCGAGCATTTCCACAGTGTTGCTTCGGGGGCTGCTATTTTCCTGAATTGGTTCGCGCAAGCTCTTTGCGAACTCCGAATAAATGTTCGCGATTCTTTTAAAATCAGACACTTAAAAATCTCCGGCCGATCTTTGTACCGTAAAAAATGTAGAAGTCTTACGGCTGGAGCGCAAGGGGGCGGTTTATTACTATTAACTGTGACCAAACCGGACATTAAGTGCGATGCGTGAGCCCATTCAAATCCAAATCCTGGCATCCGAATTAGAACTCGATCTAAAGGATCGATATGGCCTGATGGTGGGTGGCAGCGCGCTGTGGAGAGAGTTGGGTTACACGTCCTACGACGCGTTTCGTAAGGCAAAACAGCGAGGAACGATTGAAGTGCCCCTATTTGAGGTACCTAATCGTCGGGGTTTCTTCGCTCTGTCCAAGGAGGTCGCATCCTGGATTGCCACGCAGCGCTGCTCACGGCAGCAGGCCGTGTGACCTAGGCATATGAGGAGTATCGCAATGAGACCAGGCTAGGAGTTAGCCGGTGGATTTGGAACACAAAAAAGCCCAGGGGTGGAGCCCTAGGCTTTTTTGATGATGTTAGGTTTTCAGCCCTACGCACCATCATTCTGTGTTCCCTAGCGTTCGGCGTCAAGCCGACCACCTTCCGTTTGTCTGCAATTTTCACACGGCGCGACTTGTGAGGTATTCACATGCCTGTCGCGAGGAGAACATATGAGGCTGCCAATAGATACGCAGCGCGAGGTACTACGTCTCGCGTGCGACCCCAGGCTGTCGAATAGGGCGATTGGTCTATTAGCCAAGGTGTCCCACAACACTGTTCGCACCATTCGCGACCAGCTAGTTCAGTGCGGGCAAAGCTGGGACGAGCTGAAGCACCTTGACGACAAGGCTCTCGCAGAGCGTCTGCATACTCAGCCGAGAACCTCATCCCAGAGGAAGGCCTACCCCTCCTGGCTAGCTGTCCATGAACAGTTAAAGCTTCCTGACATCACCTTAGAACTTCTATGGCAAGAGTTTCGTACGGCCGAGCCAGAAGGCGTGTCATATGCTCAGTTCACGCGACTCTATCGTGAGTGGGTCAACAAGCAAAAACTGAGCATGCGGCAGATCCACCTCCCCGGAGACAAGTGCTTCGTGGACTTTTGTGGCAGGACAATGCCTGTGACGAACCCGGACACGGGAGCGATCAACCAAGCCCAAGTGTTTGTGGCAACGCTCGGCGCCTCGGGATACATTTTTGCCACCGCTGTGAACAGTCAAACGACACCAGACTGGCTCAAATGCAACGCTTTAGCTCTGGAGTTTTTCGATGGAGTTCCCCGGTTCGTTGTGCCTGATAATTTGAAGTCAGCAGTAACTAAAAACACGAAGGATGTGGTGACATTAAATCGCGCCTACGCTGAGTTTTCTGAGCACTACGGATTTCAAATTTACCCGGCCAGACCGCGTAAACCGAAAGATAAGTCGCTAGGTGAAATTGCCGTTCAACTGGTACAGCGGTTCGTTCTCGCAAGGCTGAGAGCGAGCACTTTTTTTTCCCTGGATGAGCTGAACGAGAAAATCGGCTACTGGGTCGATGAGCTGAACAGTCGAATCACTCGAACGTACCCAAAGAGCAGAACCAGTCGCTTCCTTGAGCTTGATTATCCAGCCCTCAAGCCCCTCCCAGAACAGCGATACAGCTACAGTCAGTGGGTGTATCAGGTTCGGGTGGGCAGCGACTACCACGTAGAATTTGAAGAGCACAGCTACTCAGTCCCCTATCACTTTGCGAATCTTCTCGTCGATTTACGCGTACGAGACGATTGGCTCGAAATCCTTCATCAGCGCCGAGTCATCGGCTCGCACAAGCTCAATCGTCAGCGCGGCTTCAGCACGCTGAGAGAGCACTTGGCCCCGAATCACAGCCATTTTCAAGACTCCCAGCCGGAAGCACTGATGGTATGGGCTGAGACGATCGGGCTGGAAACGCTCCGTTTCGTGAAGGACAACCTCAATCTACGCAAAGATTTTGCGACCGGTCTGAAGGCCGTTATTGGCCTGAAACGCGACGTTCGCAAGGGGGCGATCTCGCCGTCTCGCCTTGAATCTGCATGCGGCTATGCCAACAGCTTAAACATCCTAAGTTCTGAGCGGCTACGCTCGATCCTTCGGAACGAATCTGACCTGCGTCCCAGCTACCAAAGATCCGCCCCCTTGGTCGAGCACGCCAACATACGCGGTGCTGAATACTACGCCTCACAAGGAGATGAGCCGCTATGAAGTCAATCCTCAATACTGCCCAAAACCTCATGACTCTTGGTCTGCATGGGATGGCCGTGGCCTACGAGCGACAGCTTGAAACTCCGGCGCTGCTAAAAGAACCATTCGATACAAGACTTGGTTTAATGGTGGACGCCGAAAATAGCGAGCGGGAGAGCAGAAAGGTCGGACGTTTGCTAAAGGCCGCGAGGCTTCGTGAGAATGAAGCCACAATGGACAGCATTGAATTCAAAGCATCCCGAGGCATAGACCGGAATACTGTCATGACCCTCGGAGAGTGTGAATGGTTGGCGCGACGTCAGAATGTAATCATCACAGGCGCCACGGGCACTGGCAAAACATGGCTCGCTTGCGCACTCGGTAACCAAGCCTGCCGCCTTGGGCGAGCGACGCTGTATCGCACTGCCACGAAGCTTTTTGAAGAGATCTCACTTTCTTACGCTGATCACACCATGCCCAAACTACGTCGGCAATTGATACGCGCAGAACTATTAATCATCGACGATTTGGGTATCGGCGGCATTGATGCCCAACTGGGCCCGTTCCTCCTGGACGTTATCGACCAGCAGTCACAGAACGGGTCATTGCTGATCACAAGCCAGTACCCGAAAGAAAAATGGTATGACCTGTTCTCCGACCCCACGATTGCCGACGCAATTCTTGACCGTATCGTTCACAAGTCCCATGTCATCGAACTGAAGGGCGAATCGATGCGAAGGGTCAAAAGTCGCAAACGGGCGTAAGAGCATCCGGCGTGTGTTTTTGGTGGTCAATACGAATGCAATTGGTCAAGTCGAATGCAAACAGGTGGTCAAGTGCAATGCAACCGCCTGTTTTTCAATATTTTTCGCTATATCTGTTGCCGCTGACCGAAAACTGACCCAGTAGAGGCTGTTCTGCCGACTGAAAACTGACCCAGGTGTTCAACTGCTTCTGCTCACTTTTTGAGCAGGAGA
>LNAP01007172.1_pt1 | contig 22349 bp, 23 predicted proteins | sample 602601 | NCBI WGS metagenome assembly LNAP01 (sample SAMN02440304, study PRJNA202911) | soil metagenome | biome: Subtropical and temperate rainforests or woodlands; isolation source: soil samples (1 kg each in a 20% v/v slurry with milli Q water) were... ...
TTTGACCAGCCATACCCTGCCCGCGCCGCCATCGGCGTAGCCGCCCTGCCAAAGGGTTCGCAGGTTGAAATGGATGCCATTCTGGTCATCGAGTAATACATCCGGCGCAGCCTTTTCAAGGTTGCGTCGACTTCGTTTCTGAAAGGATTCCACCATGCGCCATGCGCTAGCTCTCTCGCTGGTCGCCCTACTCTTGGGCGGTTGTGCCAGCAACCCTGCCGATCGTGACATCAGCGGCACCTGGATCAATCAGGTGGCGATCGACGCTGCGTCCAAAGGTGGCCCCCTGCGTGAAGCGCTCCAGGCTTATGGCCCGAACCTGGAATGGGACGTCAACACCAAGGCCGCTCAGGCCCGCTACACCAACGGTTTTGAGAACGTCGACGGCAAGCTGCTGGGCGAAGAGTCCGGCGCCTGGAAAGTCGACTTTTATGGCAGCTCCGCCAGCGAACTGAAGCGTGACGGCAAGCAACTGAGCCAGGCCGCCAGCGAAAACGAGCCGGAGCAGGTCTTTGACCGCGCGTTGATTCCGGTCCCGGATGGCGCACCGATTGGCGCGAGCTTCGAACGCGCGCTGTACACCGCCTACATGGGCGGCAGCTGGAAAATCGTCAACGGTCCGGGCGAAGGCAATACCGTGCAATTCCAGGCCGATGGCCAGGTTGCCGGACTGCCGGGTGCCGATCGATATGCCCTTTGCCTGGCGGGCGATTGCGCGTCGATGAGCGGCGGCAATGACAACATGTGGCTGCAAGTGAACGGCCAGGGCAATACCTGGATCTTTGCGCGCAAGGGCAAGGAACTGGAGATTCTGCAGGCAGTGAACACGGCTCAGGCGGATGAAATGCCTCAGTTCACGCCGGGTGATCGCAAGTGGTTGCTGGAAAAGCAGTAACCCGGCCCTGAAAGCCAACGCAAAACCAATGTGGGAGCGAGCCTGCTCGCGATGAGGCCATAACAGCCAACGATGATGTTGAATGTTATGCCACCATCGCGAGCAGGCTCGCTCCCACATTTGGTTTGTGGTGATGGGAAGTCAGCAGCGGCCTTCGAGAATGGCGGCGTAGCCTTCTCGATAGCTTGGGTACTTCGGCGTCCAGCCTAGGGCCTTCGCCCGGGCATTGCTGCATTGCTTGCTGCCCGTGCGCCGTACGCTCGCGTCGTCAGCCCACTCGGTCACGCCCAGATATTCACGCAACCAGCCCACCACTTCGGCCAGCGGCGCTGGCGCGTCGTCGACACCGATGTAGACGTCATCCAACGCCACCCCGCGTCGATCCGCTTCAAGCAGAAACGCCATCAAGCCCGCCGCGTCATCGGCGTGGATGCGGTTGCCATACAGCGGCGGGTCAACCGCCACGCGATAGCCACGACGCACTTGAGTCAGCAGCCATTCGCGGCCCGGGCCGTAGATGCCAGTCAAGCGCACGATGCTTGCCGGGATGCCGCTCTGGAGCGCCACTTTCTCGGCCTCCAGCATCAATCGACCCGAGTAGCCTGATGCAAGGGTCGGCGAAGTCTCGTCGACCCACTCGCCCTCCTGCTGCCCATACACACTGCTGCTGGAAACAAACAGCAGGCGATTCGGTACCTGCCCGTAGTCGTCGAGCCACTCCAGCACATGCTCCAACCCCTCGACATACGCGGCGCGATAACCGGCTTCATCGTGATTGGTCGCGGCCGCACAATAAACGAGGTAATCCACGGCACCGATGGGCCACGTCTCAGGACAGTCCTTATCGAACAAGTCGCCGGCAACGCCAATGACCCCCTCGGGCAGGCGCGAGACGTCCCGCCTCAGGCCATGAACCTCCCACCCGGAAGCCATCAATTGCGTGGCCAAACGACCGCCGACATCACCACAGCCGGCGATCAACACAGAAGGCGCAGACATCAGAAAACTCCCATCAGAAAGGCAAAGACTAGCGCCGACAATGGACGAGCGGCTAGCAATGAAGGAAAAAAAGATACTCTATTACTTTTGTTAACAAGAATTACTTGCAATAATGCACGCCACTTTTGTTCTCGGCCTTACGAGGCCTGGAAGAGCATTTACCGTTTTTCTATTTCAGGTCCGGCCAGCATGACACGCAATCAATTCCCCGCTTCGCCAACCAAACGACCTCGCGCCTGGAGCGCAGTGGCCGCCCTGCTGCTCAGCCTGATGCGCCGCTTTCGCTGACGTACAAGCTCCGGCCACTCCGGCCGCCGCCGCTGCTCCAGCCCCGGCTGATCATGCCGCCCCCGCCGTTGCACCCGCCGCAACCGACCCGGCTCAGGCAGTAGATGCCGAAGACGTCCCTGAAGTTCTCGAAGCCGACAACACCCTGGGCATGGCCCACGACCTGTCGCCTTGGGGCATGTACCAGAACGCCGACATTATCGTAAAAATCGTGATGATCGGTCTGGCCATCGCCTCGATCATCACCTGGACCATCTGGATCGCCAAGGGCTTCGAGCTGATGGGCGCCAAGCGGCGTCTGCGCACTGAAATCGTCCACCTGAAAAAAGCCACCACCCTTAAAGAAGCCAGCGCCACCGCCACGAAGCAAGGCACCCTCGCCAACCTGCTGGTGCATGACGCCTTGGAAGAGATGCGATTGTCTGTCAACAGCCGCGAGAAAGAAGGCATCAAGGAACGTGTTGCCTTCCGTCTCGAGCGTCTGGTTGCAGCCTGCGGTCGCAACATGAGCAGCGGCACCGGCGTGCTCGCCACCATCGGTTCCACCGCGCCGTTCGTGGGCCTGTTCGGCACCGTGTGGGGCATCATGAACAGCTTCATCGGCATCGCCAAAACCCAGACCACCAACCTCGCCGTCGTCGCCCCCGGCATCGCCGAAGCCCTGCTGGCCACCGCGCTGGGTCTGGTTGCGGCGATTCCTGCTGTTGTGATCTACAACGTCTTCGCCCGCTCCATCGCTGGCTACAAGGCGCAAGTGTCCGATGCCTCGGCTGAAGTCCTGCTGCTGGTCAGCCGCGACCTCGATCACCTGCCGACCGCCGAGCGCTCCGCGCAACCCCACATGGTCAAAGTAGGGTAATCAGCCATGGGCTTGCATTTGAAAGAAGGCGCAGACGACGATCTGGCCGAGAACCATGAAATCAACGTCACGCCGTTCATCGACGTGATGCTGGTGCTGTTGATCATCTTCATGGTGGCCGCTCCGTTGGCCACCGTGGACATCAAGGTCGACCTGCCCGCCTCCAGCGCCAAACCGGCGCCACGGCCAGAGAAACCGGTGTTCCTCAGCGTCAAGGCTGACCAGCGCCTGTTCCTCGGCGAAGAAGAAGTGAAGGCCGAAGCCCTCGGCGCCACCCTCGACGCCAGGACCCAAGGCAAGAAAGACACGACAATCTTCTTCCAGGCCGATAAAGGCGTGGACTACGGCGACCTGATGAGCGTGATGGATAACCTGCGTTCCGCGGGCTACCTGAAGGTGGGTCTCGTCGGGCTTGAGACGGCAGTCAAGAAATGATCACGACGCGCCATAAGCTGACGCGTTACAGCGGGAGCCTGGCCGTGGTGCTGGGCGTCCATGCAGTGGCCATTGCGCTGGCGATGAACTGGACCGCACAACCACCCATCGAGCTGCCACCGCAGGCGATGATGGTCGAGCTGGCGCCGGTTCCTGCCCCGCCACCGCCGGCACCGCCAAAGGTGATAACGCCGCCACAACCACCCGCGCCGGTGGAAGAACTGCCGATCCCGAAACTGGCCGAAGTGCCGAAGGCAGAAATTACCGTACCGAAACCGGTCAAACCCAAGCCGAAGCCTCAGCCGCCCAAGCCTGTGGAGAAAAAGCCGGAGCCGCCGAAGGAAAAACCGTCCGAGGAAAAACCGAGCGACACGCAACCGACCCAGGCACCGACGGAAAAATCCGCACAACCGGCACCGGGCCCATCGCCCGCACAGCAGGCCGCCAAGGCCAGCTGGCAAGGGACGCTGCTCGCTCACCTGGCCAAGTACAAAAAGTACCCGGCCAGTGCCCAGGCGCGGGGCAAGGAAGGCTTGAACCGTCTGCGTTTCGTGGTGGATGGCGAAGGTAACGTACTGTCATTCGAACTGGTGGGCCGCTCCGGCAACGCCGATCTGGACCGGGCGACCCTGGAAATGATCAGACGTGCCCAACCGTTGCCCAAGCCACCGGCCGACATGCTGAACAACGGTTCCATCGAAATCGTTGCACCGTTTGTTTATTCGCTCGAACGTCGCCGCTAATCCAACGCTGAACCAGGGTGGGAGTGGGCTTGCTCGCGAAGGGGCCGTATCAGATGACATCAATGTTGGATGACACACCGCTATCGCGAGCGAGCCCGCTCCCACAGGAGATCTTCAGCGAGCGAAATACCTGCAAAAGGCACCCGAAAGGTGCCTTTCGCATATCCGCCAGCGGCAAACCCGCATTGCCCGGTGTCACCCGACACACTCTCTCTGATAACGTGCGTCTATCGATTGCAGCCGGTATGCTTGGCCCGCAACTTCATGGACGCTCGCTATGACTCTTACAGAATTACGCTACATCGTTACCCTCGCCCAAGAGCAGCACTTCGGCCACGCGGCCGAGCGTTGCCACGTCAGTCAGCCGACCCTGTCGGTGGGCGTGAAAAAGCTTGAAGACGAACTCGGTGTGCTGATCTTCGAGCGCAGCAAGAGTGCCGTGCGCCTGACCCCGGTCGGCGAAGGCATCGTGGCCCAGGCACAGAAAGTCCTGGAACAGGCCCAGGGCATCCGCGAACTGGCCCAGGCCGGCAAGAACCAGCTGACCGCCCCGCTGAAAGTCGGCGCGATCTACACCGTCGGCCCGTACCTGTTTCCGCACCTGATCCCGCAACTGCACCGGGTCGCCCCGCAGATGCCGTTGTACATCGAAGAAAACTTCACCCACGTGCTGCGCGACAAACTGCGCAACGGCGAACTCGACGCGATCATCATCGCCCTGCCGTTCAACGAAGCCGACGTGCTGACCCTGCAGCTCTATGACGAGCCGTTCTACGTCCTGATGCCGGCCCAGCACCCATGGACGCAAAAAGAATCCATCGACGCCGCCCTGCTCAACGACAAGAGCTTGCTGCTGCTCGGCGAAGGCCACTGTTTCCGCGACCAAGTGCTGGAAGCCTGCCCGACGCTGACCAAAGGCAACGACGGCGCCAAGCACACCACGGTGGAATCCAGCTCGCTGGAAACCATTCGCCACATGGTTGCCTCGGGGCTCGGGATTTCGATCCTGCCGCTCTCGGCAGTCGACAGCCACCACTACGCCCCCGGCGTGATCGAAGTGCGGCCACTGACACCGCCGGTGCCGTTCCGCACCGTGGCCATCGCCTGGCGCGCGAGCTTCCCGCGGCCGAAGGCGATTGAAATCCTCGCTGACTCCATTCGCCTGTGCTCGGTGGCCAAACCGCCCGCGCCGGTAGTTGCGGCTTAAGTCGCTGTCATGACCGAGTTGTCGCAAGTCTCGGTAACGGCACTCAAGGGTGTCGGCGAGGCCATGGCCGAGAAACTGGCCAAGGTCGGCCTGGAGAATCTTCAGGACGTGCTGTTCCACCTGCCGCTGCGCTATCAGGACCGCACTCGTGTGGTGCCGATCGGCCACTTGCGACCCGGACAGGACGCCGTGATCGAAGGCACCGTCAGCGGCGCCGACGTGGTCATGGGCCGTCGCCGCAGCCTGGTCGTGCGTTTGCAGGACGGCACTGGCGGGCTCAGCCTGCGCTTCTACCATTTCAGCAACGCCCAGAAAGAAGGCCTCAAACGCGGCACGCGGATTCGCTGCTACGGCGAAGCGCGGCCCGGTGCGTCGGGGCTGGAAATCTACCACCCGGAATACCGCGCCATCACCGGCGACGAGCCGCCGCCCGTGGATGAAACCCTGACGCCGGTCTACCCGCTCACCGAAGGCCTGACCCAACAGCGTTTGCGCCAACTGTGCATGCAAACCCTGACGATGCTCGGCCCGACCAGCCTGCCCGACTGGCTGCCGACCGAACTGGCGCGGGACTATCAACTGGCGCCGCTGGCCGATGCGATCCGCTACCTGCATCACCCGCCGGCCGATGCCGACGTCGACGAACTCGCCCTCGGTCATCACTGGGCCCAGCACCGTCTGGCCTTCGAAGAACTGCTGACCCATCAACTGTCGCAGCAACGCCTGCGCGAAAGCATGCGTTCCCTGCGTGCACCAGCGATGCCGAAAGCCACGACGCTTCCGGCCAAGTATCTGGCCAACCTGGGGTTCGCACCGACTGGCGCCCAACAGCGCGTCGGCAACGAAATCGCCTACGACCTCAGCCAGCACGAACCGATGCTGCGGCTGATTCAGGGCGACGTCGGTGCGGGTAAAACCGTGGTCGCCGCCCTCGCCGCGCTCCAGGCTTTGGAGGCGGGTTATCAAGTCGCGTTGATGGCTCCCACCGAAATCCTCGCCGAGCAGCACTTCATCACCTTCAAGCGCTGGCTCGAGCCGCTGGGCATTGAAGTCGCGTGGCTGGCCGGCAAGCTCAAAGGCAAGAACCGCGCGGCTGCGCTCGAGCAGATCGCCAGCGGCACACCGATGGTGGTCGGCACTCACGCGCTGTTTCAGGACGAAGTGAAGTTCAAGAACCTCGCCCTCGTGATCATCGACGAACAACACCGCTTCGGCGTGCAGCAACGCCTGGCATTGCGACAGAAAGGCGTCGGCGGGCGGATGTGCCCACATCAGCTGATCATGACCGCCACGCCGATTCCTCGAACGCTGGCCATGAGTGCCTACGCCGACCTCGACACTTCGATCCTCGACGAACTGCCGCCCGGCCGAACGCCGGTGAACACGGTGCTGGTCACCGACACCCGGCGCGTCGAAGTCATCGAACGGGTGCGCGGCGCCTGTGCCGAAGGGCGTCAGGCCTATTGGGTGTGCACGCTGATCGAAGAGTCGGAAGAGCTGACCTGCCAAGCGGCGGAAACCACTTTTGAGGACCTCACCGCCGCCCTCGGCGAGTTGAAGGTCGGACTGATCCACGGGCGCATGAAGCCCGTCGAAAAAGCTGCTGTGATGGCCGAGTTCAAGGCCGGCAACCTGCAACTGCTGGTCGCCACCACCGTGATCGAAGTCGGCGTGGACGTCCCGAACGCCAGCCTGATGATCATCGAAAACCCCGAACGCCTCGGCCTTGCGCAACTGCACCAGTTGCGCGGCCGCGTCGGTCGAGGCAGCGCCGCCAGCCATTGCGTGCTGCTCTACCATCCGCCGCTGTCGCAGATTGGCCGTCAGCGTTTGGGCATCATGCGCGAGACCAACGACGGGTTTGTCATCGCGGAAAAAGACCTCGAACTGCGCGGCCCCGGCGAAATGCTCGGCACGCGTCAGACCGGCCTGCTGCAATTCAAGGTCGCCGACCTGATGCGCGACGCCGATCTTCTTCCCGCCGTGCGCGACGCCGCCCAGGCATTGCTGGAGCGCTGGCCGGATCACGTCAGCCCGCTGCTCGACCGCTGGCTGCGCCATGGGCAGCAATACGGCACCGTCGCAGATTCTGGACGATGCCTTTAGACAAGCTGGTTATACTCCTGCAATTGTTTGAATACGGATACAGACCATGACTGAAGCTGCCCTCGTCCCCGAAACCCCGCACGCTCCGTCTGTTATTCGGCTGCTGCTCGCCAAACTGGGCATCGCCTACGAAGAAGTCCTCGACCACCACGGCCTGAACGCCTCGCGCAAAGTGCAGGCGGTATTGCTCGACGACGCCGTCGGCGCGCTGATGGTGCTGTTTCCGCAGAGCCAGTTACTCGACCTCAATCGTCTCGCCGAACTGACCGGTCGCCGCCTCGCTGCCGTGTCGACCGAGCGCCTGGAAAAAATGCTCGGCAAACACAGCCTGAGCCTGCTGCCCGGCCTGCCGGCACTGACCAGCTCGCCGTGCCTGTACGAAGAAAGCCTGCTGCGCGAACCGAAGTTGCTGATCAACTCGGGCGAGCCGGGCGTATTGCTGGAAATCACCAGCGAAGCCTTCAAGACCATGCTGACCAAGGCCAGCGCCGCCAACTTCGGCGAAAACCTGACCAGCATCCGCCCGAACCTCGACCGCCCCGACGATGACCGCGAGGAAATCACCCAGGCCGTCCAGGCGTTCACCGCTCGGCGCATCCAGCAACGCCTGGAAGCCACCATCGAAATTCCGCCGCTGGCCGAGACCGCACAGAAAATCATCAAACTGCGCGTCGACCCCAACGCCACCATCGACGACATCACTGGCGTCGTCGAAACCGACCCGGCCCTGGCCGCACAAGTGGTGAGCTGGGCGGCATCGCCGTACTACGCGTCGCCGGGCAAGATTCGTTCAGTAGAAGATGCAATCGTCCGCGTGCTGGGTTTCGACCTGGTGATCAACCTGGCGCTGGGACTGGCCCTGGGCAAAACCCTCAGCCTGCCCAAAGACCACCCGCAACACACCACGCCGTACTGGCAGCAATCGATCTACACCGCCGCCGTCATCGAAGGCCTGACCCGCGCCATGCCCCGTGCCCAGCGCCCGGAAGCCGGCCTGACCTACCTTGCCGGCCTGCTGCACAACTTCGGCTACTTGCTGCTCGCGCACGTCTTCCCGCCGCACTTCTCGCTGATCTGCCGCCACCTGGAGGTCAACCCGCACCTGTGCCACAGCTTTGTGGAGCAACACCTGCTGGGCATTAGTCGTGAACAGATCGGCTCATGGCTGATGCGCTACTGGGACATGCCGGACGAACTGGCCACTGCGTTGCGCTTCCAGCACGATCCGAGCTACGACGGCGCCTACGCTGAATATCCGAACCTCGTGTGCCTGGCGGTGCGCTTGCTGCGTAGTCGCGGCATCGGCTCCGGCCCGGATGAAGACATCCCGGATGCCTTGCTTGAACGCGTAGGTTTGACCCGCGACAAAGCCAACGACGTCGTCAGCAAAGTCCTCGAAGCTGAAGTGCTGCTGCGTGAACTCGCGTCGCAATTCACCCAAGCCTAAAAAGCATCGTCGGATCGCCGCCCGGACCAAACCAAGCTCCCACAGGACTTAGGCGATCCCCGTGGGAGCGTGGCTTGCCCGCGCTGAATCTCATTCTAAATGAGCGACTCAAGCCAGATAGCGGATAATCCAACCACGAGAACGTGAGACGCCACAAACGACGATGCGCCCGTTTTTCATGATCACCATATCAATCACCGACTCATGTTCATCTTCATAATTGAAGGCGGCCCATCCCTGACCATTGAACTTCATGTCCGGTGTGCCGTCAGGGTTATATCGTGCCGTTACCGCCAATGAATTAATGGTTAAGAGACCGTCGTTGATGACAACAATCGCCCCATCTGCTTGCCAGGCGCATCGCCGCCAATGATTCGCAAGAATCGGTAAATCCGAGTACAACGGCTTTCCGTTATTGAAGACCTGATTGTAAGAGCCGGTGGTGTTCAAGACGACAATCAGCCCGTGATCACTCACCGCTACAATCCCGCCGTCACTTTCTCTAACGGCTATTGCATTAAATGACATATTGGAATGAGCGACAGGAATAATTACCGGACGACCGTTGTTAAAACTGGCATCCACCTGTCCTTGCGCGTCGTATCGCGCAATGTAAATCCCGACTTGGTCACCCCAGTAATTTCCAGCAACCAATACTTTGTCATCCTTTTGCACGGCAATAGCACCGATTTTATTCCCATCATGCGCCACGCCGTGAAGCTCGACGATCACTGATCCCCCATTAAAGGTTTTATCACGCGAACCGTCACGATTAAGGCGTAACAAAATCCCTTTCTCACGACTATCGGTCCAAAAGCGGCTGCTGAAGATGAGCTTGCCATCTAACTGTTCAACGATAGCGTTCCCTTGGTTCCAAGGCGTTGTATGTTTCTCTGCGGAAATCTGTTCATCTTCCAGAGGCATAACGGGGTGGCCAATTTCGTCGTAGGGAATAAATACCCCCCCGCCCTCGCCGAAGGATGCGTCTAACGTTCCATCCTCGCACTGACGTACCACCGCTACACCAAGAAAATGTGGAAAACCATCAGTAGAGTATTCGCCAAAAAGCACCCATCCTCCATTCGAAGAAGCAGTGAGTGCGAGTTTCCCATGCACATAGACGTTTTCGAAGAACACAGGCAGGACGCCCCTGCTGCCAAACCGGGAGTCGAACGTTCCGTCCTCATTAAAACGCGCCAAAGTAAACGAGGGTGTTCCCTCATTGGGCTCTCCCCACGGCGTCGCAACGGCGACAAGCAACTTGCCCTGAGGTAACGCGAGAATGGCCTTTGAAGTTCCCCTAGTATCGGCAGGATAAATGACCACTCCGGTTTCATTAAATGTCGGGTCCAGGGTACCTGCGTTTTTTTCCATCTGTAGTCGGCTCATGATTTTTCAACCTCCAATGTTGAGAGGTCCGTAATGGACCTCTCACATCAGTAGAGCATTCGGAGCCCCTCTCAAACACTTGTCAGAAATTACAGTATTGATGTCTTTGAGAGACGAATGAGTGACGTACGGAGCCAAAACCTCAGTGAAACTCGTCTTTGCATCAATGCAACGAAGATCGGGCTCATGGCTGATTAACTCGGGCATGCCCGACAATCTCGCCGCCTTCGTGCACTTCCAGCGCGCAGGCCCGCGAAGAGTCCAGCTCGGTCTACCTGTCACACTTCACGCTCACCTCTCATCCAGCGTTATCCCAAGTAACAGACCGCAAAAGGCTTTAAAGACTGGTTCGCAAGAATAACGATTTTGTTATCTGCCGTTAGCGAGCTGTCCTTGTAGATAAAATCTCCCATCTCACGGTAAACAGTCCAGCCTATGCCTGCGAACGTACGATCCAGAGAACCATCGAGGTTGTAACGCGCAACTATCAAGTTTCGAGTATCGCCCGTCCCCATGACGATAATCTTTCCGCTCTGCTGAATGGCACACTCGTAGAAATGCAATTGCGCCAAAAAACTGGAGTACAACGGAGCTCCGTTATTGAAGACAAGATTGAAACTACCGCTGGCATTAAGAACAGTAATCAAACCTTCACGTACACCGCTTATGCCCGAGCGGCCCGTCACTACGATCATATTGTTTGCGCCTACAGCGATAGAGGTAAGAAAAGATCTTCGATCATCAGTACCGTTGGGAATGATGACTCTTCCGCGATCGCCGAACGAAGTATCTTCCTTACCACTATCGTCATAGCGGCTTACAAAAGCATCTCCCTCAAAGTAGCCAGTAGCGAAGATTGTACCGCCCACGAGTACGCCGTCTCGATGGACAGCCAAAGACCCAAGGCCTATCTGCGCGTCCTGCACCCCAATTAATACAAAACCGCCATTAAAGCTTGTGTCCGGCGAGCCATTTTCATTAAGGCGAAATACAACACCTTTGATCCCCTCGGAGTAAGCATAGGTAGCACTCAAATAAATTTTTCCGCTTTGCTCGGAAACAGCCATCCAAGTGGATGCGACTAACTGTATATCACCCGTTGCGTCCTTATCCTCAACGCTAACCGTGGCAATGCCCTCGTCACCAAAAGCTTTATTCAGTTGGCCGTTTTCCAGCAGTCGAAATACGTGCACTTTATTTTCGGACCGCTTTTGGCCGCCACTGATCAGGTATCCGCCATCTTGAAGTGCAATTATTTTGTCTGGGTAAATATCAACGCCACTTTTATCAGGGATTACAACTTCACCACCCGGCCCAAACGACTCGTCGGGCGCTCCCCTCTCAGTAAGTCTTACTATCTTATGCGAGTGACCAATTTCAAAACCTGTCGCAAGAATTAGTTTGTTATCCGGCAGAGCGGCAATTGCCTTTGTTCTGTCCGGCATTGTCGCCAAGCCGCCCTCGCCAAAAAGTAGATCCAAGTCACCCGCCGCCCGCAAACCTGATACCTGGTTCATCAACATGCTCCCTGAACGATCTAAATGATGCCCGGCAGGACATCTCTCGACCTCAGTGGAGCACGCTTCCCAATAGCTGCCACCTGTTAGAAATAACAGCTGTGCTGGCTTTACGAGCCTAATCGATTGCCTAACGGGTCACCGTATCGTCCCGAAATCAATAGCCAACTAATGGGCAGCAGCAGGTTTTTTTCTAGGCTTCAAATACTTGGTCAACCCCTGAAACCAGATCACCAGCGCCGGATTCCCCTTGATCTGAATCGACTTGTCCTGAATCCCCGTCATAAACGCCAACTGCTTGTTCTTCGCCTGCATCGTGGCAAAGCCATATGCTGCATCCTTGAACGCAATCGCAAACGCCGGTTCGGCATACACACCCGACTTGCTGGTAATGCGCTGATCCTTCACAAAGAAATGCCGCGCCACTTTCCCGTCCAGGGTCTGTAGCTGGAACACCAATTCCTTGTCACCCAACTGCTGCTGAAACGCAGGATTTGTCCGACTGGCCTTACCCATCAACAAACCCAGCATCCACAGAAGAAAACGAAATTTCATACGTGCAGCCTCAAGAGAAAAATGAACGGCCGGCGCAGTGTAGCGGCTTCGAGCAGGAACGCCACTGTTGTGCAGTGTTAGAAGAAGATGCCGGTATTTTTGACGCTGATGACTACCAAGTCATTGACTAAACGTCGATGTTTAAAAGCCGAGGACTTTTGATCTTTCTACGCTCGGTTCTATCGGACATTTCCTTCAACACGTGGCGCTGTTCATGAACTAGGCATCTCTAATCTTCATCGATAACCTTTGCTCGTTGCCGCGAAATCGGCGACCGGATGTGCAAGTCCGAAACCGGAGAAAAATTTCATTAACTCCAAGGATTTACACCAATGACCAATCCGACGCCCAATGTTCCCGAATACGAGACCACATCCCCCTACGAATCCTTCGATTCCAAAAAACTCCACGAAGCCGCCGAGCGCGCCCTCGACCATCACCTCGGAACACATCCTGATAAAAAATCCAAACGTCGCAATGGCGACCTCTTCAGCGTCTGCCCCGACATCAACACTGAAACCCTCCTCGCCAACGCCTCGGAAGACCTCTTGTCCATCAGCGCCATCGCCGCCGACCTGGCCGACGGCGTGGAAGGCTCACGCCGCTCCGTAGCCCTGGCGCTCAGCCGCATGGCCGAGTTGAGCGAGCGCTGGATCATCTGGATGAACCGGAAATGGCGGCGATTTTCGCCAAGCAACAAAGCCGAGTCAGCTGACCTGTAGGAGCCGGCTTGCTGGCGATGGCGGCGCATCAATCGACGTAAAAAAGGGGACTTGGCGTCCCCTTTCTCGATAATCCCTAACTCGACAGCCTGTCTCGGGCAGCGAGTTCAAACCTGTCATTTTTTTAGCGGTTCATGGGTAACTGAAAACGCATTCGTACAGCGCAATAGGCGAGGTCTTCGCGCAACATGCGGAAACTCATGTCGCACTGCGCATCGGCGTATTGCTTCCAAACCGGATCGTCGAATTCAACTCCGCCTAGCAGGTTGATCGAGGCCTTTAGGCCGTTTTCTCGATCCGGCCCTGCCATCAGCGATGCAGCTTTGTAAAAGCCATCATTCGGCATCCCTGTCTGTAGATAAATGAGTTCGCCCAACCGGGCATTGGTTGCACGCGCCAAACACGCAAGCTTCTCGATTGGCGCCTCAGCTCCCGGTAAAGCGGACTGATAGATATCTTCGCAATACGTTTCTTTGAAACGCACCCACTTTCTTTGCACGTCGGTCAGTTGCTTCTTGTCTGCGGGAGCCAAACTGGCCATTGCTTTCTTGTATTGCTCATTCAAGACGGCATCGACTTTCTCGAGGCTTTGCTGACCGCAAGTGATCAAATCGGGATTGGTGAAGCTGTCGTGGTTGCAGGTTTCCTGAGCATTCGCCGAGATCATCGACGCCGCTAAAACGAAGCCCGTCAACGCCATCGCAAGCCTCTTAAGTGTTGTGCTCACTGCTGGGCCCCTACGCTACTGCCAAGCTCCAGTTTCTGATTCGCCACAGCCTGCTCGCCCATTACTCCACCGCTCCTTTACTGCGCTCAGCCACTCGATCAGGAATCTTCGACCCCTTGCCCGCGCTGGTCATCAACGAGGCATATTGCTTGTAAGCCTGCGCCGCCCGCACCTTATCTTTCACGCCCCAGTAACTATCCGCGAGATTCAGATAGGCAACTGTTCTGCCGGGGTTTCTGGCAATAACCGCGTTCAACAACTCAATGGATTCTTCGTAATAGCCGGACTCGCCCAATAGAAAACCGACGTCGTTAGACCAGCTTGGCGATTGAACGAAGTCATACTTTTGCGCGATGTAACTGTGCGGATAGCAGTGGCCTTCGCCCCCATCCATCAGAAAATTCGCCATCACCGTCGAAACGGCCTCTTTCTGCCCTTTTCGATACAGCACCAGCGCTTGGTCGAGCTGGTACGCGATATCCGACATCATCAGTTTTTTGTAGCCCTCGGCGGGTCGCTTAACGTGCAGGTCATGCAACTGCTCAAACACCTTGCGCCCATCGAACGACGACAACGAGGTTTCGCCGATCATGCTTTTGGGTACTTCTTCAACACTGACTACCGAGCGATCACAGGACTCGTTGTTGGTTACCTGCACTAGGCTACTCAGCTCAAACTGTTTTGAGTTTTTGTTGTAGCGGAACACCAGATTGAAGTTGTAAACGCCGTTATCTTCTTCGTTACTGACCAGCACAAGCGCGTCCCCTGCTTCAGCGGAAGACTGCTTGACTGACACGGGCTCCCCTTGCATATCGACAACCGTAAGCACACCTGCCGGACTGTTGATCACGTTGATACTGAAGCCTTCACTCATGGCCGCCGAGTATTGGCTTTTGATTAACGGTATCGCTTTGGATGTATCCAGCAGAATGTCGTCGCTGGCCCCAGGCTCAGGCGCGATCAGCAGTCGGTGATAAGCTTCATCGGTATCACCAGTCAGCACAAACACGTTTTGACGTGATGCATCACCCATTAAACTGACCGGAATCTTCCTGATAACCTGCGGAGTAGCGAGCGCAGGCGAAAGCAGCAGAGTGACATAGCAGACTAACGCGCAAACAAAGCACAAAAAAAAGCGTTTCACTGTCTTCAATTCCATAATTCAATCAGTTGAAATTCCCGCGACAAAGGAACGCAGTCTCCCGAGAGACTGTATATAAATAACGCCACCCTTACTAATTCAAACGTTCCTCAACTCTCTTAGGAACCTTACTTGCAACACCTTTCTTCCTCATCGCCTTTCGATATTCAGCATAGTACGGCTTCGCCTCATCATGCTTTCCAAGTACCCAGAGAGAATCAGCAACATTAAGTTTCAAGGGCACTCTATCCGCCGCAACAGCCAACAAACGATTATAAATTTGCATTGCCAAAAGGTGCTCGCCACCTTGGGCAAAGTAGAACGCAATGTCATTATATTCAGATATATTTTTTTCAGGTGGATAGCACGCCATATAGGAGGCAATTCCCATGAAAACAGAGTCTCTTAATGCACTAGCGCGCGACTCATTCTCAGACACGCCAACCACATCAGAGATTAGTTGCTTCGGAGAAATTCCCCCATTAGAAAATTCGAAAACCCCTCCTTCCGCACTTTTCCATTTGTTGTCCAGCCATGCGCCGTCACATTGCTGAACTGAACCCACATTTTCGACACAGCCAGTTTCCAGCGAAACCATATCGCAGTATACCGGAGAGGAAACTATTTCACTCCCTTCCCCATCGACTACTTCTCCGGTATTTGTTCGCTGCACTATCACATATTTTTTATCGCCAGAGACAAGACCTATATCTGAGCTTGCAACGACTCCATTCTCATAACCCGCCAATTGAGTTGGGAGCGAGTATATGCTGAACCCATCTGTGGAGCCTTGATATTGCACATCATTCCACCCCCCATACTTCTCTTCATAATATTTAAAGCTTAAAGAACCACCTTTAAAACCAACAATTTTCAACGGCGCTGTATTTCCATAACTCGTATCAGTGAGCAAAAACACCAAACATGTGATCACACAGCACTTATTAAACATTTACTGCCACCTTTAAAAATGTGGGACAGACTTATTTTATCCCCAACTACAAAACCAAATTCACCCCTCCGACTAACTGTTATTTATCACCAGGTTCAACGTAATAAGTCTCAGCGTGCTTAAGCAACGACAGAAAGCTTCTCCTCAACTCATTAGTTTCCTTTTCCTCGCCACATGTCTCTATAAAAAAAACATGATTCCTGCCTGCCTCAAATGATGTGGTAAAACAAACGGAACCTAAAAAGTATACGCCCTCTACTCCAGACCAATTGCTACCAGAGTAGAGGTTTGCTTTTGATAGCGGATGCGATCCATTCCCAACTTTCAATCCATCTTTCTCTTGCGCATAATCGCCAGCTATTGCGTCCGCCAGAGTCATATCTTCGCAGCCGACCTTAATATCCCGCACCCTACCGTCTTTATATTTGTATTTAACAATAGTCTCGCCCTCACTTGTTTTCCCAGATGAGAAACCAGCGAAATCTTTTACCTTCATCACACAACCATTGCTTTCAACAACAAGATTCTCTCCAGCGTTCGCCAGAAAAAACGAGGACAATAAATACAAAGCGGCGACTTTAATCACTGTCTCTGCCTCTTAATAAATGAAGAAAAATGGGACAGATTTATTTATCGGCGACCGCACCACAAAGTGCCGAGCGCAACTAAACAAATCCATTCCCTTTTCCCTTTTTCGTTAAAGACTAGAAGAAGCTTCAGAGCGCTCAAATACTCGCGATGGAATTTTCGACTTTTTGTTTACCGACAGCATGAGTTTTTTATATTCAGAATATTGTTTTACGGCATCATTTTTATTGCCAACCGCCCAGTTTGAATCCGCCAAATTCAACCAAGCAACCGCTCTATTTGGCTGAGCAGTTACGATATCTTTTAGAAGCGGGATCGATTCCGCTGCTTGATTATTCTCCTGTAGAAAATAGGCATAATCATTTATCGCTGATACAACTACATCAGCCAATTCTTTGTCAGCCAGCCAAGCAGACTTATAATTTTCCGCATAAGCAGAAAGCCCGATGATCGCCTCCTCTTTTTTTCCTCTTTTAAACAACGACAGAGCATTGGCGTGAGCGAGACCAATCATTTCCGAATAAACAATTTTATGTTTCTTGTCATTGAGCAGAATCTTTCCATAGCGATTAACCAGACTATTATCTAATGCACAAATACCCACATCATCCACATCAGTTATAACTATCGCCGCGGAATCACTCTCAACGTTTATTTTTTTCCCCTGCGCTTGTTCTTCACTATAACTGTTTATGCCCGTGCTGACTGGAAAGAGGTTACCTTTAAAGCCTCCTTCTACAGCTGTTAAACTTGCTGCGATTACGCAACTACCTGACGTAGCCTGCCCATTATCGTTTCCCCCAGCAAGAACTAGCAACGAAGTACGTCCTTGCACCTCCGTTAAAGCTGCACTTCCTGAATCGGAAACGTAAAGCGCCAAACTGTTTTGAGCCATTGAAATACTGGCAAAAAGCACTGCAACAGCAAACATCAAAATATTAGTAGCCGCTTTCATCTTTCAACCGCCCCTGTGCTTTCGCCTTTTTTGAAACAAATCTAATGCCAAGCTTCAGTTTTTTGATTCGCAACAGCCTGCTCGCTTACTACTCCACCGTTCCCTTACTGCGCTCAGCCACTCGATCAGGAATCTTCGACCTCTTGGCCGCGCTGGTCATCAACAAGGCATACCGCTTGTAAGCCTGCGCCGCCCGCACTTTATCTTTCACGCCCCAGTAACTATCCGCGAGGTTCAGATAGGTCACTGTTCTGCCGGGGTTTCTGGCAATAACCGCGCTCAACAACACAATGGACTCATCGTAATAGCCGGACTCACCCAATAGAAAACCGACGTCGTTAGACCAGCCTGGCGATTGAGCGAAGTCATACTTTTGCGCGATGTAGCTGTGCGGATAACAGTGACCGCTGCCTCCATCCATCAGGAAATTCGCCATCACCGTCGAAACGGCCTCGGTCTGCCCTTTTCGATACAGCGCCAACGCCTTGTCGAGCTGTTCCGCGACGTCAGTCATCATCAGTTTTTTGTTGTCACCGGCAGATTTAATGCGCAAGCCAGAGAGCTGCTCAAACACCTTGCGCCCATCGAAAGATGCCAAAGACATTTCACCGATCAGGCTTTCGGGTACTTCTTCAACACTGACAACCGAGTGATCACAGGACTCGTTATTGACGACCTGTAATACATTTTTCAGCTCGAACTGCCTGGAACTTTTGTTGTAGCGAAACACCAGGTTGAAGTTATAAACGGCGTTATCTTCTTCGCTGCTGACCAGCACAAGGGCGTTTCCGGCTTCGGCAGAAGACTGCTTGACCGACACGGACTCGCCTTGCATATCGATGACCTTCAGCACGCCTGCCGGGTTGTTTATTACGCTGACGCTGAAGACATCGCTCATGGCCGTCGAGTATTGGCTCTCGATCAACGGCAATGCCTTGGAGGTATCCAGCAGGATGTCGTCACCGGTGCCGTGTTCAGGTGTGATCTGCAGACGGCGGAAGTCTGCCCCAGCATCACCGGACAGCACAGACACGTTTTGACGGGACGCATCACCCAATAAACTGGCCTGTTGCTGTTTGATCACCGTTGGCTGATGGGCGCTGGAACTCGGCTGCACGACCTCACCCGTACTCAGCGAAACTGTTTCTTTCAAGGGAAGCGCGCAGCCGGAATCACACGCCATCTTCAGAAACTCAGGCTCGTCAGTCCCCTCGAACACATAAGTTGACGCGCCATTGCGTTGCCCGTCGCTGTACACCGGGACACTGACCGCCAACGAACCGGTGGCCGAAGATGCAGGGGGTTGATCCGCAACCGTTACCACGCTGGCTTCAACGTCCTTGCAAAGGGTGTTGATGGCGGAATCCAGAAGCCCCTGCCCCGCTCCAGCAACCAACTTCGCATTGGCCGGACGGCAGTCATAGCCATGCCAGTACGGGCCAATCTGTGTAGAGATATCCAAGGAAAAAATATAGATATGGTTCAGGACGATCTCTTTACCGTCATAGCTGAAAACCACCCAACGGCGCGATTTGGCCGAAGAGTAATTCTCACTGTCCAGGATGTACTGTCTGCCGGATCGATACAGCGCGTTGGTAAACATCGCGCCAGTGTCTTCCGGGGCATCGAACAATCGCTTTCCTGAGTTGGCATCTAAAATATAGCCGTCTGCATTCAAAGCGACGGAACAACTGCCGGGCGTCTTGCCGTAAGGCTCACAGATCGTTGCGTGTGGAAGAACAAACTCAGCGGCGCCAGCGCCAAAACTCAACAGCGCCATCAGGTACATTGAAATCTTCAAGGTATGCAGCTTCACCACTGACACCCCTTCTCGGGAGAAAACTCAATCTGCGGGTGATGCTCAAACCCATAGTGTTTCTTGCTTTTGGCATTGGTGTACGCCATGCCGTAAATCAGCGCCCCTTGACGGACCATGACATATTCGCCCGTGACTGCGCCGCCAACGACCTCGACCCACGTGGTGGTAGTGGTGGATTGAAAAGGTCGGCCGTCGGACATTTCTTCTTGCTCGGTACTTTTGTAAACCAGCGGGATCGACTCTTTGGACGTCGCATACTTGGCCCCCGCCCCGCTCCACTTGGCGGCATGATCACTGTAGGCCCTGAACTCCAACTTTATGTCCTTGCCCTCCTGGGATCGAAAACAGGAAATTTCCGTTTCCACTTCGCTGTGAGCGAATGCGGGGAAGGCCAATAACATCAGCATCACTAACTTTTTCAAAGACAACTCCCTTTGCCAAATCGCTTATGAATCGGTGATTTTCAACAGCCGGAATTCGTTGTTCACAAACTCGTAATAGCGAGTTCGGTCGCGGTTCTTCAGCCGTTTACCCTTCATATCTTTTTCGGTATTGGCGGTGATGCCGGAGACGATGATCAAGTTGCTGTCGGGCTGGTAAGACAGCGTCAGCAAGTTGCCGTCGTAGGCATTGGGCAGACCCGTCGCGACCTCGCCGGTCTGCGCGTCCAGCACCTCGACACACATCGTGCTGCCACCACAGCCCACCCTGTGCAGAACGTAGTGCCCGGCGAAATTGACCTTGCCGGCGAGGGCTTGTGCTCGCGCTTGATCCATCCATTGGTTGCTGTTTTCCTGGGGCGCCAGGGCTTGGTTTGGACCAGCAAACACTTCGGTGACGGTGACGTCCGTGAAGGATGGATCGGCGGCGAAAGATAAAGAGGCTGCACCGGTCAGGATGCAACCCAATAAAATCGACAGTCCTTTCATGTTGTAACTCCTGAGCAAACCGATTATTCCCATTGGCAGCCTTTCTCCAAAGAGACTTCGGTGGCTGTATAAAAAAAACCGTATTCCTTTCCGCTCGACTTATTCGTGTAGCTCATCGAAACGATCATCCCCCCCTGACTCACCATTTCGTATGTACCCGTCACCTTTCCCTCAAGCACTTCAGACCATGTTCTTGTGAGCTCCCCTGGCCTATCCGGGCTCACTTCTTCAGATTGGCTGTCGGTTAAAACCAGAGGTATCGGAACACCGGATGACGCGTACTTAACAAAGCCACCCTCCAACTTGTTCGTAGTGTCGTAGTAGGTTCGAAGCTCGAATTTCACAGGGCTCCCGTCACCCATTTCAAAACACAGATTCTCCGACACAACCTCGCAGTGAGCCGTCAACGGCAACACGCCAATCACCAACAGCAGCAATCTTTTCACTTCAAATCCCTTGAAATAACCCGCCATTCAAATCGAGAAATCCTGCCGAGCATGTAGAGGGAATAGCTTTGCAGCGTGGCGCCGAATAGAGCGAGCCACCAGACTTGTTGCGCGCGGGGCGGTGGGTACGGCGTCGGCAACCCAGAGGGCTTTTCCGACCGTCACTAAAGCCGTCAATCCCGCTTAAGTACCTATTAGCCTGAATCAACTGATTGGGGATCAACTTACCATTGCTATGTCGCGCATAGGCATAAACTTGATACAGCGTACCGTAGGCCCCCATGCCTCTATGGTTAATTTCCCAAGAAACCAAAACAAAGACATTCTTTACATCCTGAACCGGATAAAAAAATATCGACTCGACCTTAGGCGGCGAACCAGCAACATCATATTTATCAACCAACTGTCTAGCCGATACTCCATCGTTATTTTTCACATCGAGGACTAGAGACACGGGATACTCTGCATCTCCCGTTTCCAAAACCAATAATTCCGCATTTTCGACAACAGTTGTTTTATAGGGGCCATCTATTACCGCTCCCCGCAGATAGAGGCTATCATCCTGCGCCACGGAAACCCTACAGAAGATAAATACCAATAATACAAAACAAAATTTACGCATCGTCCTTTTTGCCTCTCCTCGTTGTAAAAACTAATTTTTGCTAGGCGTAATGGCCTCAAATGACGCCTTTATATCAGATAACTTAGGATCACTTCTCAGGTTAGACCTAGGTATACATGCAGAAAATTTAACCGTGGTATCTTTCACACCCTTCAACCCATAGAAACAGTCGAACCACAGGCCTGTTTTGTCTAACGAAAATCTATTCTTGGCAGCAGCGACGTCTCCATCAGAGTTCCAAATCATAAAAGGAGACATTATTACTCGGACGGCAGCAGAACCCGATGCAGAGGGATGAACAAGATCTACCGAGCCCGTCTCAGACTCTTGATACAATACCTCGTCAACGGCATAGTTGTATATATACTTACCATGACTATCAAAACGTCCGGACATACTCAAACTCTTATCAAACTCAACCGGCTCTACAATAAAAACGTTCTCCTCAGTCAGTATATCCGGATTTAAATTAACGTTCGAGACCAAGTCCCCATAGCAAACCCCATTCTCAGCTCTCACGTTCAATTTAAAACCAGGAATCTCCGGAATTACAACTCCACACATATCCAGAGACTCGGTCTGAGCCACCGACGAAAGCGTAATGAAAGACAAGCCACCAAACAACATGAACAACACTTTCATTATAACGATCTCTTATGATAAGCGATCAAAGGAAAGAGACCAACTCTGATAGAGAAATAGCATGAACAAATGGGGGCAGATTTATTTATCAAAAGTCAAATTCATCTCACAAATAAATCCGTCCCCTTCACACCCCTTTACGCCTGTTAAGCGCATTAGTGCGTATCACAGCTCGGCCCACTGAGCGCTTCACCGTCAACATTAAACTTACATACCTCAGTAATGTCTGCGCCCTGTGTTAGAGACATAAGAGTTAGAGTGAATAAAAGTTCATTATTGGAAAACTCTCCTTTTTCCAGCACAACCTCCGAGAAATCAGTGTTGAAGCTTTTTCCAGAAATACTGCAAAAATCCATTGAGTTACTG